>Ga0306923_10000041_pt1 | contig 72331 bp, 56 predicted proteins | sample sta12Can44000108_FD_203841 | JGI IMG/M metagenome (GOLD analysis project Ga0306923, IMG submission 203841) | Lab enrichment of tropical soil microbial communities from Luquillo Experimental Forest, Puerto Rico - statanox.12C.anox.44.000.108 (v2)... | ecosystem: Environmental > Terrestrial >... | reverse complement strand
CGAAGAACTTGTTGCCTTCGACCGCGTAGTGGCCGGTCATCGAGCCGAGCGCGGCCTGCAGCACGAACAGCACGAGCGCGATGAGGAAGTAGGGCAGCGTGGCGCGCTGGCTCGGAGTCGGGTTCGGCTCGGCGAGCTTGGCGAAGTTCGGCTCCTCGTCGTCGTCCTCGCGCCCCTTCATGTAGAGGTAGATGGCGATGCCGGTCCCGGCGATGAGCAGGATCACCGAGGCGATCGACCAGACGAGCGCCGAGGGGAGCGGGCCGTTCCCGACGAGCGGATCGAACGGCCAGTTCGCGGTGTAGGTGTAGGTCTCGCCGGGGCGGTTCGTGCCGGCGGCCCAGGCGGTCCACCAGAAGAAGGCGGTGAGCTGACGGCCCTGCTCGGCGGTCTTCACGACGCCCGCCGGAATCGACATGGCGTCGGAGCCGCCCTGCCACAGCTGCGTGTAGTAGGCGACGAGCGACGGCATCGCGGCCGCCTGGCCGGTGGAGAGCGTCAGCGTGTCGCTCCCCTCGTCGTACCGGTTCTGCCGTAGCTCCTGCGCGACGAGCGCCGTCACGCGGCCCTTCTCGCCCGGGTCGAGCGCGTCGAGGTCCTTCTGCTGGAAGTTGCGGGCCGCCTCGGGCGCGAGGCCGTGGGTGAGGCCGGCGGTGACGAGGCCGGTGCGGTGGAGCGCGTCAGCCGACCAGTCGGCGGCGAGGTATGCGCCGTGTCCCCAGATCGAGCCGATGTGCTGCCCGCCGTGCGCCAGGTAGAAGCGCTGGCCCGCCATGATGTCGTCGTAGGTGAAGACGACCTGGCCCCGCGCGTCGACCACCTTGGCCGGCATGGGCGGCTTGTGCTGGTTGATCTTGGCGCCGCCGAAGATCAAGACGCTGAAGGCCGCCACCAGCACGAACAGCAGGATGGCCTTGGAACGCTGGTTTCTCACGCTCAGTCCTTTCGGATCTCGGACCGGGCTGACCCCGGTCGAAGCTCTTGTGCGGGCGGGCCAAGAGCAAGAGCGCGGCCAAGCCGATGCACCGCGAGATCACGGAGGATTTCGCGGTCCAGCACCCATATCCAGGTATCCCGCACCCAAATTCAGGTGCGTGACGCGATTTGGGTACCGCAGCGCGGCGCTACAGATCCACGCGAGCGAGGCGGCGGTCAGCCCAGGTGAGCGGGAGCACCACCCACAACACGCTCGACGCGGCGATCGCCACCGCGGCGCCGATTGGACCGTGGGTGGCGCGCAGCAGCGCGAGCGATCCCGCGCCGAAGGCGGCGGTGCCCTCGATGCCGAGGAGCGCGCCGGTGCGCACCGCGGCGGCGGGGTTGGCGAGCACGGCCGCCACCAGCACCCGGGAGGCGGGGCCGGACGGCAGGAGCGAGGCGACCCCCAGCGCCGCCAGGTCGACCAGGATGACGGCCGCGAACCAGACCACGAGCGCGATCGCGAGCGCGCGGCCGCGCCGCCGCCCGGTGGCGGCGGAGGCGATGAGGGCGGCGAGCGAGACGAAGATGGCGGTGAGGAGCAGCGCGAAGCCCACCAGCTGCGCGAATCCGGCCGCGCCCTCGTCCCCCGCGCGGAAGAAGACGAGCAGCCCCGCCGTCCCGAACCCGACCGCCTCGGCGGCGGCGAGGGCGACGGCCAGCCCGATGACGCGGCCGAGCAGGATGGCCCGCCGCGAGACCGGCTGCGCGAACAGCAACTCGGAGGTGCTGCGCTCCGGCGCGATGGTCAGCACGCCCATGAGCAGCGCCGCCAGTGGCACCAGAAGCACGACGAGCTGCACCAGGGAGGCGCTCGTCCGCGCCAGGTCCTGCAGCCCGCTCCCGCCCGACAGGATGTAGCCGGAGGCGGCGACGCCGGTGGCGAGGAGCGCGAAGACCCCCGCGAAGATGAGCGTCCACCGCGAGCGCACGGCGAGCAGCAGCTCCTCGCGCGCGACGAGCAGGAGCGGCGTGGCGCGCCTCACGGGGCACCGTCCGGAGGGCCCGCCGGTCCAAAGAGATCGCGCGGTCCGAGCTGGCGCGCGCCGGCGGAGGCCGGATCGGCCGCCCGCGACGCCGCGTCGCCGAAGGCGAGGAGGTGAGAGGCCATCGGGGTCTCCGTCATCGGCGCCTCGGCGTAGACCGCGCGGGCCGCGCGCACCCACGCCTTCGTGCGGTGATCCGCGACCCACGCCACCGCGCCGCGCGGCGGCCGCGGGTGCGCGGCGAGCCAGTCCCGCAGGCACCCGACGTCGTCGAAGAAGCGCGGCTCCTCGGAGGGGACGTCGAGCTGCGCCGCGAAGCGGGCGTCGGAGACGGCCATCCGGCAGGAGGCGCAAGACTCCACGCGCGGGTCGAGCGGGGCGGGTCCGGTCGGCCCGCGCGAGCAGGCCGCCACCGCCAGCAGAGCGAATACGGCGCGCCAGGCGATCACGCGTTCCCTCCCGCGAGGTCCCGGTAGAGGAGATCGAGGCGCCCCTCCTCCGCCGCGAGCTGCCGGACGCAAGCGCCCGCCTCGCCCAGCAGCGACAGGGCGGCCGCGCGCGTCCGCGCATCCCCGGGGACGACGACCTGATCGCCTTCGACCGTCGCGCCCGGCGCGAGCGCAGCGAGCCGCTCGCCCAGGCCGGGCGGCACCCGCTCCACGCGAGCGCGCAGCACCCCGCGCTCCGCCAGCCGCTCCGCCAGCTCGCCGCGGCCGAGCAGCGCGACGAGGCGGCCGCCGACGAGGACCGCCACCCGATCGGCCAGGCGCTCCACGTCGGAGGGCTGGTGCGAGGTGAACAGGACCGCCCGCCCTTCGCGCCGCGCCCGCTCCGCGAGCGCGTACACGGCTCCGAGCCCTTCCGCGTCGAGCGACGACGTCGGCTCGTCGAGGAGCAACACCGGCGCGTCCGGCAGCGCCGCGACCGCCAGGCCGAGCCGCTGGACCATGCCGCCGGAGTAGGTGCCCACCGGGCGGGAGCTGGCGCCGTTCAGCGCCGCCACGTGCAGCGCCTCCTCCGTCCGCGTCGCGTGCAAGCCGCGCAGCCGCCGGTAGAACTCGACCACCTCGCGGCCGGTGAGCGCCTCGGGGAAGGCGACCTTCTGCGGGAGGTAGGAGAGCACCCGCCGCGCCCCGGGCTCGGAGGCGAGCCGCGGGGGATCCCCGAGCGTCACCGCTCCCTCGCTGGGATGGACCAGGCCCGCGGCCGCCTTGAGCGAGGTGGTCTTGCCCGAGCCGTTGGGGCCGAGCAGCGCCACCACCTCGCCGCGCCCGACCTCGAGCGAGAAGCCGCTCAGCGCCACGTGGTGGCCGTACCGCTTCGAGACGCGCTCGAACCGGATCACGCCGGCCTCCGGGCGCCGCGGCCGACACCGGCGAGGACGATCACGCCGGCGGCGAGCGTCACTAGCGCGAGCGCGATCCCGGCGGGCTCCGCGCCCCGGCCGCGCCGGGCCGGCCGCGGGACCGACGGCAGCGCCGGGCGGCGCGCCAGCGGCCGGTGATCCACCGCCTCCGAGGGCCGCAGCACCGGGAACGCGCGCTCGGCGGCGCTCAGCGCCGCCGCCGCCGGGCTCTGGGCCACCAGATCGGCGGCGATCAGGTTGCCGCGCAGGTGGTCGAACAGGCTCGAGACGACGAAGGGGACGTCACTCACGCCGTCGCCGTCGAGGTCGGGGGCATCGTTGTCGGACCAGTAGTTGCCGTCGAGGCGGGTGTCGGTGCGACGCCCGACCAGCTCCAGCGGCGCGAGGTTCCCCAGGAAGGCGTTCCCCTCGATGCGCACCTCGCCGCACGAGTCGAACAGGACGAGCGCGACGTCGGACTGAGCCACGACGTTGCGCCTCACCACGTCCCGGTACGACCCCTCGAGGAAGATGCCCCGGGCGTTGTCGGCGATGAGGTTGTCCTCCGCCAGCGAGTCGTCGCAGGCCTTGAAGAGCAGCCCTACCGAGGAGTACCCGCGATTGTGGAGGAACTGGTTGCGGCGGAAGACGATGCGGCGCGAGTGCATGAGCACGCCGCCGGCCGCCGAGCGCTCGAACAGGTTGTCCTCGAAGACGTTGTCGTCCGAGTACATGTAGTGAATGCCGTACCGGAGGTCGCGGGCGACGTTGCCCCGGATGACGCCGTGCGAGGAGGACTGGATGTAGAGGCCGTCGCGGACGTCCGCCAGGTCGTTGCCGACGAGCGTGAAGCCGTCGGTGTTCCAGACATGGATCCCCGAGCCCTTCTCGCCCGCGTCCTTCCCCGGGATCCCGCGGATGACGCACCGCTCGACGACGGCGCCGGGCGCCTCACGAAGGTAGACGCCGAAGAGCGAACGCTCGATGCGGACGTCGCGGACGGTGGCGCGCGCCGCCGCGACGTGCACGCCCGAGCTGTCGCGCCCGAGGTCGCCCCCGCCGCGCCCGTCCACGTTGACGCCCTCGACGGTGACGTCGGGGGCGCGGATGCGGACGACGCTCCCCTGCCCCGCCCCCACCAGCCGCGGTCGGCCCACCCCCACGAGCTTCAGCGGGCGATCGATGATCAGGTCGCCCTGGTAGGTGCCGGCGGGGATCGTCACCGTCGAGCCCGGCGCGGCGGCGTCGACGAGCGCCTGCAGCGGCGAGACCTGGGACGCGGGGGGGCGACCCTCGAGACCGCCCGGCTGGACGTTCGCCATCTCGCCAACGCCGCCGGCTGCCGCGGCGAGGGCGACGAGCGCGGCCCCGAACGCCATCGTCAAGGCTCCGTGACCGCTGCTCCCAGCGGGCGAGCGGCGGTGGCCATCCGCGCGCCGCGGAAGCCGAGGTAGAGCGCCGCCGCGAGGGCGAGCGCCGCCGCGGCGAAGGCGTAGCTGCCCAGGCCCGGGTACGAGTACACCTCGAAGTTCGCCAGCTGGGCGCGGCCGAAGACGGGCGGCATGAACGGCGCCACCTTCACCGGAGCGTTGGGAGCCAGCTCGTGCCCGTAGGCCCACAGCTTGTGGGCGAACGACCAGAGCGAGAAGAGGCTGCAGTAGACGAAGAGCACCGCCACGTCCACGATGTGCCCGATGGTGCCGAAGAAGGCGGCGCGCAGGAACAGGAGCGCCAGCGCGCCCATCATGAACGGCATCCACTGGAACTCGGTGAAGCTCTCCTGCGAGAGCTCGTGCATCCCGATGTAGTGGTTGAGGAGGTTGATCTCCTTCAGGTCCTGGCCCCGGTTGCCGCCTTCGAGGCGGGAGCTGTGGATGTGCAACCTCAACCCGTCGCCGTACTGGGGCGCGAACATCGTCATGTCCCAGAGCGACGTCGTCCCGGCGACGGCGACGAGCAGCGCGGCCGCGAGGAGGAGGGCGCGCGGCGCGACTCCCACCGTCGCCCGCAGGGCGCGCTCCTCTCGCTGGAAGATCCCGTTCACGTTCGCCCCCGGCCTCACTTCTTCGGCTTCACGATGAGATAACCCTGCATCTCCTGGTGGAGCGCCGAGCAGAAGTTCGTGCAGTAGTAGGGGAAGACGCCGGGCTTGTCGGCCTTGATGGTGACGGTCTTGGTCTCGCCCGGATCGATGACGATGTTCTTGTTGTACCCGAGCAGGCCGAAACCGTGCAGCTCGTCGGTGGTCTGCTCGATGTTGGTGATGGCGAAGGTGACGGTGTCGCCCTGGTTCACCTCCACGCTGGTCGGCGTGATGGTGGAGCGCACCACCACCGTCTTCACCAGCACCTTGTCGCCCTGGCGCGTCGGGCCAGCGTCCTTCACGTCCCAGACGGCGAGCGGGTGGTGGTTCTCCTCCTTCGGGTAGATCTCGATGGGGTGGACCTTGTCGGCCTTGATGATCTGGGCGTAGTGCGGCTCGGGCTCGGTGAAGGCGTCGTAAAGCAGCTTCATCTTCTCGCCGGTGATGTCGATGAGCTGCGAGCTCTCCGGCTGCGAGGGGCCGACCGACAGGTGGCGCCCGTGCGAGAGCTTGTTGAGCGAGACGAGGTACTTCCCCCAGGGGTGGGCGCTGTCACCGCCCGCCACGGCCAGGTGACCCACCGAGTAGGAGACCGGGACCTTGTCGATGACCTCCCAGGTGCCGAGCTTCCACTTGGCGATGGCGCTGTCGACGAAGAGCGAGGTGTAGGCGTAGCCGTCACCGCCGAACTGGGTGTGGAGCGGCCCGAGGCCCACCGGCACCTCGGCGTCCTTGATCGCCTCGTAGCGCAGCACCGGGATGCCGTCCTCGTCGCCGGTGAACTCCTTGTTGCGGATGGCGGTCTGGACCTTCTCGAAGTTGTAGACGGTGGTCACGCCCTGGAGCTTGCCCGAGCCGACGATCCACTTCCCGTCCGGAGAGACGTCGACGCCGTGGGGGGACTTGCCGCAGGGCATGAGGTACATGAGCCCCGGCACGTCGCGCGGGTCGAGCACCTTCACCCCGCCGATGAGCTTGCCCTTGCCCTCCTGGATCGCCTTCTCGGCGAGCCGCCAGTTGACCGCGCCGATGTAGTCGCGATCGCGCTGCGAGGCGGTCACCTCGAGCTTCCCGGTGGCGCGCTCCGAGTTGTAGCAGGTGAAGAACATCCAGCCGTCGGACGGCCCCTTGCCGGCGTCGCCCAGATCCCAGTCGAAGGGCGGGGTCACGATCTCCCAGCCGAGCGACATGTCGCCCGACTTGGGATCGATCTTGATGCCCGCGATGACGCCCTTGTAGTCGGTGGCGTACTTTTCGATCGGGGCGTAGGTGCCGTTGGGGATGGGGGCCGAGAAGCGCGTCGACATCATCGCGTACTCGGTGTTGGGAGTCACGAAGGACGAGCCGTGGTTGCCGGAGATGTTCGGGACCGGCCCCAGGATCTGCTTCGTCTTGAAGTCGCGCAGGTCGATGCGCGCGATCCGGCCGTTCATCTCGTTGATGAAGAGCCAGCGGCCGTCGTAGTCGCCGTTCGTCTCGGAGAGCGCCGGGTGGTGCGCGTCACCCCAGGTGTATTCACCCAGCATCTTCTTCGTGTCGTCGTCGAAGCCGTAGCCGGTTCCCGGGTACGGCGTGAAGACCGGGATGGTGGTGATGTGGCGCATCGAGGGGATGCCGAAGACGAAGACCTGCCCGGAGTGTCCGCCGGACGAGAACATGTAGAACTCGTCGAGATCTCCGGGCGGCACGTACGTCTTCTCGGCCGCGACGGCGATGTCCGAGGCGCCGGAGCGGGCCTGCCGCGCGCCCTTCGGCTTGGAGGGGGCACAGCCCACGGCGAGGGAGGCTGCCGCCGCGACCGCCAGGGTGAAGGACACGGAGCGCTTCGCGATCATGGCGTCTTCCTTTCGTGGGAGGGCGCGGTGCCGGGCTTACGCGGCTTCGCCTCTGGCCCGCTCTCCGCAGCCTTCTGCTTCTGGAACTCCTCGAACGCCTCGTGCAGCTTCTCCACCGCCACCGCCTTCTGCTCCGGGGTGAGGACGATCTGGCGGGACAGCACCACCGACATGGTGCCGGTGGGCTCGCGCAGGAAGTCGTCCAGCGTGCGGCCGAACCGCTTCTGCACGTCCTCCACCGCCACCGACAGGTCGGGCCCGATCTGCGCCGGGCTCTTCACCCCGAGCGACGAGATGTTGTGGCAGATGTAGCAGCCGGTCTTGACGAACCAGGCGCCGGGCCCGGTCTTCATCCGCTCCTCCTCCACCACCTCCTGCGACGTCTGCGGCTCACCGCGCGGCGCGCCCGACACGTAGGCGGCCGGCACCGTCGCCCGCCGCCACGACAGGGCGAGCATGGCCAGCGACTGCGCCTCCTCGGTGGTGAAGCCGAAGGTGGGCATGACGGTGTCGGGCACGAGCGCCTTCGGCTCCTTCACGTGGGCCACGTGCCAGGCGAAGGCGGTCTTCTGGCCGAGGAGGCGCGAGTAGTCGTACTGCTCGGGCGCCTTGTCGCCGACGTAGGTGAGGTCCGGACCGATCTGCCCGCCGCGCCCGTTCACCACGTGGCAGGCGCGGCACCCCTTCTCGCGCACCAGCTTCTTCGCGAGGTTGATGGCCGCGGCGCCCTTCGTCTCCCGGTCGTAGCGGTGGCAGACGTTGCAGTTCATCTGGATGAGCGCGCCCTTGTCGCCCTGGATCGAGTAGGCCTCGCCGAGCGTGGTGCCGAGCACCGGCTCCTCCCAGTGCGGGGTCGGACCGTGCGCGTCCGCCGCGTCGATGGCGAACCCCTCCCCGCCGTGGCAGGCGGTGCAGCCGTACCGCTCCACCGGGTGCGTACGCAGGATCTCCTGCGGGTGGGTGCGGAACGGCTCCTCCGCCGTCTCGAAGCCCTTCCAGGCGACGGCCTGGTGGCAGGTGATGCAGCGGTCGGCGCGGCGCAGGTCCGCGATCCAGATCTGCTTCATCCCCGACGGCACGGTGTCCGCCTTCTCCGCGCCGAACTTCTCGGTGACCCGGCGGCGGAACTCGGCCTGGTACCAGCGCCAGTCCTTCTCCCGGTCGCTCCAGACGAAGAGCGCAGTCGAGACGACCAGGAGGACGCCGATCACGGCCAGGATGAGCCGGTCGCGCGAGGCCTGCGGGAAGAGGGTGCGCCGTTCCATGGTCAGAACCGGGTCGGCATCTCGGGCCAGCCCTGCCACGGCCAATACATGCGCCAGTAGGGCCCGCGGACGAAGGTGCCGATGAGGGTGAGGAGGACGACGACCGCGACGAGCACCAGGAAGACGATGTTCTGGGTGCGCCGGCTGCGCGGGAACCATCGGCCCGCCGCCGCGGCCGGGCTCCGGTCGAGCCACGGCCAGGCCACCATCAGCGCGACGAGCAGGCCCGGCAGGAGCACGCCGCCCACGAAGGCACCGTTCACGGTGAAGGAGCCGATTCGGATGGTGGTGTCGGTGACGATCTCCTGCAGCCAGAGGAAGTACCAGGGCGCCTTGGCGGGGTTGGGCGTGACGAGCGCGTTGGCCGGCTCCTCCAGCGGCGAGCGCACGAACACCGCCAGGATGGAGAGCACCGCCACCGTCCCCAGCATGACGATGCTGATGCGCCGGGTGAGGTCGGGCACCGCGTTCACGGTGGTGTCCGGCCGCTCCAGCGAGGCGCTCCGGATGAGCGGCCCCTGCCCGCGCGCCAGGCCGAGCAGCGTGTACGTCTTGGTGCGGCCGGCCTCGCCCGGCACCGGCGCCTTGGCCGGCAGGAGCGCCGCGCGATCGGCGCTGGCGAGCCCGCCGTCCTTGCGGATGCGCCACATGTGGTAGGCGAAGAGCACGCCCAGCACGGCCGGCAGCACGATGACGTGCAGGGTCTCGAAGCGCGTCAGCGTGGGCTGGTCGATGGCGCGCCCACCCAGCATGAGCTCCCGCACCTGCGCCCCGACGAGCGGGACGGCCGAGGCGATGTTGGTGCCGACGGTGACGGCCCAGTAGGCGAGCTGGTCCCACGGCAGCAGGTAGCCCGTGAAGCTGAGGAAGAGCGTGAGGAGGAACATGACCACGCCGATGACCCAGTTCCACTCGCGGTGCTGGCCGCGGCCGACGCCGTTCTTGTAGGCGCCGGTGAGGAAGACGCGGGCCAGGTGCAGGAACACCATCGCCACCATGAGGTGGGCCGAGAGCCGGTGGATGGAGCGGATCCAGGCGCCGAAGGTGACGACGTTCTCGATGTCCTTCACCGAGCCGTAAGCGCGCTCCACCGATGGCACGTGCAGGAAGAGGAGCGGCATCCCCGAGGCGACGAGCAGGGCCAGCAGCGCGGTCGTGATGGTGCCGAGCCACAGCGAGTATCGCCAGGTGAGCGAGTCCTTCAGCGCCCGCGCCGGGAACCAGTGGAACAGGAAGTTCGACACCACGGCGTCGCCCGCCTCCCGGTCGGAGGCTGGCGTGACGCTCCACCCCGGGCGCGGGTGGACGCCGGGGGCGCTGGGGGTCCGGTGCTCGGGCTGATCGGGCGAGATGGCCATGGGCGGCTCCTACGCGATGGTGAGCCGGAAGCCGTGGTCCACCGGCTTCGCCAGGTCGACCACCAGCTGCCCGTCGTCGGGCGCGACGGACAGCTCGTACCAGGCGAGCGGCTTGGGGGCGGGACCGGCCACGTTCGTGCCGTCGCCCTCGTAGCGCGAGCCGTGGCAGGGACAGAGGAAGCGGTGGGTGAGCTTCACCTCGGAGGCGCCGACCGTGCGGACCTCCTGGTGCGACAGCGCCTCGGCGCGGACGGTGCAGCCGAGGTGCGTGCAGACCGCCGAGATGGCGTGGAAGATCCGGCCCTCCCGGAACACGAACAGGCGCTGCTCGGGGAGGAACTTCATCCCGTCGGGGAACTCCGCCGGCGGACCCAGCTTCACGGTGGTGGGCGCGTCGTAGGAGACGTTCGGGACGAGGGAGCGCAGCGACGCCGCGGCCTGCCCGCACACCGCCGCCACCCCCACCCCGATCCCGATCCGCTTCAGGAACTCGCGTCGATCCGTTCCGTCGCTCATGCGACCTCCGCGCGCGTCGCCGGTCCCTCGGCGGGCGCCCAGCGCTCGGTGATGGTGAAGCGCTCCATGGTCATGGCGTCGGTGGGGCAGCGGACGGCGCACAGCCCGCAGCGGATGCAGGAGGTGTCGTCCTTCACCATGGCCGAGAGCGGCAGCCCGTCCGCCCCGGCCGCGGCCACCAGCGCCGCGCGCTCGTCAGCCGGCAGGTCCAGCTCCTCCAGCGGGACGAGGGCGAGGCAGCGCTCGGGGCAAACGTCCACGCAGCGGCCGCAGAGGACGCAGTTCTCCGGGTCGTAGATGGTCTGGACGTGGCAGACGAGGCAGCGGGCCGCCTGGCGGCGCGCCTCCTCGTCGCCGTACCCGCTCTCCACCTCGGCGATGCCGGTGCGCCGGTCGAGCGGCAAGGTGGGCGGGGCCTGGCGGTCGAGCAGCTCGAACCCGGCGATCATCCGGTAGCTGCGGGTCGGGATCTTCTCGACCTCGATCACCGTCTCGAGCCGGGCCTCCCCGCGCGCGAGGAAGCGGTGGATGGAGCGCGCCGCGCGCTTGCCGTTCGCGACGGCCTCGATGAGGTTGCGCGGCCCGAACGCCACGTCGCCGCCGGCGTACACGCCGGGCGCCGTGGTGGCGAGCGTCTCCCGGTCGACCTGGATGGTCCCGCCGGGCGTCAGCGCCACGCCGTCCGCGGGCGTCAGGAACGAAAGGTCCGCCCGCTGCCCGATGGCGAGCACGCACGCGTCCGCCTCCACCGTCAGGAGGTCCGCGTCGTCGTACTGCGGCGCGAAGCGGCCCGCCGCGTCGAAGACCGAGGTGACCCGCCTCAGCTCGACCGCGCGCAGCCGGCCGTCGCCCAGGAGGCGCCGCGGCCCGCGGCGCGGCTGGAAGCGCACCCCCTCGCGCTGCGCCTCCTCGAACTCCTCGTGGCCCTGGGTCGTGCGGAGGACCGGCATCTCCTCGAACGACTCCAGCGACGCGATGAGCACCTCGGCGGCGCCGCCGCGGAGCGCCTCGCGCGCGGAGTCGAGCGCCTCCTTCATGCGCTCGCCCCCGACGCCGACCGCGGCCGAGAGCGCGAGCGCCTCGTCCTCGCGGCCGACGCGGAGCGCGGTCCGGGCGGCGTCGAAGGCGACGAACCCGCCGCCGATGACGACCACGCGCCGGCCGAGATCCATGCGGAACCCGCGGTTCGCGTTGAGGAGGTAGTCGACGGCCTTCACCACGCCATCGAGCTCGACGCCGGGGATCTGCAGGTCGCGCCCGCGCTGCACGCCGACGGTCAGGAAGACCGCCTCGTACCCCTCGGCGCGGAGCGCCGCCAGGCCGTAGTCGGGGCCGAGCGGGGTGGAGAGCTTCAGCGTCACCCCGAGCGCGCGGATCTTCTCGATCTCGGCCGCGATGAGGCTGCGCGGGAGGCGGTACTCCGGGATGCCGAACCGCATCATCCCGCCCGCCTCCTCCGACGCCTCGAGCACGGTCACGGCGTACCCGAGCAGCGCCAGGTCGTGGGCGGCGGAGAGCCCGGCCGGCCCGGCGCCGACGACCGCCACCTTCCGCCCGGCGGCGCCGGTCCGCCCGAAGGGCATGACCGGCAGGTGATCGGTATAGCGGTTGCCCTCGCCGAAGCCGGCCTCGAGCAGGCGGTCCTGGGTGGCAGGGTGCATCGACTCCACCCCGAACTTCTCGGTGACGGTCCGCTTGAGGGCGCGGATCGCAACGGGCGCGTCGATCGAGCCGCGCCGGCAGGCGTCCTCGCACGGCGCCGCGCAGACACGGCCGCACACCGAGGCGAAGGGGTTCGGCGCGCGCGCGACGAGGTAGGCCTCCTCGTCGCGTCCCTCCGCGATGAGCTGTACGTAGCGGCCGGCGTCCGTCGTCACCGGACAGCCGACCTGACACTTCACCTGCGCCTTCCAGTCCGCGACATCGGGCAGCCGGACCTTGAGCGGCATGGTGTCCGACTACAGCCGCTTCGCGCTGAGTGCACAAGCGCCCGCGAGGAGATGGAGGCTGTGTCGACTCAGAGTCATTCGAGGCCTCAGAAACAGCCGCCGTGATGGGGACGCGGCGAAGGCGCACACGCGGTGTCGCTCCGGCCGAGCGGCGCGTGGCGGGCGATCAGCTCATCGGCGAGGGCCTGCAGCCTCTCGTGGTTCCCCGAGCGCGCTCCGTTGGCGTCGTAGGTCGCGCAGTCCGCCTCCACCCGCTCGAGCAGCTCCGGCGGCAGCCGCTGCTCCGCCATCGGATAGAGGATCGCGTCCTCCTTGTGGATGTGAGCGCGGAGCAGGTCCGCGTAGCCGTGCGCCGCGTCACCCAGGCGCTGCCGATCCTCGACGCTCCACGGCGCCTGCTGGGCCGCCAGCTCACCGAGCGCTCGGATGTACGCACGGCCCTGGTCGTGCTCCATCAGCATCACCGCGACGGGGCCGCCCTCTCGCGGGAACCCCGCCTCGACCATGGCGGCGAAGAGGATGTTCTCCTCCTTCCCGTGGTGGTACGTGTCGGCGAACTCGCGGATGAGCGTGACGAAGCGCGAGAGCTCGGGCTTGTCGTCGACGTCCTTGCGGCGGACCTCGCCGGAAAACCCGATCAGGGCCTCGATCGTGCGCTCGATCAGCCGGTGCTCGGTCATCAGGGTCTCGATGGCATCCATCTCTTCTCGTCCTCCGGGCCCCGAAAGGGCCGGCCCCGCAGCGTTGTTGTGAGGCTCGAAAAGCGAGCGTCATGCCAGGGCCTTCATGGGACGGCATGCACTGTGATCGCGCGGACTTGCAGGAGCCTTCGCCCCGGACGCGTGAGACGTCGCACCGGCATTTCGGTGGTCCCCACCTAAATGCGGGTAGCACCGAAATTTGGGTGAATCACGCTCCCCACGCGTTAAGAAGCACCATGCCCGCGCTACCGGTGCTCCCCCAGCACGACGTCCACGAGAAGATCGTCGAGGAGGCGATCGAGGCCGTCCTCTCCACCGTCGATCTGCAGGCCGTGCTGGAGCGCACCGGCCGCCTCCTCAACAGCCGCTTCGGCGCTACGCGCGTCGCCATCCACCGCGTCTTCCCCGACGCACCCGGGCGGGCCCAGGTCGCGCTCGTCTCCGACCCGCGGCACCCTGGCTCACGGCTGGGCGAGTGGTTCGAGCTGCCCGGCTCCGTCGCCGGCGCGGCGCTCGCGGCACGGCAGCCGGTGGTGGTGGATCCCATCGACGCCGCCCAGCCCCGCTACCGCGAGGAGCGCTGGCTGGCGGAGCTCGGCTACGGCTCGCTGGTGTCCTTCCCGCTCCTCTTCGAGGAGCAGGTGCTGGGCGTCCTCAACATCGCCCACCCCCCGCAGGAGGGGCTCCTCGACTGCTGCTTCCAGGTGGCGAAGCAGGTGGCCCACCTCGTCGCGATCGCGCTCCACAACAGCCTCATGGTGGACGAGGTGCAACGGCTGAACCGGCTCCTCGACCGCGAGAACCGGCTCCTCAAGGAGGAGATCCGGCAGATCAAGCGCGACGCGCGCTACGTGGCCGAGAGCCCGTCCATGCACGCGGTGCTGGAGCGCGTGCGCCTCGTCGCGCCCTCGCAGACCACCGTCCTCGTCCGCGGCGAGACCGGCACCGGCAAGGAAGGGCTGGCGCGGATGGTCCACGACCTCTCGCCCCGGTTCAACGCACCGTTCGTGACGGTGAACCTGGGCGCGCTGCCGGACACACTCATCGAGAGCGAGCTCTTCGGGCACGAGAAGGGCGCCTTCACCGGCGCGGCGCGCCGCCGCCCGGGCAAGTTCGAGCAGGCGGAGGGGGGAACCATCTTCCTCGACGAGGTGGGCGACGCGCCGCCCTCGGTGCAGGTCCGGCTGCTCCGGGTGCTCCAGGAGCGCGAGATCCAGCGCGTCGGCGGGACGGAGAGCCTGCGCGTCGACGTGCGGGTGGTCGCGGCCACGAACCGCGACCTCGAGGCGATGGTGGCGGACGGCACCTTCCGCCAGGACCTCTATTACCGGCTCTCCGTCTTCCCGCTGCAGCTGCCGCCGCTGCGCGACCGGCCGGACGAGATCCGCGCGCTCGCGAACTACTTCCTCACCCGCGAGGCGGCGCTCATGCACCGCAAGGCGCCGCTGGTGCCGGAGGCGGCGTGGGCCGCGCTCGCGGCCTACCCGTGGCCCGGGAACGTGCGCGAGCTCGAGAACTTCATCCAGCGCGCGCTCATCCTGTCGCCCGGGCCGGAGCTGCGCCTGCCGGACCTGCCCTCCCCCTCCCCGGCTGGCGCCGCCGTGGCCCCGGCGGACCCCGCGCTGCCTGCGCCGCCGCGCCGGTTCGACGACGAGATGCGCGACCTGCTCGGACGCGCCCTCGCGACGACCGACGGCCGCATCTACGGGCCGCAGGGCGCGGCGGCGCTGCTCGGGCTGAAGCCGAGCACGCTGCAGGGCAAGCTCAAGAAGTACGGGGTCGAGGGCTAGTCGCGGCGTAACCGCGGCGGCGGGGGACAAGCCCCCCGCCCTACGACCCGATGTACCTCACGCCGCGGCCGAAGTCCGCCGGCGAGCGGCGACCTGCTCGGCCTGGATCGCCGTGAGCGTGATGGTGAAGACGATGTCCTCCACCAGGCACCCGCGCGAGAGGTCGTTGACGGGCTTGGCGAGGCCCTGCAGCAGCGGCCCCATGCTGACGACGCCGGCACTGCGCTGCACCGCCTTGTAGGTCACGTTCCCGGTGTTGAGGTCGGGGAAGATGAAGACCGTCGCCTGTCCCGCCACCGGGGAGCGCGGCGCCTTGGCGCGCGCGACGTCGGGCATCACGGCCGCGTCGTACTGGAGCGGGCCGTCGATGGCGAGCTCCGGACGGAGGCTCCGCGCGAGCTCGGTGGCCCGCTTCACCTTCTCGACTTCCTGGCCCGCGCCGCTCGTGCCGGTCGAATAGGAGAGCATCGCGACCCGCGGCGGGATGCCGAAGGCGAGCGCGGAGTCGGCGCTCTGGATGGCGATGTCGGCCAGCTGCTCGGCGGTCGGGTTCGGGTTCACGGCGCAGTCGCCGAAGACGAGCACCTGGTCCGGCAGGCACATGAAGAAGACGCTCGAGACGAGGTTGCACCCGGGGACCGTCTTGACGATCTGGAGCGCCGGCCGGATGGTGTGCGCCGTGGTGTGGACGGCGCCGGAGACGAGGCCGTCGGCCTCGTCGAGCGCCATCATCATGGTGCCCACCATGATCTCGTCGGCGAGCTCGCTGCGCGCCAGCTCGGGCGTCATGCCCTTCGCCTTGCGCCGATCGACGAGCGCGTCGACGTACCGGGGCGCGACGGACGCCGCGTCCACGATCTCGACGCTGGGCGGCAGCACGACGCCCTGCTTGCGCGCCACCTCGCGCACCTGCTCCGGCGAGCCCAGGAGCACGCACCGGGCGATGCCGCGCGCCGCCACGATGGCCGCCGCCGCCACCGTGCGCGGCTCGGTCCCCTCCGGCAGGACGATGCGCTTCTGCGCGGCACGAGCGGCCTCGACCAGGCGGTGGCGGAAGGCGGGGGGCGAGAGCCGCGGCGCGCGCGCGGGACCGGACAGCCCCTGCAGCCAGCCGCGGTCCACGCGGTCGGCCACCGCGTTCATGGCGAGCTCGATGCGCTCGGCGTCGTCGACCGGGATCTCCCGGTTCATCTCCGCCACCGCGCGGGCCGCGGCGAAGCTGTCCGCGTCGTGCGCGAGGAGTGGCAGGCCCGCGGCGAAGGCGTCCTCGCACAGCGCGAGCACCTTCTCGTCGGGCGTCACGCCGCCGGTGAGCAGCACGCCCGCGAGCGGGACGCCGCCCTGCACCGCCAGCGCCGCCGCGAGGAGCACGTCGCTGCGGTCGCCCGGCGTGATGACGAGCGTCCCCGGCTGGAGCGCCCTGATGGCGTTCGGGATGGTCATGGCGCAGAGCCGGACGGCGCGGATGCGGCGACGGGCGAGCTCGCCCGGGCGCAGCACCTGCGCCCCGATCGCGGTCACCAGGTCGACGACCCGCGGAGCCGCCAGCTCCGGGAGCGTCGGGATCGTGGCGAGCGGGCGCAGCCCCTCGGCCTCCAGCGCGGCGCGGTGGACGGCCAGCGCCGCCTCGTCGAAGCCCCCAGCCGCCGGATCGCCGACGCGGTTCAGCAGGCACGCCACCGGGCGTCCCTCGGCGGACGTGCCGAAGCCGCGGGCGGCGATGGCCACGGCGTGGGCGAGCTCGCGGGCGGACTCGCCTCCGGGCGCCGCCACCAGCACCAGCTCGGCGTCGAGCGCCTTCGCCATGAGGACGTTGACGCGCGACGACCAGATTATCCCCGGCTCCGGCGCCATGCCCTCCACCACCAGCACGTCCGCGCCTGCGCCGGCCCGCTGGCTCAGCGCGACCACGCGCTCGAGCAGCGTCTGCTCGTCGCCGGCGGCGAGGAGCGCCTCGGCCTCGGCGCGGTCGACGGGCTCGGGCGGCGCCAGGTGCGCCCCGAGGCGCGCCAGCGGGACGGAGCGATCCTCGCCGCGGCCGGCCAGCGGCTTCGCGAAGGCGACGCGCAGGCCCTGGCGATCCAGGGCCCGGACGAGGCCGAGGCAGGCGGTCGTGAGTCCGACCTGGCGGCCGGCGGGGGCAACGAGCAGGGTACGGGGCACGGGGATCTCCTCTGGGTCGAGGCGAGGGACGGGGTCAGGCGGCGGCCCGCGCCGGGCCGCGGACGAGCTCGGCGGCGTCGATGGCGATCATGAGCTCCTCGTTGGTCGGCACGACCGCGGCCAGCGGGCGCTCCTCGCGGGTGATGCGCCCGCGCTGCGCTCGCCCGTGGCTCATGTTGGCGACCGGGTCGACGGTGAGCCCGAGGAAGCCGAGCTGCTTCAGCACGCGCGCGCGGATGGCGGCCGAGTTCTCGCCGATGCCGCCCGTGAAGACGAGCGCGTCGACGCGGCCCAGCGGCACGACCAGGCTCGCCACCGCCTTCGCCAGCGCGTAGCAGAAGATCTCGATGGCGAGGAGGGCGCGATCGTGGCCCGCGTCCGCCGCCTCCTGCAGCGTCCGCATGTCGTTGGACAGCCCGGAGAGGCCGAGCAGGCCGGACTCCTTGTTGAGCGCGTCCAGCACGCGCTCGGCGGGCTGGCCGAGCGCCTTCGCCATGTGGCCGACGACGGCCGGGTCGATCGAGCCCGAGCGCGTCCCCATCACCACGCCCTCGAGCGGGGTGAGGCCCATGGTGGTGTCGACGCTGGCGCCGTCGCGGACGGCCGCGAGCGAGCAGCCGTTGCCGAGGTGCGCGGTGACGAGGGCGTGGTCACCGGGGGCGAGCCCGAGCTGCTTCACCGCCTGCTGCGAGACGAAGCGGTGGCTCGTGCCGTGGAACCCGTAGCGGCGCACCTCGTGTTGCTCGTACCAGGCGTACGGCACCGGGTAGAGGTAGGCGCGCGGCGGCATGCTCTGGTGGAACGCCGTGTCGAAGACGGCGATCTGCGGCAGGGCCGGGAAGAGCTCCTGCGCGACCCGGATGCCGAGGAGGTTGGGCGGGTTGTGGAGCGGACCGAGCGGGATGCACTGCTCGACCTTCGAGATGACCTCCGCGTCGATGATCATCGACCCCGAGAAGCGCGCGCCGCCGTGGACGATGCGGTGGCCGACCGCCGCGAGGCCACCCGCCAACCCGAGCCGCCCCAGGAGGTCGACCGCCGTCCGCAGGGCGCGGTCGTGGTCGGCGCCGGCGATCGACTGCGACTCCTTCTGGCCGGCCACCTTCCAGTCCAGCGAGGCCTTCTCCGTCCCGAGCCGCTGCGCGAGGCCGGTGACGTGCTCCTCGCCGGAGTGCGCGTCGATGACGGCGAACTTGACGGAGGAGCTGCCGCAGTTGAGGACGAGGATCTTCACCGAACGACCTCCGGGGCGGGGACCGTGCAGCGGTCCACGAGGTAGACGATCGACTGGTAGGGAATGCCGCCGTGCTGCGTGAGGCCGATCTCGCAGCCGCGGCTGTTGGAGTACCCGGCCTCGCAGCCTGCGACCGCGGCGCGCAGGCTTGAGAGCGCGGCGGCGTTCAGCTCGGGGACGGACAGGCCGCGGTCGCCCGCGAAGGCGCAGCAGCCGGAGGGCGGGACGACCACCGTCTCGGCGCAAGCACCGGCGACGGCGGCGAGGTGCTTGCCGAGCCCTAGCTTCTGACTGCTGCAGGTGACGTGCACCGCCACCTGCCGCGCCCGCTTCTCGAAGCGCAGCCGGTCCATGAGGTAGGCGTGGATGAACTCGGCCGGCTCGTGGACGCGCAGCTTCGGATCGAAGTGGGCGCGCATCCGCTGGACGCACGGGCTCGTGTCGCACAGGAGCGGGAGGGCTCCACCCTCGGTTCGCTCGAGCAGCTCGCGCTCCAGCTCGCGGCATTTCTGATCGGCCAGCTCGACGAAGCCCTTCGACTCGAAGGTGAGGCCGCAGCAGAGCGCGCCCACGTCGCGCGGAAAGAGGACGTCGTACCCAGCCTTGTCGAGGACGGAGAGCATGGCGGCGGTGACGGCCCGGTCGTCGTCGGCGCCGCGCGCCGGTCCCCACAGCCGCGTGATGCAGGACGGGAAGTAGACGACCTTGCGATCGCGACCCTTCACCACGTCGGCGAGCTGCCCGACGCGAGCCGGCTTCGGCACGTGCTCGTTCCAGACCGGGATGCGCCCGCCGGAGAGCCGGTGCAGGCCGCCCGAGAGGCTCGCGACGGTGCCCGCGCCAAGCACGGCGCGCGCGACGTCGGACGCTCCGAAGACCCCCCTGGCCACGCCGAGCGCCCCGCCGTAATGGGCCGCCACCGCACCCGCCACGCCCTGCGCGAGCGGACCGCGCTGCGCCGCCCGCAGCGCCTTGGTGAGCTTGCCGGTGTCAATGCCGACCGGGCAGGCCGTGGCGCACAGCCCGTCTGCGGCGCAGGTGTCGAGCCCCTGGTACTGGTAGTCATCCTCCAGCCGCGAGAGCCGCGCGTCGTCCTCGCCGGTCGCGCGCAGCCGCGCCACCTCGCGCTGCACGGCGATGCGCTGCCGCGGCGAGAGCGTCAGCGCGCGCGAGGCGCACCTCGGCTCGCAGAAGCCGCACTCCATGCAGCGGTCCACCAGCTCGTGCGCCGGCGGCAACGGCTTCAGGTTCTTGACGTGGACGGCGGGGTCGCCGTTGAGGAGGACGCCCGGGTTGAGGATGCCCAGCGGATCGAAGAGCGCTTTCACGCGCTTCATGAGCTGGTAGGCCTTCTTGCCCCACTCGCGCTCGACGAAGGGCGCCATGGCGCGGCCCGTGCCATGCTCGGCCTTGAGCGACCCGTCGTACTTGCGCACGACCATGTCGCACACCGCCTCGATGAACCGCTCGTACCGCTCCACCTCGCGCGGATCGTTGAAGTCCTGAGTGAAGACGAAGTGGACGTTCCCGTCGCGCGCGTGCCCGAAGATGACACCCTCGGTGTAGCCGTACTCGAGGAAGAGCCGCTGCAGGTCCACCACCCCCGCCGCGAGGTGATGCATCGGGAACGCGACGTCCTCGATGATGACGGTGGTGCCCACCCGCCGCGCCGCCGCCACCGCCGGCAGGAGTCCCTTGCGCACGTCCCAGAGGACCTCGTACTCGGCCGGCACGGACGTGAACCGGATCGGCGCGAGCGCCGCCACCGTGCCCGCCAGGGACTGGGCCTCCTCGCACCGGCGCGCCAGCTCCACGGCGTCGGGGGCCCGCACCTCGATGAGCAGGGCGCACGCCTCGGCGGGCAGCTCGCGCAGCGACGGCGGGAGCCCCTTGCGCCCCTCGACCGCGCGGAGCGACGGGCGATCGAGCAGCTCGACCGCCGAGACGGCGCCCCGCTTCAGCGCCTGGGTGGCGCGGCCGGCGTGCTCGATGTCGGGGTAGAAGGCGAGCGCGCTCGCCTTGTGGGGCTGCTCCTCCACGGTCCGGTAGGTGATCTCCGCGATGAAGCCGAGGGTCCCCTCCGAGCCGATGAGGAGGTGGGTCAGGATGTCGAAGGGGTCCTCGAAGTCGACCAGCGCGTTGAGGCCGTAGCCGGTGGTGTTCTTGATCCGGTACTTCTCGCGAATTCGCGCGGCGAGCGGCGCGTCGGCGAGGACCTCGGCGCGCAGCGCCGCAAGGCCATCGAGGAGCGGCCGGTGCAAGGCGGCGAACGCGGCGCGCGAGGCGTCGTCGGCCGTGTCGAGCCGCGCGCCGTCGGCGAGCACGAGCTTCAGGCTCTCCACGGTTTGGTAGCTGTTCTGCGACGTCCCGCAGCACATGCCCGAGGCGTTGTTGGCGGCGATGCCGCCGACCATCGCCGCGCCGATCGACGCCGGGTCCGGGCCGATCTTCCGGCCGAAGCGGGCCAGGAGCGCGTTCGCCTCCGCCGCGATGACGCCCGGCTCGAGGGTGATGCGCTGCCCACCGTCGCGCACCTCGGCCTTGCGGAACCCGCCCGCGACCTGCACCAGCACCGCGTCCGTGGCCGCCTGGCCCGACAGGCTCGTCCCGGCTGCCCGGAAGGTGCAGCCGAGGCCCTCGTGGCTGGCGGCGGCGAGCACGGCCGCGACCTCGTCCGCGGAGCGCACCTGGACCACCACGCGCGGCACGAGCCGGTAGAAGCTCGCGTCTCCACCGTAGGCCAGCGTCCGCAGCGGATCGCAGACGAGCCGTTCGGGGGGGACCGCGCCGGCGAGCGCGTCGTGGAAGCGTCGGTACGGCGGCGGCAGGGCCGCGAGGTCGCGTCGGCTGGGCATGTGGCCTGCTTCCGAGGGCGGCGAGGCAGGTGCACCTCGGCGCGACCCGTAGTGGAGCACGTGCCAGCGCGGAAGCAGTGGTGAGATGGGAGAGCGGTCGCCGCGGCCCGTCGACCGGCCGGACGCCCGTGCTGACCGGCGGCTATCCGCCCGCGGGGAGCCGCACGGTGACCCGCGTCAGCTCCTGCGGGACGCAGGTGACCGAGATGCCATAGCCGTCGCCGTGCAGGTTCTTGATGCGCTTGTCGACGATGCGCATCCCGAGCCCGTTCTCGCGGAAATCAGGCTCCACCCAGGCGCCGGCGTTGTCCTCGATGTCGATGAGGACGGCGCCATCGCGGCGGTAGGCGTGGACGCGCGCGCGCCCCGGGTTGGGGGTCCTCGAGAGGCCGTGCTTGAAGGCGTTCTCGACCAGCGGCTGCAGCGTGAAGGCGGGGACGCGCACCGTGAGCAGCTCGGGGTCGACGTCCGTCTCGACCGTGAGGCGGTCGGAGAAGCGCGCCTTCTCGATCTCGAGGTAGGACCTGACGTGGTCGAGCTCCTCCGCCAGCGTGGCAGTGTCGCTCGAGCGCTTGAGGTTCTTGCGGAAGAAGTTGGAGAGGTGGACGAGCAGCTCGCGGGCGCGGGCCGGGTCCTTGCGGGTGATGGCGACGATGGTGTTGAGCGCGTTGAACAGGAAGTGCGGGTCGATCTGCGCCTGGAGCAGCTTCAGCTCGGAGACCACCAGCAGGTTCTTCTGCTCTTGGTATCGGGCCAGCACGAGCTGGCTGGAGAGGAGCGCCGCGATGCCCTCCCCCAGCCGCCGGTTGGTCGTGCCGAAGCGGCGCCGCCGCGGCTCGTAGAGTTGGATCGTGCCGATCACGTGATCGTCGAGGTGGAGCGGCACCACGACAACGGCGTAGAGGGGGCAGGTCGACGAGACGGGACAGACCCAGTGCTCGTGCACGCCGTCGGCGATCGCCACCGATCGCGTGGCGAGCGCGCGGCGGGTCCAGGGCGAGAAGATGGGGCGGCCGGGGACGTGATGGTCGATCCCGAGGCCGTCCCAGGCCAGGATCTTCTCGGCGTCGGTGATGCCGACCGCGCCGACCCCGGTCTCCTGGCGGATGATGGCGGCGAGCTCTCCGGCCACCTCCGCGCCGTACCCGCGGGCTAGCAGCCCGGTGGTGCGCTCCGCGATGCGGAGAGCCATCGCCGACGACGCGGCGGCGATGCGGTCGACCGCGATCTGCCGGCCCTGGAAGACCATCATGAAGAGCGCCGTCCCGACCGAGTTCGCGACCACCATCGGGAAGCCGATGACCTTCACGATCTCGATACCGACCGGCAGCGGGCGCACGAGCAGCAGCACGATGCACTGGTGGAGGACCTCGCCGACGATCGTCACGGCCGCCGCGGTGCGCCAGCTCATGAGGCGGTCCGGGCGGCGGCGCAGCGCGATGTGCAGCGCACCTCCCATCAGGCCCTCGATGCTGGTGGCGATGCAGCCCGCCAGCGCCGCCGAGCCGCCGAGCGGGAGGCGCAGCAGGCCGGCGGTAGCCCCCACCGCGAGCCCGAGCCAGGGCCCCCCCAGCATCCCCGCCAGGATCGAGCCGACCGCGCGCGTGTTGGCGATGGCCTCCCCGTCGTGCACGCGGATGCCGAGGTAGGTGCCCATCACCGACACGGCCGTGAAGAACAGGTAGAGGCTGATCCGGGTCCGCACGCTGCCGGCGCGCTTCTCGCGCCGGAGCGGCAGTCCCGGCACGGATGCACAGAAGACGTACGAGGCGACCAGGAACACCGACATCGCCTCGATGAGCGAGATGAGGACGCGCACGCAGACTCTCCGTCGCGAGCTTCGCGCGGCAGCGGGCGTGGCGCAAGCCGCGCCCCGCCATGCCGGCGCGGCCCGCGCCGCTCGTGCCCCCGCCGCCGCCGGTCGGCCCGGCCTGGGCGCCGGTGACCTTATCGCGCTCGCGTGGGGAGCTGCCGGCGTGGTCCAATCGCTCCGAGGAGGGCTCCATGTACGACGCGTTCCGGGCGCGGGCCGAGGCGGTCAGCGCAGAGGTGCACCGCTTCCCCAGCGGCCTGCAGGCACTGCGATTCGTGCTCGACCTGCTGCGCGCCGAGGGCGTCTCGGCCGAGCCCGGCCGGCACGCGCTCTGGGCCGAAGGCCCCTTCCTCGCTGGCGCCGACCGCGCCGCCCTCGCCCGCGACGTCCCCGGGCTCCGGTTCGACGTGACGCGGGAGCTCGCCGCCACCGCCCGGGTGGGCGTGAGCGAGCTCGACTTCGCGGTGGCCAACACCGGCACGCTGGCGCAGGCCGCCGACGGCGTCGAGGGGCGGCTCGTCTCGATGCTCCCGCCGCTCCACGTCGCTCTGCTCCCGACGAGCCGGCTGGTGCCGGACCTGGCCGCGCTCTTCGCCCGCCTCTCCCCGGCTCAGACGCGCTACCTCGCGCTCATCACCGGGCCGAGCCGCACGGCCGACATCGAGCGCGTGCTCACCATCGGCGTCCACGGGCCGAAGCGGCTGGTGATCGTCTTCGCGGACGACCTCGCGGGGAGGAGCTGATGGACAAGGCATTCCGGGAGTCGATCGCCGCTGCCCTCGCCAACTCCAACCTGGGTGGCGCGCTGGGGCGCTTCTCCGAGGCCTACCGGGGCAGCCGCGCCCGCGCCTACGAGGGCTACGACTTCGAGGCGCTGCGGAGCCGCATCGCCCACGTGAAGGGTGACGCGGCCGGCAAGCTCGACGCGCTGGCAGCGCGCTTCACGGCCGAGGCGGAGGCGCGCGGCGCAAAGGTGTTCCGCGCCAACGGCCCGCAGGCGGTGAAGGACTACGTGCTTGCGCTGGCGAAGGCGCGCGGCGCGAGGAACGTCGTCAAGTCCAAGTCGATGGCCTCGGAGGAGATCCACCTCAACGCCCACCTCGAGGCGGCCGGGCTGTCGGTGAAGGAGACCGACCTCGGCGAGTGGATCATCCAGCTCGCAGGCCAGCGCCCGTCGCACATGGTGATGCCCGCCATCCACATGACGAAGGAGCAGGTGGCGGACCTGTTCAGCAAGGAGGTCGACGAGCGGCTCGCCGCGGACATCCCGCGCCTGGTCGCGGTCGCACGCGAGCAGTTGCGCGAGAGGTTCCTCGCCGCCGACATCGGCATCTCCGGCGCGAACGTCGCCGTCGCCGAGACCGGCAGCCTGGTGCTCGTCACCAACGAGGGGAACGCCCGCCTCGTCACCACCCTCCCCCGCATCCACGTCGCCATCGTCGGCCTGGAGAAGCTGATCGAGCGGTTCGAGGACGTCGTCCCCATCCTCACGGCGCTGCCGAAGAGCGCCACCGGCCAGCTCCTCACCAGCTACGTCTCGATCATCTCGGGGGCGGTGCCGAACACCGACGGCTCGCCCAAGGAGCTGCACGTCATCCTGATGGACAACCGCCGCAGCGAGATGGCGGCGGACCCGAAGTTCAAGCAGGCGCTGCAGTGCATCCGGTGCGCGTCGTGCCTGAACGTCTGCCCCGTGTACCGGCTCGTCGGCGGACACGTCTTCGGGAAGACCTACACCGGCGGCATCGGCGCGATCCTCACGGCCTGGTTCGACGCGCTCCAGGAGTCGAAGGACATCCAGGGGCTCTGCATCCAGTGTGGGAATTGCAAGGAGGTGTGCCCGGGGATGGTCGACATCCCGGACCTCGTGCTCGAGCTACGACGCCGCGTCGCCCAGGAGCAGGGCCAGCCGGCCCTCCAGAAGGCCATCTTCTCGGTGGTGAACAACCGGCGCCTCTTCCACGGGATGCTGCGGGCCGCCTCCGTGGCTCAGAAGCCGTTCGCGCGGAAGGGGCTCATCCGTCACCTGCCCTTCTTCCTCTCCGGGCTCACGGAGGCGCGCAGCCTGCCCGCCATCGCCCCGGAGCCGCTGCGCGAAACCGTGCGGCAGATCTCGCAGCCTCGCTCCGAGGAGCGCGCGGCGCTGTACGCCGGCTGCCTCATCGACTTCGCCTACCCGGCCACGGGCGAGGCGGTCGTGAAGGTCCTCAACAAGGCCGGGGTGGAGGTGATCTTCCCCGAGGGGCAGACCTGCTGCGGCGCGCCGGCGCGCTACAGCGGCGCGTGGGAGGTGGCGGGCCAGAACGCCCGGGACAACATCGAGGCGCTCCTCGCCGAGGACGTCCGCTGGATCGTCTCGGCTTGCCCCACCTGCACCGTCGCGCTCAAGCACGACTTCGGGGCGACGCTCCGCAGCCTGGGCGATGCCGCCTGGGTGGAGAAGGCGGATCGGGTGGCGGCGAAGGTGATCGACTTCTCGACCCTGGTGACGCAGCTCGTCGACGCCGGGCGCCTGACGCTGCCGGAGGGTAAGCAGCTCGGGCGCGTCACCTACCACGACTCCTGCCACCTCAAGCGCGCGCTGCGCGCCGAGCAGGCGCCGCGGGCGCTGCTGCGGAAGAACGGGCTCGAGGTGGTGGAGATGTTCGAGTCCGACGTCTGCTGCGGCATGGGCGGCTCGTACTCGGTGAAGCTCCCCGAGATCTCCGCGCCCATGCTGCGGCGCAAGCTCGACAGCATCGCGCAGACGGGCGTCCCGCTCGTCGCCACCGACTGCCCCGGTTGCGTCATGCAGCTCCGCGGCGGCCTCGACAAGGCCGGCGCCCAGGTCGAGGTGCGGCACACGGCGGAGCTGCTCGCGGAGTCCGTGGACTGAACGCCGGCTCCTCGCGCCGCGCCCAAGTCGCCGCACGACCCGCCGGTGGCCGGCTCCGCCGCTGCGATGCTCCGGCCGCTGGTCCTCGCGCCGCTCGCGTGACCCACCGCCGCGCCGCGCGACCGTCGTTCCCAATCATCGCCGGCGAAAAACTCGCTCGCGCCTCCAAGGCGCGCGCCGAACCTAGGCGCTTCGCTCAGACAGTTTCGCCGGCGAGGAGGTTCACAGGGCGCGGCGCGGCACTCGAGGCAACCACAGGCGGCGCTGCGGAGGCGGCCTTCGCACTGCATCCGCTGCGCCGGTCACCGGCGCGGCTCAAGCTCGCGCGCACACGCGCTATGCTCAGGTCGCGACGCTCCGGCGTGCGCCGCAGGCGCGTTTGCGGAGCGCCGCGGAGCGTTCCGCGATCGCCGGCCCGCGCCAGCAAGCACCGAGATCGCGGGCTGAGGACTGCTCGAGCCCGCCACCGTACGCGTCGCTCCGCGGATAGGGCGAGTTCCGCAAGCCCGCGAAGTGACCCGTGAGGCGCGCGGGCCGGCCGTGCGCACGTTGTCGGCGCGGAGCTCCGCGCCGGAGGCGCACGCCGGCGCGACGCGACCGGTGAATACGGCGTGGCCATAGCCGCCGCGAGCGGCGGGCGACGATGGCGGGCGGACCCCTGGCCACTCGGCCAGCCGTCCGCGTGTAGCGCCGTGGTATGTTCGGTGCCGAGCGGGAGTTCCCGGAGCCTCGCGCATGCTGCGTGCCCTCATCGTCGACGACGAGCCGCTCGCGCGAGACGAGCTGGCCGACCTCCTCACCGAGACCGGCCGGTTCACCATCGTCGGCCGGTGCGGGAACGCCGTGGAGGCGCTGCAGGCGCTCAGGGCCGAGCGGCCGGACGTGCTGTTCCTCGACGTCGAGATGCCCGGGATCTCCGGCTTCGAGCTGCTCGGGATGCTCGACGAGGATCTGCACCCGCAGATCGTGTTCGTGACCGCGCACGACGAGTTCGCCGTGAAGGCGTTCGAGGAGAGCGCGATCGACTACCTGCTCAAGCCCGTCGACGGGGCGCGGCTCGCGAAGACGGTGGCGAAGCTGGAGGATCCCTCGCCGCGAGCGGCCCCGGCGCTGCCCGCGCTCGAGATCACCCGCATCCCGTGCCTGGCGGCGCGCGCCATCAAACTGGTATCCGTCGCGGACGTGGAGTTCGTGCGCTCGTCCGAGGCGGGCGTGTACGTCGTGACGGCCAGCGGCGAGTTCTACACCGAGCTCACGCTGGCGGTGCTGGAGGCGCGGGCGCACCTGCTCCGCTGCCACAAGCAGTACCTCGTGAACGTCGACCGCATCGACGAGATCAGCCTGGCCGACAACTCGCTCGCGGTCATCAAGACCAAGTCGGGCAAGACGGCGCCGGTGAGTCGGCGGCACCTGACGCGCCTGCGCGCCGCACTCGGCCTGTGATGACGCGGTGAGCCGCCGCGGCGGTAGCCGCGTGTGTCTCCACCGCTCACCTCCCGAATTCGACCGCCTGGCGCCGCCTGCGCCCGATCGCCGCATTCGTCGGGGCTCCTGGCGCGGACCCGGGTCACCATGCGCGGACCCCCTCCGACCGGGAGACCGCACATGAGCTGGAACATGGTGACCGACCCGCTGCACCACGTCGCGCTCTCCGCGCTCGTGGCGGCGGTACCTCTCTTCTTCCTCTTCTGGGCCTTGGCCATCCGGCGCATGAAGGGGCACAAGACCGCCATCCTGGCCGCTGCGCTGGGCGTGGGCGTCGCGGTCGCGGGCTTCGGCATGCCCGCCAAGCTCGCCCTCCTGGCCACCTTCGACGGGATGCTCTTCGGGCTGTGGCCGGTGGCCTGGATCGTCGTGACGGCGGTCTTCCTCTACAACCTCTCGGTCAGGACCGGCCAGTTCGAGGTCCTGAAGAACTCGCTCGCGTCGATCACCGACGATCGCCGGCTGCAGGCGCTCCTGATCGCGTTCTCGTTCGGCGCCTTCCTGGAGGGCGCCGCCGGCTTCGGCGCGCCGGTCGCCATCTCGGGCGCGATGCTGGTGGGGCTCGGGTTCGAGCCGCTCTACGCGGCCGGCATCTGCCTCATCGCCAACACGGCGCCGGTGGCGTTCGGCGCCATCGGCATCCCCATCGTGGTCGCGGGCCAGGTCTCGGGCGTCGACACCATGGCCATCTCGCAGATGGTGGGCCGCACCCTGCCCTTTGTCTCGATCGCCATCCCCTTCTACCTGGTGATCCTCATGGCGGGCTTCCGGCGTGGGTTCGAGGTGTGGCCGGCGGCGCTCGTCTCGGGCGGCTCCTTCGCGGTGGCGCAGTGGGCCAGCTCGAACTTCCTCGGGCCCCTCCTCCCCGACATCATCGCGTCGATCGCCTCCATCGTCTCGCTGACGCTCTTCCTGCGCGTGTGGCACCCCAAGCAGAGCTGGCGGTTCAAGGGCGAGGCGGCCAGCCAGGGCAAGGAGAAGCTCCGCTACACCGGGGGCGAGGTGTTCCGCGCCTGGACCCCGTTCATCCTGCTCTCCATCTTCGTCGGCGCCTGGGGCATCAAGTCGGTCAAGGCGGCGCTCGACCACTACGCGCTCTTCAAGTGGGCCATCCCCGGCCTCGACCAGATGGTCATCCGAGGCGGGAAGCCGATGGCGGCCGCCTTCAGCTTCAGCGTCCTCTCGGCGGCCGGAACCTCCATCCTGCTCACCGCGCTCGTGTGCCTGCCGGTGATGAGGGCCTCGCCGAAGCTCGCGCTGCAGGTGTTCGGGCAGACGATGAAGTCGCTCAAGTTCCCCATCACCACCATCTCGTTCATCCTCGGCTTCGCCTACATCATGAACTTCTCGGGCATGGCGTACGCGCTCGGGAACGCCTTCGCCGCCACCGGCCAGGCCTTCCCCCTCGTCGCGCCGTTCCTGGGCTGGCTGGGCGTCCTCATGACGGGCTCCGACACCTCGACGAACGCCCTCTTCGGCAAGCTGCAGGAGGTCACGGCGACGAAGCTGGGCGTCGATCCCGTCATCACCGTGGCGGCCAACACCTCCGGCGGCGTGTGCGGCAAGATGATCTCGCCCCAGTCGCTGGCGGTCGCGACGGCGGCGGTAGGCCTGGTGGGCAAGGAGCCAGACCTCTTCCGGTTCACCCTCAAGCACTCGATCATCCTCACCTCGGTCATCGCCGTCCTGGTCTACCTGCAGTCGAACGTGCTGCACTTCATGGTCCCGGTGTACGCGCGCGGCGCAAGCGCGGGCGGGGCCGCGGCGGCCGCGCCGTCGCTCTCCGAGGGCCTGCTGGCGCTCGGCGTGACGGCCCTGGTGGTGGTGCTGGTGGTGACGCTGGCGGTGGTGCTCGGGAAGGCGCGAGCGCCGGCCGAGCGGACCGGCTTCCCGAAGGCGGCGTAGCAGCGGCAACTCCGGGGCGCGGCGAGGGTTCCGCCGCCGCGCCCCGCTCCCCTCGTCTCAACCCACGCACGAAGTAGAAGGAGCGAGCATGTCCCAGAGGCGCATGGCGACGATGGACGGCAACGAGGCGGCGGCGTCGGTCGCGCACCGACTCTCCGAGGTCATCGCGATCTACCCCATCACTCCGTCCTCGCCGATGGGCGAGCTGTCCGACGAGTGGTCGGCCAAGGGCAAGAAGAACGTGTGGGGGACGGTGCCGCAGGTCTCCGAGATGCAGTCGGAGGGCGGCGCGGCGGGCGCGGTCCACGGCGCCCTCCAGGCAGGCGCGCTGACGACGACGTTCACGGCGTCGCAGGGGCTGCTGCTGATGGTCCCCAACATGTACAAGATCGCGGGCGAGCTCACGCCGTTCGCAATGCACGTGACGGCGCGGACGCTCGCCACCCACGCGCTCTCGATCTTCGGCGACCACTCCGACGTGATGGCGGTGCGGCAGACCGGCTTCGCCCTCCTTTCCTCGAACTCGGTGCAGGAGGCGCACGACCTCGCCGCGGTGGCGCACGCCGCGACGCTGCGCTGCCGCGTCCCGTTCCTCCACTTCTTCGACGGGTTCCGCACCTCGCACGAGGCGGCCAAGATCGAGCTGCTCGAGGACGACGATCTGCGCAAGCTCGTCCCCGACGAGCGCGTCGCCGAGCAGCGCGCTCGCGCCCTCACCCCCGACCGTCCGGTCCTGCGCGGCACGGCGCAGAACCCCGACGTCTTCTTCCAGGCGCGCGAGGCCTGCAACCGCTTCTACGACCTAGTCCCCGACGTCGTGCAGGCGGCGATGGACGAGCTCCACGCGCTCGTCGGCCGCGCCTACCACCTGTTCGAGTACGTCGGTCACCCGGCGGCGGAGCGCGTGATCGTGATGATGGGTTCGGGCGCCGAGGTCGCGCACGAGACGGTCGATCACCTCGTCGCCCGCGGCGAGAAGGTGGGCCTGCTCAAGGTCCGGCTGTACCGGCCCTTCTCCGTGTCGCACTTCCTCCGCGCGCTCCCGGCCAGCACCCGGTCGCTGGCGGTGCTCGATCGGACCAAGGAGCCGGGCGCGGTGGGCGAGCCCCTGTACCAGGACGTGGTGGCCGCGCTGCGCGAGGGCGAGGCGCAGGCGCCCCGCGACCTGCGCGTGATCGGCGGGCGCTACGGCCTCTCCTCCAAGGAGTTCACGCCCGCCATGGTGAAGGCGGTCTACGACGAGCTCGGCCGCGACACGCCGCGCCGCCACTTCACGGTCGGCATCCACGACGACGTGACCCACCTCTCGCTCCGCCACGACCCGGCGTTCGAGGTGGAGGCGCAGGACGTGGTGCGCGCGCTGTTCTGGGGCCTCGGCGCGGACGGCACCGTCGGCGCCAACAAGAACTCGATCAAGATCATCGGCGAGGACACGCCCAACTACGCCCAGGGGTACTTCGTCTACGACTCGAAGAAGTCGGGGTCGGTGACGGTGTCGCACCTGCGCTTCGGCCCGCGCCCCATCCGCTCCGCCTACCTCGTGTCACAGGCGAGCTTCGTCGCCTGTCACCAGTTCGGCTTCCTCGAGAAGTACGAGATGCTCGAGTCGGCGGCGCCCGGCGCGACTTTCCTCCTCAACGCGCCCCACGGCAAAGACGAGGTGTGGTCGAAGCTGCCGCGCGAGGTCCAGGAGCAGATCGTCGAGAAGAAGCTGCGCTTCTTCGTCATCGACGCCTTCGCGGTGGCGAAGGAGAACGGCATGGGGGTGCGCATCAACACCATCATGCAGACCTGCTTCTTCGCCATCTCGGGCGTGCTCCCCCGCGAGCAGGCCATCGCCTGCATCAAGAAGGCGATCGAGAAGACCTACGGCCGCAAGGGCGCCGAGGTGGTGCGGAAGAACTTCGAGGCGGTCGACGCCACGCTGGCGCACCTCGAGGAGGTGACGGTCCCGGCCACGATCGACGGCGCGCCGCGCCCGCCGGTCGTCTCCGAGACGGCGCCCGACTTCGTGAAGCGCGTCACCGCGCTCATGCTGGCCGGCAAGGGCGACCTCCTGCCCGTCTCCGCCTTCCCGGTCGACGGCACCTGGCCCACGGGCACGACGCGCTGGGAGAAGCGCGCCATCGCCGCCGAGGTGCCGGTCTGGGAGGGCGGCCTCTGCATCCAGTGCAACAAGTGCGCGCTGATGTGCCCGCATGCGGCCATCCGGACCAAGTACTACCCGGCGGGCGCGCTCGACGCCGCGCCCGAGAGCTTCAAGGCGGTGGACTTCAAGTCGCCCACCGTGAAGGGCGCCAAGTTCACGGTGCAGATCTCGCCCGAGGACTGCACCGGCTGCAACCTGTGCGTCGAGGTGTGCCCGGAGTCGAAGGCGGAGCGGCGGAAGGCGCTCGCGCTCACCCCCATGGCACCGCTCCGCGCGGCCGAGGCGAAGAACTTCCAGTTCTTCGAGAGGCTCCCCGAGCCCGATCGCGCGCAGGTGAAGCTCGACGTGAAGGGGACCCAGTTCCTCCAGCCGTTGTTCGAGTTCTCCGGCGCCTGCTCGGGATGCGGGCAGACGCCGTACGTGAAGCTCGTGACCCAGCTCTACGGCGACCGCGCCCTCATCGCCAACGCCACCGGCTGCTCGTCCATCTACGGCGGCAACCTGCCCACCACCCCGTACTGCACCAACGCCGACGGGCGCGGACCCGCCTGGTCGAACTCGCTCTTCGAGGACAACGCCGAGTTCGGCTTCGGCATGCGTCTCGCCGTGGACAAGCACGCCGAACAGGCGCGCGAGCTGCTGCGCGACCTCAACGGCGCCATCGGCGACGACCTCAAGGCCGCCATCCTGAACGCGGACCAGTCCACCGAGGCCGGCATCGCCGCCCAGCGCGACCGCGTGCAGGCCCTGCGCGTCAAGCTGGCCGGCATCCCCCGCCCGGCGGCGCGCCGGCTCGAGCTGCTCGCCGACTACCTCGTGAAGAAGAGCGTCTGGATCTTCGGCGGCGACGGCTGGGCCTACGACATCGGCTACGGCGGGCTCGACCACGTGCTCGCCTCGGACAAGGACGTGAACATCCTCGTCCTCGACACCGAGGTGTACTCGAACACCGGCGGCCAGGCGTCGAAGGCGACGCCGCCCGGCTCGACGGCCAAGTTCGCGATGGCGGGGAAGACCACGCTCAAGAAGGACCTGGCCATGCTGGCCATGACCTACAAGAACGTCTACGTGGCGCAGGTCTGCCTGGGCGCCAAGGACGCCCAGACCGTGCGCGCCATCCAGGAGGCGGAGAGCTACCCCGGCCCGTCGATCGTCATCGCATACGCCCACTGCATCGCGCATGGCATCGACATGGAGAAGGGGCTCGACCAGCAGGCGCTGGCGGTCGACTCCGCTTACTGGCCGCTCTTCCGCTACGACCCGCGGCGCGCCGCGCTCGGCGAGAGCCCGCTCAAGCTCGACTCCGCGCCGCCCAAGATCGGCCTCTCCGCCTACGTCGACGGCGAGAACCGCTACCGGCAGGTCAAGCAGGCGAACCCGGAGCGCTTCGCGGCGCTGATGGAGCAGCAGCAGCGGCACGTCCAGGAGCGCTACCGGCTGTACGCCGAGATGGCGAAGGCGATGATTCCGGCGCGGTCCTGAACCGCCCGGCTCGACCCGCCCCTCTCCCCACCTGACGGCGGGGCGAGGGAGCGGGGTCCATCGGTCCACCGCGAGTGATCAACGGGCAGGGAGAGGGGGCGTCCCCCAGCCCTCTCAGCGCGCCCCGTGCCCGGCAGCGACCTCGAAGATCTCGGACAGGAGTCCACCGGCCGTGAGCGCGCCGCCGACGCCGGCGCCCTGGACCAGCAGCGGCAGGGCGTCGTGGCGATCCGTCGTGAAGGCGACGTAGGCCTCCACGCCCTGGAGCGCCGCGGCGCGGTGCGTGGCTGGCACCTCCATGGGCCCGACCGAAAGCGCTGGGCGGCCGTCACGGGCGATGCGTGCCACGTAGCGGAGCGCCAGCCCCCGCTCCCGCAGGGAAGCGCAGCGCCGGGCGAACGCGTCGTCGTACCGGCGCAGCGCCTCGTACATCTCCTGGAGCGACCCGCCGCCCAGCGCCTCGCGCGGCACGAGCGGCTCGACGGTCACGTCCTCGACCTCGACCGACAACCCGAGCTCGCGGGCGAGGATGACCGCCTTCCGCGCGGCGTCGAGGCCCGACAGGTCGTCGCGCGGGTCCTCCTCGGTGTAGCCGAGCTCGCGCGCCCAGCGCACCACGAGCGACAGCGGAAACCCCTTCATGAGCTCGCTCGTGACGAAGCCCATCGTCCCCGACAGCGAACCCTCCACCAGGTGGACCCGGTCGCCGGCGCGCACGAGCCCGCGCAGCGTGTCGATGACGGGCAGGCTCGCCCCCACCGTCGTCTCGTACCGGTAGTGGCGGTGCGCCTGCCGCCGCTCCGCGGCGACGGCCTCGCGGTCGCGCCAGGGCACCACCAGCGGCCGCTTGTTCGCGGCGACGACGTGCACGCCGCGCCGGAAGGCCTCGGCGTAGACGCGCTCCATGCCGTCGGCGGCGGTGACGTCCACCAGCACCGGGAGCGCCGTCCGCGCGAGCCGGTCGAGCACCGGCCCCGCGCTGTCGGGGCCGAGCGGTCCGGTCTCGGGCGCCGAGGCGACGAGCTCGCGCCAGCGCGCCAGGTCCACGCCCCCGTCGTCGAGCAGGGTCCGGCGCCGGTCGGCGATCCCCACCACGCGCAGCGCCACGTCGTAGTCCCGCTCGAGCGTGGGGAGCTGCCGGGCGATCTGGTCGAGCAGCTCGCCGCCGACCTTCCCCTTGCCGAGGACGAGCAGCGACACCTCCGGCCGCTCCCCCGCCTCGACGCGGGCGCGGGAGGGGCTGCGGATGACGGCGCGCCGGGACGGCGCCCGCCCCCGGAACTCGGCCACCTCGTCGGAGAGCCAGTCGACGTCGATGAGGAAGGCATCGTGCCCGTCCTTCGAGGCGAGCCGCAGCAGGCGGGCGCCGGGGATCCGGTGCGCGATCTCCTGCTGCTCGTCGGGCAGGTACAGCACGTCCGAGTCGATCGACACGACGAGCGCCGGGCAGCGCACCGAGCGCAGCACCTCGTCGAAGTCGCCCCGGCCGCGCGCCACGTCGTGCGTGTCCATCGCGCGCGTCAGCGCCACGTAGCTCGCCGCGTCGAAGCGATCGACGAGCTGCCGCCCCTGGTAGCGCAGGTAGCTCTCCATCGCGAACAGGTCGGCGGCCTGCAGCCGCCGCCCGAAGCGCTCGTCGAAGCTGGCCTTGTGACGGTACGTGCACATCGCCATCATGCGCGCCGCGGCGAGGCCGCCCACCGGTGGATCGGCCGGGTCGTAGCGCCCGCCCTTCCAGCGCGGGTCGGCGTAGATGGCCTGCCGCTGCGCCTCGGAGAGGCCGATGGCCCAGGCCGAGTGGCGCGCGCTGGTGGCGATGGGGACGATCGCCTCCACCAGCTCCGGGTACGAGAGCGCCCATTCCAGCACCTGCATCCCGCCCAGCGACCCGCCCACGACGAGGCGCACCTTCTTCACGCCCAGCGCGGCGAGCAGCTCGCGCTGGGCGCGCACCATGTCGCGGATCGTGATGGTCGGGAAGTCGCCCAGCCAGGGGCGGCCGGTGGCGGGATCGATCGAGGTGGGCCCGGTCGTCCCGTAGCAGCTCCCCAGGATGTTGGAGCAGACGACGAAGTCCCGCTCGGGGTCGAGGGCCCGTCCCGGCCCGAACATGCCCGTCCACCAGCGGTCCGCGTCGGCCGAGCCCGTGAGCGCGTGGCAGACGACGACCGCGTTGTCGCCGCCGGGCGCGAGTCGGCCCCAGCTGCGGTAGGCGACGCGCACGCCGCGCAGCGCACCACCCAGCTCGAGCGGGAGCGGCGCGGCGAGCTCGAGCGAGCGCGTCTCGGGCGCGATGAAGGCGGCGCGCGCCGCAGCGGCAGCGTCGGCGGGCGGCTCAGAAGGGGCCATCGGAAGGGGCGGACGTTAGTCTTCGGCGCGCGCACCCGTCAAGATAGCGGATGCCCAACTGGCGTGCCCGCCCGTGCGCGCGCCCGAAGCGCCCTCCGGCCGCAGCGCGACGGGGAAGGTGCTGAGTGACTTCCTGATAGGGCCGCTCGGCTGGACGGCTGACGTGTGCGTGTTAACCTCCAGCGTACTCACACTTGGAGGGCGTGTATGTCGGAGGTCGATCCGCTCGATCATCGCAAGCTCTACCGGCTTCCGTGGAGCCTGCCGGACAACGTCATTTCGTGGCTCGAGCCCACGAAGCAGTGCAACATCCACTGCGAGGGCTGCTACTCCGCGAACGTCAAGGACAGCCACAAGACGCTCGAGGCGATCAAGGCCGACCTCGACGTCTTCCAGCGGTACCGCCAGACCGACGCGGTCTCGATCGCGGGCGGCGATCCGCTCACCCACCCTCGGATCGTCGAGGTCGTGGCCGAGATCGCGCGCCGCGGGCTCAAGCCCATCGTGAACACGAACGGCCTCGCCATGACACCCGAGCTCCTGCGCGAGCTCCGGTCGGCCGGCCTCAAGGGCGTCACCTACCACATCGACACCTCGCAGAAGCGCCCCGGCTGGACGGGCAAGAGCGAGATCGAGCTCAACGAGCTGCGCCTCTCGTATGCCGAGATGACGGCCGCCGTCGGGGGGATCTCCTGCGCCTTCAACGCGACCGTCTTCGAGCACACCCTCCCGCTGGTGCCCGAGATCGTCGCGTGGGGTCAGAAGCACGCCGACAAGGTCCACGTGCTCGTCTTCATCGCGTTCCGCTCCACGTTGGAGGGCGCCTACGACTACTACGTGGGCGGCGAGAAGGTGGACACGAAGCCGCTCGTGTACCGCGAGAAGGTGGCCAGGCCGCAGCGGACGAGCATCAGCGCGCGCGAGGTCGTGGCCGCGATCCGATCGCGCTTCCCGCACTTCGCTCCCGCCGCCTACCTGAACGGCACCGAGAAGCCCGACGACTTCAAGTGGCTCATGACGCTCCTCGTGACCGACCGCGAGGAGATCCTGGGGTCGGTGGGCCCGAAGGTCGCCGAGCTGTCGCAGGTGCTGAACCACCTCGTGCACGGGCGGTACCTCGGTTACGTCGGCCCCGAGGTGCACCGCGGCGCCAAGCGCCTGCTCGCGCTCGGGGCGATCGACCCGGGGCTGCGAGGCGTGGCGAAGCGCTGGGCGAGCAAGGTGGCCCGGCGTCCGCTCGGGGCGGTGAAGCCCCTTCACCTGCAGTCCGTCATGGTGATCCAGCCCGTGGACGTGCTCCCCGACGGGCGCGCCTCGATGTGCGACGGCTGCCCTGACATGACGGTCCACCAGGGCGAGCTCGTCTGGTCGTGCCGCCTCGAGGAGCGCCTCGAGTACGGTCAGTTCATGCGGGCGGTACCGGCGAAGCCGGACGCGCAGGCCTGAACGCGCTGCCCACTTGGACCGAGCCCCGAGCCCGTGAACGAGCCCGCGCCCGGCAGTGTCCGGGCTCGGACTCGGGGCCCGTTTACGGGTCTCATCAAGTGAGCTGAGGCTTCACGCCATTCCGCGCTTCCGGAACCACGCCACCGCGTCGGCCATCCCTTCTCGGAGCGGGAGACGCGGCACCCAGCCCAGCTCCTGACGCGCACGCGCGGAGCTGCAGGTCCAGGCCGTCTCGCGCATCTCGCGGACCTTGTCGAGCGAGAGGATCGACGGGCGCCGCGTCAGCGCGGCCAGCGCGGCCGATGCCGCCGCGACCGCGACGCTCGCGGCCTCCGGCAGCACGACGACGCGGGCCCGCCGGCCGAGCGCGTCGCAGGCGGCGAGCGCGATCTCGTCCCACGAGCGGTCCGCGCCGTCCTCGAAGAAGTACGTCCCCTCCCCGCCCGCCGCTCCGACGGGGCGGCCGCGGGCGAGGACGTCCAGGATGCCCTGGCACAGGTCGGCGACGTGCACGACGCTGAAGCGCTTCTCGCGCAGACCGGCGCGCACCACCACCCCCAGGCGCGCCATCCGCAGGAGCTGCGGCATGAGCTCCTTGTCCCCCGGGCCGTACACGACGGGCGGCCGCACGATGCTCGCCGACACGGTGCCCGCGGCGAGCCGGACGGCTCGCTCCCCGGCCAGCTTGCTCTCGCCGTAGCGGCTCACCGGCGCCGGGGGATCGTCCTCCGTGCGCGACCGGCCGAAGGGCGCCGGTCCCGCCGCGGCCAGGGAGGACACGTAGACCAGGCGGGGCCGCGACGTCGCCGCCGCGCAGGCCGACACCACGCAGCGGGTCCCCTCTGCGTTGGCCTGGAACAGGTCGCTGTCGCGCAGCGCCTTGACGGCGCCCGCCAGGTGGATCACGGCCTCGCAGCCGTCGACCGCCTCGCGCAGGGTCTCCGGCTGGGCCACGTTCCCCCGGACGAGCTCGACGCCGAGCCGGGCGAGCGCCTCGGTGCTCGAGGTGGGCCGGACGAGCGCCCGGACCCGATCCCCGCGCCCGGCGAGCCGTTCCACCAAGGCGGCCCCGATGAAGCCGCTAGCGCCGGTGACGAGGACGCGCACCGGCTACCCCGTCGGCGCCTCGTACATCCGGTACAGCTTCGTGCGGGTGCAGCCGCACGCCTCGATGGCGCGGTTGACGAGATCGTTGTCCTCGAGGGTCCAGGAGATCTCGCCGCCCTCGTAGCCGAGCTGGTGGGCGCGCCGGATGGTCTCGACCACCAGGACCGCGTCGATCCCGCGCCGCCGCCACCCCGCCTTGACCCCCAGCGCCATGAGCCGCACGCGATCGATTCGCCTCGAGTACCAGAGCAGCTTCGCGAGGCCGATGGGGAGGCCGTAGAGCGTGAGCCGCCCGTCGATCTTCCTCAGCGCCTGGTTGAAGTCCGGCACGGTGAGCGCGGCGGCGATGGGCTCCCCGTCGCACTCCGCGAAGATGCAGAGGTCGGGTACGATGAGGTGCTTGAGGTCCTTCGCGATCTTGTCGATCTCGGCGTCGGTCATGGGGACGAACCCCCAGTTCTGATCCCACGCCGCGTTGTAGATCTCCTTGAACCGCTCCAGCTCTCCGTAGAAGTCGCGCATGTTGACGCTGCGCACGACGATGTTCTCGTGCTGCCGGATCTTGTCGGCGATGCGCGAGAAGCGCTCCGGCGGCGGTGTCTTGGCGCTCCGCTCCCAGGCGTAGAGATCCTTCGCCTTCTTGAGCCCGCACGCCTCCAGCAGCTCCCCGTAATAGCGGGGGTTGTAGGTCATCTGGATGTACGGGTCGGAGTCGAAGCCCTCGACGAGCAGGCCGATCTCGTAGTTCGTGGAGAGGTTCATCGGCCCGAGGATCGCGTCGAGCCCGCGCCAGCGAGCCCAGTCCTTCGCTGCGGCCACGAGCGCGGCCGCCACGCCCTGGTCGTTCACGCACTCGAACATGCCGAAGTAGGCGGTCTTGCTCTTGTGGAAGGCGTTGAAGTTGCGGTCCTCGACGGCGGCGATGCGCCCCACGATCTCGCCGCCGCGGCGAGCCAGGAACAGCGCGACGTCGGCGTGCTGGAAGAACGGGTTCTTGCGCGGGTCGAGGAACTCGTGCCGCTCCATGAGGAGCGGCGGCACCCAGTGCAGGTCGTGCCGGTAGATCTTCCACGGGAACTTGATGAAGCGATCGCGCTCCAGCGCATCGACGACGCGAGTCACCTCGACGGCCCCGCTGGCGCGGGCCGAGGGCGTGGCGGCGAGGGTCGGCTTCACGGCGCTTGTCATGGCTCTGTCCTGTCTCAGTGGCCGGTGGCGTCTTGCTCTTCCGGGGTGTCGGCGCCCCGGCGCGGCGAGCGGTGGCTCATCCAGTTCATGCCCATCGAGAGGAGCTTGTTCTGAATGCGGTGGCGCTGCGTCCAGAGGCGCTCCGGCAGCTGCGCCAGGCGGCGGACGTCGTCGCCGTCGGCGTTGAGGGCGCGCCAGGTGATGAGCTCCGCGGCGTCGTCGAGACGCTGGCGCAGCGAATCCGCGCGGTTGCGAAGGATCGCGGAGAGCTCGAGCGGCGCCGCCTGCTCGGTGCGCGCGGCGGTGGCGACGGCGTCGTCGGAGGAGGAGGTGAAGCCGTTCGCGCCGGGGCGAGCCATCTTGACCTCGACCCGCGTGTGGGGACGCTCGTAAGGGATGATGCCCACCTCGCGCCCGCACTTCTGGAACAGCTCGAGCGCGCGTTCCACCTGCTCGTCGGTGTGTGTCGCCATGAAGACGGCCCGCACGCAGTCGCGCTCGACCGCCGGCTTGGTGAAGGGCGAGACGAACAGGCCGGCGTCGGTGAGCTTGCGCCAGAAGATGAAGTTGAGGGCCTGGTCGCCCACCGCGATGGGCACCACCGGCGTGACGGAGGGGCGCGTGTCGAAGCCCATGAGCCGCAGCTCGCGGTGCACGCGCTCCGAGATGTCCCACAGCCGCTCGCGGCGCTCCGGCTCCTGCTCGATGATCTCGAGCGCCTTGAGCGCGCCCGCCGCGGCCGGAGGCGTCATCGAGGCCTGGAAGATCATCGACCGGGCCTTGTGCTTGACCCAGTTGATGACGTCGGCGCGGCCTGCGATGACGCCGCCGATCGAGGCGAGCGACTTCGAGAAGGTGCTCATGACGAGGTCGACGTCGTCGTGGACCCCGAAGTGCTCGCCGGTTCCGCGGCCGTTGGGCCCCATGACGCCGAGGCCGTGCGCCTCGTCGACCATGAGCCGCGCGCCGTGCTTCTTCTTGAGCTCCACGATGCGCGGCAGGTCGGCCAGGTCGCCCTCGGCCGAGTAGACCCCGTCCACCACGATGAGCTTGCCGGCGTCGGGAGGAGCCGCCTTGAGGTGCCGCTCGAGGTCCTCCATGTTGTTGTGGCGAAAGCGCTTCGCCTCGCCGTAGCAGGCGTGGATGCCCTCGACGATGGAGCCGTGCACCTGCCGATCGGCGTAGACGAGGTCGTGGCGCTCGACCAGGGCCGAGATGGTGCCGAGGTTCGTCGTGAACCCAGTGGAGAAGGTGGCCGCGGCCTCCTTCCCGAGGAACTTCGCCAGGCGGTGGTCGAGCTCGTCGTGGAGCGCCAGCGTGCCGTTGGCGAGCCGCGAGCCGCACGTCGACGATCCCCACTCCCGCGCGGCCTGCGCCGCCGCCTCGCGCACCCGCGGGTCCTGCGCCAGCCCGAGGTAGTTGTTCGAGCAGGCCATGATGAGGCGCTTGCCCCCGATGACCACCTCGGTGCCGTGGTGCTGCTCGATGACGCGGAAGTACGGATAATGCCCGGCCAGCTTGATGAGCTGGACCTGCTTCCACTGCGCGCACTTCTCGAAAAGGTCGGCCATCTTGCCTTCGTTTCCCTTGGCGGGTTGACGAGCTAGGTACCGGCCCTGGCCGGGCGCGTCAAGTCTTGGCAGCCTCGCCCGGTGCCGGCGAAGCGACCGCCTCCCGCGGACGAAGCAGCCACGCCGGCAGCGCCAGCAGGGCGGCGGTGACGCAGGCCACCTCACCCACCGAGGCGAGCAGCCCGAAGCCGCGCAGGGCGCGGTTGTCGGCCACGAGCAGCGATGCGTAGCCGATGATGGTGGTCAGCGAGCACAGCCCGACCGCGCCGCCCGTCTCGCGCAGCACGCGGTGGATCGACTCGGGCCCCTCGAGGCGCCAGCGCTGCACGATGTTGACGGCGTAGTCGACGCCAATGCCGAAGGTGATCGGGAGCACGACGAAGTTGAGGAAGTTGAGCCTCACCCGGGCCCACGCCGCCATCCCCACGAGCCACAGCACGCCCAGCATGAGGCTCCCCAGCACGAGCAGGGCGGGCCTCCAGCTGCGCATGGCCGCGAAGACGAGCAGCACCACGGCCGAGAACGCGAGCGCCGTCGCGATGGGCCCGTCGTGCACGATCGCGCGCGCGATGTCGGCGAAGAGCAGCGGCTGGCCGACCGCCTGCGCGTGCCCGCCGGCGCGATCGATGGCGCCGCGGATGAGATCGACGATCTCCTGCGTCTCGCGAGCGTTCATGAAGCCGACGCGCTTCGGGAACGCGAGGCCGATGTGGCCCGTCGTGCCGTCGCGCTCGATCAGCGGGAGGCGGAAGGTGGGCGGCAGGTCGTCCAGGGTGATCGGCCGCATGTCCGGCGGAGGCCGGAAGAGGAGCGCCTTGCGCCGCGCCTCCGGGTCGAGCTTCTCCAGCCGTGAGTCCGTCAGGGTCGCGCGCAGGCGCTGCAACCGCGGCAGCTTCTCGGCCTGGTCCGGCGGCACCACCGTCTCGAGCGTGCGCACCTCGCGGATGGGGTCGGCCGATCCGAGCCGGGCGCGCTCGCGATCGAGCTCCGCCACCACCTTCTTCAGATCGGCCGGGCTGTCGGCCCGGATCATGATGGGGGTGAGGTAGGCCTTGAAGATCTGGTCGACCTTCCCACCCCAGTACTGCGCGCCCTCGCGCGCGCTCTTGGCCGCCCGGAGCTGATCGAGATCGTACTCGATGAGATCGCCGCGGTAGCTCACGACGCCCGCCACCGCCACCGCCGCCAGCACCAGCGAGATCACCCGCACCAGCCGCCCGTGGCGGGCGTCGATCCGGCTCACCAGCGCGCCCACCAGCGAGCGCCGCCCCTCGCCCAGGGCACGCTTGCTGCGGGTGTCGAGCGCGGCGAGGAGCGCCGGCAAGACGAGGTAGGCCGCGACCCAGCACACCGCCATCCCGAGGCCGCCGATGAGCCCGAACTGGCTGAAGCCGCGGAAGTCGGTCACCGCCAGCGACAGGTAGGCGAGGCCCGCGCCGAAGGAGGCGACGAAGGTGGCCGCCAGCGTCCCGGCCCAGGCGACCTGCATCGCGTCCTCGAGCGACCGCCCCCGCCGCCGCTCCTCGATGAATCGGGCCACGACGATGATGGAGACGTTGATGCCGTTCCCCAGCACGATCGAGCCGAGGAAGGCGGTGTTGGCGTTGAGGTAGCCGACGAGGAACCAGGAGAGCCCGAACGTCACCGCGCAGCCGACCGCCAGGGCCCCCAGGATGGAGAGCATGGCCGTCCAGCGCCGGAAGTATCCGTAGAGGACCACCAGCACCAGCACGAGCACCACGACGGTGGAGGAGAGCAGGTCGGCCTCGAGCGCCGCCTGCTCCTCGACGAGCGTGCCCACCTCGCCGTCGTAGCCGACACGCACGGAGGGGTCGTACTTCGTCGGCTGGAGCGCCTCGACCTCCTTCTTCACGGCATCGAGCACGCGCTGGTTCGCGGCGAGGCCGGTGGCGGACTCGGGCGGGCGAACCAGCAGCACCAGCAGCTTGCCGTCGGGGGTCTGGAAGTAGCCGTTCCGGAACTGCGCCAGCGCGCCCGACACCGCGCCGTACTTCCGCTCGATGTCGGAGAAGTCGAGCGAAGGCTCGGGGCCGAGGTCGCGCTCCTCCTCCCCCAGCAGGCCGAGGAACGGGTTCTGCCGCTGCTTCTCCCATGCGACGCGGGCGTCGAGCCGGCGCTGGATCTCGTCCAGGTCGGCGGTGGAGAGGTAGAACCCACCGAAGCGGTGGAAAAAGGCCTCCTGCTCGTCCGTGCGGTACTCGACGCGCTCCACGATGTCGGGGGGGAGCGCGCGTAGCCGCTTCGCGAGGTCGTCCGCGAGCCGCTCCAGCGCGTCGCCGTCCTTCCCCTCGAACACGACCGAGAGGTGGGTCACGTTGTGGAGCTTCTTCGCGACCGTGCGCGCGACCTTGACGCTGGGCGCGCCGTCGGGGAGCAGCTCCTCGAACCCGGAGCGCAGGTTCGAGTACAGGCGGATCGAGAAGAAGGAGCCGACGGCGAAGACGAGCAGCGCGGCGAGCAGGACCACCCGCCGCTCGCGGATGAGCCACGGGACGAGCGCGCGACAGACGGGCCCCGGCTCGCCCGGCGCCCCGCTCGCGAGGAATCCCCCGGCGGCGCCCGCCGCGGGGGTGTCGCGATCGTTCACCGCCCCGTCCCGGACCAGCTGGGCGGCGCGCCGGCGAGCGGCAACTCACGGCAACCCTCGGCCGAGGAGCGGTAGGCCGTCGTGATGATCTCGAGGCACCGGTAGGCGTCCTGCGCCTCCTTGCCCGCGAAATCTCCGCTCGCGATGGCCGCCAGGAACTGGTCGAACATGGCGTTGAACCAGCGGGTGTGGCTCGCGTCCATCCAGTCGGAGGCGATGGCGCGGCGCTCCACGTCCCAGGTCACCGCGCCCTGCGCGACGTCCGGGCCGTCGGTGCGACGCATGACCGCGATCTGGATGTCGTCGTCGTCGACCGTGATGGCGCCCTTCTCGCCCTGCACGTTGTAGATGACCTTCCGCACGCCGGCCGTCCAGGTGAGGTGGACGTCGGCGAGACCCGTGGGGAAGGTGAGCACGGCCGAGAAGTTGTCCTCGGTGTCCCACTTCGACGGCTCCTGGTTCGTCAGCTTGGCCGTGACGGCCGTCGGCCAGGCGTCCATCCAGTCGAACGTGAGGTAGAACGTGTGGCTGCCGTGGTCCATGGCGATGCCGCCGCCCGAGTGGCGGACCTCGCGGCGCCAGTTCGTGTTCCACTCCGTCACGCCCTTGGCGTGGGTGTTGCGGAACGTCTGCAGCGACACCGCCCGCACCTTGCCGATGCGGCCGGACCGGATGACGTCGCGGATGGCGGTCACGACCGGCGCGTGCTTGTAGTTGTGGCAAGGGAAGACGACCCGCCGCGCCTCCTGCGCCTTCTCGAGCATCGCCGCCGCGTCGGCGAGGCGCGTGGTGAGCGGCTTCTCGCAGAGGACGTGGAGCCCGAGCTCGAGCGCGCGCAGCGCGATGCTGGCGTGCTCGCTCGGCGGCGTCGCCACGTCGACGAAGTCGATGCGCCCTTGCTCGGCGGCGAGGAGCGCCTCGGCCGAGTCGTAGACGCGCGCGCCAGGCAGCTGGGCGGCGACGAGCGCCCGGCGCGCCGCGCACACGTCGGCCACCGCGACGATCTCGACGTCGCTCCGCTTCAGGTACGCCGGGACGTGCCCCTGCGCGCCGATGAAGCCATAGCCGATGAGCGCGCCGCGCAGGCGCGGGCCGTGGATGGACGTCATCGCTTCCTCTCCAAGCTTAGAGCCGTCGGCGGGGCCGGCGGTGCTGAGGTTCTGCCAAGGCCTTGAACGGCTGCTGTCACCGCCAGCGGCCGCTCTCGTCCAGCTCCTGGAACGCCTCGCCGAGCAGGGACAGTCCTTCCAGCGCGGTGTCCTCGTCGATGGTGAGCGCCGGCTGGAGCCGGATGTGGGGGGTGTAGGTCATGGCCAGCAGCCCGCGCTGCACGCACCGCTGGTAGACGTGCTTCATGACCGCGCCGTCGACCGGCTCCTTCGTCTTGCGGTCCTTCACGAGCTCGATGGCGAGGAACAGCCCGGCGCCGCGGACGTGACCGATGAACGGGAACCGCTCCTGCATGCGCCGGAGCTCCGCCAGCATGACGCCGCCGACCTTTTCGGCGTTCTCCCACAGCTTCTGGTCGCGGATGGTGCGCACCGAGGCGCGCGCCGCCGCGGCCGCGAAGGCGTTGCCGCCGTAGCTCGACGACGCGCCGGACGGGTTCGACCAGGGCTTCGCCTGCGAGATCGCGTCGCAAGTGAGCACGCCGGCGATGGGGAACCCGGAGCCGAAGCCCTTGCCGAGCGTCACGATGTCCGGCTTGGCGCCGGAGTGGTCGACGCCCCACGGCTTCCCGGTCCGGCCGAAGCCGGTGATCATCTCGTCCGCGATGAACAGCGCGCCCAGGTCGTGGGCGGCGTCCGCCATCGCGGAGATGAACTCCTGGGGGGGGATGACGTTGCCGGCGGTGCCCTGCATCGGCTCGGCGATGACCGCCGCGACCGGGCCGCAGGGCTGCGCCTTCATCGCCTTCCGCGCGAACTCGATGCACGCGAGGCCGCAGCTCTTCTCCTCGAGCCCGACCGGACAGCGGTAGCAGTCGGCGTACGGGACGAGGGTCGTGCCGGCGGGGAACGGCCCGAGGCCGTACTTCGAGGTCGAGCCCATGAGCGCGGCCGCGCCGGCGGTCTTCCCGTGGAAGCCGCCCCAGAACCCGACCACCTCCTGCCGCCCCGTGGCGCAGCGGGCGAGCCGCAGCGCCGACTCGACGGCCTCCGCCCCGGAGGAATAGAGCTGCAGCCGATCGAGACCGGCCGGCGCCATCTCGCAGACATCGTTCACGAGGTCCGCGCGCGGCGTGGAGGTGAAGCTGCCGACGGTGAGCTTCTGCGCCTGCTCGGTGAGCGCCGCGACGTACGCGGGGTGGCAATGGCCGAGCGCGTTGACGCCGATGCCGCCGATGAGGTCGACGTAGGTGTTGCCGTCGACGTCCGTCAGGGTGGAGCCGCGGCCGTGATCCATCGCGACGCCGGCCCAGAGGGCGAAACCCTGCAGCCCAGGTGCGAGGTGGCGCTGCTCCTGCGAGACGATCTGCTGCGACCGCGGGCCCGGGATGGGGGTCCGCAGGACGACGTTCTTTTTCTTCATGGGCTTTCTTCGAGACCCCCGCGGGCCGCTAGTTACTTGAAAAGCCTGACATTGCCAAGTAGCTTGCCGCCGCAACCGTCTCTCCCCGATGACCACCTATATCCTCACGACGCTGCTCCTCGCGGCGGGCCCGCCGTGCGGACCGCTCGACCTCGACACCGCCCTCGGCCTCGCTGCGACACGGAGCGACGAGGTCGCCATCAAAGAAGCCGACGTCGTGACGGCCCAGGCCGACGAGGCGCTCGCGAGGGCGCTCCGCGTCCTGCCGCAAGTGACCGCGACCGTCTTGACCGGCCCCGCTCCCGAGGCCCACGGCAACGTCCTGGTCTCGACGACGACCAACCGGTCCCTGTCCGGGCTCCGCCCGTTCGCACGGGTGGAGGTCCAGGCGCTGCAGCCGATCTACACGTGGGGGCGCATCGACGCTGCGTCCGAGGCCGCGCGCGCAGGGCTCCAGGCGCGCGAGCTCCTCGTGCAGGACACGACGGCGCAGGTGCAGCTCCGGGTGGTGCAGGCGTGGTGGGGCATCGCGGCGTCCAAGCGGCTCCTCGCCATCGCCGGCGACGTGCGGGGCGCGCTCGACCAGGCCGCCCAGCACGTGAAGGAGGCCCTGGCGCAGGGCGAGGAGAACATCTCGCTGGCCGACCGCTACCGGCTCGACCTCGCCCGCAGCGTGGTGGAGGCCCGGGCCGCCGAGGCGCAGAAGGCGCTCGAGCTGGCGCAGTTGGCCCTCGCCGCCACGCTCGGCACCGATCCCACTACGCTCTCCCTGAAGGAAGTGCCGCTCGAGGTGTCCGCGGCCGCGCTGCCGGACCGGGCCGCCGCGCTCGCCGCGGCCGACCGGGACCGCCCCGACCTCCGCGCGCTCAACGAAGCGATCGCCGCCCGCGACGCGGAGGTGAAGGCGGAGCGCGCGGCTGCGAAGCCGCAGTTCTTCGCCGCGGGCCAGTTCCTGTACTCGTACGCGCCGAACCGGGACATCCAGCTCAACCCCTGGGTGAGCGACCCGTTCAACACGCTCTCGGTGGGCGGTGTGATCGGCTTCAAGCAGGATCTGGCCATCCCGATGTTTTCGGCGCGCGTGCACAAGGCGGAGGCGGAGCGGGCGGCGCTGGCGCGGCAGCGGGAGGGCTTGGCGCGGCTCGTGTCGGTCCAGGTGGACAGCGCGCTCGCCGAGCTCAAGGCGGCGCAGACCCGCTACACGGCGTCCCAGGCCGCCCTCGGCTCCGGCAAGGCGCTCTTCCGCTCGACCGGCCTCGACTTCTCCGTGGGTCTCATCGATGCGAAGTACCTCCTCGATTCCTATGCCGCCTACGTGGAGAGCCAGATCGCGGCGGCACAGTCGGCCTACGACCTCCTCGTGGCGCGGGCGCGGCTCGCGCAGGTGACGGGTGAGCCTCCCAGGAAAGGCGTGCAATGCGAGCTGCCCTGACCCTGATGTCGATGCTGGTGGCCCTGTTCGCCGGGCGAGCCCTGGCCGCCGAGGGCAGCGCCACCGAGACTCTCAAGGCCAGGGACGCCGAGATCCGGGAGGCGCTCCCGCCCGCCGGCGGCACCATCACGCCCGAGATCCGGCGGAAGCTCGAGACCATCCTGACGCAGGCGGTGGACCTGCGAGCCATGGTCCAGGCCGCCATGGGCAAGCACTGGGCCGAGGCGTCCGAGAAGCAGCGGCGTCGCCTCGTCAGCGCCTTCGAGAATCGCTTCCGCAAGGCGAGCGGCGGCGAGCTCGACTCCTACCGCTCGACGCAGATCGAGTACCGGCCCGAGGTCGCGCAGTCGGACGAGACGGTCCTGGTGCCCACCAAGGTGGCGGTGAAGGGCGAGCCCACGGCAATCGACTACACCCTGAGGAGGGAGACGGCCGGCTGGCGGATCGTCGACATCGCGGTGGACGGGGTGTCGACGGTCGAGAACTACCGGTCGTCGTTCTCCCGGCTCATCGCCAAGGAAGGGATCGACGGTCTCATCGAGAAGCTCGAGAAAGCTGGTCCCGGTCCGAAGGCCTCGACCACCCGAAGGTCCAAGTGAAGGTGGGGCGACGACGTGGCCCTTGAAGTGCTCCTCTCGGGAACGGTACAAGCCCAGTCGGTGCTCGACCGCTACCTCGACTATCTGGAGTCCCCCACCCTGCGCTGGGGGCCGCTCGTCCTGACGGCGTGCTTCCTGGCCGCCTTCGTCGCCTTCGCGCTCAAGAGCGCCATCTACGGGCGCCCCCACACCACCCGCATCGAGAAGGCCGGTGGCAGCATCCTGCTCTCGAAGTACGTGATGGAATACGGCTTGTGGGTGTTCAGCCCGCTGACGCGGACCGCCATCCACCTCGGCATCCATCCCGACTTCTTCTCCTGGACCTCGCTGGTCCTGCAGCTCGGCGCCGCGTTGCTCATCGCGGCCGGCTACTTCGGGCTCGGCGCCTGGGTCCTCATCCTGGGCGCCTTCTGCGACGCGCTCGACGGGGCGGTGGCGCGGGCGCGCGGTATCGCTTCCGACGCAGGCGAGGTGCTCGACGCCGCGATGGACCGGTGGGCCGAACTGGCGGTCTTCTTCGGTTACGCGTGGTACTACCGGAGCCAGGGCTGGGCCTTCCTGCTCGCCTGCGCCGCCTGCGCCGGCGCCATGATGGTGAGCTACTCGCGGGCGAAGGGCGAGTCGTTCGGCATCGACGCGTCGATGGGGCTCATGCAGCGGCACGAGCGCGCCACCTGGCTCGCCGTCGCCACGCTGGGCTCCGCGATGTGGGAGCTGTGGCGCCCGACGCCCGTCGGCGAGTTCGCGTACCACACGCCGGTGCTGTTCGCCCTGGGGATGATCGGCGCGCTCGGCAACTGGACCGCCTGGATCCGCACCCAGTACACGCGCCAGGAGCTCCGCAAGCGATGAACCCGCCCGCGCGGCGCGGGCTGGTGGCCGAAATCGGCCGCTTCGTGCGCGCCAACCTCGCCTCCACGATCGCCTCCGGTGTCGAGTACGTGCTCGTCACCGGGCTCGTCCTCGCCCACGCCCACTACCTCTACGCGGCCAGCGCCGGCGCGGTGACCGGCGCGGTCATCGACTTCTCCCTCAAGCGTCACTGGGCGTTCGACCGCGCCTCGAAGGCGGCGGTGCACCACGAAGGCCTGCGCTACCTGGCCGTGTCGGCGACGTCCCTCGGCCTCAACCTGGCCCTCGCGTACGCGCTCGTCGACGGCCTGCGCCTGCCGGCCGTCCCCGGCGTCATCGCCGCCTCGCTCGTGGTCGGGTTCGCCTGGAACTACCCGTTGCACCGCCTCTATGTGTTCCGCATGCAACGGCGTCCCGACCACCGGGTGAGCCTGGGCGAGCGGCTCGACACGGGCGACCACAGGCCGCAGGAAAGCCGGCCGTGAAGCGCTCGGTGGCGGTGGTGTGCGACTTCGACGGGACGGCCACGATCGAGGACCTCGCAGACGCGCTGTCGATCCAACACCTCGGATACGACCGGTGGAAGGCGGCGAACGACGCCTTCCACGCCGGCGACATCTCGTTCGTGGAGCTGCTGCGGCGCATCTTCGAGCCGGTCGCCGTGACGGCCGAGGAGGTCCGCGCCTTCGCGCTGGCACACGCGCGCTTCCGGCCCGGGTTCGCCGAGCTGCTCGCGATCTGCAAGGAGCGCGACGTGCGGTTCGTGCTCGCCTCGGGCGGGCTCGACCTCTACATCCGTCCGGCGCTGACAAAGCTCCCGGCGGTCCTGGTGGACGGGCTCGAGATCCGCGCCAACGGCGCCCGCCACGTGCCGGGCGGGCTCACCCTCTCCTTCCCATACGCCGACGCCCCCGGCGCCTGCGGCCAGTGCGGCTCGTGCAAGGGCGCGATCGTGAAGGAGCTGCAGGCGGCCGGCCACACCGTCGTGTCGGTCGGCGATGGCAACGCCGACCGCTGCATGGCCGGAGTGGCCGACGTGCTCTTCGCGCGCGGCCGCCTCCACGACTGGTGCAGCGCGCAGGGCATCGCGTGCGAGGACTTCGAGACCTTTGCCCCCGTCATCGCGCGGGTGGCGGCGATGGCAGCTTGAGGCTCTGATGCGTCACCTGGCGGCCCTGCTCGCCGCGGTCGCGCTCGGCGCGCCGGCGGCCGCCGCGGCGTCGGCCACGCTCCGGCCGCTCTTGCTCGAGCGCGGCACGTACGGCGAGTCGTTCACGTTCGTGGCCGACCTCGAGGACGGAACCTACGTCCAGGCGGGCCTCTCCTTCACGAACCTCGGGCCGGGCTCGACGAAGGGCATCTGCCGCGCGCTGGTGATCGCGCCCGGCGGCGCGCTGTGGCAGGCGCACGATCGCTTCTCCCGCAGCGAGATCTCCTGGCGTGACGGCGGCGACGAGCGGCTCGGGGTGGGTCCGTGCGCCGCGTGGGTCGACGGGTCCGGCACCGGGGTTGAGGTGAAGCTCGACGGGGGCACCCTCCGGCTCACCACGGCCGAGCGCCCGCGGCGACAGGCCGGCGAGTCCGCCGTCCACGTCGAGGGGCGACCGTACCAGAACGAGGTGCTGCTGTACCGCGCGCCCGTCTCGCTCGAGCTGACGCTGCCGCACACCCCGACGCGGACCGCGAACGGGGCCGGATACCTCGATCACTCGCGGAGCGCCGTCGCGCCGAAGGACCTCGCCCGTCGGTGGGTCCGGTTCCGCGCGCTGCGCAGCGATCGCCCGCTGCTCGTGCTCGGTCGCGAGGGGCACGACGGAGCCTTCGGTCCGCTCTGGTCCTGCCGCGAGGCGGGGTGCCGGCGCGAGGAGTCCTTCACCGCCGACCGCCGCGGCGGCGGCCGCGAGACGAGCTTCGCGGTCGAGGTGAGGGGCGAGGCGCCGCTCCGGATCCGCTCCGGCCGTCTCCTCTACCGCGACGCGCCCGTCGAGGATCTCGGCCTCCTCGCCCCGCTGGTGCGGCCCTTCACCGGCTCGCCCGTCACCTACGTCTACCGAGCCACGGCCCAGGACGGCGCGGGCGCGCCGGTCGAGGGCATCCTCGAGATCGAGCTGTCGGGGGAGTGACCGCCTCCCGCGCCGCCCAACGCAAGGCCCCTGAGATCGCTGCCGTCCCGCTCTGGCGTGCGCGCACGCCGCGCTGCGCCCGCGCCCGCGCGCGCGTCGGCGCCCGTGCTCCGCGCCGCCGCGGGTTCCCGGGGCCGGAACGCGCGAACGCCGGACCCGTGCGCGGCGCTGCGGAACTCGGCCTGCGGTTCGCGTCGCCTTCGGCGCCGCGCCGCAGTCCTCAAACAGTCCTCGCGCCGCGACTCAACGTGAACACGGCGCGTTCCGGCGAACGTGGTGCCCGTTGCGGCGCTCCGCAATGGCGCCGCCGCGCGCGCGGGCGCTGCTCGGCGGGCGGATCGCGTCGCGCGCAAGCGGCGAGCCCGAACGGAACAGGTGGGGGGGCTCGAGCGGTGCGACCGGCGTCACGAATCGCGCGGATCCGGCGCGAGCGCCAGGCTGCTCTCTCGCGCGCGCCTCCGCTGCAGCGCTCGGTCGATCCCCCACGCCACCAGCGTGTAGAGGACGCCCAGCAGGACGTCGAGCACGTAGTGGTGGTTGAGGTACACCGCCGCGAACGAGACCAGCGCGAACAGCGCGAAGCTCGCCACGTCGAGCCACCGCTTCCGGAGCTCGAGCCCGAACAGGAACGTGAGCAGCGGGTACGAGACGTGGAGCGAGGGGATCGCTCCGAAGACGTCCGCGCTGCGGCCGTAGAACCCGGCGAAGTACGGGATGCCGGTGAGCGCGTCCCAGCGCGTCGCGCCGGCCGCCGAGGAGCGGACGGAGAAGTCGGCCGTGAAGCCGTGGTCGGCGACATACCAGGGCGGGGCGGCCGGGTAGACGTAATACGTCGCGAACCCGACCACGTTCATGAGCAGGAACGTCCACCCGAAGCGCGCCAGGAGCTGCCGCCCCACCTCGTCCCGGCGGAAGAACGCGAGATAGGCCCCGAACCCGATCGCCCAGTACACGAAGACGATGTAGGAGGTGCCGGTGAAGAGGTCGACGACCGGCCAGTGATGGCGGGCGAAGAACTCGTTCGGCGTGAGCACCGCACCGCCCTCGCGGATCCCGAAGAACGTCTTGTCGAACCAGTAGGGCTCGGCGATGTGGATGTGGAGATAGCGGAAGAGCGGCTGGGTGATGTGCGTGAGATCGTAGACGATCCCGAACAGCAAGAACGGGAGCATCCCCAGGAAGAACCGGCGCGTCCCATCGCTCCACACCACGAGCCCGACCATCGCGGCGCACATGGCGAGCTGCTCCGAGCGGTTCGTGCCCTGGAAGAGCCTCATCGCGACGAGGTAGGCCGCCATCCCGCCGAGCGCTCCGTAGAGGAAGCGCGCCGGCGTCTCGCGCACGCGCTGGGCGAGCGACTGGGAGCGACGGCTCGGTGCGAGGACGACTTCCTGGGCGCGGGGCTGCGGGTCCATGTTCGGGGCGTGGTGGTACCGGTCCGGGCACCGGACGTCAAGGTGCGGCTGCGCGAGCGGCGGCGCCGCGCCGTCACCGCTCCGTAACGCGTGGCGCGCGCGCCGCGCGGCGGCCCAGTTCCTGGGCTCGAAGACGTCTAGCTGCCGGCGCGGCAGCCGACCTGGCGCTCATACTCCTGCCGGCCGCAGTGGGAGGCACCGACCGGAGGCACGGGAGCCGTGCGCGCGGCCGCTTCCGCACCCTCCCCTCCCCGCGCGACCCTCGCCGGAGCGGCGGGCGAGAGTCCGGCTTTCGATTCGGGCGGCCGTGCGCAACTTGTCCTGGACACGCACCCCCGTCGCCGACCGTCGAAGCACGTTACGAACATGACGCGATCTCACCTGACCCCGTCCGAGGCCTGGCGCGTGCGCCTCACGGTGCTCGCGCTGGCGGTGCTCTGCTGGAACCGCCCGGCTCTCGGGTTCACGCTCGACGACGTCGCCGCGCGTGCCGCGCTGCTCGCGGCCTCCCCGTTCAAGCAGCCAAACAGCAACCTGCCTGACGAGGTGAAGAAGCTCACGTACGACCAGCACCGGGACATTCGCTTCTCCCCAGAGAAGGCGTTGTGGCGCCAGGCCCAGCTGCGCTTCGAGATCATGTTCTTCCATCAGGGCTGGTATTTCGACCAACCCGTCCGGATCAACGAGGTCACGCCGCGAGGTGTGCGCGAGATCGCGTTCGACCCCGACGACTTCGATTACGGGAAGAACAAGATCGACCGCAGCCGCCTCAAGGGCCTGGGGTTCGCCGGCTTTCGGGTCCATTTCCCGGTCAACACGCGTTACTACGACGAGACGCTGGCGTTCCTGGGCGCCAGCTATTTTCGCGCCCTGGGCCGGGAGCAGCGGTACGGGATCTCCGCCCGCGGTCTGGCCATCGATACGGCGCGGACCACCGGCGAGGAGTTCCCGCGCTTCGTGGAGTTCTGGATCCAGCGGCCCCGCCCGACCGCCTCCGAGCTGACCATCTTCGCGCTGCTCGATTCGCCACGGGCAGCCGGCGCCTACCGGGTCATCCTGAAGCCGGGCGTCACGACCGTCCTCGAGGTCTCGGCGAAGCTCTTCCTGCGCGACAACGTCGGCACGCTCGGAGTGGCGCCGCTGACCAGCATGTTCTTCTTCGGAGCCAACCAGCGGGCGACGAAGGACGACTACCGTCCGCAGGTCCACGACTCCGACGGCCTCCTGATTCATTCGAGCAGCGACGAGTGGATCTGGCGGCCGCTGATGAGCCCCAAGCGATTGCTCGTCACGTCCTTCGCGCTCACGAACCCGCTGGGGTTCGGGCTGATGCAGCGCGAGCGGCGCTTCGACCAGTACCAGGACCTGGAGGCCCGTTACGACCTGCGACCGTCCGCCTGGGTCGAGCCCCAGGGCGCGTGGGGGCCCGGCCACGTGGAGCTCGTGCAGATCCCCCTGCCCGACGAGACCAACGACAACATCGTCGCCTACTGGGTGCCGGATCACGCGCCCAAGCCCAGGGAGCCGGTCGAGTACGACTATCGCATCCTGTGGCAGCGACTGAGCGAGACTCGCCCGCCCCTCGCCTGGGTCACCCAGACGCTACGCGGCAAGGGCTACACGCGCTCGCCGGACGACAGCATCGAATTCCACATCGACTTCGCGGGGCCGGTGCTCGAGCAGGTGCCGAGGGACGCGCAGGTCGAGCCCGTGCTCTGGATCGACTCCAACGGGCAGATCGTCGAGCAAAACACGATCCGCAACGAGCTGACCGGCGGCCGGCGCGTCGTGGTGCGCTTGCACCGGAATGACAGCGGGAAGCCCGTCGAGCTGCGGGCGCAGCTGCGGAGCGGGAGGCAGGTTCTTACCGAGACATGGAGCTACATCCTACCGCCCGACTGAGCGGCGAGGCCGCGACCGTCTGCCACCAGTACCTGGAGCGGCTGCCGCTGTCGCCCCAAGCGAAGCGTCTCGTCCTCGACGAGGTCGGAGCCGAGGCCGATCCGGCCCGGGCGATGGCGGCTCTGCACGTGATTCTAGGCGGAGCTCCGGCGTCGGTGACGGACGCGTCAGCGGCCTCGATCCAACGGCGCCTGCAGCTGGCCTGCCCCTCGCCCGACGGCCACGTCCACACGGAGTGCACCGGGGTCGAGGGGAGCGGCCACGTCCGTCTCGCGACCACGCCGAGCCTGCATCGCACCCCGATGGCACCCTCCGCCTGGTTGCTCCCCGTGATGACCCGGGTGTGGCGAGGGATGGGCCGTTGGTTCCAGAGGCGACGGCCGGCTCGCCGTCCCGGACCGGATCCAGAGCTCCAGGCACTCGAGGCGGCGCGGCCGTCGCGCTGGAGGGCCGCCGTGCGGCGGATCGTCCTGTTGGGCCTGGTGCTAGGCCAGACCGCAGCCGCGGCGGATGGCATGAGGTCGGTCCTCCCGTACCACGGCGGGCAGCCGCTGGAGGTCGCCATCCTGGTCCTCTTCACGGTCCTGTTCGGCTGGGTGTCGATCGGGTTCTGGACGGGCGTGGTGGGGTTCCTGGTCCTCGCCACGGGCCGGGATCGCTATTCCATCACGCGGTCCCTCGCGCGGGTGCCCGAGATACCACCCGAGGCTCGCACGGCCGTCGTCATGCCGATCTGCAACGAGAACGTCAGGAGGACCTTCGCCGGGCTGCGGGCCTGCTACGACTCACTCAGCCGCACGGACGCGCTGGAGCGCTTCGATTTCTTCGTGTTGAGCGACAGCAGCGAGCCCGACGCGCGCGTGGCCGAGACGAAGGCCTGGCTCGACCTCTGCTGCGCCGTGCGCGGCCACGGCCGGATCTTCTATCGCTGGCGCCGGCATCGCATCAAACGGAAGAGCGGCAACGTGGCCGACTTCTGCCGGCGCTGGGGCAACCAGTACCGGTACATGGTGGTCCTGGACGCGGACAGCATCATGAGCGGGACGTGCCTGACCGCCTTGGTCAGGCTGATGGAGGCCCACCCCGCGACCGGAATCATCCAGACCGCGCCCCGCGCCGCCGGGCGGGAGACGCTCTACGCCCGCATCCAGCAATTCGCCACCCGCGTCTACGGGCCGGTGTTCACGGCGGGCATCAGCTTCTGGCAGCTCGGCGCCGCCTTCTACTGGGGACACAACGCGATCATCCGGATCCGCCCCTTCATGCGACATTGCGCGCTGGGGCGGTTGCCTGGGTGGGGCGTCTTCTCCGGCGAGATCCTCTCGCACGACTTCGTCGAGGCCGCCCTGATGCGGCGAGCGGGATGGTCGGTGTGGATCGCTTACGACCTGCCCGGCAGCTACGAGGAGATCCCGCCCAACGTCCTCGACGAGCTGAACCGGGACCGGCGTTGGTGCCAGGGGAATCTCCTCAACACCCGGCTCTGCGTGGCGGAGGGACTGCACCCGGCGCATCGGGCGGTGTTCATGGCAGGCGCCATGAGCTACCTCTCGTCGCCGCTGTGGCTGATGTCGCTGGCCATCTCCACCGCGTTCCTGGCGATCCAGACCGTGGTCGGCCCTCGCTACTTCGTGCAGCCTCGCCAGCTGTTTCCCGAGTGGCCGCAATGGCACGTCGAGTGGGCGATCGGGTTGGCCGCCGCGACCGGCTCCGTGCTCTTCCTCCCGAAGATCCTCGGCGCGGTCCTGGTGCTGGCCCGCGGCGCGCGGCGCTTCGCCGGCGCGACCCGTTTCACGGCGAGCGTGCTGATCGAGATGGTGTTCTCCGCGCTCCTCGCCCCCATCTGCATGCTGTTCCACACCCAGTTCGTGCTGAGAGCCCTGACCGGCTGGAGGACGCACTGGAGATCCCCTCACCGGGAGGACGCCGAGACGAGGTGGGGCGAGGCGCTGCGCCGCCACGGCGGGCACACGTTGCTGGCGATCGCCTGGGCCGTGGGCGCGTACCGGCTGAACGCGACGCTCCTCTGGTGGCTCTTGCCCGTGGTGGGGGCCCTGGCCATCTCGATGCCGCTGTCCGTCTACTCGAGCCGCATCTCCCTGGGCCGCCGCTTCCGCCACGCCGGGTTGTTCGTGATCCCGGAGGAGACCCGGCCGCCCCTCGAGCTGGCCACGCTCCGGCGATCGCTCGAGCGCCCCGCCCCGCCGGCCCGATTCACCGATGCGGTCGTTCACCCGCTCGTCAACGCCGTCGCGTGCGCGGCTGCGGCATCTCGCTCCACGGTCGCATCGGCCGCGCGCCGCGCCGGGATCCCGCTCACCACCAGGGCTGCGCGCGAGGGACCAGCCGCGCTGACTCGGCGTGAACGGATGCTCTTGCTGAGCGACCCGGTGGCGCTGTCCCGGCTCCACTTCGAGGTGTGGAGCTCGCCGGCGGCCGGCGCGAAGTGGTGGGCCGAAGGAGCTCAAGGGCGACCGGCCGTTCTCGGTCGTGGATCGGCGGCCGGCGCGGTGAGCAGCGGCTCGTGACGGCCCGCCAGCGCCGCCGCCACGAGCCCGCACGCCGCCGCGAACGACACCCACGCGCCCGGCATGGCGCGGTTGCCCGTGGCGTGGATGAGCCAGGTGTTGATGGCGGGCGTGAAGCCGCCGAAGATCGCCGTCGCCAGGCTGTAGGCGAGCGAGAAGCCAGCGGTCCTCACCTCGAGGGGCATGATCTCGGTGAGGAACACGATCATCGCTCCGTTGTAGCTGGCGTAGATGAACGACAGCCACAGCTCGACCAGCAGGAGGCTCTGGAACGAGGGCCGCGCCACCAGCCAGGCCATGGCCGGGTAAGCGGTCGCGAGCGCCAGCGCCGTGCACGCGATGAGGAGGGGCCTGCGCCCGACCCGGTCCGACAGCGCGCCCATGACCGGCAGCCAGAACAGGTTGGAGACGCCGACGCACAGCGTGACGGCGAGGCTGGCGGTGCTCCCGAGGTGCAGCACCTCCCGGCCGAAGGTGGGGGTGTAGGCGGTGATCGTGTAGAACGACACCGTCGTCATCGTGATGAGCATCACGCCGAGGATCACGACCCGCCAGCTCGCGAGCGTGCGGCGGACGATCTCGGAGACGGGCGGGCGGCGAGTCCGCGCCAGGAACTCGTCCGTCTCGCGTAGCGAGCGGCGAAGCAGGAACAGCAGCGGGACGATGGCGCAGCCGACGAGGAGGGGCACCCGCCAGCCCCAGGCGTACATCTGCGCCCGCGAGAGCCGCGCGCTCAGGGCGACCCCGAGCAGCGCCGCGAACACGACCGCCACCTGCTGGCTCGCGGACTGCCAGCTCACGTAGAAGCCCTTGCGACCAGGGGTCGCGATCTCGGCCAGGTACACAGAGACGCCGCCCAGCTCCGCGCCGGCCGAGAACCCCTGCAGCAGGCGACCCCCGACCACCAGCAACGGCGCGAGGCGCCCGAGCGTCCCGTATCCGGGGACGAGCGCGACCGAGAGCGTGCCGACGGACATGAGCGCCAGGGTCACGATGAGACCCCGGCGGCGCCCGTGATGGTCGATGTACGCGCCGAGCACCACCGCGCCCAGCGGGCGCATGAGGAACCCGGCGCCGAACGTCATGAGCGACAGCATGAGCGAGGCGAACTCGCTCCGGCTCGGGAAGAACGTCCACGCGATCGCGGACGCGTAGTACCCGAACACCATGAAGTCGTACATCTCGAGGAAGTTGCCGGCCGAGACGCGGAGCACCGCCCGCATCTTCGAGGCGCGCTCGTCGGTCGGGAGCATGCAGACCTCCGCGCATCGCCGGGGACGCGCAGGTCCTCGGATGGCCGTTTTGCGGCCCTTCCGTCCGTCACGGGAGGACTGACCCCGACGGCAAGGGCGTCGCCGCGGTCCTACGCAACTTCCCGCCACCTCGACTGGCCTCTCGGCGGTGGTGAGCGCAGCCATGGACTCGTACGCCACGCCGGCCCACGACCTCTCGCGCGCTGGCGACATCGTCGCCCCGCGCGGGCGACACCCGAGCAAGCGCTCGGCAGCGGGCCGCACTCCGTGGGTCGCGACGGCCCGCTGCCGATGTGACGTTCGAGCCGCGCTCTAGCGCGCTCGGGAGCCGCGCGGGCTGCGCCCGCCCTTGCCGGCCGAGGCGCGCCCGGCGCGCGCCGCCGCAGCCGCCCGACGCGATCCGCCGCTCGACTTGCCACCCTTGCGGCCGATGCGCGAGTAGAACTCCGGCCCACGCCGCTCCAGCGTCCGGCGACCGCCCTTCCGCCCCGCCTCGCGGACCGTCGCGCCGCCGCCGCGCAGCTTCTTCCTGCTCGCCGTCCTTCGCCTGGTCGCGCCAGCGCCTCCGCGGCGGCTCCCCGTCCTCTTCGTGGTCGTCCTCGCCATGCCGTTCTCCCGCAGCGCATCACCTCTGCGAGCCGTACGGTGAGCACGCTTCCTGGGCAAGGCAAGCGCGCGCTCGCCTCCCTCGGCGAAGCGCGCCACCCACTCCGCCAGGGCCTCCACCTCGCCGAACGTGAACCACGGGACCGGGCGCGGCGGCTCGACGTCACTCACCACCGCGAGCACGTCCGGATCATAGACGCACAGGAATCCGCGATCGATCGCCTCGCGGTGAACCTCCACGCGGGGCAGGCGCTCGTGCTTCCAGCCCTCGGCGACGACGAGGTGGCAGGGCGGGAGCAGCGCGATCAGATCCTCGAGCGCGCGGCGGGGTGGCCCGAAGTAGGCGACCTCGCGCGGGCCCGACAGCGCGACCGCCACCGCGCCCGCCCCTCGCAGGCGAGCGCTGTCCTTCCCGCGCCGATCGAACGGGTGCACGTGTCCGGAGTGCTTGAGCGCCGCCACGATGAGACCGCGCGCGCGCAGCGCGGGGATGAGCTTCACCAGCACGGTCGTCTTCCCGGAGCCGCTCGCCCCGGAGAAGGCCAGCACCCGAGGCTTCGTCACTTGGCGTCCTCCTCGAGGAGCCACGTCTCGACCGGAGCACCGGCCGGAACGTCGCCGGTCCCTTCGGGCAGCCGGAGCAGCGCGTCCGCCAGCGCCGGGCCACGCACCTGGGCCGCATCGCGCCCGATCGGCCGCACCCGCCCGTCGTCCTCGAGCGCCGCCCAGAGGAACCGCGCCCGTCCCGGGCGTCCTGCGACGGGCTCCGCGAGCGGCAACGCGAGCGTGCGCCGCAGCCGGCGGGCGGCACCGGAGAGCGCGAGCAGGGCCGGTCGCGCGAACACCTCGAAGGCGACGAGGCAAGCGGAAGGGCTGCCCGGCATCCCGAACACCGGCGTCCCGCGTGCGACGGCGAAGAGGAAAGGCTTGCCCGGCTTCATCGGGACGCCGTGGACTCGGACCTCACCGCCGATCCGCTCGACGGCGGTCCGGACGTGGTCGCGCGCGCCCACCGAGACACCGCCGATGGTCATGACGGCGTCGGCGTCCGAGAGCGCCCGCTCGATCGCGGCAGCGAGCTGCTCGAGGTCGTCGCCCACGTGCTGGCGTGCGACCTCGATGCCGAGCGCGCGCATGCCCCCGCCGAGCGCGACGCCGTTCGAGTCGGGAGTCCGGCCGGAGAGGACCTCGTCGCCGGTGGAGAGCAACGCCACGCGGGGGCGCCGCGTCACCTGGACCTCCTCCACGCCGACCGCGGCGAGGAGCGCGAGCTGGCGCGGTCCGAGGCGCCCCCCGGCGTCGAGCGCGAGTCCGCCCGCCTCGACGTCCTCCCCTGCCGGCCGCACGTTCTCCCCGGGCCGCGCGGCCTCGCGCAGCTCGACTGCGCCGCCCTCCTCGCGCGCCGCCTCCTCGCGCACCACGGCGTCGGCTCCCGGCGGCAGCGGCGCGCCGGTGAAGATGCGGGCCGCTTCGCCGGGCGCGATCGGCGCGCCGGGGGCGTCACCTGCGTAGAGGGTCCGGACGACGCTGAGCCGGACCGGGCCGCGCGCGTCGGCCGACCGCACCGCGTACCCATCCATGGCGGAGCAGGTCTCCGGCGGGGCGGCGCGAGCGGCGGTGACCGCCTGCCTCAGCCAGCGGCCGTCCGCGGACGCGAGCGGGACTCGCTCGGCCGGGAGCGGCGCGACGCCGTCCATCACCGCGAGGCGAATGCGCTCCAGCTTATCCATGGCGGCATCTTAGTGAATCGGCCCACCGGGCTGGTGCAGCGCTCTCTCGCCGCAGTCGCGTCGTCACCACCTCCCCCTCTTCCGGCTCGCAAACGTTGCGTACCACTCGCGTTGATCGAGGCCAAAACGCAAGGCCTGCATGTCGCACCCCCTGATTCTCCGTAGTTACGCGGGCCTAGGTCCTGCAAAGCGACGCCGATCAATCAAGGCCACCCCTGGAGGTCCCCTTGCTTTCGACCGCGCCAGTGAACGATTGCAGCGCCTGCTCGCTCGGCATCGCGTCCTCGGGCCGGTGCCGGCTCACCCTGACGGCACGCGAGGCCGGCGCGACGCTGTGCGCCCAGGGTGAGCGACCGCGCACCGTTTACTTCGTGAAAGAGGGGTTCGTCTCGCTCTCCGCGGTCAGCCCGCGCGGGAGTGAGGTGCTGCTCACCCTCCGCGGACCCGCCTCGCTCCTCTGCACCGAGTCGCTGCATGGAGATCCCTCGCCTTACGAGGTGCGCGCGCTCTCACGCGTGAAGCTGTGCGGAATCGCCGGCGACCAGATGAGCAGCTGGGTCGGTCCCGACCGTAGCCCGGCGCGCGCCGTCCTGGACCTCCTGCTCACCGAAGGGAAGCTGCAGCGCGACGAGGTGAACTACCGCCAGGGCGATTGCCTGTCGCGCGTCGCCCGCTTCGCGCTGGCCCACGCCCGGTTCCTCGCCGACCGGCCGAACGCGGTCCGCAAGCAGGTCGTCGCGCGGCTGCTCGGGATGCGACCCGAGACGCTCTCCCGGTGCCTCACCCGCCTGGAGCGCGACGGCGTCGTGGACGCCTCGCGGGGCGTGCGCGTCCTCGATCCCCGCCGGCTCGCGGCGATCGCGACGGAAGACGCGAACGCCTGACCGGATTATAAGGTGGTGAGGCCGCTCGCCCGCCGCGCGCCCGAAGGAACGCTCATGTTCGGTCTTCGACTCCCCGAGCTGCTCCTCATCCTCCTCGCCGTCCTGCTCCTCTTCGGAGGCAACAAGCTGCCTCAGCTCGGCAAGGGGCTGGGCGAGAGCGTCCGGAGCTTCCGCCGCGCGCTGCGCGAGGCGAAGCCCGACGACGCCGAGCCGGCGGAGAAGGATCAGACCGCCCACGTGAAGTAGCGCAGGCTCTTTCGCTGGACCGACGCGCGGCCCGCGGTGCCACCCGGCGGCCGCTTCGCGTTCTCAGTCCGCGGTCAACGCGCCTGCAGGCTGTGACCCGAGGGCATGAGCTGCCCGTCTTGCTGGACCAGCCAACGCAGCAGGTCGAGCACCGTCACGATCCCCACCACGCGTCCCTCGCGGCCAACCACGGGCGCGCGGTGGACACCCTCATTGGCGAGCAGCGCGGCGGCCTCGGAGATGGGCGCCAGCTCCGGCAGCGTCAGCACGTTCCGGCTCATCGCTTCCGCCACGGTCGCCGCGCCGGAGGCGCTCAGGAGATCGGTCTTGGACAGGATGCCGAGCGGCCGCCCCTCGTCGTCGACGACCGGCGCCCCTCCGATCCCGCGTTCGAGGAAGAGGCTGCGGGCGCGATCGAGCGGGAGGTCGGCCTTCACCGCGACCACGGCTCGCGCCATCGCCGCCTGGACTGGCGTCCGGTCCGCCAGCGAGGGTTCGGCGTCGGCCGGATCGCGCTCGACCACCGGGCGCGGCGCGGCGTCGCCCAGACATTCGACCAACCCAGGGCGCGCTCCAGGATCGCGGTCGAGGCCCAGGCTGTCGCTGCAAGGGAGGCAATCGTCCAGGGGCTTGGCGCGCTGCTCGCGCGGGCAGAGAACGGTCGAAAATGTCCGGCTGCCGTCGGCGCCCGCGATCTCGAGCGTCATGACCGCGAGGTCGCGTCCGTGGCCGGCCAGGTGTGTGTCGTGCGGCATGTGGTCTCCGATTGGGCTCCCCGAAACGATTGCGCGCGGGCGGAGCGCTGGGCTGAGCTTCTACAAGCGCCAGGCCACATCCGTGCGCGACGCAGCGCGGGCGGCCGCTCGCCTGGTACCGCCGGTGGTCAACCGCTGCACCCGACGCAGCGCCGGATCTCGGGGAGCGCGCGCAGACGATCGCGGCCGATGGCGCCGCCGCACACCTCGCACGCGCCGTAGGTCCCGTCGGCGATCCTCGCCAGGGCGGCGTCGATCTCGCTGAGCTCCGCCGGCGCGCTCGTCCGTCGCGCCGCGCCGGCGGTCTCGATCGCTCTCCGGCGTGAGCTGAGGAGCCTCTCGCCCTCGGCGCTGCTCGCGTCCATGCGCACCCTTGAGGCGGAGCTGTTTCAGGAGCCGTGCCGAGGGAGAATGATCACGCTGGACAGGCCGATCGGAGTCGGCCCCGCTCACCGTCCCCGTCCGGGCTCTGCGAATTCTGCGGTTCCTGGCGCTGCCACTGCACCTTCTGCGGCGGCGCGGGGGGAGCTCGACCGGCATGATCCCCGCGCTCCGGGCAGCCGCACGCATGGTGACGCCTGTGCGGTCGCGCGCTCGGCCTCCAGGCATCCCCCTTGTACGTCATTCGTTCAGCTCGAGGAGGCGTGCCAATGAGGCGCATTTTGGTCGGAGTCGATGGGTCGGAGCCCGCCGCCAAGGCGTCGCTGATGGCCGCGGAGATCGCGATCCGGTTCGGGGCCCAACTCACCCTCGCCTACGTCGTACCGCGCCTGGTGTTACCCCCCGACGCGTATGGGCTGAGCACGGCGGAGGTCGAGGCGGAGCACCGGGAGCACGCCGAGAAGCTGCTCGCGCACGCGGCGAGCCAGCTCGGCGAGTCGGGCGTCCAGGCTGACACGCTCGTGCTCTCCGGCGCGCCCGCGGAAAGCCTGGCCGAGGCGGCGCACGCGAGCGATGTGGACCTGGTGGTCGCCGGGAGCCGCGGGCGAGGCGCGGTCGCGCGCATGTTGCTCGGCAGCGTGACGGACCGTCTCGTCCACATCAGCCCGAAGCCGGTCCTCGTCGTCCGGTAGCGCGCGTTTCCACACACGCCGCCACCCCGGGAGCGTGTGCCCCGGCCCGCCCCTGCCACGGGCGTGGGACGAGCTTCGCGCGCCGCCGGTTCGCTTCCTGGCACCGAAGTGTGGCAGCATCGCGGCTAGGTCTGAGGCCATGCCGGCCCACGGAGGTGCGCGATGCGGCAGCCCGAGCCAGCGATGCCGGTGGAAGGCAGTGCGGTCCGCGCGCTGAGCGTGGGTGACTTCATGACGCGCGAGCTCCTCACGCTCAAGGAGACGGACGACCTGGCGCTCGCCGAGCAGATGCTGCGCCTGGGCGCGATCCGGCACCTGCCCGTCGTGCGCGACGGGAAGCTCGTCGGGCTCGTGACGCAGCGTGATCTCCTGCGCGCGTCCGCCACGCGGGCGGCGCGCACCACGGTCGCGAGCGAGATCATGGTGCGCGAGCCGGTGACGGTACGCCCCTCGACGCCGCTCGTCCGCGCCGCGCGCGCGATGCTGGAGAAGAAGTTCGGATGCCTGCCGGTGTGCGACGAGGACGGGGTGCTGGTCGGGATCATCACCGAGGCGGACTTCGTCCGGTTCGCCGCCGACATGGTGCAGGACCTCGACCTCGTCGCAGAGGCCGTGAACGGGTCACACCGCGCCTGAAGGTACCCGTGCGGTTTGCCGCTAGGGTGCGCCCGAACGCCCGAATTGATCTCGGGCAAGCGAAGCCGTAGAAACTCCTTTCAGGAATGGAAGAGACCCTGCTCGAGGAGTTGAAGCGCTATGTAGGCTGGAGCGAAGCCGACGAGCGCGCGCTGCGTGAGCTCCACGGCCCTGCTGCGCCTCGCTTCACCGCCATCGCCGAGCTCTTCTACGCCACCATCCTGGGGCACGAGGGAGCGAAGCGCTCGCTCACCGGCGGCGAATCCCAGGTCGGCCACCTCAAGATCACGCTGCAGCGGTGGCTCGACACGCTCCTCCGCGGCCCGTGGGACGAGGCCTACTACGAAAACCGGGCGCGCATCGGCCGGTACCACGTCCGCATCGAGCTTCCGCAGCACTACATGTTCGGCGCCATGAACGTGGTCCGGCGCGAGCTCAACACCATCATCGACGAGACCTACCGGTCGGATTTCGCGGCGCTCGGCGCCGCCCGGGAGGCGGTAGGGAGGATCCTCGACCTCGAGCTCGCCATGATGCTGCATACGTTCCGCGAGGACCTGGTGTCGCAGGCCGCGCGCGCGGAGCGCCTCGCCACCTTCGGCCAGCTCGTCGCGTCCATCGGCCACGATCTGCGCAACCCGCTCGGTGTCATCGAGACGTCGCTGTTCATCCTGCGCGGGCGCGTCGGCGAGGACGAGCGAGTGAAGAAGCACCTCGACCGGATCGGTGAGCAGCTCGCGGTGGCGAACGGGATCATCACGAACCTGCTCGACATGATCCGCAACCGACCGCTCGTGAAGGAGCGGCTGCTCCTCGAGCAGGTGGTGACGGGCGCCGCCGAGGCGGTCAAGCGGCCCGACGCGGTGCAGTTCAAGGCCGAAGGGCTGGCGGGCGTGGAGGTGGACGGTGATCCGGGGCAGCTCCGGCAGGTGTTCGTGAACCTGCTCGCGAACGCGGTCGACGCCGCGTCGCCCGCCGGCGAGGTGCGCGTCGCGGGGGCGCTCCGCCACGACGGCATGGTCACCGTGGCCGTGGAGGACTCCGGGCCCGGCGTCGATCCGGCGGTGGCGCGGCGCCTGTTCGAGCCGCTCATCACCACCAAGGACCGCGGCGTCGGCCTCGGCCTCGCGCTCGTGAAGCGGATCGTCGAGCGCCACGGCGGCTCCGTCGGCTACGAGGCCCGGGCCGGCGGTGGCGCCCGCTTCACCGTGCACCTGCCGGTGTGAAGGGTCGTCCGAGATGCTCGTCCTGCCGCCCGGATCCCGGGCCTACTGAAACATGAGCCTGCACCACGACCGCCCCCGCGTCCTCATCGTCGACGACAACGCCACGCTCGTGGCGAACCTGACCGAGATCCTGGAGGACGCCGGCTATGCCGTGCGTGGCCACGGGACCTGCGCCGAGGCGTTGCACGGCGCACGCGAGTTGGGCTTCGACGTGGCGCTGGTCGACCTGCGGCTGCCCGACGGCGACGGCACCGCGCTCGCGCCCCAGCTCAAGGAGGTCGCGCCCGACGGGGAGGTGGTCCTCCTCACCGGGTTCGCCACGCTCGAGTCGGCGGTGGCTGCGGTGCGGGCGGGCGCCTGCGCTTATCTCGTGAAGCCGTGCGCCACGCAGGAACTGCTCGTCACCGTCGAGCAGGCGATGCGGCAGGTGCGGCTGCACGGCGAGAAGCGCGAGCTGTCGCGCCGCGCGCAGATGGCCGAGAAGCTGGCCGCCGTCGGGACGATGACGGCCGGGCTCTCTCACGAGATCCGCAACCCTCTCAACGCCGCGGCCCTCCAGCTGACCGTCCTCGAGCGCCGGCTGCGGAGATTGCCCGCCGACACCCAGCCGACGTTGCTCGAGCCGCTCCAGCTCGTCCGCGACGAGATCCGGCGGCTCGATCACATCCTCGAGGACTTCCTGCAGTTCGCCCGCCCGCGCGAGTTCCAGCCGCGCGCGGTCGAGGTGGCGACCGTCCTGACGAAGGTGCTCGACCTGCTGGAGGGAGAGGCGGAGCGACGGCACATCGCGCTCGAGCGCGACTTCCAGCCGGTGCCGCCCGTGGCCGGAGACGAGGAGCGGCTCCGGCAGGTGGTCATGAACCTGGCGCTCAACGCCCTGGACGCGGTCGGCCGCGGTGGGACCGTGCGCGTCTCGTGCATGAACGAGGAGACGGGGCGTGAGGTGGCCATCTACGTCGACGACAGCGGGCCCGGCATCTCGCCCGAGCTCCGGGACCGCATCTTCGAGCCGTTCTTCACGACGAAGGCGCAGGGATCAGGGCTCGGGCTCTCCATCGTGCACGCCATCGTGGTCCAGCACGGCGGCACGATCACGATCGAGGACGCCCCCGGCGGCGGGGCGCGCTTCGCCCTCAGGCTGCCGCGGGCCCGCGGGTGACGGCAGCGCCCTCCCCCGCGGCGTAGACTCCCGGGCGGAGACACGGGCGCCGATCCGCCGGTTGACCCCGTCGACGCGGGCCCGGACCGCCGATCGTCCGCCGCACGCTACTCGTCGCTCCGGTCAGGCGCACCGACCGCGGCCGCGTCTTGCATCTCGCGATCCTCGGCGCTGGGGCCGTTGCCTGCGGCGTACTCCTTCAGCCGGTACTGGATCTTGCGGACGCTGATGCCGAGGATCTCGGCGGCGCGCGAGGTGGAGCCGCCGACCATCTCGAGCGTGCGCAGGATCGCCTCCCGCTCGATCTCGTACAGCGTGGCGCCGGGGATGAGGGCGCCGGGGGCGCGCTCGCGCGGGCGAGGGCCGCGCAGCGTGGGCGGGAGATCGTCGGCCGTGAGCTCGGGCCCCTTGCACAGCACGACGGCGCGCTCCACCACGTTCTCCAGCTCGCGCACGTTGCCGGGCCAGTCGTGGCTGAGCAGCGCGTTGAGCGTCCCGGGGGCGAGCCCGCGGATGTCCTTGCCGTAGGCCTTCGCGTACTTCTCGACGAAGTGCGAGACGAGGGCCGGGATGTCGCCCTTTCGCGACCGCAGCGGCGGGAGCGTCACCGCCACCACGTTGAGCCGATAGTAGAGGTCCTCGCGGAACTTGCCCGTCTTCACCTCCGCGCCGAGGTCGCGGTTCGTCGCTGCGACGACGCGCACGTCGACCTTGATGGTCTGCGTGCCGCCGACGCGCTCGAACTCCTTCTGCTGCAGCACCCGCAGGAGCTTGATCTGCAGCGCCGGCGAGATGTCGCCGATCTCGTCGAGGAAGAGCGTGCCGCCGTCCGCGAGCTCGAAGCGACCCTCCTTGCGGCCGATGGCGCCGGTGAAGGAGCCCTTCTCGTGCCCGAAGAGCTCGCTCTCGAGCAGCGTCTCGGAGAGCGCGGCGCAGTTCACCTTGATGAACGGCTTGTCGTGGCGCGGCGACTCCTCGTGCAGGGCCTGGGCGATGAGCTCCTTGCCGGTGCCCGATTCGCCGAGGATGAGCACCGTCGCCTTCGTCGGGGCGGCGCGCTTCACGACCTCGTAGACGGCCTGCAGCTCCGGGGCGTCGCCGACGATGTTGTGGAAGCGGTAACGCTCGCGGACGCGCTCGCGGAGGTTGGCCGTGTCGCGCTGCAGGCGGAGCTTCTCGAGCGCCTTCTCCAGCACGACCAGCACCGCGTTCACGTCGAGCGGCTTCACGAGATAGTTCTCGGCACCCGCTCGCATCGCCTCGACCGCCGCCTCCACGCTGGCGAACGCGGTCATCATGACGAACACGGCGTCCGAGCCCGCCTCGCGGGCGCGCTTCAGCAGCGTCAGGCCATCCATCCGCGGCATGCGGACGTCGGCCAGGACGGCGGCGGGCGCGAAGCCCGGGAGGAGCGCCAGCGCCTCCTCGCCGTCGGCGGCCTCCGCGATCTCGTAGCCCTCTTCGGAGAGGATGGTCTTCAGCGCGACGCGGGCGTTCTGCTCGTCATCGACGACGAGGATGCGTTCCTTGGCCCCGCGGAGGCCGGTCTTGGCAACTGTCATGCCCACCTTTCACGTGACGCGAATCCGCAAATGATGCGCGGCGACCGCATCTTATGCACGTCCTGCATTCACGGGTCTAGAGGCCGTTCAGCCAGCCTGCGCCTGGGCCTCGGGCAGGCGGCCGAGACGATCGAAGGGGCGCCACCTGAAACGGGCTCCGAGCCGCTCCGCCACGGCGCGGCACGCGGGTTCCGAGAGCTCCGGAAGCGCCACGCAGCTCGCCGCCGTCTCGAGACCCGCTGCGACGCAGCTCCGGATGAAGTCCTTGCAAGCGTCGTAGGCGCGCTCGCCGAAACGATTGGGGCAGATCCGAGCGTATGTGGTGGCGTCGGCGGCGTTGAGCGAGACGCTCACCGCGTCGAGCCCGGCGGCGACGAGCTCAGGGACGACGTCCCGGCCCTCGCGCAGGCTGGCCAGGCCGTCGGTATCGAGGCGGACGCGCCGAACGCCGGAGGCGTGGAGCCGGCGCGTGAGCTCCAGGACGAGCGGCAGCCGCCGCGTCGGCTCGCCGAGCCCGGTGAACACCACCTCCGAGCGGCGCTCGAGCTGGGTTCCGAGCGCCTGCTCCCAGACCTCGTCGGCGGCGGGGTTCCGCGGCAGCTTCAGGTCGAAGCCTCCGACGACCCAGTCGCCGTCACGGATCTTGGGACAGAAGGTGCATGCGAGCGTGCACGCGCTCGTCAGGTTGAGATAGAGCGCGTCGCCGAGGACATAGGCGAGGACGTTCGCGCTCGCGGGAGCGTGTTCTTCCACCCGAACGGTTTATCGCGCCGCTGCCGCCGTCTCAACCCTCGAGGGGCGTCTCACTCCGCTTCGCGTTGTCCGCTGCAGGTGACGCAGTAGCGCGCCTCGGGGATGGCGCGAATGCGCTGCAGCCCCATCGGTCCGCCGCAGGCCACGCACCGGCCGTAGTTGCCCTCCTCGATCCGCCGCAGTGCCTCCTCGATGTCGGCGAGCTCGCGCCGGGCAGGCTCGGCGATGGGCTCCTCCTGCGTCTCCCAGTCGCGCCAGCACGAGGAGGGATCGCCCCGCTGTGATTCCATGGGCCCACGGCAAAGCGACTCGCGTCGCTTCAGCAGCAGATTGCGGGCCTCGGCTTCGATGCGGCTCATGGTCGGCGTGACCTAGCAGGGAGGCGGGAGGGCCTCTTCCTTTCGAGCACAACCGTCTTTACACGCGGTATGCCGAAGCTAAACCCTCGAATTTGGGCCTTTTGTCACGCGAAGGTTGCGCACCCCGCAGCGCGCAACGCACGGCTTGCGTTTTCCGTATGACGGGTCACCGCGGCTCGGTCGCCCGCGTGGGAGGCCGCAACGGCGACGCGGGGCGCCCGCGCCGCAGCACCGAGGCGAGCGCCCGCAGTGCGTCGACGGTGGTGAAGATCCCGACCACCTCGCCTCGCTGGACCACCACCGCCGAGCCGTACTTGTGCTCGGCCATCTCGCGCGCGACCTCTTCCAGGGGGGCGTCGGGCGGGACGACGTAGGGCTCGGCGCTCATGGCCTCGGCCACGGTATCGGCGCTCGCGTCGACGCCACGCAGCGTCTCGATGAGGTAGAGGTCGCGCTGCGACACGACGCCGACGAGCCGCGCGCCCTCGACGACGGGCAGGTGGCGGATGCCGCGCTCGCGCATGAGCTGGTGTGCGTCGGCGAGCGTGTGGTGGCTCGCGATCACCACCGGACTCACGGCCATGTACCGCTGCACGGTGTGCTTCGGCATGCCCCCCCCCGGAGGGAAGAATAGCAAGGGGGAGGCCACCTGGACGGCAGGTCGCCCTCCTGCATCACATGTAGACCGCCTCCCGCGCGACGCGGTGAGGTACGCGGACCGTCATCACGAGGCAGTGCGCCTTGCGCATGACCCCCTCGGCTACGTTCCCCAGCGCGAGCCGCGAGGTCGTCCCCTGGCCGTGTGTCCCCATGAGGATCAGATCGAAGTCGCCGTCGCGCGCCACGGCCGGGATGACGTCGTCCGGCACACCCGCCTCGACGCGGATCTCGTCGACGGCGAGGCGACTCCTGCCAAGGAACCCTTCCAGCTCCCGCAACATCTCGCCGCGCACATGCTCCCAGCGCCTGCTCGGGTGATCCATCGGCATGAGGGCGAACGTCTCGTACCCGATGAATCCGGTCGCTTCGTGGACATGCAGCACGCTCACCCCCGCCCCGAACGCGGTTCGCAGCTCGACCGCGTGCGTGAGCGCCGCCCGCGACGAGGCCGAAAAGTCGATCGGGACCAGAATGCGTTTGATCGCCGTCATCTCTGCTCTCCATTTGACGCACGGGCCGCACGCCTTGCGCGCAAAGCGTGCACGCAACACCCAGGTACCCAGTCGTACCCAAGCTCCATGCCAGCGGAGAGACCCAGGGGTCCGGCGTCAGCGCTCCAGCTCGCGCGCCTCGATGATCCGTCCGCCTGCCTTCTCGAGCAGCTCGTCGACCTCGGCGCGCCGCTCCGGGAACACGGCGCGCGTGAGGTCGTCGAGCACGTACGCCTCGAACCCAGCTTCGGCCGCGTCGAGCATGCTCCACTTCACGCAGAAGTCGCGCGCCAGGCCACACATGAACACCCGCCGGATGCCGCGCGCCTCGAGCCACTCCGCGAGCCCGGTCGACGCTCGGCGCCCGTCGGGGCCCGCGTTCTCGCGGAACGTGCTGTACGAGTCGACGTCGCGGCGCGTCCCCTTGCGAAACACGAGCGTGAGCGCGCCATCGGGAAGCCCCTCGTGCAGCATCGCGCCGCGGGTGCCGCGGACGCAGTGGTCCGGCCAGAGCTCCTGCGTGCCATGCGGCAGCGTCAGCGTCTCGTACGGACGGTGACCAGGGTGGGCGGAGGCGAAGGAGACGTGGCCGGGCGGGTGGAAGTCCTGCGTCGCCACCACCGTCTCGAACGCGGGCAGGAGGCGCGCGATGGGCGCCACCAGCTCGTCGCCACCCGCGACCGCGAGCGCGCCTCCCGGCATGAAGTCGTGCTGCAGGTCCACCGCCAGCAGGGCGTCGGTCCCGGGATCGATGCGCATACGCCATAGAACATAGAGGAAACCGTGTTGTCTCGCCGCCGCGCCTGAGCTAGCTTCCGCGGACCATGGACAAGATCTGGGTCAAGGACGTGAAGGAAGGCGAGCGGGTGAAGAGCGTCTTCTTCGTCGCCCGCAAGGCCGTCCCGACCGCGAAGAGCGGCAAGACGTACCTCTCCGTCACCCTGCACGACAAGACCGGCGAGCTCGAGGCGCGCGCGTTCGAGCGCATCGAGGAGCTGGCGCAGCTCTTCGAGGAGAAGGATCTCGTCGAGGCGGAGGGCCAGGTCGGCACGTTCCAGGGCAAGCCTCAGCTGCGCCTCGAGCAGGTGACGAAGGCGGACCCGGCCCAGCTCGACGCCGCCGAGTTCGTGTGGGCGCCTCCCCCCGAGCCGAAGAAGCCCGAGAAGACGGGCCCGAGCGCCGAGGAGGAGTCGGCGTGGAAGGAGCTCCTCGGGCTGGTCGAGGCGGTGACCGACGACCACGTGAAGAAGCTCATCCGCGCCTTCCTCGAGGATGACGACGTGGCGAGCCGGCTGCGCCGCGCGCCGGCGGCCAAGAGCGTGCACCACGCCTACACGGGCGGCCTGCTCGAGCACACCGTGTCGTGCCTCAAGCTGGCGCACCGCCTCGCCGATCACTACCCGCAGGTCGACCGCGACCTGCTCGTCGCCGGCGCGTTCTTCCACGACCTGGGCAAGATCCGCGAGCTGTCGTTCGAGCGCCAGGTCGAGTACAGCGACGAGGGGCGGCTCGTCGGCCATCTCGTGATGACCGCGCAGTGGATCCACGACAAGGCGCGGCGGGTCGGCGTGCCGCGCGACCTCGAGCACCACGTCGTGCACCTCGTCCTCGCGCACCACGGCCGGCTCGACTTCGGTTCACCCAAGGTGCCGATGACGCTCGAGGCGCTCCTGACGCACGAGATCGACGAGCTCGACAGCCGCGTCAACTCCTGGCTCAACCTCATGGGCCGCGAGGGCGGGAACCGCCGCTGGACCACCTCCGACAACGTCTACGAGCAGCACATCTGGCGCGGCACGCTCCCCACGGCGCAAGCCGAGAAGAAGGGACCGGCGGCGGAGCTCATGACGCCCGTCATCTACGTGCCGCACGAGGGCGGGCCGCAGCAGCGGCCGGCCGGCGCCCAGGGCGCGCAGAAGCGGAAGCGTCAGGAGCGCCGCGCCGAGCCGCGCCCGGAACGCGCCCCCGCGGCTCCGGCGGCGGCAGCGGCCGAGCCCGGCGCCACGGAGGCGCAGAAGCCGGAGGCTGCCGCGGCGCCGCACGGCGAGCGGCGCGAGCGCGGACCGCGCCCCGACCGCGGCGGCCCCGGAGGCCCAGGCGGCTTCCGCGGCGGCCCGGGTGGTCCCGGCGATCGCAAGCGCGGCTACACCGGACCCAGGCTCCCCGGCGACAAGGGTCCGCAGCCCCGCCCGAAGGCGTCGCCGGCGCTCACGCACAACCCGTTCGCCGCACTGGCCCAGAAGATCGAGGGCGCCGGCGAGGTCACCACCGAGCCGCACGAAGGGGCCGAGCCTGCCGAGGCGCAGCCGCCCGCGACCGAGCCGACTCCGGCCACCGAGGCCCCGGCCACCGCCACACCCAGCGTCGCCGAGACGCCGCCGCCGGGCGACGTTCCCGCCGGCGAGAATCACTGAGCACCGCCCCTCTCCCCTACCCTCGCCCCGCCTGGCGGCGGGGCGAGGGAGTTGGAGCTGAGTGATCAACCCACTCCCCCACCGGGCGGGGGAGTGGGGGCGGAG
>Ga0306923_10000040_pt1 | contig 73761 bp, 50 predicted proteins | sample sta12Can44000108_FD_203841 | JGI IMG/M metagenome (GOLD analysis project Ga0306923, IMG submission 203841) | Lab enrichment of tropical soil microbial communities from Luquillo Experimental Forest, Puerto Rico - statanox.12C.anox.44.000.108 (v2)... | ecosystem: Environmental > Terrestrial >... | reverse complement strand
ACAGAGTAAGACACAGCCCCAAATTTAACTAACAGGAAAGGAACGTGATCACAGGCGCCTCGGATTTCGTCGTCTAGCCCCCTTCGCAATTTCGAGTTGCGCAAGTTCTAAGAAATATATTTCGCATGCACCCCGCGACACCTCGTAGGGCCGAGTGTTTCCTGTGGCAAAGCGCATATGACGTCGCAACCCGATTCAGGAGAGAACAGTTTCGATGAAGATCCACATTGGCAAGACCCTATGTATAAGTGCAGCCATAGCCATTATGGTACGGCCGGCCGCTACCCAAACCACCAGCAGCGCCACCGATACGACCAAGCCCGCGACGATCAACCAACGCAAGGAAAATCAGCAGGACCGCATTGCGCGAGGTATCCAGAGCGGCCAGCTTACCGCAAGCGAGACGGCTAACCTGGAGAAAAAGGAATCGAATCTCAACAGGGAAGAGAAGCTGATGCGCAGCGAGGACAACGGCAAGCTGACCTCTGCTGATCGCAATGCGCTGACCCAACAGCAGAACCAGCTTTCTAATCAGATTTACAAAGACAAGCACAATTCGGCAGTTCAAAACACAGATCCCAAGAGCGGAGTGGGCAAGCGCGCCGAGAACCAGCAAGATCGCATTGCACAAGGCGTGAAGAGAGGACAGCTCACGGCAGGGGAAGCGGCCAACCTGGAAACGAAGGAAGCCCACCTCAACAAAGAAGCCTCTACCGACCGCAAGGCCAATGGCGGCAATTTGACTCAATGCGAGAAGGCCGAGATCAACAAACAGCAGAACCGCCTATCGAAGCAAATCTATAAGGACAAGCACAACAGTTTTCGCCAGAGGCCATAGGTCGGCAACGTGTACGGAAGCTAGAGCGTCTGCTGGCCGCGGGCGCTCGCTTGTCCTGCCGATCGATGCTCACAAAACGTTGCCGAGGCCATCGACGGGCGTATCCCTGTGCTGATGGATGGCGGGATTAGGCGCGGCGCCGATGTCGTCAAGGCCTTTGCACTGAGCGCAAGCGCACGTTGCGGTCGGGCATCCGGTGCCTTGGGAGCTCGCCGCCGGCGGTGAGGACGGCTGCAGGCAGATGCTCGAGATGTTGCGCTCGGAGCTCGCCCGGCTCTCGCACTATGCGGAGGCGGCGTGCCAAGGGACCTTAGCCGAGACTTCGTACAGCTTCGCGAGCGGAGGAACAGCGCTTGCTATTGTGATCGTATCGCGGTCGCAGTTACCTCTGGCACCACTCCTTATCGCTGCTCGCACTGATCGTTTGCCTGCGCATGCAAATCTTCACTGCGATTAATGGCGAAGAAGGAATCGAAATTCACTGTAAGCTAGTGGATGCGTCGCGACTGAGGCAGCTCTACTCCCATCCGGTTGCCAATGGCAGGAGTCGGAGGCGAAGACTCGTCGTTCAGCCTACGTCGGCAATAGGCCCGTTTGGGGGCTCGCGATCTCGCGCGGATGAATCTGACCGCTGACGCGCGCCGTCCAGAACCATCTTTGAGATGTTTTGGATGAACGCATCGTTCAGGCCGACTTTCCAGATCAGAAACCGCATGTAGATTGCGCCATAGAGCGAATCAAGGATGAGATCGAGGTCAGCGTCTGGAGGTAGTTCCCCTCGCTCGATTCCTTTGCGCAATGTTTGATAGGCCTCTTTGCGTCGCGGCCTTACGAAACGCTCGCGAAATGCACTGATCAAGTCCGGATCGGTTTGCCCACCCCCGATCAAAGCGGCGACGATCTGTCCGCGGGGTGACAGCATCAGTTGAACCAGATGGGACATCTGCAGGCTCATGTCGGAATAGACGGAGCCCGTATCAGGGAACAACAACTGCCTTCGAACGCTGGAGGAAAAGGCGTCAACCACCAGCGCCCCCTTATTCGGCCACCAGCGGTAAACGGTAGCCTTACCGACGTTGGCGTCAGCGGCGATGGCCTCGATCGACAACTCACCGAATCCGGCGGTGCGCAGAAGGCGCAACGTACTTCGCAGAATGGCGCGTCTTGCTGCTTCGCTGCGAGGGCGTCCCGGTGACCGCTTGCCATTCTCCGGGCCGTCGATTTGCCGTTTCTCTTCTTCTGACACTTTCGCCGGCATGTGCCTAAGGTATCATGGTATTGGATCCAATACGCACCGTATCGAATCGAAAAGCTGGCTGGTTATTCGTGCGGGGAAAAGAACGACCCGGGGTAAGCTACAGCAATGTGGATAGTTTGGCTGGCTCTGAAGCGTCCGTACACGTTTATCGTGCTGGCGCTCGTCATCATGGTCGTGACACCGCTGGTGATCATGCGCATGCCGGTGGACGTGCTGCCTGATATCAACATTCCTGTTGTCAGCGTGGTTTGGTTTTACGCCGGCCTTTCGCCGGCGGAGATGGCTGACCGCATCATCACTAACTCCGAGCGCGGCCTCACGATAACGGTGAACGATATCGAGCATCTCGAGTCCCAGTCACTGGCAGGCATCGGGGTCATCAAAATCTTCTTCCAGCCGGGAGCGAACATCCAAACGGCGCTTGCGCAGACGACGGCGATGGTGCAGACGCAACTGCGAGCCATGCCTCCCGGCACAACGCCTCCGCTAATTATCACGTATTCGGCTTCATCCATACCCATCGTGCAATTGGGGCTGAGCAGCAAGACGCTGCCGGAACAGCAGCTATTCGATCTAGGACAGAACTTCCTCCGGACCCAGTTGGCTACCGTGCGAGGCGCCGCGACGCCTTACCCTTATGGCGGCAAGATGCGCCAGATCCAGGTGGACATCAGCGTTCCAAGTCTGCAGGCAAACGGGTTATCGCCCAACGATATCGTCGCGGCGTTAAACGCGGAGAACCTGATTTTGCCGTCGGGTACCACAAAAATGGGCTCTCTGGAGTACCAGGTGGAGATGAATGGCTCGCCACGAACAGTGGATGAGCTGAATTCGTTGCCGGTTAAGACCGTGAACGGCTCCACGATCTACATGCGCGATGTGGCCCATGTTCGCGACGGCTTTGCACCGCAAACCAACATCGTTCGCATGAACGGGGAGCGTGGTGCACTAATGTCCATCCTCAAGGTTGGCAGCGCGTCGACGCTTACGATTGTGGAGGGTGTTAAGCGAATGGTCTCCCTCGCCTCCCAGTCATTACCATCCGAACTCAAAGTCTCCTCGTTATTTGATCAGTCGCTCTTCGTGCGGGCGTCGATTGGCGGGGTGGTGCGCGAGGGACTCATTGCCGCGGCCCTGACGGCTGCCATGATTTTGATATTCCTTGGAGACTGGCGGCCCACGATCGTTATCTCGATATCGATCCCGCTATCGATCTTCATTTCGATCATTCTGCTGAGTGCGCTGGGACAGTCCATCAACATCATGACGCTTGGCGGATTGGCCCTTGCCGTGGGCATCCTGGTGGACGATGCCACCGTAGCTATCGAGAACATTGAACGGCTGTTGGCTCAGGGAAAGGAGCTCGAATCAGCCATTCTTGAAGGTTCACAGCAGATTGCCGTGCCAGCTTTCGTGTCCACGCTGTGTATCTGCATTGCGTTCGTCCCGATGTTCTTCCTGACAGGCGTCGCAAAGTTTCTGTTCGTGCCGTTGGCAGAGGCTGTGGGTTTCGCCATGTTGGCCTCGTACTTCCTATCGCGCTCGCTAGTTCCGACCTTAGTGATGTACCTGATGCGGGGGCATGAGGAACGTGCTGTGGGCCCGAAAGGGTTTTTTGGCAGGATGCAACAGGGCTTTCAGAGTGGTTTTGAGAAATTCCGAGACAGCTATTATGAGATGCTGGAAACCACCCTGCAGCATCGGGCCTGGTTCGCAGCGTTCTTCCTGGCCTTTTGTGTGTTGTCATTGGGATGGCTGTTCTACCTAGGGCAAGACTTCTTTCCATCCGTGGATGCGGGCTTGATGCGACTTCACTTGCGAGCGCGATCCGGGCTGCGGGTAGAAGAAACAGCGCGCTTGTGCGATCAGGTCGACACCTACCTGAAAGAGGCGATTCCGAAAGATGAGTTCGTGAATGTACTTGACAACATTGGCCTGCCGAATTCCGGCTTGAATCTCTCTTACAGCAACTCGGGCGTCATTGGAACTAGCGATGCAGAAATACTTGTTGGACTCAACCCTGAGCATCATCGTCCAACCGCCGAATATGTAAAAACACTGCGTCAGGAATTGCCTCGCCGCTTTGCGGGGGTCGAGTTTTTCTTTCAGCCAGCCGATATCGTGACCCAGATCCTGAATTTTGGACTACCCGCGCCGATCGATATTCAAGTGATCGGCAACGATTTGCAGTCGAACTATGGGATTGCTCAGCAGATCGCCAACCGCCTCCGGCATGTTCCGGGCACGGCTGATGTGCACGTGCAACAAATGCTCAACCTGCCGACTCTGCGCCTGGATATCGACCGAACCCGCGCCACTCAGGTGGGTATGAGTTCGCGTGACGTGGCGCAGAGCGTGCTGGTCAGCTTAAGCGGCAGCTTCCAAACCGCCCCTAGCTACTGGCTTAATCCAAAGAACGGGGTTACGTACTCCGTCGTAGTGCAGTCACCACAGTATCGGGTGACTTCAATGCAAGACCTGATGAATACGCCGGTGAACGATTCGACCGCACCGGGTGCGCAGATTCTGGGCAACTTGGTGCAGTTAAGTCCGGTGGCTCGTCCAGCCGTTGTAACACATTACAATGTGCAGCCGGTGATGGACGTTTATGCCAGCACGCAAGGGCGAGACCTTGGAGCAGTCGCAAAGGACATGATGAAAGTTCTTCAGCCTTTCATGGACCATCTGCCGCGGGGCACGCGCATCGTGGTGCGCGGGCAGGTGGACACAATGCGTACTTCTTTTGCCGGGCTGGAACTCGGTCTGCTCGGAGCAATCATCCTTATCTACTTTTTGATCGTGGTGAACTTCCAGTCCTGGCTCGACCCATTCGTCATTATTACTGCGCTGCCCGGTGCGCTGGCGGGTATCACGTGGATTTTGCTGCTGACGCATACCACGCTCAGTGTTCCAGCGCTTACAGGTGCTGTTATGTGCATGGGCGTGGCCACAGCCAATTCGATTCTGCTGGTGTCGTTCGCTCGTGAACGTATGGATGGGGGTGTCCCGGCAGTGCAGGCGGCTCTGGAGGCCGGCTATACGCGGATTCGTCCGGTGCTGATGACGGCCCTGGCAATGATCATCGGTATGTTACCCATGGCCCTCGGACTCGGGGAGGGCGGCGAACAGAATGCTCCACTTGGCCGCGCCGTGATTGGAGGACTTTTGTTTGCCACAGTGGCGACGTTGTTCTTTGTGCCGTCGGTATTCGTAATCGTGCACGGCCGTCGCGGCAAACAGATTGAGGCGGAGCGGCCGTAGCCGCGTGGAGTTAATACAGCATCATGCAATCTGAAACCGAAGCAGCACACACAACGACGGCGCCAGGGCACGGTCGCGATTCGAGCATCACGCCGCCCTCTGAGCTTCCAGCTGCGTCTCCGCGTACGGCCTTGCGCATGATCGGTCTTGTCCTACTGGTACTCCTAGTCAGTGGTGCAGTCACCATGTTCACCCGAATTCGAGCTGGCCGAACCCTCGCTCGGGAAACCGAGGCCGAAGCGGTACCTGTGGTTGCGGTCGTGCATCCTTCGGCAGAGAATCCCGATGAAGACCTCGTATTGCCCGCTTCGGCCCAGGCCTATGAGGAGTCGCCGATCTTCGCGCGTACCAACGGATATTTGCTGCGTTGGAATAAAGACATCGGCAGCCACGTGAATAAAGGCGAGTTGCTGGCAGAGATCGATACGCCGGAAATCGACCAGGAACTCATGCAGGCACGTGCCACGCGTCAGCAAGTGGCTGCTCAGTTGGATCTCGCGAAAATCTCGGCCGAACGCTGGCAGAACTTGCGCAAGACCGATTCTGTTTCCCAGCAGGAAGCGGACATGCAGGTCAGCAATTATCAGCAGGCGGTGGCGAATCTGGCGGCGGCCGATGCTAACGTGCGTCGGCTGGAGCAACTGGAATCTTTTAAGCACGTCTATGCGCCGTTTTCCGGAGTTGTGACCAACCGCAATGTAGATCCAGGAGCGCTGATCAGTGCCGGTTCGACCGGTAAAGCTCTCTTCGAGCTGGCCCGCGTGGACCCACTGCGCGTTTTCGCGAAAGTTCCGCAAGCGTATTCGGCCGCAATCAAAGTGGGAATGCAATCGTTTCTAGTTTTGCAGGAATTTCCTGGCCAGAAATTTTCCGGCACGATCGCGCGCACCGCCGACGCGATTGACCCGGCAACGCGTACGCTGCTGACCGAGGTAGATGTGCCCAACCCTGATGGCCGGCTTTTGCCGGGTGCTTATGGTGAATTGCACTTTAAAGTTGCAGTTGATGCAGCCAAGTTAACGGTCCCGGTGAATTCGATGCTCTTTCGGCAGGAAGGCCCTCGCATCGCAGTCGTCGGGCCAGACAACAAGGTGCATCTCCGGGCTATAACCATTGGGCGCGATTATGGGTCGACTCTCGAAGTCTTGCAGGGTGTCGGTGTCGAAGACCGCATCATCATCAATCCAGCAGACTCGCTCGAGGAAGGACAACAGGTTCGCATCAGCGACGAAAAATCCGGAGCCGACCACTCATGAAGTGGTCGGTCTTCGCGCTTATGGCACTCATTGCTACCTGGCTGACAGCCTGTACGGTTGGTCCAAAGTACCAGCGGCCGGTTGCTCAGGCCCCAGAGAAATGGTCAAACGAGGGCCCGTGGCGCACCGCTGCGCCTAAAGATGCGATTCCGAAAGGTGTCTGGTGGGAAATCTTTCACGATGAACAGCTGAATCAGTACGAGCAGGAACTGTCGCAAGCCAACCAATCGTTGATTGCCGCACAAGATCGCTTAAGCCAGGCGCGCTCATTAGCCACAGTTGCATCGGCCGGGCTGTTTCCTACCATGACAGTCGACCCGGCGGTTTCTGGGGTGCGGTATTCGGGAAACCGGCCGGGTAACTCGACACCAACCAGTCCGCTGACTCAGAGTGTGTACGCGATTCCATTCGCGCTGAACTATGAAGTCGACCTGTTCGGCCGAATCAGAAAGACCTTGGAAGCCGCAAATGCGAACCTCCAGTCCACCGCCGCTGATTTGCAGAGCGTGCAGCTTGTTCTCACAGCGGAGTTAGCGGCCGACTATTTTAGCCTGCGCGAACTGGATACGGAAACGCAGGTGGTGCAGGATTCAATCGCCATTGAGAAGAGGGGCCTCGACCTCGTCAACAGCCGTCACGAAGGCGGCCTTGCGTCGGGATTGGACTTGGCCCAGCAGCAGACGCTACTCGATTCGACCACGACACAGCTATATCTGGTTCAGCAGCAGAGGGCAAGCTTCGAGCATGCCATCGCTGTATTGACTGGAACCCCAGCCCCCACATTCAAGATTGCGGCCATTCCGCTGAATTTCGTCCCTCCGCCGGTTCCGTTGGGAGTGCCGTCGGACATGTTGGAACGCCGCCCCGATGTGGCGAGTGCCGAGCGCCACATGGCACAGCAGAATGCCCTGGTAGGAGTGGCCAAAAGCGCCTTTTATCCGCAGTTTACGATTGCCGCGGGCGGCGGATTTCAGAGCATCAGCATTAGTTCCTTGCTAACTGCGCCAAGCGCGTTTTGGGCGGTCGGGGGTGACCTGCTGCAGCCAATTTTGAATGGAGGTCGCAATCGGGCCAACTTAGCCGCAACTCAGTCAGCCTATGACGAATCTGTGGCCAACTATCGTCAATCCGTACTAACGGCCTTCCAGCAGGTGGAAGACGGGCTCTCGAGCCTCGACGCACTTTCCCAGGCCGCAGCAAGCCAGAGCAACGCTGTCAACTCAGCGCGTCGATCCTTGGAGCTTTCCAACAACCGCTACATTGGCGGAGTCGCCTCGTATCTTGATGTGATCACCGCTCAGGTTTCGCTACTTAACAGTCAGCGGCTAGCTACGCAGCTGCTTGGTCAGCAGATGGTCACCTCGGTTTACTTGGTCAAAGCACTGGGGGGTGGATGGGATGCCTCACAGATTCAAAACGACGTGGTGCGTCCTAAGGCCATCCAAGCCATTCAACAGTAAATAATCACCGAATGTTGCAGCGGGACCCGTGCGTTACCGTGGTGTCTTTTCATCCTTCTCTAATTATTCAGACGGGTTCGACCTTGGTCGCCAACCCGCTGCCCTGTTTGCGCCAAAAAAAATGGACGAAGGCCCCCTCGGGGCCGAAATTTACTGCGAATCGACAGATCTTCGAGTTTGCCGCCACTTCCTGTCGCTGATAGACTTGTGCGTTTGCCCTCGTCGTTGAAAGGCCCTCCTATGCCTAATTCTTTCCCCGAAATTGCAATCGTCAACGGCGCGCGCACGCCCATGGGACGCTACTGCGGCAAGCTGCGCGACTTCACGGCCCAGGAACTCGCCGCCATAGCCTCGGTTGAGGCCATTAAACGCTCCGGCGTCGAGCCTGATGAAATCGATCACTGCGTCATGGGCAACGCCCAGCAGACGTCGAGTGACGCCATTTATGGCGCGCGGCACGTGGCGCTGAAAGCCGGCGTGCCAATCGAAGTGCCGGCGATTACGGTAAACAGGCTGTGTGGTTCCGGCATGCAGTCGGTGGTCACCGCGGCGCAAATGATCCAGCTTGGGGAATCGAAGTGCGTGCTGGCGGGCGGGATGGAATCGATGTCGCAGGCGCCGCATGTCATTCGCGGCATGCGCTGGGGCGTGGGCTTAGGCGAAGGCAAGCTGGAAGACTCGCTCTACGTCGCGCTCACCGACAGCTACTGCAACATGCCTATGGCCGTGACGGCTGAGGCATACGCCAACCAGCAGGGCGTCACGCGCGAAATGCAAGATGAGTATGCGCTGTGCTCACAAAAGCGTGCCGATGCCGCTTACAAGACAGGGCGCATTCGGGAAGAATTAACGCCGGTTCCGCTGCGCAACAAACGCGGCGAGCCCACAGGCGAGATGTTCACCGAAGATGACCATCGTCGCCCCGAGACGACAATCGAATCACTAGCGAAGCTGAAACCCTCTTTTGGCAAGAACGGAACCGTTACCGCCGGGAACGCCAGCGGCATCGTGGACGGCGGTGCTGCGGTCGTGGTGATGCCGCTGGAAGATGCGCAGAAACGCGGGCTGAAGTCGCAAGCCCGCATCGTGAGCTGGGGCATTGCCGGTGTCGAGCCTACGCTGATGGGTTCCGGACCAGTTCCGGCGACGCGCATCGCACTGAAGAAGGCTAGTCTGACGCTGTCGGACATCGATCTGATTGAGTTGAACGAGGCGTTCGCCGCACAGTGCCTTTCGGTGATGAAGGAACTCGGCCTCGACCACGCGAATACAAACGTCAACGGGGGCGCGATTGCACTGGGGCATCCGCTAGGCGCCAGCGGCACGCGGTTGTTAATCACGCTGATGAACGAATTGCGCCGTCGGAAGGGGCGTTATGGCCTGTCAACCGCCTGCATCGGCGGCGGCCAAGGAATCGCGGTCATCATCGAGAACCTTCAAAGATAGTTTCGAGTTTAGACGAATTTCCAACACAATCTGTAAGCTCCTACTTGAAACTTGAAACCAGAAACTTGAAACTTGTCGTTCATGCTGCGCGCTATCGCCGGAATCGTCGTCGGTTACCTGATCTTCGCCGTGCCGTCATTCCTAGTTTTCCGGCTGACGCACGTTGATCCGCACGTGCCGGCTTCGCCGGCATTTGAAGCGATTGCGGTTGTCTACGGCATAGTTTTCGCCCTGCTCGGCGGATATCTCGGAACCGCAGTCAGCGGCAAACAAAACGCTCTGGATTGCATTCACGATCGCAGCAATCATGGCCGCCGGTGCGATCGCCTCAATGATCGTGACCGGAATTAACTGGTCACCGGTGACAGCGCTGGTGTGCATGGCTCCCGCAACAATCGCCGGAGGCTGGCTGCGCTTAAGGCAAGGCGAACGAAACGACAAAAGGAGCTAAGGCATGACGACGGAAGAACGGGCGCTGCACAAGGTCGTAGAGAAGTTGAAAACAGCATGGAACAGTGGGGACAGTATGGCTTGGGCCTCGCTGTTTGCAGAAGATGCCGATTTCATCCACATTCTCGGCGGCCACTTTAACGGACGGACTGAGATCGAACGCGGGCACCGCATGATCTTCGATACCATCTACAAAGGCAGTCGCAACAAGTTCACAGTGGAGAAGGTTCGCTCGGTACGGCCAGATGTCGCCATCGTGTTCGTCCGTGCTCACCTCAAGTGGTACCTGAACGGCGCTGAGCAGCAGATCGATGCGCGTCCGACGCTGGTGGTGCAGAAGAAGGACAACAGGCAATGGGAGATCGTTGCCTTCCAGAACACCCTGATCACGCCCGGAGGCCCAACGCCGGATGTGGTAAAGAAGTTGACCGATGTGCACCCCATTAAGGGCAACGCGCCGATCGAGAAAATGAGCAAGGGCTAAAGACTGACAACTAATTCGAGGCTCTCATGGAAATCAAGAAAGTCGGAGTACTGGGTTGTGGACTAATGGGTTCGGGCATTGCGCAGGTCGCGGCCACCGCGGGCTTCGACGTGACAGTACTTGAGCAGGAACAGAAGTTTCTCGATAAGGGCTTCGCGACTATCGAAAAGTCGCTTTCGCGGTTGGTTGAACGCGGTGTCGAAAAAGGTGGAATCACTGCGGAGCAAAGAACAACGGCGCAATCGCGGCTGAAGGGCACCACCAAAATGCAAGACCTTGCTGACTCCGACATTGTGGTAGAGGCAATCATCGAAAATGTCGGTGAGAAACGCAAAACCTACACTGAGCTCGATGGCATCGTGAAAAAAGAGGGCATCTTCGCCACCAACACCTCATCCATCTGTGTGGCCGAACTGATGACCGCTACCAAGCGCCCCGAACGCTTCGTCGGACTGCACTTCTTCAATCCAGTGCCCATGATGAAGCTCGTCGAGGTCGTGCGCACCATCGCCACTGGCGACGAGGTCTTCGACACCGCCGTCGACTTCGGCAAGAAATTGGGCAAGCTTCCAGTCCGCACAGTGGACAAGCCGGGATTCATCGTCAACCGCCTGCTGGTGCCCTACTTGCTCGACGCCATCCGCGCCTACGAAGAGGGCGTGGGTTCTATCGCAGACATCGACGAGTCTATGAAGCTGGGCTGCGGCTATCCCATGGGGCCGTTTACGCTGCTCGACTTCGTCGGTCTCGACACCACCTACTACATCACGCACGTCATGTACGACGAGTTCAAGGAGCGCCGCTTTGCTGCCCCCCCGCTGCTGAAGCGGATGGTGCTCGCCGGCTGGTACGGCCGCAAAACCGGCAAAGGCTTCTACGATTACACGGATCCAAATAAGCCTGTGCCGGGAAAGTTCGTGTAGCTATGGAGAAGGGATCTGTGAGTTGAGTGGAATGAAGAGGTCTACCAATTTGGGGATCGCAAGCGTGTTTCCAATCGCGACCATTTTCAATTCCACCATTCGAAAGATGGAGAGAGCCTGCGAGTTTTGCCTCTGCTCGAATATCCTGCGTCCTGGCCTTGCTCGCTGGCCCACGGGGGAGTAAATGGTGGCTGATCGTTCCGACTGTGATCATTGCGGGGTTGGGCGGATTATATAGAGATATAGGAGCCACACATTCTGAATTGCCAACAATTCATTGCTAATTACTAACCACTACTAAGCACCAGTTACCAGCCGCCGAAGCAAGTTGCTGGCGGCTAGTTGCTAATCATCCGAGGCACTCATCATGACCGATTTCCAGAACCTCCACTGCGAAACCAAAAACCACATCGCCTACGTCACCATCGACCGCCCCAAGGTACTTAACGCCCTGAGCATGGCTGTCATGGACGAACTCCGCCGCGCCTTTGCCGCCGCGAAGGACGACCCCGAAGTCCGCTTGGTCATTCTCACCGGCGCGGGCGAGAAGGCTTTCGTCGCCGGCGCCGACATCAGCGAGCTGGCGCTGCAGACGCCCATCGCCGCCAAGGAATACACGCACCGCGGCCAGGCGGTGCTCGACGCCATCGAGAACCTCGGCAAGCCGGTTATCGCCTGCATCAACGGTTTTGCCCTCGGTGGAGGCTGCGAGCTCGCCCTCGCCTGCACCCTACGCCTCGCCAGCGAGAACGCACGCCTCGGCCAGCCCGAGGTCAAGCTTGGACTCATCCCCGGTTACGGCGGCACGCAGCGGCTCTCGCGCCTTGTCGGCAAAGGCGTTGCCATGCAACTGGTGCTCACCGGCGAGGTGATTTCCGCCGCCGAAGCCCTCCGCATCGGCCTGGTCAATGAGGTCGTGCCAACCGCCGAGCTTATCCCGCGCGCCGAAGCCATCGCCGCCAAGATCATCGCCAACGCTCCGCTAGCCGTGCAGTACGCTATGGAAGCGGTCAACCACGGCCTCGACATGACCCTCGCCGAAGGCCTCTACCTCGAGGCGACTCTGTTCGCCATCTGCTGCACCACGGAGGACAAGAGTGAAGGGACAAGGGCATTTTTAGAGAAGAGACAGGCAGAGTTTAGGGGGAAGTAATTATTCGCTGTGACAGATTTCCATCCCACCCTATCGCCAACGAAGGCGACAGGGGTGGGTACCACGCTACTTCGGCTTATGCTCAGTGATCAGGGCTAGGGCGGCAGACGTCACGGGAACCAGCAGCCGTCGCTTGTCGGAGGCTATTTCCAGCTAAGCCCCGCTCATTCGCTTCCTCCCACACCGCTAGCTGGGGATACGATGTACGCCAGGCATCCATCTTTTCCTGGTAGGTACGTTCCTTCCGTAGGACGAGGTTTTCGACGGTTTCGGACATAGGCAAGTCCGATTTTACCCCGCCAGCAGCCGCCTCATGGCAGCTTGATCATCCGCCGAGAAACCAAAATCGGCTCATTTTGGGAAACCGGGTGCTAAGAGCCGTCGCAGAAGACAAACGGATCCTCGTATGGCTGACACAGGACAGAAGTAGGGGATCCGGCTAGCTTTTCTTTGAGGTCACGGCGTAAAACGCGGCCGCATCCTGCTCAACGTTTCTGCTTCCGCACTTGGGGCAGCTGATATTGTTCTTGTCATGTTCGCCGAGAGTAAGGACCAATTCAAATGATTTCTGACAGTCCTTGCAGACGTAATCGTAAACGGGCATAAACACCTCCCGCAGATTCCCGCAAGAAGAATGTAGTCCATTTTGAGGGCGACGAGAAGCGCTTTGCGAAGAATTCTTTGTCCCGGCGCCGACGTCGGAGAGCTTGTGCAATGATCGTAGACGAATATGGCTAGAGGAGATCCCACTGAGCGGGTGCTCGACAGGCTGGGTGAGCTGCGTCATGAGGAGCCCACTGCTAGGGTTGTGGAAGAGCTGCGAGGAGCGTTGCGCAACCGATCGAACCTAGTTGTGGCGAAGGCGGCGAAGGCGGCGCGCGAGCTGTGTGCGACCGAGTTGCTTCCAGAGATGGTCATAGGCTTCAATCGGCTCATCACCGATGCTCCTAAGCTAGACAAGCGCTGTGCCGCCGTCACCGAATTGGTGACCACGTTGTACGAGATGGACTATGACGAGCCGGAGCCTTATCTCACGGGCTTAAAGCACGTGCAGATGGAGGGATCCTACGGACCCCCGGTGGACGAGGCAGCCAAGCTGCGGGCAGTGAGCGCCCAACGGCTATTACGCACGCGTTATCCGGACGCGTTGGCCGAGGTCGTGCGGTTGCTGGTGGATCGCGAGCCCGCTGCGCGAGCGGGAGCGGTACGGGCCTTGGCCGCCAACGGGGGCGAGTCCGGTGCGCTGCTGTTGCGGTTGAAGGTGCTTGCGGGAGATGAAGAGGTGACGGTCCTCGCGGAGTGTTTTGCAGGACTGCTGTCAGCGACTGAAAAGGCGGTTCCGTTTGTTGCGATGTACCTCGATGCCGCGGATGACGCTGTTGCCGAGGCCGCGATGCTGGCGCTTGGAGAGTCGCGGCTGCCGGCGGGGTTTGAAGTGCTGAAAGAGAAATGGCAACGGACCGTCGCAGCGCCTGTGCGCAAGGTATTGTTGGCGGCTATGACGGCTTCGCGGCTGGACGAAGCAGTAGCGTTTCTAATTTCTGTGATTGAGGGCGCCGATGTGCGGACAGCGCAGGATGCTTTGGAATCGCTGACGATCTACCGGAGCAACGAGCGGATAGTAGCGGCGGTGCGACGGGTGGTGCAGAGGCGCAAAGATCGAGGATTGCTAGCCCAGTATCAGAGGGAGTTGGGCAGGTGAGATCTTCGCGAGGGACGACTTACCCCCAGCGGCTAAAGCCGTTTTAGTTCATTCAGAACAGCGGTTGCTGTACGCCTGAAGGCGTACTCCGCCCTTAGGTGAGTCTCACCCAGCGATTCGGTTGGCCGCTGCAGGGCCGAATAACTTTGGGGTTCAATTTTCAGTGGCTAACGGCTAGAATTGCGTCGCCGTTGCTACGCGGCCAAACCCAGCTCCGCCAATTAGTTGCTAGCCGTAAAGTGCCTCAGAGACCTAAAGTTAACTAGAGCGCATCGGTTCAGTTGGGCATACAATAGTAGTAACGGGCTTGCGCTAGTACCCTCATGTGTTCAAAGTTTGGCAATCGTTTTGCCTTGAGACGATAGGCTCTCGTGCCGTTTACGCGAGCGCGGCGAAGAGGTTACCAGCAGGGTAGTCCGGCTGTAGTTGCGAATGTTTGGTCGCGAGGAAAAGGTATCGCAGTTTCGCCTCACGGCAGTGCAATACGTGCTGCTGGCGATCTTCCTTTTGCTGGCCTTCGGATTGTGGCGGCTCCAGGTAGCACGCAGCGATTATTACACCTCACTTGCCGAACAGAACCGCATCAAGCAAGTTCCGATTCTTGCGCCACGCGGTAAGTTGCTTGACCGCGAAGGCCGCATCATCGTCGATAACTATCCGTCGTTTTCCGTTCTTCTGCTACGCGATCAGAATCGCAATCTCGACGCCGACGCCGACAAGATTGCCGAGGGGCTGCACATTCCTCCGGATGAATTGCGTACGCGCCTCAGCAAAATGAAAGTGGTACCCGGTTACCAGCCGATGTTTCTGAAAGATGACATCACGCCGGATGAGCTGGCGTTTATCGAGTCACATCGCGCGGACCTGCCTGAGCTCGACATTATTACCGTGCATCGGCGCTTGTATCCCAAAAACGGATTCATGGCGCACGTGATCGGCTATGTCGGGCAGGTGAGCGAAGAGATGCTGACACAGCCGCAATGGGAGCTCTACAGCCCCGGCGATGTGGTCGGCATGTCGGGAGTCGAGCAGTACTACAACGATGTCCTGATGGGAAAGAATGGCTCCCGGCAGGTGATCGTCAATAGCCGCGGAAAGGAAGTCGGCACACTGAGCGACGTGCCGGCCGTGCCAGGTAAGCAGCTGAAGCTGACCATCGATCTTGACCTGCAGATTGCCGCCGAACAAGCGCTGGAAGGGAAGCCGGGCGCGATTGTGGCCATGGACCCGCGCAACGGCGAAATTCTCGCGATGGTAAGCCGGCCGGCGTTCGATCCCAACGCGTTTGCCGTGAAGATCACGCGCGACGAGTGGAATGCGCTGCTGAAAGATCCGGGCAAGCCGCTGCTCAACAAATCGATTCAGGCGCAGCTCGCGCCGGGGTCGGTGTTCAAGACCATCATGGCGACGGCCGGCATGCAGGAAGGCATCGCGCAAGATTTGCATGTGAATTGCGGCGGCGGAAAGACATTTTACGGCCGCTTCTTCAAGTGCTGGATTGCGGGCTCGAAGGGAGGAGCGCGTTCGCACGGCGAGGTTGGAATTACTAAGGCGATTTACCAATCGTGCGATTCGTACTTCTATACGCTGGCGGAAAAGCTGGGCATCAGCCGCATCGCGAAATACGCGACGATGCTTGGATTGGGACAGAAGACCGGCATCGATTTGCCGCAGGAAGCTTCAGGTGTAATGCCATCGGAAGAGTGGAAGATCAAGAACTTCAAGCAGAAGTGGTATGCCGGCGAAACCATCTCGGTTGGCATCGGACAGGGCGCCGTGGCAACCACGCCAATTCAGCTGGCGCGTGCGGTCGCGGCCATTACCAGCGGCGGTTCGTTGCGTCGGCCACACGTGGCATTCCCGGAGCAGTTCCCGCCGGAGTTTAAACAGGTTGCTCACTACAACGACGATGCCGCGATTCCGATCGACCCGAAGAACTGGACGATCATTACCGATGCCATGGCGCAGGTGGTTTCGCCTGTGGGAACTGCAGGCAGGGCAGCGATTGCTGGAGTGGACATTGCAGGCAAGACCGGCAGTTCGCAAACCGTCTCCAACGAATACAAGAAGAAGATGTCGGCCAGCGAAAAGAGTCTCTACAAGGACAACGGCTGGTTTGTTGGTGTGACGCCGCGACGCAACCCGGAAATTGTCGTGGCCTGCCTCTTCGAAGGTGGCGAGCATGGCGCGTTGGCGGCTCAGGTCGCCACCAAGGTGATCAAGGCCTATGTGGAGAAGCAGCGCAACAAGCAGACACAAGTAGCCAAGGCTGCGACGACCAACAAAGCCGAAGTGGCTGCAGTCTGGCACGAGGGCGATGCGCAGTCCGGCGAGAACAAGCTGCAAGGCGGACGCTTCACCGTGCCGCTGGATGCAAATAAGCAGCTGCAGACGAAATCAGCCAGGGCGACAACAGTCAACCGTCGTGCGGATTCCTCGACCCTGCAAGTCGTTGAGTCGCACACCGAAATGGCCAATCCCGAGGTGGATGCATCGCAGGCACAGCCGACTGAGCCTCCGCTGCGACCGAGCGCTGCCCCGACAGTGGCGGCGAAGGGGATAGCCTCCAAAAAGCCAGATACCCAGCTATCTCCTGCAGCAGGCGGCGCAGCTCTTCCCAGGACCCAACCGTGAGCCGTTATGTTTCCTTTCGCGATTTCGACTGGGTGCTTTTGGCGCTGGTGCTGCTGATTTGCGCGCTTGGAGTCGTCGAAATTTACAGCGCCACCTTGAACACGAAGTTCATGGGTGTCCACATCAAGCAGGTCTACTGGGTGATGGGCGGTGTGGCGCTGATGTTCACCATGAGCTTCATTAGCTATCAGGCGCTGATTGAACGCGTGCCGATCTTCTACGTGATCTCGATTCTGTCCCTACTGGCAGTAGCGGTCTTCGGCAAGAAGTATCTTGGGGCGCGACGCTGGGTAGATGTCGGAGGCTTATTCCACTTCCAGCCTTCGGAGTGGGTGAAGCTGGTTTTGATTCTGGCCATAGCCAAGTACTTTGCTGACATCAAGGGACGATGCGATGCTCAGGACATCGTCAAGGCCGGCGCCCTGGTGGGCATTCCCATGCTGATGGTTCTGGCGCAACCAGACTTGGGAACGGCACTCACCTATATGCCGATCGCCATCATGGGACTATTTCTGGGTGGCATCAAAGCAAAACATGCGCTGGCTATCTTGTTGGTGGCGGCGTTGTTAGCCCCTGTAGCCTGGCATGTTCTCAAACCCTACCAGAAGGATCGGCTGACCACGTTTATCGAGCCGGAAGCCGACCCGCAACACAAGGGTTACCAATTGATACAGTCCTTAGTGGCCGTGGGAGCGGGGGGAATCTTAGGCAAGGGCACGGCGCAAGGCAGCCAGACACAGGGACAATTCCTGCCAGTCCCGCACACCGACTTTATTTTCGCGGCTTTCGCCGAAGAACATGGATTCATCGGCGCTATGGGCCTTTTGCTGCTATACTTTGTAGTACTGATGCGTCTAATTCAGAACGCTCAGACGGCCCCTGACCGGGCGGGTGCCTTCGTGGTCATGGGGGTGGTCGCGGTTCTCGCGTTCCACATCCTGGTTAACGTAGGTATGGTTGTTGGGTTCATGCCGGTTACGGGAATCCCCTTACCGTTAATGAGTTATGGGGGATCTTCGGTACTGTTTATGTTTCTGGCGCTGGGGATTGTGATGAATGTCCGCATGCGCCGGTTCGTGAATTAATCAGGCTTTTGCCGGTTGGAGCCGCGCCATCGGGACGCGGGCCGGCAGACCCCGGGTTCACTCGCCGGGAGGGTGGTCGCAGGGACGGGACCTTCGAAGAGTGACGAAAAGATTACGAACGCCCTCACGAACGGGGGCATTGAATCGGTCGCACGATGAGTGGGCCGGACAGGATTGCAAGAACAGGTGAATGGGCGGCGGGTAACGACCCCTTCCAAGTGAAGGTGTGGTCACAAACCTCCTAGGCACCTGCCGATAACGGTGCAGACAAACTCCATCTATTGCTGTAGCAGTCATCAGGCTGGAGCACATCCGGGCGTGTACTGCTGTGTGTCATAGGCTGATGCCGCCGTTGGTTTCCTTTCCGTGCGTTCTCTAGTGTGCCCCGGTTCCGCGGAGCATTCCATGAACAAAGAACTTTATGTGTCTTCCACCCCCCACGAAACCAAAGTTGCGTTGGTGGAAGATGATCAGCTCGCCGAAGTATTTTACGAGCGGGAAAATGAATACACCCTGGCAGGATCCATCTACAAAGGCCGCGTTACGCGGGTCCTTCCCGGAATGCAGTCGGCCTTTGTTGATATCGGACTGGAGCGCGATGCATTCCTGTACGTTTCCGACTTCCTCGAACTGGGCGGCGAAGAAGAGACCGAGGAGTTCGGCGAGATCCCGGCACCCCCAGTGGCAGCCAGGGTGAGTAGCCAATCGCAGCCGCAAGCCGACTCGCCTGCCACGGAGATCAACGGTGAAGAAACGGGCGATTCGGATACGGCAGCGCAGGATTTTGCTACCAACGCTCGTATCGACAGTGAGAACCAAGAGGAGCGGGGCGAAACGGAAGCACCTCGCGTTGAAGGCGCGCGCCGCTGGCGCGGACGCCGCCGTCGTGGCGGCCGTCGTGGGGGACGCGAGGAGCGCTTCCAGCGGACGGAGTCTCAAAAAGAATCGGCTGATGTGGCCGAGGAATCCGAAAGTGATCGACCTGCGTTCGAGAGTCGACCAGTTCCGCAGCGCTACGCTCCAATCGTGCTGCCCGGCGAGTCGATTTCCAAATATCGCAATCTGACTACAGCGGCTCCGGAAGCCAGGGTGCAAACTGTGTCTACGGTGTCAGCGCCTGTGGAGGACCCCCTCGCGGTGCAGGCGCCTGCACCCGAAGAAGAATACGAAGTGAGCGAAGAAGTCATTTCTCCGACGGCGGCCGAAGTTGCCCCGGAGGAGTCAGCCAGCGAAAGACAGGCCGAAGAACACAAGGAAGAGCGGCAGGAAATTGTCGACGTTTCGTCTGTCGAGCCTCCGCAAGTTGAGCCTCCCGTGGAGACGAGGCCGGCGATTCTCGAGGAGCTGCAGCCCGGTTCTGCTGCTACATTTCAGCCTGTCGAGACGACTGAGCATAGAACTATCGAGGTTGCCTCTGAGCCGGACAATCGGGTTGAGGGGCGTGAAGAAGCGGCGGCCGGAGCCGAACCGGCGGGATTCCGGCATCAGGAAGCTCCGTCGGAAGCGCCTGAAGGCCGCACGCTTGAGCACGAGACGCTGGAAGACGACGAGATGGAATTTCATCCCATGCCCGAGAACCTCGAGGCGATGCGCGAAGTTGCCGGCGATGTCGAGCTTGAGTTGGAAGAGGAGACGCTAGACAGCGACAACGAGTATTCCGATCGCTGGATTCCCAAAGTCGCGGATGTCGATGAGGACGAGGTTGTAGCTGCCGAAGAGCGTGGCGAAACTCGTCTGCTGGCTCGCGAAGAAGACTACGAAGAGGAAGAGAACGGCGAAGACGAAAGGAACGGCCGCGCCGAACTCAGAGCGGCTCCTCCCACTGCGAGTTATCAACAGCGCCAGCCGCGCCGCGGCGATTACGAGCGAGGCGGAAGGCGCGGTTTCCGCGGCCGCCGCAATAACGTGCGCCTGCACGCGCATCGCCCACCGCCGCTGATCTCCGATCTGCTGAAAGAAGGGCAGGAGATTCTGATACAGATTGCTAAGGAACCGATTGCCAAGAAAGGCGCGCGCATCACCAGTCACATCGCATTGCCAGGTCGGTTCCTGGTGTACATGCCGACGGTCAACCACGTGGGCGTATCGCGCAAGATCAACTCGGAGGAAGAGCGCCAGCGTCTGAAGCGCATTGTGACCAGCGAGCGCGAGAACGGCGTGGGCGGATTTATCGTGCGTACCGCCGCTGCGAACATTAAGGAAGATGAGCTTCGTGCTGATATTCGCTTCCTGAAGCACTTGTGGGCAGAAATCAAGAACCGTGCCGACAACAGCAAGTCTCCGGCGCTGATCTATCACGATCTGAACCTGGTGGAGCGCGTGCTCCGCGACCAGGTCAACGCTGAGTTCTCGCAGATCTGGGTGGACACCGAGGAAGAGTACGAACGCGTGGTTCGCTTTGCGCAGCGATTCCAGCCTTCGCTGGTGCGCCGCATCAAGCTATACACCAAGTCCATGCCGCTATTCGAGAACTTCGGAATCCAGGACGAAATCAACAACGCTCTGAAGTCGAAGGTGTGGCTGAAGAGCGGAGGATACATCGTCATCAACCAGACGGAGGCGCTGGTGGCAATCGACATTAATACCGGCAAGTATGTTGGTAAGACCCAGCGTCTCGAAGACACCATCGTGAAGACAAACATCGAGGCCATCAAGGAGATCGTGCGGCAGATAAGGCTGCGTGACCTGGGCGGCATTATCGTGATCGACTTCATCGACATGGACGAGCGCAAGAACCGTCAGAAAGTCATGCAGGCGCTGGAAGAAGCTTTGCGCAATGATCGGGCGCCCTCAAAGGCGCTGCAGTTTAACGACTTCGGACTGGTGGCGATTACCCGCAAACGGGTGAAGCAATCGCTGGAGCGCACGCTGAGCGAGGCTTGCCCCTACTGCACGGGTGCGGGATTCGTGAAGTCGGTGCCTACCATCTGCAACGAGATCTATATCGAGATGCGGAAGATGATTAAGGCGCATGACCGCACCGATGTGACGTTACGCGTGAATCCAGAAGTGGCGAAGGGACTAAAAGCCAACAACGGAAAACTCATTACCGAGATGGAAGAGATGATCGGCAAAGCTGTCCTGGTGAAGAGCGATCAGATGCTGCATCAGGAACACTTCGACATTCAGTAGCAACTAGCCATTTGGTTCACCACCCAGGCACAGAGCGCTGCGGCATTCAAATCTCAGGAACTCTGTGCCTCTGTATTTCTAGCGACTAGCTGAGCTAGCAATAGCCAAAGCCGAAAAGCCACTGCGCGAAGAGCCAAGAGTGAAGAGCGAAAAGCGATAAGCCAGGTTGGCTTCGGTGCAGCACTGCCCTACGCGTGCTGCGGCTTTGGCAGGTCGAGCCCGCCGCTGACTTGCTGGAAGGGCAGGAACACGGAAAATGCCGTGCCCGAGCGGCCCGCTCGCAAGGTACTGATGAAATGAATGGTGCCTTCGTGCTTCTCAACGATGCCGCGGGTCACCCAGAGTCCCAGACCGGTTCCAGCTTCACCTTTGGTCGTATAGAAGGGCGCAAACAGTCTGCTGGCAACGTCGGGAGGAATGCCGATCCCATTATCTAGCACGGTTACGCGAACCCCTTTACGTAGCGAGTCAGACGGGAGCGAGGACTCATACACGTGCAGAAGCAGCCTCCCTCCGCTGGGCATGCTGTGGATTGCGTTCGACACGAGATTGGCGAATACCTGGCGAAGTTCTCCCGGGAAACCGCGCACCGAGCGATGTGTTTCGAAGCGTTCGGTGACTTTGATGCCCGTCATCTGAATCTGCGGCGAATACAGGGTGAGTACGCTCTCCAGGACCTTCACCAGATCGACCTGCACGGGAGACTTCGCCTCGCGATGGAAGGTCAGGAGCTGCCCGGTAATTTGCGTGATGCGCGACAGCTCCTCGCTCGCCATGTCCAGATATTGCGAAGTTTCGGGTGTGTTGTAGGTGCCCTGCCTGAGCAGAAAGAGCAGGTTCGAAACAGTGTCGAGCGGATTGCGAATTTCGTGAGCGATGGTAGCGGCCAAGCGGCCTGCCTGGGTGAGGCGGTCGCTGGCTTGTAGCGTTTGCTCCGTCATGCGACGCTGAGTAACGTCGCGAAACACCAGCACAATACCGGAGACAGCTCCGCCTTCGAGAATAGGAGCGGCGTTCATCTCGATGGGGTATTCCGTGCCGGACTGGCTGACCAACAGAAGGTGATTGGAGACGGCGACCGCCTGCTCCGCGCGCCGCACGGTTTCCACCGGATCACTCAGCGGTTCGCGCGTCCTCTCGTCAATAAGGCGAGCGACCTCGCTCAGTGGATGCCCACGGGCCTGCACATGGTCGCTCCAGCCGGTGAGCTGTTGCGCCACCGGATTGATGTAGCGGACGCCACCTTTGGCGTCGGTGGCGATCACGGCGTCACCGAGGCTGTTCAGGGTGGTCTGAAAACGCTCTCGACTTTCGGCAAGCTGGCGGCTCTTTTCCTCTTCGGCATACAGGTGCTTTTCGTAGTTTTGCGACAGTTCCCGCAATTCCCGGCGCGTTAGCGTGAAGAGCAGCGCGGCAATGATCAACGAGAGTCCTACGGCGGTCGCAATGACAATGCGGTTCAGGGTGGTTGCCCGCCGGATACGATTGTCGCGGGCCAGTTCTTCGCTATGAAGCAGGGCCAATTGCCGGGAGCGAATTTGCCCCATCAGCTCTTTGCCGGAGGCATATTCTGCTGAACTGGGCTGTGAATCATGATTGCCCAGCAACTGGTCGGCATAGTTGATCCAACGGAGGTCGAGTTGGCGAACCTCCGCAAGACGTTGCTGCACTTCCGGTTCGTTGGTCGTGAGCTCTTCCAACAGCCCCACTTCGCGAAAAACAGTTGACTTAGAAGCAACGAAGGGCTCGAGGAAAGAACGATTGCCGGTGAGATAGTAGCCCCTGATCGCGGTCTCCATGTCGATCATGTTGCGCATCAACTCGCGCGAGTCGGCGATCACTTCTTCGGCGTGATCGACCCAGCGCAGAGCAGAGGTGAGAGACAGAATTTCGACCACCAGAACTACGGCCAGCAGGACAAGCAGGGCCACAGGAATGGCTACTGTGCGCCGCAGCAAGCGCTGGAAACTGCGTTCGTCCATAGTGAAATGCTCTCTGGGGCCTGCAATCCGATGTCTCGATCATAGCGCAACTGCCAAAGCCGGCTTCGGGGCGGTTAGTCACCTACAGCGGACCGGTTTTCGATTGTGCGAGAGCGGCCATTCGACGGCAAGCCAGGAGCAAGTCGTGTGATGGCCCGGGCGAGAGCGCGATAGATCAGGAGTACTGACAGAATCGTGGCGTAAATGAGCGGCTTGCGAAGATCGGCCTTCACCAGCCAGATGTAGTGGATGACTCCAAAAATTGCAGTGAAGTAGATGAGCCTGTGCAGAGTGACCCATCGTTTGCCTAACCACCGGATCGATCGCTGCGTCGAGGTGAGCGCCAGGGGAATTAGTAACACAAACGCCGTGAAGCCCACCGTGATGAATGGCCGTTTGTAGACGTCTTTGACCATGCTGTGCCAGTCGAAGAACTGGTCGAGCCAGATGTAGGTGGTGAAGTGCAGGCAGCCGTAGAAGAACGCGAAGAGCCCGAACATTCGGCGAAATTGAATGAGCCAGTATTGCCCCGTGAGCCTGCGCACAGGAGTGATAGCGAGAGTAATCATCAGGAAGACCAGGGTGAAGGTGCCGGTTGACCAGGTGATGACCTGAATGGGATTGGCACCCAGAGCCAAGTTGAAGGCCTTCCAGCCAAGCCGGGCGAGCGGCAGCAGGCATGCAAGGAAAACCAGCGGCTTGAGATATTTTGGTTTCACGCTCTGGACTCAGTAATTCTTCTTCAAATCCATCCCGTTGTATAGAGAGGCGACCTGATCACCATAGCCGTTGAACATCAAGGTTGGCCGCTTCGTGAATTCCCCGATCCGCCGTTCTTTTGCCTGGCTCCAGCGGGGGTGGTCCACGTTGGGATTCACATTGGAGTAAAAGCCGTACTCGTTCGGCGCCGCTTTCGTCCACGTTGACGTCGGTTGGTAGTCCACCAGTTTGATCTTCACGATGGCTTTTATGCCTTTGAAGCCGTACTTCCAGGGAACAACCAACCGTATTGGTGCACCATCCTGGTTGGGAAGCGTCTCACCATACAAGCCGACGACGAGGAGGGTCAGCGGATGCATCGCCTCATCCATGCGCAGGCCCTCGACATAGGGCCATTCGAGCACACCACGCTGTTGACCCGGGAAGCGCTTAGGGTCGTAAAGGGAGGTGAATTCCACGAACTTGGCTTTGGGGTTCGGCTGCACCTGATTCAGCAGGGAACTGAGCGGGAAGCCGATCCAGGGAATCACCATGGACCAGCCTTCCACGCAGCGCAGGCGATAGATACGCTCTTCCAGTTGCATCTTCCTGAGCGCGTCGATGTCGAAGGTCTTCGGCTTGTTAGCCAATCCCTCGACTTTGATAGTCCACGGCCATGCATTGAAGTTTTCGGCAAGTTTGGCGGGTTCGTACTTATCGGTGCTGAACTCGTAGTAGTTGTTGTAATGGGTGATGTCGTTGAAGGGCGTTTGCTTTTCCGACGTGCTGAACTGGCTTTTGCCGTAATCCAGTTTGGTGCCGGGCAGAGCAACTTCGGCTGGCGTCAGCAATCTGTTCAGCGCGCCGCCAGCTGCAGCAGTGCCCAAGAGCGCACCGGCACCGGCAAGAAAAGTCCGACGATTGAAATACAAGTGCTTTGGTGTTATTTCCGATGACGGAATATCCGAAGACCGCTTGAACAACATTGCCTTCCCCCAGATTTCCCACCGTTCCGGTGGGCTACATATGCATTCGTATTGATTCCCCAGTTTGGATTTCGTTACAGGACCTCACTTGGTGCCGTTTTCCGCCACTCCGGCCGGGTGGCCCTTCGGGTTATCTCTACTAGTGTCACAAAGGCGAGGAATTTAAAGGATTTACTCGTAGGAACGGAACCAATTCCCGGGCTATCTCGTATCCTCCTCCAGTGGCGTATTATGCCAGCAGGAGACGTGTATGAGACTGTGTAACCGTCTGCTCCTACTGCCTTTGCTGCTTGCTGTAGTGGCGGCCCCGACATTCCTGTTTGCCAAAGGGAACAGCAGCGATCGTGTGCAACTCTTCCAGAGTATCAATGTGGGCACTGACGAAGAGGTCGGTGACGTGGTGTGCATATTCTGCTCCATCCACATGGCGGGTACGGCCACCGGGGATGTCGTGGCGATCATGGGCAGCATTGTTTTGGATGGGACGGCGAAGGGTGATGTGGTTGCCGTTGCTGGCGGTATCCATCTAGGCGAAGATGCTAGCGTCGCAGGAGACACGGTTGGCATAGGTGGCGGCGTGAGCAAGCACCCTAATGCTTCGATCAAAGGCGAACTGGTCAGCCAGACAGGCGCAGGAGTATTCGCGGGACTGATCATAAGCATGATTTTGGTTCCGTTGCTGCCAGTCGTGCTGATTGTCTGGCTCATCGTGTGGCTGCTGCGGCGTGACCGGTCGGCACCTCAAGCTCCGGTTGCGTATCGCTGACAAAGCAGGCGCTTCTCACATCCTAACTGTCTGAAGGCTTACCGTCTGGTGAATCTACCCATTGCGTAATTCAAACGTGAGCAGTTTCACGGCAAGCTCTAGCTGATCATGACAGACCTGGTAATGCCCGGCATCAGCGGGTACGCTATGGCCTCCGCACTTGCGCGACGTTTTCCGGATATCCGGTGGCTCTATATCTCGGAGTACACACAAGACGGCGCAGCCTGGCCCTAGCCGCTGCGTCAAGGGGCCGCGTTGTGGAGAAACCCTACACGGTTGTCGATGTGGCTCGTGCAGTATACCGGGCCCTGACCGGCAAAGGCCGCACCTCTTATTGCAGCGGACTGAATAGCGGACACACGTTATCACGCAACGTAGGAAGGCCGGGTTATCCTTCGCGAAACAGACTCTGCCAGGACTCGTCGAGCTTGTTCCAGCGGTCCTGATCCAAGGAGTTGGAGCTCGACTCCGGCAGGTAGAGCACGCCGTGGCCCTGAGGGCAGACCATCTCTGTACCGGCCCAGTTCAACAGGACCGAACCGGTTCGGCCGATCGCGACAGGCAGTTCCAACCGACGCAGGCACGTGCGGCAGCGGCGCTGCTGATCGCGCACTGCCCACGACAAGGCGACAATTGCCAACGTAAGAAAAAGCCAGATCGCGTACTCATCGGCCAACGGGTACGTAGAACCTACTACGAGACTGGCCAGCCAATGAACCACGGCCCATGAGGTTAAAGCCGCTACCGCCAGCAACAGCCCTGCTTTCATTGTGAGGAACGAGAGCCAGAGCATACGTGCAGCGGCGCCCTGCGGCAAGCGACCTATCCCGCTGGCCGACAAATGACGCAGTAAGACCACCAGCGCGGCGCATGCAGCGGCCAGCACTAAAAATCCAATGGTGGATAAGAGGTTCTTACGAACTTGAGCCGCTACGGTTACGACTTGGATCTGCGAGGCCGGATGGATATAACCTGCGCTCTCGGTCAAATCGGTCAGATCGCGCTGCAAGCGCGCCGATGTTGCGCGGTCGCGAAGATGCGCTACAGCACCAACCCGCCGCTGAAAGTTCGTAAACAAAATTGCCGGATCGATGAGTCCCCACACTTCGATACCGGCCGAGATGAGATGGAACTCCATCGGCAGAACCCCGACCACGGTACGAGGATTTCCATTCAGGATCACCTGCTTACCCACGATTTTCGGATCAGCGCGGAATTCGTACTGCCAAAGGGCATGGCTCAGGACGATACAATCCGGGCAGTTGCGCGCATCATCCGCCGACAGCGTGCGCCCCAACGCCGCTTTCACCTGAAGGGTGGAAAAGAAGTCCGGCCCTATGCGTGCTGTTCCCACCGGCAAGTCGCGGCTGGGCAGCAAGAGGGTGCCGGGCCCCCAGGAAAACGGCGCCACCCTGTCAGCTAATTGTGTCTTACTCCAAATGGTGGCCAAATCAAGCAGCGTGTCGGAGCGCGTGCGACTGAATTTGCCGTTGATGCCATTGCCGTCAAGTGTGATTAGGGCAACCAGGTCGGCATGGGCGAACGGGGCTGAGAAAGCGTTCCGGGCGGCTGGGATAATGCCCGAGACCGTGAGCAGCACGGCTGCAAACAAGAGCAACCCCAGAATTAATCCCGTCGGCGAGCCAATGAGGGCGCGGACTCGGGCATGCGACTTCTCGCGATCGAATCGAAGCCAGAATGCGTCGGGAAACAATCGCCAGCAAGCCCGTGCTATGACCAATCGGTTCTGGGGGGTGAGTTGGCCCAATTCGGCGAGGAAGTGGCACCAGTGCCAGAAGCGACCCTGCTGGTTGGAGCGCCAGGGGGCGCGCTCGGCACGCGGCACCAGCCAGGCTGCCAGCCACACCATTGCCCGGCAACGCCACAAGGTTGCGTGGAACCGATCAGGAAACCACATCACGCCGTTCCTCACCCAACGCCAACGGACAGCCCGTGCTGCCATTTTAGTCGGGCTTCTCTTATTCAGACGCCAGGAAAAGCTACTGGTTCCCAAGAATTTACGGTTTGTCGCCGGACCGGCACTAATGGTTTTGAATTATTGTTCGGAATTTTCGAAATCGATGTAATCAATCACAGTATTTCGCCCCGGAGCTATCCGTGCGTACACCCGGTGCACCCGGTGCGGCGGCGAGCCGTGGTCGAGTGTGGGGTATCCGAGAAAGCTGTAAGGACTCTGGCTGATTTGACCCCTGAGCCAGAAACGCGCTCTGTCTTTCTTCGGACGAACAGCAATTGCATAGGCGGATTGCCAGGGTGCGGGCAATCCGAATCGGCTGCCGGTGGCGAACTTTATAATCGAGGGTTCTCTCGCCATCGATCCAGAGGAGAAAGCCAGAATGTTTGTACCTTTGTGCCGGCTCGTGAGCGGCCTTGCGGCGGCCTGCCTGGTGATCGGCGTCAGTTGGGCCGAAACCAACCAAACACGAGCTGAGGCGGCCAAACTTAACAACCTGGGCGTAGCCATGCTGAACCAGCAGCTCATGGAAAAGGCGACGGCCAAATTTGATGAGGCCTACAAGCTTGATCCATCGCTGGCGGTGGCGGTGCTGAACAAGGGCATCGCTCTGTTGAACCAGCAACGGCTGCCGGAAGCACAGGAGGCGATTCAGCAAGCGGCGGCGAAAGACCCAGGCAATCCGCGAGTCTGGTACAACCTCGGACTGGTGCATCGTGGCGAGGGTAATGCGGGCGAGGCGATCAGCGACTTCCAGAAGGTGCTGAAGATCGATCCCAACGATCCCGACGCGTACTACTTTCTCGGGACCTTCTACAGCCAGCAGCAGGACTATGCAAAGGCAATCGAGGCGTTTCAGCAGGCGCTGAAGCTCAATCCGCTGCACGCATCGGCGGAGTTCGGCATGGGACGCGCGCTACAACGCTCGGGCAAGCCCGACGAAGCTCGCGAGCACCTGAAGCGATTTGAATATCTCACGCACAACAAGATTTCGGCGCCCATCACCTTGACCTATGGCGAGCAGGGTAGGTATTCCGTCGCGCAAGACGTCATTACGAATGAGCCGGCAGTGGGGACGATGATTCCGGTGACGTTTGTGCCCCAGATGCCTGGGGCAGGGAGGAACGGCGCCGCCGGGGTTTGCATGATCGATGTGGATGACGATGGCCGCTGGGACATTATGTCGCTCGGCGAGGGCGATTCGGCGGTCCGGGTGTTCCGCAATCTAGGTGGTGGCAAGTTCAAGGAAGAGCCTGCGGGACAGTTTGGGTTGGCGCCGAAGGGCACGGGCGTGTCGTGCGCCGTCGGCGACTACGACAATGATGGGAAGAACGACCTTGCTTTATCTTTGAGTGACCGCGTGGTGGTGTTCCACAACGAGGGTGGTGGCAAGTTCATCGATGTTACGGAGAAAGCTGGCATCACGGCGCTGAATCAGCCGGAGGGCATGACGTGGGTGGATTACGACCATGACGGGGATCTGGACCTCATCATTACGGGTAAGCGCGTTCTGGGGCTCAAGGATTCGACCGACACCGTTGTCTGGCGCAATAACGGAAACAGCACGTTTACGAACTGGACGAAGGAAGTGGGACTTGCGGGAGCGGGGCCGACGACGAGTGTGGTGCTGTCGGATATCAACAATGATCGTGCGGTAGACCTGATCGTCACAAACATAACGGGTGCTCCAACCGCTTACCTCAACCAGCGCGAAGGCCCGTTCAAGGCGATGCCGCTGTACACAGAACCAGGGCTGGCGCCAGCGACTGGCGTGTACGTCTTCGACTTCAACAAAGACGGGTGGATGGATGTTGCGCTGACGCATGCCGGTGCGCCCGGCGTGAGCCTGTGGCGCAATGTGGACGGCAGGAAGTTCGAGCGGGTGCCTCTGCCGATGACGGACGCGACAAAAGGTTGGGGCGTTACCGCCATCGATTTCGACAATGATGGGTGGATCGATCTGGCAGCGGTTGTGGAGACGGCGAAGGGTTCTGAAGTGCGCGTCTTTCGTAATCAAGGTGCGCAGGGATTTGAGGACGTAAGTGCTCCGCTTGGACTCGACAAGTTGAAACTGCATGAGCCGCGGGCGCTGGTTGCTGCCGACCTCGACGGTGATCTCGCGGCCGACCTTGTGGTGACGCAACTGGGCAGCGACCTTGTGGTGCTGCACAACCAGGGCGGGAACAAGAACCACGCGTTGCGGATCGACTTCAAAGGCTTGGCGGATAACAAGACCGGATTGGGAACGAAGGTTGAGGTCTTTTCCAACGGTACGTGGCAAAAGTTTGAAGTGCCGGGCGGCACAGGTTACTTGAGCCAGGGTGCCCCGGAGGTTCTCGTCGGGCTCGGCAAGAACACGAATGCAGACATTGTGCGCATGCTGTGGCCGACAGGCGTTCTGCAGGACGAGATTGATGTTGCGGTCAACAAGCCGGTGTCGTTTTTGGAACTCGATCGCCGCGGCAGTTCCTGCCCCACGCTATTTGCATGGAATGGCGAGAAGTACGAGTTCATCAGCGACGTGATTGGAGCGGGCGTGATTGGCCATTGGATTTCGCCGAGCGCGAAGAACACCCCGAGGCCGGAAGAGTGGGTCAAGATCGACGGCTCGAAGATCCGCGCCAAAAACGGCTACATGAGCGTGCGCTTCGGCGAGCCGATGGAGGAAGTCAACTACATCGACCAGTTGCGAATGATAGGGATCGATCATCCAGCGGACATCGACGTTTATCCGGATGAGCGCTTCCTCGACGATCCTCCCTTCGCCAGCGGAAAGACGGTGGCGACGTCGCGGCCGCATCCTCCGACAGGCGCCTGGGATAACAACGGCAACGATGTGTTGCAACTGCTGAGGGCGCGCGATCACCAGTACGTGCGCGACTTCACCAACCTGCCCTACGCGGGCTTCGCCAACACGCATTCGCTGACGCTCGATCTCGGCACGTGGACGCCGCAGCAACCGCTGCGGCTGTTTCTGACCGGCTTTACCGAGTATTTCAGTGCAACCTCGATGTACGCCGCGTGGCAAGCGGGGCTGAAGCCAATCTCTCCGTACATCGAAGCGCAGATGCCGGACGGAACTTGGAAGCGAGTGCTCGATCAGATGGGATTTCCGGCCGGGCTGCCGCGCACAATAACCGTCGACTTAACCGACAAGCTCCTGGCTGGCGCGCGCAAGATCCGCATTACCTCGAACCTGCAAATCTACTGGGACCAGGTGCTGGTGGACAACGGGCCCCCGCGCGAGAACGATATTCGCACGACCGAGTTGCCGCTGGCGAAGGCGACGCTGGGGTTCCGTGGCTATCCGCGGCAGGTCGACGGGCAGAATCCCGGCGACCTTACTTATTACTACGGCGAGGCAAGCGCGACAGGGCCGTTCTCGCGCTTCCGCGGCAACTACACGCAATACGGCGATGTGACGCCACTGCTGAAGTCGATCGACAACCAGTTCGCCGTCTTCGGTACGGGAGAGGACATCGACGCCGAGTTCGATGCTGCTGCGCTGCCTCCGTTACCCGGGGATTGGAAGCGCGACTATTTCTTCTACGCCAACGGGTTTGTGAAGGATATGGATTTCTACGAGGCGACTCCGTTTACGGTTGCGGAGATGCCATTTCACGGAATGAGCACCTATCCATATTCGGCGAGGGAGCATTATCCAGACGACAAAATGTCGAACGGATATCGACTGGAGTGGAATGGCCGATTTGAGTCGGGAGTGAACCGCACGCCAGGGTATCGGTTTGTGTACGGCAAGAGAACGATCGATGCGGAACCGTTAACGCCGCAGAAGAATTCTCATAACCCATACCACGAGCACACTGGAGGCTCGAGCGGACACGAATGAAGAAGTTGGCAATATTCTCGATTGCTGCGCTGACGTTGTCGGCGATCTACCTTTACGCATGGCCCGCACCCAATATTTTTTACGCCGCCGTGGTTTTGGCCCATGTCGGGTTGGGCGTGCTCTTCTGCATCGGCGGATTGCGTCTGCTGCCGGCAGTCTTGAAACAGCCGCCCATCATAAAACTGGCTACTTTGGTGCTTATTATCGGCGCAGTGCTTGGACTAGCGTTGATCTACACCGGCGCATCGCGTCCATACACGAACCTGTTGCTTTCGCATGCTGCCGTTTCTTTTTTGGCGGTCGCATTGCTGGCAGGCTGGTGGTATAGCCATCGCAAGCAACCATGCAGCAGCGCGTGGATCCCAGCTCTCAGTGCCATTGCCATAGCCGTTATCATCACGGCCGGGGCGCAGTACGCGCGGAATTCCTGGAGTAAGCGTTTCATCATCCGCAACCCTGAGATCGCGCCGCTCTCCATGAACAACGAAGGCGGCGGCATGGACGGGAAGTTCTTTCCCAGCTCGTCGCAGGTGTACGGCAACCGGAACATTCCATCGAAGTTCTTCATGGAGTCCGACGCCTGCGAACGCTGCCACAAGGATATCTTCCGGCAGTGGAACAACTCGGCACATCACTTCTCGTCGTTCAACAATCAGTGGTATCGCAAGAGCATAGAGTACATGCAGGAAGTCAATGGCGTGAAACCGTCGAAGTGGTGTGCGGGATGCCACGATCCGGCACTGCTGTACAGCGGCATGATGGATATCCCCATCAAGCAGATCGTGAATACTCCGCAGGCACAGGCCGGCATGGGATGCATGATGTGCCACTCCATCGTGCAGGTGAAGAGCACCATGGGGCAGGGCGATTTCATGCTGGAGTATCCAGAACTCCATGAGTTGGCGGCGACGAAGAATCCGGTGTTGAGATGGATTCACGATTTCAGCATTAACCTCAACCCCGAGCCGCACCGGCGCGTATTCCTCAAGCCATTCATGCAGGCGCAGACGCCGGAGTTTTGCTCGTCGTGCCACAAGGTGCACCTCGATATTCCGGTGAATAATTACCGCTGGTTCCGCGGCTTCAACGATTATGACAACTGGCAGGCCAGCGGCGTCTCGGGCTTCGGTGCCCGTTCGTTCTACTATCCCGCGAAGTCGATGGGATGCCCGGACTGCCACATGCCCGACACCAAGTCGGCCGACGCCGGTAACATCAACGGCAAGATTCACTCACACTCCTTCCCGGCAGCCAATACAGCCCTGCCAACGGCCAACCAGGACGCGCGTCAACTCGAACTTACTGAAAACTTCTTGAAGAGCGGCGCGCTGACCATCGATATCTTTGCCCTCTCGAATGCGGCGGCGCAGGTTAGCGTGGGCGGCGGTCCGCAGACGGATCTCGAGACCACCTTCGCGGTCGGCGAGGAAGCTGAGCTGAATACCATGAGCGAATCGGCAGGCGGCGTGGTTTCGCCCGTAACCGCTCCGCTGGATAAGGCCACGGGCTATGTGCGCCGGGGCGACAGCGGGCGCATTGACGTGGTGGTGCGCACGAAAAAGATAGGACACTTCTTCCCCGGTGGTACGGTAGACGCCTTTGACGCGTGGGTCGAATTAAAAGCTGTGGACGACAAGGGCCAGGTGCTCTTCTGGAGCGGCAAGGTCGCAGACGACGGAAAGGGTCCGGTTGAACCCGGAGCGCACTTCTACCGCTCGCTCCAGATCGACGAGCACGGCAACGTGATCAACAAGCGCAATGCATGGTCCACGCGTTCGGTGGTGTACGTGCGGCTGATTCCCCCGGGTGCGGCAGACACGATCCATTACCGCCTGAACCTGCCCCAAGGCGCTGGCAACAGAGTTACTCTGACGGCAAAGCTGTGCTATCGCAAGTTCTCTTGGTGGAATACGCACTTTGCCTATGCCGGCATTTCAAAGCAGCCTGCCGGCGCTCCGTTGACGACGAAGAGTTATGACGATCGCGCCTTCACTTTCGATGCCGATCTGAAGAACGTGTCGGGCAAATTGCATGAGGTTCCCGATCTGCCGATCGTGGTGATCGCCGAAGATACTGTCGAGTTGAAAGTGCTGCCCAAGGGCGCGCCGCTGGAGCCTCCAAAGACGGTTGTCGAAAAGGCGGATTGGCAGCGCTGGAATGACTACGGCATTGGCCTGTTCTTGCAAGGCGACTTCAAAGGCGCGACGGCAGCGTGGGAGAAAGTCACTGAGGCAGACCCACAAAACCCTGACGGATGGGTCAACCTCGGTCGTGTGGCACTGCAAGAAGGCGACATGGAGCGCGCGCGCACCGTCCTCGACAAGGCCTTGGCGATCAATCCAAACCTGGCGCGTGCAAATTATTTCTATGCGCGCGTGCTGCGCACGGAAGGCGATTACGATGGCGCAGCGGCCCGTTTGCTGAAGGTCCTCCAGCAGTATCCCAAGGACCGCGTCGTGCGCAACGATCTGGGGCGGACGTATTTCCTGGAGCGCAAGTATCCCGCAGCGATTGCCCAGTTGAAAGAGGCAATCGCCGTCGACCCCGAAGACTTGCAGGCGAATTACAACTTAATGCTCTGCTACAAGGGAATTGGTGACGCGGCCAAAGCCGCCGAATACGAGAAGCTGTACCTGCGCTTCAAGGCGGATGAGTCAGCGCAAACGATTACCGGGCCTTATCGTCGCCTGCACCCCGAGGACAACAACGAACGCCAACTGATTCACGAGCACGTTTCCGTGCCCCTGACGCCGGCAAAGCCTCCGGCGAAATCATCCGCGAGTGTGGCGCAGAAACAATCCGCGACTGCAGGAGGCAAATAACAGGGCCATGAACGTCATACGCAAGTCATCCTTTCTGTGTTTCGTGTGGGCTGCGCTCGTCGGTGTATCAGCGGCGCAAGTTACTTTCAAAGACATCACCAAGCAGGCGGGCATCAGCTTCGTCCACAACAATGGCGCCGTCGGCAAGAAGTGGCTGCCCGAGACGATGGGCATCGGCTGCGCCTTCATCGACTACGACAATGATGGCTATCCCGACATTCTGCTGGTCAACGGCAAAGACTGGACCACGCCAGGTAAGCCCTCAACGATGAAGCTGTACCACAACAACGGCAATGGGACGTTCACCGATGTCACAGCCAAAGCCGGCCTGGCGATTTTGCTGTATGGCATGGGGGTTGCGGTTGCCGATTATGATAACGACGGCTTTGATGACATTTACGTCTCGGCTCTGGGCCAGAGCCATCTGTTCCACAACAATGGCAATGGCACGTTCACCGACGTCACCAAGCAGGCGGGAATGTGGGGGCCGAACGAGTTCAGCACCAGCGCGACCTGGTTTGATTATGACCGCGACGGCAAGCTCGACTTGATTGTCGTGAACTACGTGCAGTGGAGCCCGCAAGGCGACATTTATTGCACGCTCGACGGCACGCACAAGTCGTACTGCACGCCCGAATCGTACAAAGGTGCGTCGGTGCGTCTGTGGCACAACCTGGGAAACGGAAAGTTTGAAGATGCGACGGCCAAGGCCGGGCTGTTCGACAACTCGTCGAAGTCACTGGGCGTCGCTGTTCTTGACGTGAACAATGACGGCTGGCCCGATCTCGTCATTGCTAACGACACACAACCCAATAAGCTGTACGTCAACAACACCAAGGGCGGCTTCATCGAACAGGCGGTGTCGGCGGGCATAGCGTTCAGCGAAGATGGTGTAGCACGCGCTGGCATGGGTGTTGACGCCGCCGACTACGACCACACCGGGCGGCCAAGCATCGTGATCGGCAACTTCGCCAACCAGATGCTCGCCCTGTACCACAACGAAGGCAACGGGCTGTTCGTGGACGAGGCGCCACGTTCGGAAGTCGGTCGGCGCAGCCTCTTGACGCTCGGCTTTGCGACGCTTTTTTTCGACTATGACAATGACGGTTGGCTCGACATCTTCGTTGCCAATGGGCATATCGAGAGCGAGATTGAGCGCATCCAGAAGCGTGTGAAGTATGCCGAGTCTCCGCATCTGTTCCACAATCAGGGCAAGGGCAAGTTCATCGAGGCAACGCAATCCGTGGGGTCTGATCTCGGTCAACCCCGCGTCGGACGCGGCGCCGCTGTCGCTGACATTGATAATGATGGCGACCTCGATTTGCTGCTGACCACTAACGCTGGTCCGGCCGTTCTCTTCCGCAACGAAGGCGGCAGCGGCAATCGCAGCTTGCGTATCAAGTTGGTCGGCACGCGCTCGAATCGCAATGGAATCGGGACAATGGTAGTGTTGAGGGCCAATGGTGAGCGTCAGATGGAGATGATGCGCAGTGGTTCGGGCTACCTGTCGTCCAGCGAACTGATTCTGACATTTGGTCTCGGCAAAGCTGCCCAGGCTGACGAGCTCGAGCTTCGCTGGCCAAGCGGGCAGCTGGATAAGCTGACCAAAGTTGCTGGAGGACAGACCATCACCGTGAAGGAAGGCGCGGGTATCGTACAGCAGCGTCCCTATGGCGCGGTGCCGCCGCCGGCTAGACCGGTGGCAACGGCAGCTAAGGCCGGTAAATGACGGCAAAGCCGGTCACGCAGCGGTCGGCCTTCGACCTCCTGGTTCTGTTACGCACGAAGAAAATCTCAGCGCTTGAGCTGGCGAATGAGTATATCCGCCAGATTGAGCGGCTGAACCCGCAAATCAACGCGCTAGTGGACTTCGATCCCGACCGCGTTCGCGCACTGGCACGTTCGATTGATGCCTCCACAAAAAAGCTGGGAGCGCTGGCTGGCTTGCCGGTGACTGTAAAGTCCTCCATCTCGACGGCTGGCTACCGCTGCGAAATCGGTAGCATGGTGAATCGCGGCAGTGTTCCCAGCCAGGATGCCACTGTCGTAGCTCGTCTTCGTGCGGCCGGCGCAGTGATTCTGGCCACGACCAATTGCCCGGAGTACCTGATGGCGTACGTTACCGACAACCTCCTGCATGGGTGCACCAACAATCCCTGGAACCTCGACTACACGCCTGGGGGCTCGAGCGGCGGAGAGTCAGCGGCAATCGCAGCAGGCATGTCTGCTGGAGGACTCGGCAGCGACAGCGGCGGTTCCGTACGGGTGCCCGCGCATTTCACCGGCATCTGCTCGCTGAAGCCGACTCCAGGACGCATTCCCGGCATGGGGCATCTGCCGCCCTGCGTCGGCCCATTTTCGTTTCTCGGCGCCATCGGTCCCATGGCCCGCACCATCGGCGACGTGAAGCTGTTGTTTCACGTGCTCTCGGGGCAGGATTCGGCTGATCCCGCCAGCCCGCCGCTCGCCCTTCGCAAGCCGTCACTCGAGGAGGTGAAGAAATTGCAAGTCGGCTACTTCGAAGACGATGGCTTGGTTCCTGTCACGGCCGAAACGCGCAAGGCGGTCCGAGCGGCGGTGCAGTCGCTCAAGGATGCCGGCTTCCGGGTTCGCGCATTTCGCCCAAAGGCGCTTGAGCAGGCGCGTAAGCTGTGGGAGCTGTTCTTCGTCCGCTGCGGAGCCATGTTCGAAGAGCCGCTGGTGCGCGGACACAAAGACAAACTGAGCCCTGTATTTCACGATTTTCTGGTCCAAGCGCAGGCCGCCGGTCCACTCACTGCAGAAGAGGTTCTGACCGCCTGGGCGGAAGCCGACATAATCCGCCATAAACTGCTTGAGCAACTGCAGGATCACCCGCTGCTTCTATGCCCAGTAGCATCGGTTCCGGCATTCCGCCATCAGGAGCGGAGCTGGACCCTCGACGGCAAACAGGTCGAATATCTCGACGCCATGCGCTACTCACAGTGGTGGAATCTGTTAGCCGCGCCCGCAGCAGTCGTGCCTGTCGCCCGCTCGCCGGAAGGCCTGCCGATCGGCGTACAAATCGTTGGGAGGCCGTACGAAGATGAAGCCGTCCTTAGTGCCGCCTCCGTCATCGACGAGACGTTCGGTTATCAAGTGCCGCCGTTCGCGTGATACCCAACGCCTGAGCCAGATGTAGAGTTGCCACGACCCGCCGAACTAGCTTTCCGAATTGACCTGCGATAATAAAAGTTTGGACCCTCAACCCATGGCAATGTTCGCACGCCTGCGCACCGCGCTTGCTTTTTTCCTCGCGGTGCTGCTGACGACCAACGCATTCTCCCAAGCCCACGCTCCTGCACCCCCTCCGCCTCCAGGCGCGAAGAATGTGGTTTGCAAAGATCGTCCGATCCCGCAACTGGTCGACATAACCGCCCAGACCGGCATTAAGTTCTCCCACACCGCTGATCCCGACAAAAAGTACATTGTGGAGTCGATGGGTGGTGGTGTACTCGTGCTCGACTACGATCGCGACAGCTGGCCTGACATCTACTTCACCAACGCCCCGACGGTCGCAATGGCGCTAAAAGGCCAGAAGGCGCGCGGTGCCCTTTACCACAACAATCGCGACGGGACCTTCACCGACGTCACCGACAAGGCCGGAGTCGCCACTCCCTGCTTCGCAATGGGCGGAGCCGTGGGCGACTATAACAACGACGGCTGGCCTGACATGGTCATCACCTGTCTCGGCCACGCGATTCTTTACCGAAATAACGGCGATGGTACCTTCACCGACGTGACCAAACAGGCGGGCATCGACGATCCCCGCTGGTCCACCGGAGCGGCTTTCGCCGACTACGACAACGACGGCTTCATCGACCTGATGATCACTCGTTACGTTGACTTCCAGCTCACCGATCTTCCTCAGTTCGGCAGTAGCCCAACCTGCAAATACCGCGGCATCGATGTGCAGTGCGGACCCCGCGGCCTGCGTGGCGCAGGCGACTCGCTCTACCACAACAACGGTGACGGCACGTTTACCGATGTCAGCAAGCAGGCTGGTGTGGACGATCCGCGCGGCTACTACGGCCTTGGCGTCCTCTGGTCCGACTTCGACAACAAGGGCCGTCCCGATATCTACGTCGCCGACGACTCCACGCCGAAGTATCTTTACCGCAACGACGGCAACGGCAAGTTCACCGACATCGGACTCGAGTCGGGTACGGCCGTCAGCGCTGACGGCTCCGAGCAGGGCTCGATGGGCATCGCGCTGGGCGACTACAACCACACCGGCTTGCAGTCGCTCTACGTCACCAACTTCGCCGACGAGTACAACATCCTCTATCTCAACCAGGGTGGCTACGATTTTCGCGATGTTTCTTACGACTCCGGCGTCGCGGTAGCTTCGCTGCCGTGGGTCAAGTGGGGCACGGCGTTTGTCGATCTCGACAATGACGGCTGGCTCGACCTTGTCTCGGTCAACGGGCAGGTTTATCCGCAAGTGGACTCGCTACCTTCTGGTGCGCGCTATCGTCAGCCAAAGAACTTGTTCATGAACCAGCGCAACGGTACGTTTTGCGATGCCGAAACACAAGCCGGGCCGGCTCTGCAGATTCCACGCGTGAGCCGAGGTTTGGCGATTGCCGATCTCGACAACGACGGCCATGTAGATATCATAATTGCCGACCTCGACGGCGAACCGATGATCCTGAAGAACCAGGGACTGGCTGGAAAGCACTGGGTGAGCTTCGAGCTGGCAGGTACGAAGAGCAATCGCCTGGCGATCGGGGCGAAGCTCAAACTCGTCGCGGGTGGCATGACACAGACGGCCGAGGTCTTCAGTGGCGGCAGCTATCTTTCGAACCACGATTTCCGGGTGCACTTCGGCCTGAACGATGCGACGAAAATTGATTCGTTGGAGATCCGCTGGCCCTCGGGGAAAGTCGAGACTGTCAAGGACCTCAAGGCCGACCAGTTCTATGCGGTGTTGGAAGGCAGCGGTATCGTCGACCGAGACAAGATCGTGCCTAAGAAGAAATAACAGCTACTTCTTAGCCGTGGTGAGGGCGGGAAGCGGTACTCGCTCTTTAATTCCCGCGCCCTCTACCACCGTATACATCGCGTCGGCCGACACGTCCTTGAGCTCTTCCGTGCTACCGTTGGGCCAGCGGATGACAACTTTCTCGATCCTCGCGGTGTCCGGCCCGAGCCCGAAGTGCAACCGCAGATCGCTTTGCGAGATGTAGCTGTTGCCGCCTTTGACCTCACGCATCTGAGTTAAGCTCCCCGCCGTAATGGTTACGCGTGCACCGATTGCTGCCTTGTTGCTCTTCGTTCCAACCAATTTGAACATTATCCGATGATTGGTGTTCTTCGAGTCATTGAGCAAGATCGACGGCGGCTCGCCTACGTTGAAGACGACCGCATCCACATTGCCGTCGTTGTTCAGGTCGCCAAAAGCAATGCCGCGCCGCGACTGCATGGGTTCATCATTCACCCCGGACGAGTCGCTCACGTTGTCGAATGTTGTTTTGCCGGTGTTGCGAAAGACCATCATCGGCTCGCGAAACTGCGGCTCACCGGGGAGCGTATCGATGGCGGTATAGATGTGTCCGGCGGCCACCATGATGTCGGGCCAGCCATCGTTGTCGAAGTCGTAGAATCCCGTTCCCCACTTCACCCAGCGAAACGTCGGCTGGCCAAGCTTCGCCGCCCAGGTGATGTCGTTGAACTCATCACCCTGGTTATGAAACAGGTTGTTAGGCTGGTATGCGAAAGTCCCGACAGTTATATCGAGTTTGCCGTCGCGGTCGAAGTCGCCGGCATCCACGCCCATCGAACCCATCGCCTTTCCTTCCGCACTGACCGCCGCGCCGGATAGCAAGGCCTGATCTTCGAATGTGCCGTCATGCTTGTTGCGGTAGAGATAGCTAGGCTCGGTATCATTGCCGACAAAGAGGTCTGGCCATCCGTCGTTGTCGAAGTCACCCCAAACGGCACCCAACCCAAGCCTTCCCTCCGGATCGCTCACACCGGCTTTCTTCGATACTTCTTCGAACGTTCCATCGCCGCGGTTGTGAAACAGAAAGTCTGTCTCGCCCGACATGCCCCATGGCGCTTCGACCACCAGGCCTCGGTAGTTCGTCTTGATCTCGCTGAGATTCCTCGCGTCGGTATGGATGTAACGCGAAACGAAGAGGTCAACATTGCCATCGCGATCGTAATCGCCCCAGGCTGCGCCGGTGCTGAATCCGCCGCCCGCCACCCCAGCTTTATCGGTCACATCTTCGAATTTGCAGTTGCCGAGGTTGTGATATAGGGCGTTGCCGCCATACCCGGTTACGTAGAGATCAAGCAGGCCGTCGTTGTCGTAATCGGCCACTGCCAGTCCCATGCCCCAGCCCTTGCGGGTCAGACCCGACTTCTGTGTAATGTCGGTGAACTTAAATCCTGCGTCCTGGTGATAGAGCCTCACCATCAAATCGCCGCCGGCCTTATAGCCTTCAATTGTGGATGGCGTGACTGCCGCAATGTCCAGTTTTCCATCGTTGTCGCAGTCGAACACCGCTATACCCCCCGCCATCTGCTGCACGATGTACTTCATCTCGGCTGAAGCCTTCGTTCCTGGCACAGGCAAACCGACATCTTTATTGGCGAGGTGAAAATGAATAGTGGGTGCCTGACCAAACGCGGCTGATAGGGCTAAAGTCAGGACGAAAATCAAACGCATAGGATGCGGCGACACCTGCGAAGCACAACCTCGATTCTAGTGTACTGATATGCGATCCGCGCTTCTTGACATCGTTTCTCTCCGGCACCTACCCTGACAACGGATCAGCGACGGTCTTTCTGCGAATGTTCTTACCTCCGTTCTTGCGGCGAAAACACCGGCTTCTGCCACCCTCGATTTTGCAATGCCTGACCGTCTTAATGCTGCTTCTTGTCCACTGCGCCAGCGCGGAATTGAGTGCTGAAGAGAGCACCCTGAGCTCGATTCAGACTCTGATCAGACAATCGCAGCTCGGCGAAGCCGACAAGCAATTGCAAGCGATTCTGCAGAAGCAGCCGGCCAACGCCAGAGCGCTTGTGCTGCTGGGCGTTGTGCGTCGGCAGCAGGCGAGTTGGCCGGAGGCCGAAGCGCTGTTTCGTCGTGCGGTGGCAGCGGCTCCCCGATCAGTTGAAGCCTGCCAAAGCCTTGGCGATTTACTTCGCGATGAGGCCCGCTGGCCCGAAGCCGCAGCGCAATACGAGTTTTGCCACAAACTGGTTCCGGCCAATTACAACATAGCCTCGGAGCTCGCCATCGTTTATGCCAAGAATCGTGAGTACGCCAAGTCATCCACCCTCGCCGCCCGCATTCCCGAGATCAATCGTCCGGCGCGACTGCTGCCCGTCATAGCCACGAACTACCTTGCCCTGGGGAACACGGAGAAAGCTGAAGCAGCCATTGCCGAAGTATTGCGGCGTGCCCCCGCCGATCCCGATATTGTTCCTGCCCTCGCCAACAGCCTTCTCGACAACGGCATGACGAAGGACGCCGCCGACCTGCTGGCAATCGCGCAAGTTCACCAGAAGATGAGTCCGGCTTTTCTCGCGGCTAGGGCGAAAGTGCAGGCGGCCACCGGCGAACGCCAGCCGGCGGTGCAAACCATCGACGGTGCGCTCAAGCTCGAGCCGAAATCACAGGATTCGCTAGCGACCGCTGCGGTGCTTGCCATTCGCTGGGGACGATGGGACAAGGCATTGGAGTTTCTCGACGCTGCCCTGGCTGCTGGCCCGCCTCGCAGCGACCTTTTGCAGAGTGTCGTCTTTGTTGAACTCCGCAAGAACGACCTGCAAGCTGCCCATGATATTGCCCAGCGCTGGTACACCTTGCGCCCGACCGAAACCGCCGCGGCACTGGCTTTCGCCATCGTTCTTGTCGAAGGCAATCACTGGGGCGAGGCGAAGCCTCTGTTGGAAAAAGTATTGGCCGCATCTCCGAATGACAAGCGCGCACAACTGGCGATGGGCGTGGTTCAATACAACGCCGGTGACCTTGCGGCCGCGAAGAAGTCTCTGAATGCTTCGTTAGGTGGTGACGCCGATGACGCCAATGCGCATTATTTCCTCGGCTTGATCTCGAAGCAGGACGGCGACGCGCCTGAGGCTATCCGTCAGATGCAGCAAGCAGTGAGTATCAGGCCGGAAAATCCCAAAGCCTACGGCGAGCTCGGACAGCTCTACCTACAGCAGAACAACCTGGATCAGGCCCGTGCCGCACTCGAAAAGGCGATTCAGCAGGCTCCCGATGAACCGCAGAACCATTACGAGCTGGCGCGTGTGTACAACAAGCTTTCAATGAAGTCAGAAGCCGACGAACAAATGAAGCTCTATCAGAAATTGCGTCCGCAAAGGCCGCAGGCCCCGCAAGAACCGGCCACGCCTCCTCAGCCAACGCCCCAGTAAGCAAAACCGCCCTGGCATATTCAAAAACGCACAAAAATTTCAATTGCATTAATGTTCGAAATTGTTTATTTTTGTCCGAAACTGGCTATATCCGGACACTAATGACAAGAGTTGCTGACAATTCCGGCTTGGAATCAGGGAGTAGGTGGTTTCCGTGCTGGGCCGGTGGACTCGCGAATCACCAGTTCCGGTGCCACCAGGATACCTGGCACGTGACCGTTGCTGGCCCCCTCAATGCGGTCGATCAGTGCCTCGGCCGCCATGGCGCCTATTTTCCGCATCGGTTGCCGGACGGTGGTAAGACTGGGCAGGTGATACGCAGCTTCGCGAATGTCGTCGAAGCCGACGACCGAAATGTCCTCCGGCACGCGCATCCCGGTTTCTTTAATCGCGCGGATCGCTCCCACCGCCGAGATGTCGTTGTAGCAAATCAGCGCAGTAAAGGGAACGTGGAGCGCCAGAAGTTGCTTGGCAGTTTGGTAGCCGGTCTGGGGCGAAGGATCGTCTCCCGGAAGCTGAATAATCAGGTCCTGCCGCAGTTCTATGCCGCTCTGGCGTGCCACCTCGGCGATGGCTTCCCACCGCGATTCCGAGTCGAGGCTCAGCGGCTGACCCTTGATGACGGCAATTTCGCGATGGCCCAAGTCGGTGAGGTGTCCCAGCACGGTCTTCGCTGCGTGAACATGGTCGAGAGTAATGTTGGTTACGTCGTCCAGTTCTCGATGGCCAGAGACAGCGATGGTTGGCAATGGGGGTGTCGCCGACAGAGTGGTGTCGATCGTAATGAATCCTTCCGATCCCCGAATCTTCAGGATGTCCGTGTACTGCCGCATCAGGTCCTGATTGTGATGGTGCACAACGGTGACAAAAAAATACTTGCGCTCGCTGAGCACCTCTTCAATTCCGCTGATAACAACACTGCCGTAGGCGTCGCCGATCTCCGCGCAAATCACGCCGACTGTGTAGGTGCGCTTCTTGCGCAGGGTCCGCGCAAAAAAGTTCGGGTGGTAGTTCAATTCTTGGGCAGCCGCGAAAATGCGGTCCTTGGTGTGTTGCGGGATCGCTTTCGCGTACGGCGAATTGTTGAGCACCGCCGAGACCGTGCCCTTGGTCAATCCGAGATGTTTGGCAAGGTCTTTAAGAGTGGTGCCTTCTCGATGCGCCGGCTTGGAACGTTCGGTCATGCGACTCGGAAGCGAACCTTGAATGTAACCATGAGTTTACCGAGTACGCAACAGGATTTCACAAACCGATTTTGTAGGAAACCCAAATTTGCCATGATTTTTTCCCATTTTGGCACTAAAGAGGCGGAATCCCGTTGAAAAACCGCCCTCTAGTCGAAGAAAAATTGATTTTTCTGTTGACAGTGGTATGGGGCAATAACATAAATTTACTAGTCGCGGGGTTGTAAAGAAAACCGATTTTCTGCACTCATAGAAAATCGATATTTCTAGGCAGCAGTTGTCCAAGCTTTTGCATTACGCGTTAGCTCCAACGTGGGCGGCTCGGTGCATGGAGCCGCACTCTGTAACGAAATCCGTTTCTGGTGGGGGAACAAATGAGTCGATTGGGTAAATGGATTCTTCTGACCCTATGCCTGGTGGGGTTGTTATCTGTTCCGCTCGTCGCGCAGAAAACGACCGGCACCTTGCGAGGCGTCGTCACCGATCCGTCGGGGGCAGTCGTGGCCAATGCTCCGGTGGTGATTACCAATGTCGCTACCGGGCAGGAACGTACTGTAACCACAAACGTACAGGGCGAGTACATCGCCCCGGAAATCGACAGAGGCGTGTACAAGGTCTCTGTCAAAGCTCCTAACTTCAAGGAGGCGGTGTCCAACAATGTTGAGGTACACACCGCCAGCACTGAGGTCCTGAATGTTCAGCTACAGGTTGGCAGCACCTCCGAGCAGGTGACGGTCGCCGCCAGCGAAATTCAGGTTCAGACCGACAACGCTGGACTGGGCGAGGTTGTCACTGGCGAGCAGGTGCGCGAACTGCCACTGAATGGACGCAGCTTTGTGCAGTTAACGCAGTTGCAGCCGGGCGTGTCGGCCGCCAATAGCTATGACAGCCAGAACAAAGGCCTGCTGTCGGGCGTGGACTTCGCCGTCAACGGCAACTCGTATACCAGCAACCTGTTCCTGATCGATGGTGCAAACAACAACGACGTCGGCTCGAACCGGACGATTCTGCTGTACCCCTCCATTGAAGCCATCAGCGAATTCAAGATGCTGCGCAACTCCTACGGCGCGGAGTACGGCACCGCGGCGGGCGCGGTCATCAACATCGTGACCAAGAGCGGCACCAACCAGTGGCACGGCGACGCTCTGTACTTCGGCCGCAACACGGCACTGGATGCCTGGGATTATTTCGCTGCAGGCGCCAAGTCACAGAATCCGAACAATCCGTTCATCGAAAAGCAGGTGGAACAGCGGAACGACTTCGGCTTCTCGGTCGGCGGGCCGATCAAGAAAGATAAGCTGTTCGTCTTCTACAGTCAGGAGTGGAACAAAGAGCGTCGTGGAAACACCCGCTCATTTTGCGTTCCCTCCCTTGCCGAGCGGAATGGCGACTTTACCAATCCAACCTGCGGCGCAACCACACCGAACAATCTAGTGAAGTACGGCTTGGCCTCTCCCGCTGCTCCCTTCAAGATGACGAGCATCGACCCGGCTGGCTTGTTGTTGGCCCAGGAAATGCCATTGCCAAACCTCCTCAATCCACTGTCGAATGGCAACAACTGGGTTGTTTCGCCGACCTCGCCCATCGATTGGAGTGAATGGAACGTTCGCGTCGATTACAACATCAGCCATACCCAGACCCTGATGTGGCGTTGGACGCAGGACAGCTGGACAAACAACTCGCCGAACCTTTACACCAACCTTTGGGGTGACGATCCGTGGCCGGCGTTGGAATCGAACTGGTCGCAGCCGTCGAAGCAGATCATGGCGCGTTTGACATCTACCATCGGAACCACGATGGTGAATGATCTCGAATTCGCTTACTCCAATAACCGGATCAACATCACTCCTGGGGGAACCGATCCCGCGCTATTGCCGGCTACCACGGCGGCAATTCCTCCGCAGTGGCCGCTTCCGTTCAAGACTTTCCCGGTTGGTATCCCAACCATTTGGGGTGGTTTTGGCGCATATGGTAACGGCCAGAATTTGTGGATGATTGCTCCGTGGAATAATGCGCTCGACATCTACACTGTTCGCGACGACTTCTCCAAGGTCATGGGTACCCACACCTTACGGTTTGGTGGATTCCTTGGCTGGAACGGCAAGCACGAGATGAACGGGGCCAACAGCCAGCAGTACCCCACGTTCGGCACCTCCGACTGGGATACGAACAAGCCGACCGGCAATCAGCTGGCAAACGTGTTGGTGCCAGGTGCAAAGTGGGGATTCACCGAGCCTTCGGTGAACCTCGACAACCAGATCCGGTGGCGTGATTACGCAGCCTACGTTGCCGACAACTGGAAGATGCGTCGCAACCTGACGCTTGATGTTGGCGTGCGGTATGAGGTGCTGAATCCACCATTCAACCCCGACAACAAGGCCGGGAACTTTGTTCCTTCTCTATATAACCCCGCGTTGGGCAGCAACGGGTGTAACGGCGTTATGGTTCCACCGGGAACCGATTACTGCACACTGGCCAATAGCAAATACGGTACGAATTTTGTGCCCGGCATCCCCGGCCCGAATAAGTACTTAGTAAACAGCAAGTACGACATCTTCGCCCCTCGTATCGGTGTTTCCTGGGATCCACGAGGTAATGGCAACACTGCTATCCGCGCGGGATTCGGCATGTTCTACCAGCGTGACCGTACCTCTCCGGTTGGCTACGCGATGACGAACCAGGTCCCGTTCGTGCTGAACGCGAGCTACACTCGTACGCTTGATGGACCGGCGCCGTGGCAAACGACCCCGGGTACACTACCCCTTGGTGCCGCTTCGCCAACCGGCGGAGTCAATCCGGCTGCGGTTGTACCGTACTCCATGCAGTGGAACATGGCCGTGGAGCATGCCTTCAACAAGGCGATGACGTTGGAAGTGGCATACGTCGGCAACCATGCTGTGCATGTGCTGAACAACTACGACGCAAACTACGTGCCGCCGCAGGATTGGCTGGCCGGCGCATTCCTGGGTGGCTCAGCGATTAACCCGCTGCGGTTGTTCGGCGCAGGAAGCTGGAGCAATCTGAACGTATTTGCGCACAATGGCTCAGCGAGCTACAACTCGCTGCAGGCGCTGTTCAAATACCAGTTGCAGAAGTTCCAGATTCAGGCTGCCTACACCTATTCACACTCTATTGGCGATGTGCAACTGGACGACTCTTCAGCCGGCCTCGGTTGGCATAGCTACATATGGGGAGTGAATCCTTCGTTGAACCGCGGTAACACGCAGATCAACCGTCCGCAGATATTCGTGGCCAACATGGTGTACTACCTGCCAGACCTGAAGGGGCAGAACGAAGTCGTGCAGTCAATCGCCGGTGGGTGGGAACTGAGCGCGATTACGCAGTACGCCTCGGGTACTTCCACTACGTTCTCCCAGAACGGTTTGTCGGAGGATACCAATCTGACGGTCGGCAATAAAAGCAATGGTCTGGCTTCACTCTTCGGCGTTGGCTACACCAACGTCCAGCGTCCACTGAGCACTGGGCAAAGCTGTAGCGCAGGCACGCATGGAGCCCAGGTGCTGAATCCAGGTGCTGCTACGCTGGTTGGGTATGAGATTGGAACCATTCCCAATAACATCATGATGATCGGAGCTTGTCCTGGGCCTGGGTACGTAAACACCGACTTCTCTGTGGATAAGAACTGGCGGGTGTGGGGTGAGCGGGTGCGCATACAATTCCGCTTCGACTTCTTCAACCTGTGGAACCATCCGAACTTCAACGGTGGTAGCAGCATCAACGGAACCCAGGGCGGCACCATTGCCAACTCGGTGAATTGTGGTCCACCGAACGCTGGGGGCTTGTACCAGCCATGCAGCCCCACCAACAACATCATCACCAACCAAGTCTTGGGCAACACGGTTGGCCAAGCGACCCAAGCGAAGAATCCTCGCGAAATGCAGTACGGCTTGAAGGTCATCTTCTAAGCTGGCTGGAGCGCGGATCCTAACCTTGAACGGCAGCGCCTGTTACAATCAGGTGCTGCCGTTCTAATTTGTGAAGGCTCATCGCAATTCCTGGTCTCTCCGCGTGTTCCGCACCTCTGGCTGGCCTCGTCTACCGTCTTTATCCGAAGCGCTTCCCCTAAGCCTTAGGCCATCGCTCCTGGTTTGTGTTCTGCTACCAATCCTTGTTCACGCACAAGGTCAGGGGCGGCAGCCAACGAAGCCGCAACCGAAGAGCGAGACTCCTTCCAGTGATCCCAAGAGGTCCAGCCAGGCGGCCGTGGCGTCGTCGGCTCAGAGTGACGAACTGTTGCGCCGCATTCAGGCGCAGCGTGCCGCGATTCAGAGCGGCGATGGTGGCGCTGTTGAGCAGACCAGCCCCAAAGTGGCGGCCACCGGGCTACGCCAGATGGCGGAGTTGCAATCGAGCAAAGGTGAGTGGCGAAAAGCTATTGAACTCTACCGCGAGTCCCTGGACCTGGAGGATACGAACGACGTCCGCCTGGAGCTGGCCACGGCTTATCTCTCTTTTGGCAAGGACGACAACGCTGTGGAAGAGGCGGAGAAGGTCACCATTACCGATCCTACGAATGCCACTGCCTGGGCTGTCAAAGGCAAGGCATATATCGCCAGAAACGATTACAGACAAGCCGCAGACGCGCTGACGCGCAGCCTCGAAGTCCACCGCGACGTAAACCTTCAGTATGCGCTGGCCTATTCCTTGCTGAACCTCAAAAAAAAAGACAAAGCCGAGGCCGTCTTCCAGCAGATGTTGCAGGATTATGGCGACCGCGCGATCTGGCATGAAGTTTTTGGCGGTGCCTACAAAGAGACGAAGTATTTGGACGAGGCAGTGCGCGAGTTTCAAGTGGCCGCAAAGATGGACCCCACACTCCCGCACATTCACGCCTTCCTGGGCGCCACTCTGCTGGAAAAAAACTACTGGGCCCCTGACCCGGAGATCCTGCAACAGTTCAACGAGGAAGTGAAGGCATTTCCCCAGGGCTACTTCGGACACTTTTATTTGGGCGTACTGTTGTCGCAGCAGGGCCAGCTCGACGAGGCCAATCCGCACCTGAAAGCTGCTATCGAGGCCGATCCGCAAAATCCCGACCCGTGGCTCTATCTCGGGCTGAATTACTTTAAGGCGCAAGACAACGCCAATACCAAAACGGCCCTGCTCAAAGCGGTGGATCTCACGGGTAGCGATCAGGACCGCGCCAATTACCAGATCCGCCGGGCCTACATCGCCTTGGGTCGAATCCTGGTAAATCAGGGGGACAAGCAGGCGGGCGATGCTTACCTGAAGAAGGCGAGAGAGCTGAGCGATAAGTCGCTGGCAGTCAGCTCGTCGGCCATCGCAGCGGAAATGGCCGACGACGGCATGGGCACTCCGCCGGCAGTAGTTACGGACGAGTCGTTGCGGGCGGCTGGGCTCCCGCAGAGCAAGGGCGGCACCGCCGATCTGAGGGACACACCCTCCCAGAGTCCGAAGCTCAGTCCCGAGCAGCTCAGAGCCGTTGAGCAACGTGAGAAGGAACTCAGTATCGTACTTGGCACCGCGTTCAACGATTGGGGTACATTCGAAGCCCGCCAGCGGAACTACGCGCTAGCATTGGCGCACTTCCGTCAGGCTGAGAAGTGGGACCCGTCCAATCCTGAAGTCGGCCGCAATCTCGGCCTGGCGGCCTTCCGCTTAGGCGACAACCGCGAAGCTGCCCGGGCGCTACAGGCATATGCGCAACAGCATCCACAAGATCAAGCGGCCCGCGGCATGCTCGCCATGGCGCTGTTCTCCTCACAGCAATTTACCGAGGCAGTAAAAGCATTTGACGCGCTAGGCGACAGCGTCTCGGGCGATCCGCGCATGAGCTACGCCTATGCTTTCTCGCTCGCGCATGCCAACGATCCCACGCGTGCAACCGAGGTGCTCAACAAAATGGTGGCGCAGCCGTTGCCATCCGAATTGCTGATGGGCGTAGGCGACCTTTACAACGTGATGTTGAATTACGACGACGCTCTAAAAACCTACCAGAAGGTCATCCAGCAAGAACCCACGCTTCCCCGGGCTCACTACTACGCGGGTGACATGCTGATCAAGCTCGGCCGTCCAGACGAAGCCATCGCGCAGTTCGAGCAGGAGTCGAAGATCACGCCCGACGACTCCAACGTGCAATACCATCTCGCCTACGCATTGTTACAGACCTCGCGGAAAGCTGAGGCTGTGGCGCTGCTGCAAACCATCACGAAGGAACATCCTGACCACGCGCAGGCACAATATCAGCTTGGAAAGGCGCTGCTCGATGCCGGACAGTACCGGCAGGCAGTCGAACACCTCGAAGCCGCGGCGAAATATGATCCCAAACACGATTACGTGCACTACCAGCTCCAGGCCGCCTACCGCAAAGTGGGACGCACAGCCGAGGCGGACAAAGAGCTGGCACTCTACCGACAAATGAAGGACGAGGCCCGCGAGAAGGGAAGTCCCCAGCCCAAGCACTAGGGCGTTACGTTTTCCAAGGCAGGACGCGACAGGTCCGACTGCTTTCCTTTGCCAACTCCAGCGCGTACATCACACGTAAAGCCTGTTCCGCAGTAACCGCCGGCGTGGCTGTACCGAGCAGGGCGCCGTGAATGTTCTCGTAGTACTTGCGGTAATCGCCAGGAGTAGTCGTGAACTTGTCAGTAACAAAAGAGTCTCCCTGTGCGATGAGCAGCGTCCCCCAGCGCTTGGGTGCTTCATATCCCCAATTCTCGTCTCGAGGGGACTGCCCATGCTTCAGCGCGTCTTCCTGCGGATCAAGTCCATACTTCAAATATCCGCCACCGGTACCCTGGATGACGAAGCGCGGCGTCGGAGTGCTCGCCAGGGCCGAAGCTCGAAGCATCGCGCGCATCGTTTTGTAATGGAACACCACGTCAAAGGCGTCATCGGTGACAGCGCTATCGCGCTCGATACGTAAATCCGCGCTCAGCGACTCAGGCTGGCCGAACAACACTAGCGCCTGGTCAATCAGGTGCGGTCCCAGATCGAACAGCACACCGCTGCCGGCCTCGGCGCTTTCGCGCCACAGGTTCGTTCGCGGTTGCGGGCGGAAGCGGTCAAAGTGTGATTCAAACAAAACAATGCGCCCAAGCTTGCCGTCTGCGATTAGCTCCTGAACAGTGAGGAAGTCGCCGTCCCAGCGGCGATTGTGGTACACGGAAAGCTGTCGCCCGTGTTGTTTCGCAAGTTCGACCAGTTCCGCAGCTTCGGAATACGTTGTTGCAAAGGGCTTGTCGATGACTACGTCGCGGCCTGCCAGTAAGCACTGCCTTGCAATCTCGGCGTGCGACTTGTTGGGTGTGGCAACGACCACGAGGCGAATGCTGCTGATGGTCAGCAGCTCACCCACACTTCGAGCGACTCTCGCGGCAGGATAGGCTTGTCGTGCATCGTCGCCGTGACGCTGAACGATAGCCGCAAGCCGCAGTCCATCTACCGCAGAGATAACCGGCGCGTGGAATGTTTTTCCGGCGAAGCCAAACCCGACCAAGCCGACATCGATCATCAATTCCTCACTTGGTAAGCTAAAAGTCAGTTTACCGGATGGTCCAGCAGGCATCCCTGCGACCGGCGCCCTTGGTAACATTGCGATTCACATTTTCAACGACAAAACAATCGAGGATACCCGTAATGATTCGGAAATTCCTGCTCGTATGGCTCACATTTCTCGCAGGCTTGGAACTCCTGGCCCAGCCCTCCTCGCCGGCGTGGAAGCGCGCCGAACACCTGCGGCATGGCATCAATGCGAGCGAGTGGTTTGCGCAGTCGAAGGACTACAGCCCGCAGCGCCTGCGCTCGTACACAACTCTCGATGACATCGCCCGCATGCATGCCATGGGCTTCGACCACGTGCGGCTTAGCATTGATCCTGCGATCTTTCAATGCGACGTTCCATGGAACCAGTGCGAGCGCGTGCAGATACTCGACGAAGTGGTTGCCAAGGCACTGTCGCAAAATCTGGCAGTGATCATCGATATCCATCCCGGCAGCGAGTACAAGCGCCAGTTGTCGAGCAGCGACGCCGCGGTAGAGAAATTTACCCTGCTGTGGCGCCGTATCGCTGCCTACTACGCGAAGCAAGATCCTGAGATGGTTTTCTTCGAGGTGCTGAACGAACCTGAGGTCGGTGTTTATCGCTGGGCAGGCATCCAGCAGACTGCCGTCGAGGCCATCCGCCAGGCAGCGCCGCAGCACACCATCATTGTTACTTGTGCCGACTACTCCAATCCCGACGATCTTGTGCGCATGCCAGAAGTGGCCGGCACAAACTACATCGTCAATTTTCACTATTATCAGCCTCACATCTTTACTCATCAGGGCGCGTCATGGGGTGAGGCCTACTGGGTAACGCTGCAACAGGTGCCGTTTCCGGGCACGCCGAACCAAGTGGCAGCTGCGGTTTCCAAACAAACCAGTGATTGGGCGCGCTGGAAGCTCACACAATATGGCCTAGACCACTGGGATGCCGACCACATCGACGGGGAAATTCGATTTATCTTGGAGTGGGCTAAATCGCGACGTGTGCCGCTGACCTGCAACGAGTTTGGCGTTTTCCGCAACTACTCGAACCCTGCCGACCGCATGCGCTGGCTGAGGGCGGTGCGAACGGCGCTCGAGCAGAACGGCGTCGGTTGGACGATGTGGGATTACCAAGGTGGCTTTGGCGTCGTATATAAGAAAGATGGGACTACGACCGAAGACGGCGACGTGCTGAAGGCGCTGGGATTGCGTTAGGGCCTCTCTCTGCTGGTCGTGCGAGGTGGCACATTGTATGCTCAAATCGTGACAAGTCCCTTGAAATCGGGGCGAACGCCGACACCCGGGCTGCTGTTCGGTCTAGTCATCACGCTGGCGGCAGTGGTGGCTTATACCGGCTACATCAGCTACCAGATCAAGGGGTTGCGCGAGCTGCAAAGCAACATCATCGATCGCAACCGTAAAGACTCTCTGCAGTTGTTGCGCATTCAGAACGACCTGAATTCGCTGGGCATCGCCATGCGCGACATGCTCGGTGCCAACGAACCATATCCGCTCGGCGCGTGGACGTCGCAGTTTCAGCGCATCCGCCAGGACCTCAGTGACGCGATGCAGAAAGAGGCCGAGCTCTCCATGGCTTACCGCACTGCCGAACAGCGGCATTACATGGAGGATTCGCTGGCGCAGTTCTGGGGAGCGGCGGACCACATGTTCGCGTTGGCATCGGTGGGCAAAGAAGCCGAGGCTCGGCGCGAGATCGAGATTTCGATGGAAGCGCACTTAGCTGCGCTCGGTACTGCGGTCTCGCGGCAACTCGTCGCAAATAATGAAGCCGAACAGCAGGCGGGCGAGCGCATCCAAGAGATTTACTATCGCGTGCAGCGTCAAGTGCTGCTGTTTCTTGCGGCCACGCTGGTTCCTATAGTCCTGACCAGCTTGTACCTCATCCGCTCGAATCGACTGCTCTTCCAACGCCTCTCGGATTTATCGGAACAGCGAAGCGATCTGGCGCAGAAGCTCATCGCCACGCAGGAGTCAACGCTACTGCACATTTCACGTGAGCTGCACGACGAATTCGGGCAGATTCTTACGGCAATCGGCTCGATGTTACGACGCTCGGGGCGTCAGGCGTCCGAGGGATCGCCATTGCGGGCTGATCTGGTCGAAGTATCAGAGATCGCGCAAACTGCGCTCGATAAAGTCCGCAGCCTTTCGCAAGCGCTGCATCCCGTCACACTGGAGGAGGCCGGACTGGAGAGTACCGTAGACTGGTATCTTCCGATGGTGGAACGCCAGAACGGTATCGTCATACACTACAGCAAGACCGGCGATTCGTTCCCGGTCGAGAGCCGCGCGGGGATTCACGTCTATCGCATTTTGCAGGAAGCGCTGAACAACGCAACCCGGCACTCCGCTACGAAGGAACTTTGGGTGCGACTGCGGTTCCTTGATCAGGCGCTGGAACTGGACGTCGAGGATCACGGCAGCGGGTTTCATCCGAATGGCAGGCGCGGCATCGGCCTGGTTGCCATGCGCGAACGCGCCGAACTGCTGGGAGGCACACTGCAATTCCTGCATCCGCAGTGCGGCGGAACATTGGTAAGGTTGAGTGTGCCAAAGGAAGTGGCCGAAGTCGGCGTTTAGGAGAACATGAGGGCAAAGATCTCAGTCTTGCTGGTGGACGATCACGCGCTGGTGCGACGCGGCTTTCGCCGCATTCTCGAAGACGAAGAAGACATCGCTGTCGAGGGTGAGGCGAGCGATGGCGAAGAAGCGGTGCGCATGGCGAAGCAGCTCAAACCGAACGTTATCGTTATGGATTGTGCGCTGCCCGGAATGAATGGGCTGGCTGCCACGCGCAAGATCCTCGAGCACGATCCAAAGGCGGCAGTTCTGATGCTGAGTATGCACTCGGAAGATACATGGGTGCGACAGTCACTGGAGGCCGGGGCGCGCGGATACATGCTGAAGAACGCCGTCGATCTTGAATTGATTACGGCAATTCGGCGGATAGCCGCCGGGGAAGAAGTGCTGGATCCGCAGATCGCGCGACGCTCGAATCTCAAGGGGGAGCGCGAGACCGGTCTGACGGTTCGCGAGCTTGAGGTGCTTCAACTCATTGTCGCCGGGCTCTCGAATAAGGAGATTGCCAGCCAATTGAATCTGAGTGCGAATACGGTGGCCGTCCACCGCGCCAACATCATGGACGCGCTGGGTATCCATAAGACGGCCGAACTGGTGGTATATGCCATCCGCAACGGGCTGGTGAACATCCCGTAAGGTGTCGTTCGGTAGATACGAGACTGCTAAGGTACTTAGCTCCAAAAATTAGTATTTTTGCGCTATTGATGCTGGATTCGCCCAGGATTAGGTTTGTGTTGCGAAGTTGAAGTGGCTTCGCAAGTTTCGGAGCAAATCGCCGACTGACGTGGTCCCACCCTACAGCTGGCGTCGATTTGCTCCCTATTTTTTGCCCTTAAGGCTCGCCGCACAACCCACTCTCTCATTCTCCTATGCCAGGTCGGCACAATTTAAGATAAGTGCTTCATTTTGTGTGAATTCTGCGAGACCTTCACTGGAGTCGTGAATTATAATCCGTGGCACCAAAGGGATGTACTCTTTGGCTACATCCTATGCAATTCCGTTATCTTCTTGTCATCTTGTCTGCATTAGGGATTTGCACCGGACAAACCCCTCCCGAAAAGCCGCAGATCACCGGTATCTCGCACGTCTCGTTCTATAGTGGCAATCTGGAGGCCGCCAAGAAGTTTTACGCGGATCTATTGGGTCTGGCGGTGGAACCCCCGCACACGAATAACTACCACATCGGTGGGCAATCGGTAGAGCTGGAAAAGCTGCCTGCGGGTCACGGCCCCGACCTAATTGCCCACATTGCCTTCGAGACTTCTGATGCGGAGGGCATTCGCAAGTACCTTGCCGCGAACGGCGTTGCTGTACCGGCCAAGTCGAACACGGAGAGCAATGGCACCGTCTGGTTCGCCATGAAGGATCCTGAGGGCAATCCCATCGAATTCGTGCAGGAGCGACCTGAACTCACCGCACGTCATGCCGAAAAGCCGATCTCGAAGGTCATGATTCATGCCGGCTTTGTTGTGCATGATCGCGCGGCCGAAGATAAGTTCTACAAAAACCTGCTGGGCTTCCGCGCTTACTGGCACGGTGGAATGAAAGACGATGAAACCGATTGGGTCGATATCCAGGTGCCGGACGGCACGCAATGGCTGGAATACATGCTTGTGCGCCCGGGACAGAATCTTTCGCCTCAAACTCTCGGAGTTCTGAACCACATTGCGCTGGGAGTGCCGTCGATGGCCGATGCTGCGCAAATGCTGCGATCACGCGGTTGGAAGCCGAGCGAACGAGAGAAGGAGCAGATTGGCAGGGACGGCAAGTGGCAGCTGAATTTGTATGACCCAAATGGCACGCGGGTTGAATTGATGGAGTTTACTCCGGTGCAAGAGCCATGCTGTTCAGCTTATACCGGGCCTCATCCCCATTAGCACGAACTCAAAATTCGCACGACCAGTGAGGAACCATGATATCGAGACGAGAATTTCTGCAGTTTTCTGCGGCCGGACTCGGAACGCTGGCGCTATCTGACCTTGCTTTCGCAGCACTCGAGCCTTTTCCCATTGGAGTGCAGCTTTACACCGTTCGCGATCAGGCCGAGAAAGACTTGGGCGGAACCCTGGCACGTATCAGCATGATCGGATACAAGACGGTCGAAACCTACTGGAACGTGTACACGCATCCCGCCAAAAAACTGAAGACGATGATCGCTGATAACGGACTGAGTAACCCTAGCGGTCACTTCAATTACGAAGGGATGGATTCAAAGCTCGATTACGCGAAAGAGCTGGGCGTGCAGTACGTCATCTGCCCGATGCTCCCTAAAGACATGTGGACCTCCGCCGATGGTTTCAAGAAAGCAGGGGATCAGTTCAACAAGTGGGGTGAAAAGGTCAAGGGCATGGGTATGCAGTTCGGATTCCACAACCATAATTACGAGTTTCAGAAGTTCGGCAATACGACCGGGTTCGACATCCTGACAAGCACGGCCGATCCTAAGCTCGTGTGCCTCGAAATGGATTGCTACTGGATTACACAGGCGGGACAGGATCCCATCGCAATGCTGAAGAAGTATGGTAGCCGCATTCAGCTACTGCACCTGAAGGACCGCAAGGGCGGGTTCCCGACTTCGCAGCAGATGGGAGAATCTGCTGAGCACATGACCGAAGTCGGTAGCGGAACCATCGATTGGAAATCGATTCTCACGACTGCCGAGCAGACAGGCGTTAAGTACTACTTTGTCGAACGCGATCACGGTGACGTTCCGGCATTTGAGAGTCTGCGCATCAGCTATAACTATCTGACTAAGCTGGTAGCTGCGTAGTGCCTTCGCTGAGTTCTCGCACGACAGGCCGCACAAAGCCTGGCGCGCTTCGCAATCTCTGCGTAGCCGGTGCTCTCTTTGTTTTGCTTTCTTTTCGACTCCAGGCAACTGAGCCAAATCCAATCCTGCTCATTAATGCCGACTATCGCACCTCGATCAGTCTCGACGGCGATTGGCACTACATTGTCGATCCCTACGACAACGGATATTACGACTTTCGCATGCAGCCGCGGGCCGAGGGCTACTTCAAAAACGAAAAACCCGATTCGAGCAGCAAGCTGGTCGAGTATGACTTTTCCAAGTCACCAACCCTGAAGGTTGCCGGAGACTGGAACTCGCAGCACGATTCGCTGTTCTTTTACGAAGGAACGGTCTGGTACGAAAAGGACTTTCAGTATCAGCGCAAGCCGTACACGCGAACTTTTCTGCACGTCGGTGCGGCGAACTACATTTCGCACGCGTGGGTGAACGGGAAGAAAGCCTGCGATCACGAGGGCGGCTACACGCCGTTCGACTGTGAAGTCACAGAGTTGGTACATGATGGCGCTAACTTCGTCGTCATCTACGTCAATAATCAGCGAACGCGTGAGGGCGTGCCGACGCTCAATACGGATTGGTGGAACTACGGTGGCCTGACACGCGATGTGTCGCTGATCGAGACGCCCGAAGTGTTCATTGACGATTACTCCGTGCAACTGAAGCGGGGAGGCAGTTCAGAGATTTCTGCGTGGGTACACGTAATTGGGGCCGCAACAGGCATGCCGGTTACTGTGAAGATTCCCGAGTTGCAGTTGACCAAGACGGCTTCGACCGATGCGAGCGGTCGTGCGAGCTTGGAATTTTCAGCCAAGAACCTCGCTCGCTGGTCGCCACAAAATCCAAAGCTATACGACATAGAGATCTCAGTCGGCGATGATCATCTCAGGGACCAGATTGGCTTCCGCACGATCGAAGTGCAGGGAGACAATATATTGCTCAATGGGCAATCAATCTTTCTACGCGGCGTTTCCATTCATGCCGAAGCACCTTATCGTTCCGGCCGCGCTTGGAGTGAGCAGGATGCGGAGACACTGCTTGGATGGGCGAAAGAGTTGGGCGCGAACTTCGTCCGCCTGGCGCACTATCCGCATGACGAACGAATGACCCGGCTGGCCGACCGCATGGGTCTTATGGTGTGGTCCGAAGTCCCATTGTATTGGATGATCGACTGGGAAAATCTCAAGACGCTTGCCAATGCCACCGATCAACTGCGCGATATGATTCGCCGCGATCGAAATAAGGCTTCGGTGGTGCTGTGGTCAGTGGCGAATGAAACGCCGAATACGACCGCACGCCTAAACTTTCTTCGCAGTCTGATCAAAGCAGCACATACAGAAGATCCCTACCGCCCGGTCACTGCGGCATTGCTGGTCACCACGATTCCGGACGCCGCTAATGGCACGCGCACCAAGGTTCTCGACGATCCGCTCGGTGGATATTTGGACGTGCTTGGCTGCAACGAGTACATCGGTTGGTACGAAGGAACGCCCGATTTGGCAAGCCGCACAAAGTGGCAATCGAAATACAACAAGCCGCTTATCATGAGCGAATTTGGAGGCGATGCAAAGGCCGGGCTGCATGGCGCTCCCAGCGAACGCTGGACGGAGGAGTATCAGGAAAACATCTATCGGCAGCAGATTGCCATGCTGAAGCAGATTCCGTTTCTGCGCGGCATGAGCCCGTGGATCCTGATGGACTTTCGCTCACCCAGGCGCGATCTTCCAGGCATTCAGGATTACTACAACCGCAAAGGCCTCATCTCGAATGAGGGACAGAAGAAGAAGGCGTTCTTCGTCTTGCAAGAGTATTATCGGCAGCTGTCAGCAGCGCACTGATCGCTACTTCTGCGCTGTCGCCCTATCAGGAATTACCAGTGGCACATCGAGTGTCCCGATCTGTTGAGATACTCGGTCCATCACGCCGAGCCGCAGGTTATACACGCCTGGCTTGAGCGTAAGGTCTTGCTTGGCAGGAACGCCGTGCGCCATCACGGTTTCATAAGCGGGGGTCGGAATCGCACCGTCCAGGGTGTCCGAGGCATGTGCCACCTCTTTGCCTTCTTTGTCGTAGGCAATGGTGATGCAATCGAGCACGATGTGCTTCTTATTTTCCGCTACATCTTCGAACGTGACGGAATTGGGGTTCACGATGTACGTAATGCGCACATCTTTGTGCTTGTCGTCTGGTGGCAACACCTGTGCCGTGAAGAACACCATGGTTGCTGGGGGCATGCCGGGCTGGAGCGCTCCACGTAACGCTGCCGCACCCACCTCTGGCTTCGGGGCCTTCTGCCCGGTGGAGTAGTATCCGCGCCGATATGCAAGCTTCACATTCGGTTGGTTCGTCTTTACTTCGATGCGATGAAATGCGCTCTCCGGATCGATCTTGTCGGGCGTGTAGGCAAGCGTGTAATAGGTCGATCCGTCGTCGAGGCTGCGCTGCATGGCGAGCTTCAAATCATTGGTTCCGAGGAATGCTTGTCCTCCGGTGCGTTCGGCGACCTCCATCATGGTCTTCCGTTCGTCGGCGAAAGTTGCGGCCTGCTGACCCAGAAGATTCCCATAATTCTGGGAATTCTGCACACTCGTCCATTCGCCGTTTTGAGCCGCACTGACACTGATGTCCATTCCGCGTCCCTGAAGGCCCCGCACATCCGTCGGATACACAGCGATACGCGACTTGGCCAGCAAAGCTCCCGCTTCGGCGAGCACTGATTGAAAATTCTTAGCGTTTCGCCAAGGCTGGGTGGATTGATTTGGATCGGCCATGATCTGAATAGGGAAGCCGGCTGAGAGCCAAATCAAATTCTTGCGGCCCGGATAGCCGGAGACGGCACGCGACAAGCCCTCGAAGGCCGCCAACGTGAAATTAGCGCGGTCTGCAATCTGGAAACTCTCCAGATCACGCTGTTGCTGCAGGCGGTCTGAATTGATTTGATTGACCAGATCATTGTTGTTTGTCGTATCGACGGGAGCATTCGCCATGAGTTCGCCGGTCTCATACGTAACTTGGCCCACCTGCTGCTGGCGTTGTGCCTCAGTGGTGAGGACGTGCGAACGGGCCGGTCTGAGGCTCTCCGCTGCTTGCAAAAGCTTTTCCGGATTGTCGGTGAAGCCCTGAATCATCGTCAGGCGATTCGTCAAAAGATATAGTGATACCGGGCGCCCTTTTGGAAGAGACTTGAGCATTTCCAACAACTGATTGCGCGCATATTCCTGGTCGCTGGTGGGCGTGTTAAGAATGTCGAACAGAACAATCGTCCAACTGTCTGCGGTAGGCGCACTGGGATGGTTGGAGTAAGTGTTGGGCGGGAGCTTAGGGGTCTCGCCGGAGCCTACCGCCGCGTCTTGCGCTGGGGTGCCGGTGTGCGGCTCGAAGACTCGAACCTTTTGGGGTTTGCCGTCCTGCAGGACGGTGAAGTCTTCGGCCTTCAATCCAGGGATCGGGCGGCCCTGCTTATCTGTGACGACCACATCTACCTGCACCAGGCGTGCTGTGGTTCTGAACACCGGATTGTTTTGCGAGGCGTCTGTATTCGATGGCGGCTGCGCAGGTCGGGCCTCGGGCGTTGAGTTGGCCGCAGAGGTTGATCGCGACGGCGGTTCGTTGCTGGCAATGGTGGCTCTCGACGATGACTCCTGCGGCTCAGTACCACTCGCCGGCTGTTGCAGCGCTGCCTGACTAGGCTGCGCTGCTGCGGCTTTGCCGCGAGCCAGGTAATAGACCTTGTCCAGGTAGAGCAGATACACGCAGAGCAGGTTGTAGGTATCGTTGTAAGCCTTGGCGTCTACGGTCGTTCGCGAAAGGCGAACCTGCTCGAACTTTCCCGGAGGCGCAATGGTCGTATAAGAGGGCGAATGAATCACGATCGAGGGGATATTCGCTGCTTTAAAAACCTGCGCCTCGGTTCCCTGGATCTCATTGTTCTCGCTGGGGGCCTGCAGCTTCAGGCTGTTCGCAGCAAGAGGTAACACTTTGCTTAGAGTATTCTCTCCACGGTCGGGAATAAGGCCTCTTGTGCGCTCGGCAGCGGTCGCGAGTTTCGTCTTGTCGGGACCGGGAAAAGCGTATTCCGCGGAGGTGCGGCCCACCTTATCAACCATGATCATGGCTTCGATCTGGTTTCGCTGATCGTCATTCAGGTGCGAAAGGAAGTAATTCGCCCCGGCGAAGTTATGGTCATGGCCCGAGAAGGCAATGAAGATGAACGTTTGATGGTGCGGCGCGGAGATTATGGAATCGGTCAGCAAAGGCAACATGACCGAACCGCCCCAATCGACTTCCACATCATCGCCCTTCGCCTTTGAGTCGAGACGCGTGCCGATGATGATTGCACCGGGATCGGGCCCAGGCACCATGCAAATTACGTTTGGCAGTTCTTCATCAGGGACCGCCTGCTCCTGCATCAGGTTTTGCGCGCATCCGGCTGATCGAAATTGTGTTGCAAGGCTTTCGACCCGCTCTTTCTCAGTAGCCGGTACGGGCTGGAGGCGCTTTTCGATGACAGAGCGATCCACGCGCATGTAGGTCAGGTTCTCAGCCAGGCAGGTGATAGCCAGAATCAGTAACAGGAATGACTTTAATAATCGAAACAAGTGCAACCCCGCAGAAAAACTGTTGAAATTCCGTAATTAGGCTAACACTTTGCAGGCTCCGGAGTTGTTGGCGGGATATCCGCTCGGACCATTGCTTTCGAGCTTTAGCGACCGGTTGCGATGGTGCCGGAGGCTGTTAGAGGTATCGACGCGGCACCTTGGATTTTGCCGGTACTTTGGTCTTGCACCAAGACAATGGCGCGCAGATCCTGCGGTTTCCAATCGGGCTTTACTTTGAAACCGAGGGTCTTTTCAAAATGGCCATCGGAAGGGCTACCCAACGAGTGCAGTTCGCGAACTACGGCGGCATGGGTAAGTACGCGGTTCTTGTTCTCACCGCCATGCACATTGGTCGTCAGATTGTCTTCGGTGATGGCGAATAACACCTGCAACTTAGGGCTTGGCGGAGCAGACACGTTCACTTGGAGTTTGTCAGGAGAGACGAGCTGAAGCGAAACCTTAGAAGGTTTCGCGGTCTGCGCTGCTTCGGCGATCAGTTGCTGCAAAGCAGAGGCATTTCCACCTGACGCCTGCAGATGCCCATCAACGACAACCTGGGGGGTGTAGGCGGTAGCCAAGTGCAGATAACGTACATAATCATATTGTCGCTGGGTAAAGACCGGGGCAGAGAAGCGGTCTTTCCATCCTTGACCATCCCAATACTCGACATGCTCTCCCAGTAACACCAGGTCGACTGCATGCCCAGTACGCTGCTGACTCAACTGACCGAGCAGGGCGTCGGCCGGCGGACAGCTCGAACAACCCTCCGACGTAAATAGCTCAATGACAATTGGTTGCGGGTTTGTGTTCGGCTGGCCTAGCGCGGTGTAATTAGCTGCCAGAACAGCCGTCACGAACATTCCTAAAAAATGGAACTTCGTCATGACTCTCAAGGAATACGACACTTAAAACGCTAAATAGTTGCAGAACATTTGCTTTGGGTTCTTTCCGGAATATTAATGGACTCGCAATTCCAAAATGTGATCAGAAGGGCCTTACGTTGCATTATTGCGCCGACCGGCGATAATAGAATTAGGTAGGTCCTGTCGAGAGGTGAAATGGCTTTGTGGGTAATTTGGGATGTGCTGCTGGTGTTGGCCGCCGTCCCGTTCTTGTACTACGGAATCGCTATCTTCAGCGGGTGGCGGTTCTTCGCCGGCAAGCCTGATCGTGCCCATCCTACTGGGAACTTTACGCCGCCTCTCAGCATTTTGAAGCCTGTGCGTGGGCTCGACCCAGATGCCTACGAAAATTTTGCCAGTTTCTGTCGCCAGGACTATCCCGCCGATTACGAAATAGTTTTTTGCGTCAGTGACTACTCCGATCCTGTACTGCCAATAATCGAGGAAATAAGGGCGGATTTCCCCGAGCGCTCCATCCGCATTTTTTACGGCTCAGGACGTGAAGCAACCAACGACAAGGTCGCCAAATTGGCGCGGCTTTCGCAGGAGGCAAAGTACGAGGTACTAGTTATCAACGACAGCGATGTGCGGGTACAATGCAACTATCTCAGCACTATCGTGGCACCGCTAGCCGACCCTAAAGTGGGGGCAGTAACGTGCTTCTATACGCCCACAAACGACGAGACTTCAGTGCAGAAGCTACAGAGCGTCGGAATGTATTCCGATTTCTACCCGGGAATCGTAGTGGCATGGCAGTTAGATGGGGTGAAATTCGCGCTTGGCCCGACGATCGCAACGACACGGACGCGACTGGCCGAGTTTGGCGGCTACGAGGTTATTGAGAATCGCCCGGCAGATGACCTTCTGGTCGGGCGGTTGATTGCCGAACACGGACACAGGGTTGAGCTCATCCCTTATGCCGTACGCACGGTCGCTGACTTCCACTGCCTTCGCGATTTGTTTCTGAAGCGATTGCGCTGGATCGTAGTGATGCGCCACATGCGGCCGTGGGGACACCTCGGACTCATGTTTACGTTTGGGTTTCCATGGTCGGTCTTGGGGGCGTTCCTGGCCCCAACACCACTGGCTGCGCTCGGATTTCTTGTCACTTATCTCGGGCTGCGGACCGCGATGACGTTGCAAATTGCGTCCTGGGGACTGAAACAGTCCATTCCTTGGCAAGAGTTGGCACTGATACCGGTGTGGGACGGTATGGCGTTCTTCATCTGGCTGATGAGCTTTACGCGCAGCACCATTCGTTGGCGCGATCGCGATTACTATATTCGTGGGGGACAGCTAGTTCCGGCCGCTCCCACGGACGAAGAATTCCTGCCGGCGGGAGGCCGCAAGGCAGTGCTTACGCCAAGCTCTTCGCCCACTGAGGTAGCGGCTTCTCCGTCTGCTTCTCATTCCGCGCATTCCGCCAGTTAACGGTCGGGACAAATTGCCCCGGATCAATACGGTCTTTGTAGCGAATCGCAATATTGATCAGCGAATCAAGCAGCGATTCGGACAACCTGTGCGGCTCGAGTCCAAGCTCAATCAGCTTCGAGTGTTTGGCGTTGTAATAGTGGGCTTCCATTTCCACGCGCGGATCAGGCAGATGCTCGATCTCTACTTTCAGCCCGAGTTCCTTGCCGCTGATTTGCACCATTTTCGCCAGTTCCAGAACGTTGAACTGCTCCGTGAACTGATTAAACACGCGAAATTCGCCAGGCTTGGCGGGATTTAGACAGGCGATTTCGATGCAGCGCACCGTATCGCGAATGTCAAGGAATCCACGGGTTTGGCCGCCCGTGCCATAAACAGTAAGCGGATAGCCTGAGGCCGCCTGAGCGCAGAAGCGGTTCAGCACGGTGCCGAAAACTTCATCATAGTCAAAGCGGTTGATCAGCGCTTCGTCCATGATTACTTCGTCACTAACAGTGCCGTAAACCACCCCCTGATTCAGGTCGGTGGCACGGACGCCCCAGATTTTGCAGGTAAACGCGATGTTGTGGCTGTCATGCACCTTCGACAGGTGATAGAACGAGCCGGGCTGCTTGGGAAACGGTAGGACGTCCTTGCGACCATTATGCTCAATTTCGATGTAGCCCTCTTCGATGTCGATGTTGGGCGTACCGTATTCGCCCATGGTTCCGAGTTTCACCAGATGGCATTCCGGAGCGAATTCGCGAATCGCATACAGCACGTTAAGCGTACCGGTGACGTTGCCGACCTGGGTAAACAGGGCGTGCTTGCGATCGATCATCGAATAAGGAGCCGAGCGTTGCTCCGCAAAATGAACAATGGCCTCCGGATCGAAGGACTTCACCGCCGAGCAGAGGAAGTCGTAATCGGTAATGTCGCCCACAAAGCACTGGATGGTTTTGCCTGTCAATTGCTGCCAAACCGAAAGACGTTCATTCAGTGGCCGAATCGGCGTGAGCGTCTGTGCGCCAAGTTCGTGGTCCCACAAACGGCGAGCAAAGTTGTCAACAATCGCAACTTCGTGGGCTTTGCGGGAAAAGTAGAGGGCAGTCGCCCAACCACAGTATCCATCGCCACCGAGAACGGCGATTCTCATTGTTCATCTCCTCAGAATTCGGCCTGGGCCGGCCAGCTACAACAAGCCTGATTTGCAGATTCTTCGATTTTATTTCAGTTACAACAAAGTTGTGTCAATCCGCGAACTGGTATGTGCAAAGTTACGGTTGAACGGTACCAGGAACCGGGTGATTGGAGGCAAGTATTTTCCCCCCGCCGGCATAAAGCACATGTAGGTTCTCCGCACCGAGCAATCCCGCCAGACGCGAAGCCGCCGAGTCGCGAGCTACCAAATAGTTCATCCCCGGCTGGGCCCAAAGCTCCTTGAACCTTGCGTCGTCGATGAACACATCCGGCGCCCCCGGAGCGTAAGAACCATACAGTAGATTATTGAATCTGCCGTTGAGCAGTAAAGCATTTCTCCCGCTATAGAAGAAAACGGACGAAAACCAGTAGTAATGGTGGTCAACGATTAGCGTTCCTTGAGGCGATCGATCGATGGCATCGGCAATCGCTCGTGAAGACAGGAACGGGTCAAAATCTACCATCGCCAGCCGAGCTGCCTGAAAGAAGACCACCATCATCAGCGCCGTCGCGATTAGCGCACCCTCACTACGTTTACGCAGCGTTCCTAGGAATCCGGCAAGCAGCGCGAATGCGGCCAGGGCAAGGGGCAAGCGAAGATAGGCAAAAGAGCGCAGTGTCAGGTCCTCCATGTGTCCCAGTGACAGGGTATAGGCTCCGGGATGCTGGCTGAGTGCGCTGGAAATATCACCAGCGATGGGAACGTCGCGGACGATGAACAATATTGCGATTGCAACGGCTGCACCCACGCCGGCTAAAACCGTAAGCGCACGCGTCCCCCGCGTTATCCATTTGCTGCCGGCTGCTATGGCAGATCCCAACAGCAAGGCCATCGCGGGATAGCAGGGCATAGAGTAATACTCCTGCGTGGTTGAAAAGGTGAAGAAGATGAGGATGAATCCAATCCAACAGAGCGCCAGTAGTCGCGTTTTTCCTGCGCGGTCTTCCGGCTTATATGACAGCTTGAATGCGGCAGGGAAGTAGACGCTCCAGGGAAACAGCCAGGCCAAGTGAAATAGCCAGAAATACAGTCGCGGGACAGTGTTGTAATCGCGCGGGTAGCGTAGATTCAGGAAGCGCAGTAACTGCTCGTTGATGACGAAGAACCAAAGAAATCCGTGATACTCGCCGGGAGCGCTGCGCAACGTAAAAGCAAAATACGGCGGATTACGCAACGTTGCCAGCACATGCCAAGGAAGCGAAATCAGCAGAATGATCACAGCCCCGGCGATCGGGTGCAGCCGTTTCCAGGTGCGCACCGACAACAATTGGCGAGTGAGCGCCAAGTAGATTACTCCTGCGGCAACCGGGAACACCACGCCGATCAGGCTCTTGAGCAGGAGTCCGACCCCAAGACTCGCCGCAAGGGTGTAGGCCCAAACACGCCGGTTCGGCTCCTCATCATCCAGCACCCGTAGCAACGCCCAGGTCGCTAGCGCAATGGTCAGAGTCAGCACCACGTCCGGGATCAGCACGCGTGTGAACAGCCACAACCCGACACATGTCGCCATGCACAGGCCGGCATAGAACCCAGCCCGCTTGCCAAATGCCCAGATTCCGAACGCAGCCGTCAACCAACAAAGCGCAATAGCCGCGACTGCAATCGGAATCCTCGCTGCCCAATCGTGCACGCCGAAAACTTCGTAGCTGGCCGCGATTAGCCAATAGATGAGCGGCGGCTTCTCCAGGTACACAACTCCATCGAGCCGGGGAGTCACCCAATCGCCGGAGGTAATCATGTTGCGGGCAATCTGAGCCTGCACAGCATCAACGTCGTCTTGAAGCGACGGAGGCGAGATTGCGCAGGCGAGGTAAACGGCAGCGGCGACAAGAATTACGGCCAGATAGATCCGCCAGTTGCTGCCGTCAGCTTGGAGAATCGTGCGATCCAGGAAGTTGGTCGATGAAGACTCAACTACCGGCTTGGGCGGTTCGGTTAAGACAGTGTCAACACGACTATTAACGCTATTAGCTAGGTAAGGCATTCGAAGTTACGCGGCGAAACCACCATTCGCCAGCGAAGCCGTGCGCAGGCGCTATTTCGCAACTTATCAGGATATCAAGATCATTCCAGCATTGTCCCACCGCATAACTCGGGTGGTATAGCATGGAACTATGTGTCGAACTTACTTCTTGGCCATCGAGGCTGCGTAGGCCTGATGGATTCACATAAACACCTGCAATTCAAGACGTTCGCGATGATTCTCATCATGATCATTGCCGGGCCTTTGGGTAATGTATTGTTGGGCAAAGGGATGCGCGGCTTGGATACTGGCTCGGTCCGGTCCGCGCCCAACCCGTTGAGCGTTGTCGCGCACGTTTTTGTCACCCCAACAATCTGGCTCGGAATCGCTTCACTGCTGGCGTTCTTTGTAGCCGATCTTTTAGTGCTGTCGTGGGCGGATTACAGCTTTGTGCAACCCGCTTCCGCGATGGCATACGGAGTGGTTGCATTTCTTTCGATGCTTCTGCTGGGAGAGACCGTTACTCCTTTGCGCTGGTTGGGAATCGTCATCATCTGCCTGGGCGTCTTTATTGTTGGCCGCACTCACCCACGTACCACTCAACATCATTGGCACGATCAATAGCATGCTGAAGTTCATCTATTTCTTCATGATTGTGGTAGCCGGAACATCCGGAGAACTTTGTGTCTCTCGCGCGATGAAACAGGTTGGCGAAGTGAAGAACTTTCGCCCCTCAGCTATTGTTGGCGTGATCGGACGGGCACTGCGAGTGGGTTGGATGTGGCTTGGTGTGGGCCTGATGGCCGTGGCCTTTTTCTCCCTGCTTGCCATCCTTTCGGTGGAGAAGGTCAGCTTCGTCGTGCCCGTGACTGCGTTAAGCTATGTTGCCGGGGCTGTCGGTGGTCGGTTCTTTTTGGGTGAACGCATCAGCCCCGGACGCTGGACAGGCATCGCGCTGGTTTGCACCGGCGTGACCCTCGTATTCTTGGGGAAGGGATAGACATCCATGGCGTACCCGGCGACACGATCGATGCCGCAGACCATCGCGGGCGTAGGCCGCACACTCGCCTTCGACGAGTTTCTTTCCCAGGCTTTCGCTGCTTTTCGCGCGGACAAAGTGCGCGCCATGATGACCGCTTTGGGCATGGTCATCGGCACGAGTTCTCTCATCCTCGTGGTCACCGTGGCTGTGACCGGGAAGCAGTATGTGCTGGCGCAAATCGAGAATATCGGCACCAATCTTGTCTGGGCTGAATATCGCGGGCTGGTCAATGCCGGCGCGACAACCTCGATACGCGACTACATCACCTTCGAAGATATGGAGGCTGTTCAGCAACAGGTGCCGGCGGTGAAGGCTGCCACTCCAGTGCTTAATCTTCACGAGCGCATTAGCGTACTTGGGGGCAAAGAAAAAGACGTTCTCATCCTTGGTGTGGCCCCGAACTACCAACAGATTCGCCGCATGGTGGTGGTAGCGGGCAGGTTTTTCGATGACAACGATTCGGACATGTTCGCCAAGGTGTGCCTGATCACACAGAAGTATGCCGAGCAGCAATATGGCGGCGCCGATCTGGCGCTTGGCAACACCATCAAGATCACGGGAATTCCTTTCGTCATTATCGGCGCATTCCGCGAGAGCATGGAAACCTTTGGCCGCTCGGAAATCCAAGACGATACGATTCTGATTCCCTACACGGTAGCCCGCCGGCTGACCGGAACCAAGGCAATCAACCAGATTTACTTCACGATGTACAACTCGGAGAGCGTGCCGGCGGGAACACAGGAGATTCTTCACGTCATCAAATCCCGCCACCGCCCAGAGTCGCAGTACAACGTCGACAATCTCACTGACGTCCTCCAGGTGGCTGAGAAAACCGCCAATGCCTTCACGGTCATCCTGTTGTTGTTTGCAGTGATTACGCTGATTGTTGGCGGTGTTGGCATTATGAACATCATGCTGGCGACCGTGAGTGCCCGAATTCGCGAGATCGGCATACGTAAAGCCGTGGGCGCAACGCGCCTGGAAATCGAGTTGCAGTTCCTCATCGAAGCGGTCCTCATCTCGCTGGTTGGTGGACTCATTGGTACGTTAATGGGCGTAGCCATCCCATTCTCACTGCGCCTGTTCACTGACTTTTATTTGCCGGTGCCGTTCATGGCTGCGGTGATTGCAATCTTGGTTTCATGCTCCGTCGGAATTTTGTTTGGTACTCTTCCCGCAAGGTTGGCAGCCAGACTCGACCCCATCGAATCGCTCCACTATGAATAGTGCGATTTGGTATTGTGCCGCGACGGAGCCAGACGAGCTGGATTAACGCCGCCGTTCCAGTCTGGACTTCGGTGTGCTGTCCCCGTTTGGCCGGCTCGTGCTGTCGGGGGATGCAAAGAGGAACTCCTCGATTTCGTCGATTCGTGTCTCCGCGTCGTGATACCCGATCTCAAGAAGGGCGCGAGTATACCTTGGCGTGAACGGGAGATAGCTCATCAAGTCGGAGCATGCCGCCGCATCACGTCCCAAGCCATTCACAAAATATTGGATCAGGTAGGGCATGTCCTTCTGGTGCTGTCGCGCCAACTCCGAAAGATCTACGGACGGGGCGATAAGTAACGTGGCCAAGGGGCGAATTCGTTCGCAATCTTCAATCCCTAATTGGCTGATTTGACCATTGCGCAACAGCTTGTTCAGGCGGTCAAGGTGTTCAACGTCGGTAGCCAGGTGGTCGAGGAACATGACGTTGAACAGCACTCCCATGACTTGCGCCAGGGAGGGCTCTTCGTTGCCAGCGGCCTCTTCCTGGTGCTCCAGAGTCTCACCCCGAACCCCAATTGCCGAATACTCGCTCCGCGCCCAGGCGAATGACAGGACTCAGCGGTTGCTGTAAGCGCAGGCATCCATCGCCGAAATACGCGGTTTCTTTCGCAACCTTGAGACTTACCGGCTGAAAGACCAGAGGAATCGCCGCCGACGCGCAGACGTGGTCGATCGTGATCTTAGTGGCCAGCGTCACCCAGCGGCTGCGATTTCACATCGAGTGACCCTTCGTTCCCTGGATAAAGAGATAGCTCTTGCCCGAATTGTAATTGGTGGCCGAAATCGCCAGCGCGTAGAGATAACCGCGTCGGATATTTTCCTGGATCCGGTTGCAGTCCATGTGACTGCTGAGGAATTGTCGCAGCGGCGTGGCGTCGAGAAGGGAATGGCGTTACCACCGCCCAGTACCGCCCCAAAAGAAAGGTCCAGGATCCAGGTAATGGAGTTGCGGGCCTGTGTCAGCATGTCACGACGGGAAGATATCTGAGGGTCTCACCTCAGCCCAAATGTGCGACAACATCTTCGTTGCGATGGAGAATTCATCACTGCCCACAGCCAGTGCGCAACCGTTGACAGAGCCTGCAGACGAGCCTCCGATGATGGGAAATGGGTTGCCGGTACGCTGTACCCGGGGGATTTCGCCGATACGCTTGAGAACGCCGGCCTGGTAGGCTCCGCGGGCGCCTCCGCCTGTCATCACGAGGCCAAGTGCGTTCTCCATGATTTTCGCCTCTGCCATGCTGGGTACGTTTTGGATTCTATTGCGGCGCGACTTGCGTTGCCGTGATGTTCGTCTCACCCCACATGTGATTCTCGTAAACTCGCAGTTAGGGGACGTGCCACCGTGTTTGCACTGGAACGTCCCCCTTTCGCGTGCCGGCCCACTACGATGGTTATGACAACAAGTGGGTCGGCACGATTTCAGTTCATTTTTATTACGCGGTCACGGGTATCACCTTCGGCTTGACCGTCCGCGGGCGCTTGCGTGCCACCTTTTTCGTCGGCGTCTTCTTCGGCTCAGGACGCAGCGTCACCGATTCGATCACGGTCTTCTCTGCTTCAACGAAGCTACGGAAGCCTTCGCGGGTCAGGTCAGGAATCTCGCGATACGGTACCGTCGGCATCATCTTCGCCGCTGTGCCCGCCGCTTTCAGGCTGACATGAATCTGCCGCGCCGCAACGTCCATCAGCTTCTTCTGTGCGTCGATGAAGGTGTCTGCCGCCTCTTCGGCTAGCTTCGTCATTTCCGTCTTCTTGGCCTTGGTCGCTACGGCCTTCTTACCCGCCGTCAGCTTTGAGGTCTCCTCGGCCACCACGTGCAGGAACTTCTTCTGTGCCCGCACGAAATTCTCCAGGCCAGAGCGGGCCAGTTCGATTACCGTCTCGGCCTCATATTCATCACCGGCTTTAATAGCTGTGAGGCGCTCATGCACCTGCTTGCCGGCATTCTTCAAGTATTCCATCTGCATCTCGACGAAGGTGTCGATGCCACGATGCATGGTGTTGATCAACGCATCGGTCACGGCAAATCCGCCGATCCGCTCCTTTACGCCGGTCGCCAGGATCTCGTTTTCGTGCTGCACCAGGCCGAGCAGCAGTTTCTGGCCCTCGATGAAGTTTGTCAGGCCTTCGCCCGCAAACTCCTTGGCTACCGCCACCGGCTGGAAATCCGGCGCAGTCAGTTTCTCGCGCAGAACGTCAATGACCGTACCGCTCTGGCGCATCGCCAGGTCCACCAGGATCCGCTGCGTGGCAAAGAAATTCTCGACTCCCTGCTGCACCCATCCAGACAGCAGATTGATGAAGGACGACTCCCGCGCCTGAGGCTCGGTTTTAGCTTCCTTCTTCATAATTGCCTCCTCGAGTGCTGCAATGCAGCATTCAAATAAACTCTAGTATTATGGACCGTCGGTGTCAAGAAGCTCTGTTGCAATATTGCAGTGCAGTAAGGCGGTATTTTTACCCTTCTGGGACGAACTTTGCACTCCCTATTAATTAACCAAGCTCCTGCAGTTCTTTTTGCAGAATGCAACGGGCGCGTTGAGCAGTTCCAATTCGGGAAGGGCGTTGTTTTCCGCCGTTCACTTGACATCGAAATCACAGCAGGCCACGATGCAACGAGGTCGAAACCATGACGCAGCCGGCGAGCATCGTGTATTTGAAGCCGCATACGCTCGGTGCGTTTTTGGCTTACGTTCGGGAAGCCGAATCGGCAATGCAACCAAGTCTGGAGGGCAGGTCCCCGTTCCTTTGGACCGAGGAGAAGGCCGATCGTGCGCGGCGCGTCCGGCAGGGTGACGTTCCTGCCCGTTTGTGGAGCGGCCAGCTCCCAGTTCATGTGCCGGATGGCCTGATTCACGACTGGATCGGGGCTGTATTCGTACCCCATGCCACTCTCGAACAGACACTTGCCCGAGTGCAGGATTACGAAAATCACAAAAACATCTACAAGCCAGAGGTGATGGATTCGCGGCTCCTCACTCACCGCGGAAGTGACTTCACTATTTTTCTGCGTCTGCTCAAGAAAAAGATCATCACGGTCGTGATGGACACCGAGCACGATGTCCATTACCAACGGGCCAGTCAGCAGCAATGGTTTTGCCGTTCATATACCACCCGCTGTTGCGAGGTCGACGATCCCGGTACGCCCACGGAGAAGATCTATCCCCCTGATGTAGGCTATGGTTTCATGTGGCGTCTCTATTCTTATTGGCGATTTGCAACCGACGGCGACGGTGTCATCGTGGAATGCCGGGCAATGTCGCTGACGCGCGATGTCCCGTTCGGTTTGGGTTTCGTGATCGAACCCATTATCAAGAATTTGCCACGCGAATCGCTCATTAACACCCTGAAGGCGACTCGCCAGGCTCTAGCGGGGACCACCGCGACAGTTGCCTTCCCCTAATAGCTCGCGGAAAATGCCGGCTTGCTGCAGGTCTCTTAACTCAATCGTCGGTTTGCGCCAGCGAGCGGATGGGCCCAGGGACTGATACTGCACCAGTCTCCGACCCAGATAGAAGCGGCGCAGCCACAGCTTCGTTTGTCTTCGGTTTCACTGCTGAAACGGGAATCTTTTTGATCCTCTGCTTAGTGGCCTGAGGTTTGGCAGCGCTGGTTGGTATCGGGTGGGGCCGCGCTCTTCTACCTGGAACCTCCGGCTTTTTCTCTGTTGCGACGGTGGGGCTGGTCGCTGCCTTTCGCAATTCGGCGAAGCTCTCGCGCAACATCCCCTCGAAGAGCTCGATATCCGGGACGGCGCTAGCATCTCCGCCGAATCCCACGTACGCGACGCCGTTGTAGCTGAGAATGGCCACATTCACGCCCAACTCACCGCCAATGGGCACATACGGATAACAGCGCAACAATTTGTGCCCAAGCAGATAAAGCGGCATCCGTGGTCCGGGTACGTTAGTGCAGATCATGTTGGCCAGACTGAGCGGCAACTGCGTCAGAATGGGCACCAACGTCGCCTGCACCGGCAGCGGAACTTTGGACACCAGCATTCCGAACATGCCCACTAGCTCGGGCACCCCGACGCCCCGCAGGAACGAGATTCGTTCGTTGATGCGCGCCAGTAGTGCGCGCGGATTGCGTACGTCGAGAGGAATATTCACCGGCAAAAAAGTAATGCGATTGCCTAACTCACTGACGTCGGCGTCACCGCGTACATTCACCGGAACGACCAATCGCAGGTGCCGGCCGCGCAGCTTGACGCGATGATGCTGTGCATATCGTGCAACGGTGGAGGTGATTACAGCGAGTACTACGTCATTTACTGTACCGCCGCAGCTTTCACGAATCGCTTTGATCTCCTCCATGCGAATCTCGGCCCAAGCGACTTGCTGTGGTCCGTGACAGATCCGGTTGAACGGCAGCCGCTCTGACGGTTTTACCAGCTCAGGAACCAAACGGATGATTTCTTCGGCATGCCCATGAGTGGCGCTCGACAGCATCTCGCGGGCGATATTCAGCACCTCATTCTGGGCAGTGAGCGCTCCCTGCATGATCGTCTGGTACGACTTCAATACTTGGTCGAGGAGGATGGCCAATGAGTGCGTGGGATGCGGGCGATGCGGCTGGTCCGCGTCCGGCTGTGTTTTGCCCGACACGGGGCCGGAGTCGAGCAGCACGCGCATGATGCCTACGCCTGCAACACCGTCAGCCAAGCAGTGATGTATACGGAAGATAACGCCGGTCCGATTTC
>Ga0306923_10000038_pt1 | contig 75062 bp, 48 predicted proteins | sample sta12Can44000108_FD_203841 | JGI IMG/M metagenome (GOLD analysis project Ga0306923, IMG submission 203841) | Lab enrichment of tropical soil microbial communities from Luquillo Experimental Forest, Puerto Rico - statanox.12C.anox.44.000.108 (v2)... | ecosystem: Environmental > Terrestrial >... | reverse complement strand
TACCGTGAACGAGCTGCTTCGCGGGACGCAGACGGAATTTTGGGCGGTCAACATGGGCAAGCCGCCCGCGTACGACCCGGTGAGCGAGGTCGAATATCTCACACGGGCAAGCATGAAGGATGCCGAGGCAGACGATGTGCTCCGCTTTGTTGCCTCGACTTACGATCCCGCGCGTGACCGAGTGGTTCCAGGCGTAGGAACGCGGGGAGCGCGGGTGCTGGACTTTGCACCGCTGCTCGTGCTGGAGTACTTCCCGCTCAATAGTCTGGTGCGGGAACTCCTTCGGGCGGCAGAGAAGGCGCTTGACGCCAAGGTCGAAATCGAGTTCGCTGTCACCATGGAACAGCTCCGAGGCGAGGCGGCAAAGTTGAGGCTGGGCTTCCTGCAGGTTCGTCCCATGGTGGTGTCGGAAGATGTCGTCGAGGTGACTGCCGAAGATCTCTCCGACTCTGCTGTGATCGTCGCTTCGGACATGGTCATGGGCAACGGCATTGAACAGGGCATTCAGGACGTAGTGTTTGTGCGGCCCGAAGTGTTCTCTCCGATGCAAACCCCAGCTATTGCCCAGCAACTGGAGTCAGTCAACCGCACACTGATGAGTGAGCACCGGCCTTACGTGCTGATCGGGTTCGGCCGCTGGGGCAGTTCTCATCCCTCACTGGGAATTCCCGTGGACTGGAGCCAGATTTCGGGGGCTAGGACCGTTGTGGAAGCCACCCTGCCGGACATGAACGTGGAACTCAGCCAGGGATCACATTTTTTCCACAATCTATCGAGCTTCCGAGCCAGCTACTTCATGGTGCAACATGACGGGCCATTCCCCATAAACTGGGAATGGCTGAACCGGCAGCCGGTGGTGCACGAAACCGAATTCGTTCGCCTCGTACGGCCGTCTGTTCCGCTCTTCATTCGTGTGGACGGACGCAGCGCGCGGGGCGTTGTGCAAGCGTGTAACACAAAGCTCCCGCGAGAAGCAGCCATGAATCATGAATAAAGATGAGCCCCAGGTAGCGGCGATCCTGCATGAGTTGCAGGAGCGGGCAAAGGAACTGAACTGCCTGTATCGCGTGGACGAGCTGCTGAATCAGTCGGAGCTGCCGCTTGAGCAGATCCTGCGCGGTACCGTGGAGATTCTCCCCCCCGGCTGGCAGTACCCGCATGATTGCCAGGCACGAATTGTCTTCGAAAACATGACGGTCGAGTCCGCCAACTTCCGGCCTACGACGTGGGTGCAGAGTGCCAACATCGTGGTGCAGGGACAGATCGTAGGCGCGGTCGAGGTCTCCTATCGCGAGCAGATGCCTCGCTCCGACGAAGGACCGTTTCTTAAAGAAGAGCGCAAGCTGATCGAAACCATCGCGGAGCGCATCGCCGGTCACGTGATGCAACGCCGACTCAAAGCGGCATTTGAGGGTTTGACCGCTGCTGCCAACGGCCACCCGCCGGCCAAGGGCGAGTGGCGCATTGTAGTGGAGTTCCTGCGCGACACCGACCCGGTGCTGCTGCAACGGATCTCGCGGAAACTCATCAATCACCTGAGTTGGAACGGGATCCAGGAGGCGAAGGAGCTGTTGCAGCGAGGCGGCGCCGCTGCTGCGGTTGAAGCAGCACTGCCTGGTGATGAAAATCGGCCGCTGCGCCTCGAGCCATTGCCCAAGTTTAACGACCTGACTACCGACGCCTTCCGTATCGCAAGCGAACATCTGAGCGAAAACGAAATCCTGACGTGTGTGACCACGTGGATCAAGGAAGAGAAGTCTAGCTTTCTGGTTCGCGCCCTCGAGCAACTGGATACTCCCCTGGGCGAAATCATTGAGGCAGTCGAGCGCTACCGCCACGCCGGCATGGACGAATCCGAACTCACTTTGTCCACCCAGAAAGGACTGCGGGTTTCGCTGATCCGCCGCTTCTTCTCTGAGAGCCTTGCGTTCATCAACGTCGCCAAAAATGTCATCACCGTCACGGACTTCTACGATTTGTTGGGAAGAATCATCTTTCCGCCGCGCTGCCATGGCAAACTGGGGAGCAAGAGCGCTGGACTTTTTCTGGCCAAGAAGATCGTCGACAAATACGCAGCGCCCGATAGCGTTCTGCGCCGGGTGAAGGTTCCCAAAACTTGGTACATCACGTCAGATTGGATTCTGAATTTTGTTCATCACAATGAACTGGAAGACGTGCTGAACTGGAAGTACATGGAAATCGACCAGGTGCGCCAGGAATATCCGCGCCTGGTTGCGCGGTTCAAGGACTCATCCTTCCCCTCCGAGCTGGAGAAAGGGTTGTCGCTGGCACTCGACGACATGGGCGATCGTCCGATTATCGTACGCAGCTCAAGCCTGCTTGAGGACCGCGCCGGATCAGCCTTTTCCGGGAAGTACAAGAGCCTCTTCCTAGGCAACCGGGGCTCGAAAGAGGAGCGCCTCGCCGCGCTGATGGACGCCATCGCGGAAGTCTATGCTTCCATCTTCGGTCCTGATCCCACCGAATACCGGGCCGAGAGGGGCTTGCTCGATGTCCACGAAGAGATGGGAATTCTTATACAGGAAGTTGTTGGCCAGGCCGTCGGGAAATACTTCTTGCCCGCTTGTTCTGGTGTTGCCTTCAGCAACAATGAATTCCGCTGGTCGGCGCGGATCAACCGGGGTGATGGATTGATCCGACTTGTCCCGGGACTCGGCACGCGCGCCGTCGATCGAGTCGCGGACGACTATCCTGTTCTCATCGCTCCCGGTCAACCCAATCTGAGGGCCAACGTCACCGTGGAGGAAGTTCTGAGGTACTCGCCCAAGCGCGTTGACGTTATCAACCTCGAAACCAACTCTTTCGAAACCGTTGAGGTGAAGGAACTGCTGCGAAGCTGCGGGACACGATATCCGCAGATCCGGCTGTTAGTTTCGTTAGTCGACCAGGACAGAATCGAACAGGCGATAGGACTGGTGGACTTCGACAAGCGTGAAGTGGTGTTCACTTTTGAAGGCCTGATCCGCAAGACGCCTTTTGTGAGCTATGTGCGTGAGCTGTTGACCTTGCTACAGGACAAATTGGGAGCGCCGGTTGACATCGAGTTTGCCTTTGATGGCAGCGACTTCTATCTGGTCCAGTGCCGAGCACAAAGCTACAGCGGCGATGCGGTGCCCGTCCCGATTCCCCAGGACCTGCCTGCGGAACGGGTGTTCTTCTCTGCCAGCCGCTTCGTCTCCAACGGCCGAGTGCCGGAGATCACGCACGTTGTTTACGTGGATCCAGAGGGGTACAGCCAGTTGCCCGATGAGAACACGATGCGCGATGTCGGTCGCGCTGTGGGCCGCCTGAACAAGCTGCTTCCCAAGAGGCAATTCATCCTTATGGGCCCTGGTCGCTGGGGCAGCCGAGGTGACATCAAGCTGGGCGTTCCAGTCACCTACTCCGATATCAACAATAGTGCCATGCTGATCGAAGTTGCCCGGCAAAAGGGAAACTATCTGCCCGATCTCTCTTTTGGCACCCATTTTTTTCAGGACCTTGTGGAAGCCTCGATTCGCTACCTGCCTCTCTATCCTGACGATCCTCAGACAGTATTCAAGGAAGAGTTTCTGCGCCGCTCCCACAGCGTGCTTGAGGAACTTCTTCCGGAGTTCGCACACCTGTCGGATACCCTCCGCGTTGTCGATGTGCCGAAAGAAACCGCCGGCCTGATCTTACGAGTGCTGATGAATGCAGAGCTGGACCAGGCGGTGGCGTATTTGTCACCTCCACAACAACGAGGCGGACAGGCTGAATCAGGCATCGAGGTAGTTGATCGTACAGGCGAGGAACACTGGCGCTGGCGCTTTCGGATGGCCCAGAGGATCGCGGCGCAGCTCGATCCCGAGCAGTTCGGGGTCAAGGCCTTTTACCTGATCGGCAGCACGAAGAATGCAACCGCTGGCCCGGCGAGCGATATCGATCTGGTGCTTCATGTCCAGGGCACCGAGGAGCAGAGGAAGGAACTGATGCTCTGGCTGGAGGGCTGGAGTCGATGCCTTGGTGAGATCAATTTCCTGCGCACCGGCTATCGCACCGAAGGTCTGCTCGACGTTGAGCTGATTACCGATATGGACATCGCAGAGCGCTCGAGCTATGCAGTTAAAATTGACGCCATTACCGATCCTGCGAGGAAGCTGCCGATGAAGCAATAGTAGTTTGAACTAAAATACTCTGCATGCTGCTGCACCCCACACCATCCTTCTCAACCTGTAGTGAAGCTCGCTGATCCGCTGTGGCGGGCGTTTTCATCTTATGCGTCAATTTGTGGTGATATTTTAATCTGATGGGCTCCACGATTCTCACTTTATCGAGACACGGTTGATCTAAGTCGTTGTTCTTGCTGACCTGCTGACCTGCCATTCCCACCTTATGCGTTCACCCACAAGGGTGTTGACGATCGCCGAATGTTTACCATTGGCGCTGACAATGCGAATCGAGCGCTCAGGCGTGACCGTGAAGACAAGGTATTGTCCTGCCGGAAGTGACCTGTTTCCAGAATCCTTCGGATCGAATTTTCTCCCTCCCCTGGGAGAGGTTGCGAAAACAATAACGCCGCTATGCTAGTGACCACTGTGACGGGTGACTCACTGCAACGTGATAACAACGTAAGTCATGGTAGGAGCGCAAGAAGATCATCCTGTTCAAGGTACAGCCCCCACGTTGACTGAGAAAGCTCGTGCATGATCAGCACCCTCTTTTCGCGCACTGAAATACCGGCACTTCCACAATTCGAACCGTTCTTATCGCCCCCAAATCGTCCGCTCGTTATGTCAGACGCGGAGTCCCACAATAGCCCTCATGAGGCGAAATCAGCTCCAACGTGCGCCTTCCCCGTGAAACCTGGAGCTAGAGGTTTCAAAACCGGGACCTAAAAAATCGGCACTGAAATTTTGGTTGCTCAGACCGCTCTGCTGGCTCGGCCGAGACCACCTGACACCTCCTTCCCAAGACTAACGGCACATACAAATGATTTCGGGAACCTATAAGTAATGGTGCGCGACTCGTCCCCCACCGGCAGCCTGGATTGATGAGCACATATTTCAGCCGCGGGAGAACGAGAGTTGGAGTTTTGCGGCTGGCTACTACGCCAACCGTACCTCGCGTTATCTAAGAGCCAATGCGTATTGGTACGAATGCGTGGACCGATGGACTCAGACCAAACCGACCCGCTATCCGTCGTTCGAGGAGTGGAAGGACGATGCCGCTCATCGTGATTAGACAATGCCCCTTGTCCCTGGTGTCCAGGTTAGGCGGCGGTCAGAGTCAAATGCTACTTTCGAACGCGATTGCCAGTCCTCGGTTCCGTACCGTTGGTGACACGGCACGTCTGACGCCCCTCTTCGAGGAGCGCCCCAGCCAGCGCGGGATTCTGTAGCTCTTTGAGAGCTCGCTCCATCTCCGTCCATTTCGATGAAGTTTGCTCCTGCTGGATCGCTTCGCAGACAAGCCTCAGCACTCGGCGGTCCTCGTCGGGAGGCATCGCCAATAGGCCCGCTTCGCGATCGAAGCAGTTCGCGAAATCGTCGCAAACTAGGGACTGACACTTCTCCCACGCCTTCTGATCAACGTAGCCCCCGGCAAGCAGCCCGACGACGCCCGTTAAGTCCCCCATCTTCTTTTGGATGCACTCGGCGACTAACCCATCGATGTCCGCCGGCAGACTGCACCCAAACGCATTCCGACACACTCTTGTCTCCACTGAGAGTACGAAGTCATGGTTCTCGGCCTTGCTCGGAAGTGTACGACCAACGAGCCATGAAGCGTCGGCGAGTAACACGGCACAAATCACTAGAGATGGCATCAACCGGCGGGTAGGGTTGCGCAGGTATGGAATGAACGCTAGCCCTAGCGCGATGAGCATTACGGGGCCTACCCGGCCCAAGTGCGCGACCAGCTTTGCTTCTTCCGTGGAGAAAGCGCTTTGGGCTTGAGCCAGCTCTAGTTCAAGCTCATCTTGCCTGAACGTGCGCAAATAACGCCCTCTACTACATGGTACTGTGTTGACAGCGGGCGAACCGATGCCGACGTCCGATCCCGTTCGACGCTACCGGCCGCTGCTGTACGCAGCCGCGATCCTGTTCGCGGCCTCGACCATTCTCTACAGCGCAGCGTGGATGTACTACATCCGCCAGCAGGAGCGGGTTGAAATCGGGATTGATAACAATCTGGTTCGGGGCGCATTGGAAATCCGCAACGTGTACAAGGACAGCCCCGCGGAACGGGCCGGTCTGAAAGCGGGTGATCGCATTCTGGCGGTCAATGGCAAACCGGCCGGTGTCACGGGAAACGATTCCCCCGCCCGCGTCAGGGCCTGGGTGGAGGCGAAGCCCGGGGATGCGGTTCGGCTGACCGTTCAACGCCCGGGATTTCCCCAGCCGTTGCAGATTACTGTGTATTTTCGAGCCGCGCGTGGGACCGGCGACACCGGCACGGCGCACTCGGTCGCAGAGCAGATTCGAAGGACCTACCCCATTTTGTTTCTGGTGGTCGGCCTGGTAGTCCTGTTTCTCCGGGTCGAGAACCGCGATGCCTGGCTGCTGGCGCTGCTGTTTGCCTCGTTTATCGCGGTGGCCGATTTGCCGAGCGCTTTCGTGTACGCACCGCTTCGCGCTTTTCTTTTCGCCTACCGGACGGTGTTTAGCATGCTGCTGGCGCCGCTTTTCTATTTCTTCTTTGCGGTTTTTCCCACGCGCTCTCCCATTGACCGCAAGACCCCCTGGCTCAAGTGGGTGCTGCTGGTGCTGCTTGCCAGCCTCTTTGTGGGCGGGATCCGCCAAGGTGACTTTGAGCCGCTGCCTTTTCTGCTGTCGTGGCTGGGAATGGGCGTCACCGGCTGGGTGAGGCTGGTTCTGGGGTACGGCGCCGTCCTTTTGGGCGTGCTGTCACTGCTGCTGAATGTCTTCAGCGTTTCTAGCATCGAAGACCGGCGCAAGCTCAAAGTGATGCTGTGGGGCACCATCGTCGGAGTCACACCTGCCGTGTTGATCGGAGTTATGGGCGACGTGTGGCGCTTCCAGGAACCCTTCTGGCTGAACTTCGCCAAGGTTAGCCTGCTGTTTCTTTTCCCTCTCTCCTTCGCCTACGCTGTAGTGAAGCACCGAGTGTTGGACATTCCCGTCCTGCTCAAGCGTAGCGCGCGCTACTTCCTCGTCGAACGCGGATTTGTCATCCTGATTCTGGCGCTTTCGGTTGGGCTGACGTTATGGTTCGGGCAGGCTTTCTCTCGTTATTTTTCCGCCGGATCGAGGGCAGCCATTCCGATTGGCGCGACCTTTGGCGTGCTGATGATCTCGGGAGCAACGCAGCTCCATCGCCGGGTCAGGACGCGGCTGGACCGGGCTTTCTTCCGTAGCTCCTACGACGCACAGCAGATTCTGGAGGATCTCGCGGCCAGAGCGCTCACGGTTACGACCCGCGCAGATCTGGCTTCGTTGCTGGAGCAGAAGATTCGGGACGCGCTCCATCCCACCTCGATGTTTGTCTACCTGGAAGACGGCGCACGACAGTTCCTTGCATATGCAGGTAATCCGCCGGCCGAGGCGATGACTCTGTCGCCAAAGGGAGACGCGATTGCCATGCTGTCGAAACGCAGCGGGCCCAAGGATCTGAACCCCGAGGAAACCTACGGCACGCAATTGGAGCCGCTGCAGCCTGAGTGCCTGGTACCAATTCGCGGCTCCAGCGAAGGCGAGTTGCAGGGAGGCATCGTGCTGGGCGGGCGACTTTCCGAAGAGCCGTATTCGGTCAGCGATAAGCGCCTGCTGGGGTCGGTGGCGAGTCAGGCGGGCATTGCCATGCACAGTATGACGCTGGCGGAAAAAATGGCGGAGCGCATGGAGGCAGAGCGGCGTGTGGAGCAGGAAATGCAAATCGCCAGCCAGGTGCAGAGCCGGCTGCTGCCACAGGAGGCGCCATTGCTCAGGACGCTGGAGTGCGCCGGCAAATGCGTCCAGACGCGCGCTGTCGGCGGCGACTACTATGACTTCCTCGATCTCGGCACAGGCGGACTTGGGTTGGTGCTGGCTGATATTGCGGGGAAGGGAATTTCAGGGGCGCTTCTCATGGCCAATCTGCAGGCCAATCTGCGCAGCCAATATGCGCTGGCGCTGGAAGATATTCCCCGACTGCTGCGCTCAGTGAACCGTCTGTTCTACAAAAACACCGAGACCAACCATTACGCAACTACCTTCTTCGCCGTTTACGATGACGAAACACGTCGCTTGCGTTATGTGAATTGTGGTCATAATCCACCCATCGTGGTGCGGGCCAACGGAGACGTCGAGCGACTCAATGCCGCGGCTACGGTGTTGGGTTTATTCGAGGATTGGGACTGCGAAGTGGAGGAGTGTGAACTGGCAGCGGGCGATGTTCTGGTGATTTATACAGATGGCATTTCTGAAGCAGGAGAGAGTGAACAAGGAGACAGCGAAGAGTTTGGCGAAGAGCGGCTGATCGCGGCGGTTCGCCAGAACCGGCAGCAATCAGCCGCTGACATTATGGATGAGATTCTCGGCGCTGTACAGCAATTCAGCCGCGGCGAGCAGGCCGACGACATGACGCTGATTGTGGCGAAGTGCCGGAGCGTAATATAGGCCTCGCAGTTTTCCATCGGGTTACAGCTGTGGGATACTCCCCCGTGAAGTCCGCGTCGTGTCAAGTTGACGGGTAACGCCCCAATCGGACAAGTGGCCACTCCAAATCTGTGGAGAGTTTTGTTACAGGCTCTTAGTCTTGTGACCTTATCGTGGACTCCCCTGACAGTTCCACCCGCGCCGGCGCGGTCGCTTTTAACTTACTGAACTGCGATTGTTTTCGCTGCTTCTTCTCGGCTTCTTGCTGTGCTAGTTCTTCAGGGCTGAGCATCGTCAAGGCGCTCAGTCGCGCGTCGGGTTGTGCAACGGCACTCTCCAGCAGGTTTGTGAAATGATGCAGCATGCGCTGGATCGTTGCCGGTTCAAAGAGCTCGGTGCTGTACACCCAATAGCCGACTAGGCCCTCGGGGCGTTCGCCGACGAACACAGCCATGTCGAACTTCGACGTTGTGACCGGCACTTCAAAGGGTTCCACACGCAATCCCGCCAACTCGCGTTTGGCGCGCGGGACGTTCTGCATAACAAACAGCACCTGCACGATGGGGTTGTGCGTTGGGCTTCGCTCGGGCTGGATGTCCTGGACGATCTTGGGGAATGGAACCTCCTGATGGGCGTAGGACTCCAGCATGCCCTCGCGCATTCGGCCTAACAGTTCACGGAAAGTCGGATTGCCGGAGAGGTCGGTGCGCACCGCCAGCAGGTTGATGAAGAAACCAATCATGCCTTCGGTTTCAGGCATGGTGCGATTGGCAAGGTCGGTGCCGACAACAATCTGTTCCTCTCCGGAATACTTTGAGAGCAGCAGCTGATATATCGTCATCAGGGTCATAAAGAGCGTGACGCCTTCCCGGCGCGCCAGCTCTTTCGTCGCGTTCAGCTTTTCAGCCGGAATATGTAACATCTCGCAGGCACCAGTGAACGTCCGCGACTTAGGACGTTCGTGATCCAGCGGAAGCTCCAGTACGGGCGGGACGCCTTTGAGGCGCTCGCGCCAAAATGCAAGCTGCTTCTCCAGGACTTCTCCTTGAAGCCAGGCGCGTTCTTGCGCGGCGTAATCGGCGTATTGGACCTTGAGTTCCGCTAGGGGCGATGAGCTGCCGGAGGAGAAGGCCTCGTACAATGCCGACATTTCCTGAAGGAAGATTCCGGCAGACCAGGCATCGCTGATGATGTGATGCATGGTGAGCTGTAGCACATGGTCCTCGGGGCTGAGGCGCAACAAGTGGGCCCGCACCAAAGGCGCTTTCGATAAGTCGAATGGGAGGAGCAATTGCTCGATGGCGATACGGCGCGCCTCGGCTTCGCGTTCCGTTTCCGGTACGGAACTGAGATCCTGTATCACCAGAGATATCGTCAGAGAGGAAGCGATCACCTGTACGGGATGACCATCTTTCACCGCGATGGTCGTGCGCTGCGATTCGTGACGGCGCACGATCTCGTTGATCGCGCGCTCCAGGGCTTCAACTCGAAGCACACCACGGAGGCGCAAAGTGCGAGGGATGTTATAGAGCGGATTGTTGGGTTCAATCTGGTCCAGCACCCATAGGCGCTCCTGGGCAAAGGACAACGCCAAGTCGCTATTACGTGGTATCTGTTTTATCGGCGGCGGAACCATTCCCTGCTCCTCGCGGCGCGTGGTATCCATGCGCTTCGCGAGTTCGGCAACGCTGGGCGATTCGAATATGGCCCGGACCGGCACAGAGAGCTGGAAATGCTCGCGCAAGCGGGACGCGATTTGGGTCGCCAGCAGCGAGTGACCACCGATGTCGAAGAAATTGTCTTCGACGCCGAGGTCGTCGCGCTTTAGCACTTCGGCCCAAATAGAGGCGACGACCTCTTCAGTTGGGGTACGCGGCGCAATCGCTTCCTTCGACGAGCTCTTTACCTCTTCCGGCTTGGGCAGGGCCTGGCGGTCGACCTTGCCATTAGCATTCAGCGGGAACTTTGCAAGTTCAATGATTGCGGCGGGAACCATGTAATCCGGCAACTGCGCCCGCAGATAAGTACGTAATTCATTTGAGTGCGCCGTGCCCACAACGTAAGCGACCAACGATTTTTCCCCGCGCTCGTCGGTCAAGGCGAGCACAACCGCCTGCTTCAGGCCAGAGTGTTGCAGAAGCAGCGACTCGATTTCGCCGAGCTCAATTCGGAAACCGCGAATCTTGACCTGGTCATCCACGCGACCTAGAAATTCGATGTTTCCGTCCGGCAGATAACGCACCAGATCGCCGGTACGATACATGTTGGCGCCGCGATCAGGCGCGAAACGCTCAGGCACAAAGCGCTCGGCGGTGAGATCGGGCTGGCCGATGTATCCCGCGGTTACACCGTCGCCTGCAATGTAGAGCTCTCCCGGTACTCCAACGGGAACTGGTTCTTGGTGGCCATCCAGCACGTAGACGCGAGTGTTTGCGATCGGTTTGCCGATCGGAATCGTCTGCACCGGCGAGTGCCGCCAGTCGAAGTCCTTTACCCGTAACGTCAAGGAGCCGACGGTCGTTTCCGTCGGCCCGTAGTGGTTCAGAACTTCGCAGCTGCCGTCGGCGCCGATAATCTTCGATAACAACGGTAAGTTGAGGGCTTCGCCGCCGGTGATGAGGAATTTGCGCGGCAACACTTCCCTGCCTCCGCCGGAGTTCAGCAACGCCATCAGATGCGAGGGAACGATCTTCAGCACATCAATGGGATTCCCTGCCGTGTACTGGCGCAGACGTAGACTGTCGGTGACGACATCGTAGCCGATGATGTGCAGGCAGCCTCCGGAGACTAGAGAGGAATAAATGCAAGTGTTTCCCAAGTCTGCGCTGAGGGTAGAAACCGTAGCGAAATGCAGAGGCTCCGTTTGTCTTTCCAGTTCGAGCCACCGCTGGATATAAGCGGTGTAATTCACCAGATTACGATGGCGAACAGCGACGCCTTTGGGTGTTCCGGTCGATCCCGAGGTGTAGATCACATACGCAATATCTTCCGGAGTGTTCACCGAGGGCGGATTGCTGACCGGCTGATTCAACCAATGCTCGCGATGCTGATCCATCAAAATCAACTCTCCGCCAACTGATGGCATCAGGCACTCAAACTTCGCCTCGGTAATTAGGGCTGCCCCGCCCGCCAATTGTCGCGCCAGGCGAGGCTTGGGATGGTCGGCGCTGAGGGGAACATAAGCGCCCCCTGCCTTCATGATCCCCAATACAACCACTATCTGGCTGGTGCTGCGTTCCATGCAAAGGCCGACAAGAGAGTTCGCATGCACACCCTTACAACGGAGATGGTGCGCCAGTTGGTTAGCCTGCTCGTTCAACTGGCGATACGTGAGGCAGTCTTCCTGATAACGGACGGCCGGAGCATCCGGCGTTCGAGCAGCTTGGTCTTCAAACCATGTGTGGATGCAGTGCTGGCGTGGGTAGTCGGCTGAGGTCTGATTCCAATTGATAAGCAACCGCTGCCGATCCTGCTCGTTGAGCAGTGGAAGACGACTGATGGGTGTCTCGAGATGTGCAGCGGCGTGTTGCAGAAGCGTGAAATAGTGACTGCACCAACGCTCTACCGTTTCGCGGTCCAATCGCCCGGCATCGTACTCGAGCGCGACGTTTAGCCATTCTCGGTCGAGACGGGTTGCTAGCTTCACGCGGAACTGCTCACTCACTACCCTCTGCCGGACCGTGCTAATTCGCAGATTCCTGTAAGTCTGAGCCGCAGGAATAGCCGAAAAGTTGAAGGCGAAAGGCAGAACCGGACCCTGCTCCTCGGCTTGAGCAAGGCCGGTGTTCGACCACGAGAAGCTGTCTTGCCAATTACGGAAATCTGCCGTGTCACGTCGCACCTGCTGCAGTAGATTCATGAAGCTAGCACCTTCGGAGCAGTCGGCCGTGAGTGGCATTACCTTTGCGAGCGGCCCGAGAGCATTGGCCAACTCGCTATAGCTGCGTCCGTCGAAATAACAACCGACGGTGATGCTGGAGCGACTCGTCATTCGTGACAAGAACGCCAGCCAGCTCGCGAGCAGCAGGGTGGCCAATTCTGCCTCGGAGTGTTCGCCGAGTGTGTTCCGGCTGATGCGAACCGTTACGCTCTCCGGCAAAAAATTGCCCATAGGCTTCTTTTCAAAGCCAGCTAGGGAACCTTCAAGCTGCGAGAACTCGATGTTGCGGCAATAATCGCGCCAGTAATCCCGCGCCGGCTTCGACTCGTCGCTGGTAAGCAATTCCTGCTGCCACTCGGAGATGTCCGCATATTGCATGACCTCTTTGTGGGGCGGGTTTCCTGCGTAGGATTGGAAAATCTCGTCGCGTAGGTTCTGGAGGGTCCGCCAATCGGCGCAAACTGCCGGCAGGCCGAGGGCCAGCATGTGAGTGTCGGCAGCCAATTGCGCCAACACAACCGACAACGTTGGCCCCTTCTCTATCGCAACGGAGGCTTTCGTTTCCTCCGCCAGTTCGCGAAAGCGCTTAGCATGAGCTTCCTCGTCCAAGTCGGCCAAGTCTGCTGCCGTCCACGCAAAATTTGGCGAATCCAAGATCACCTGAAAAGGGACCTTCACGCCGGTCTGGCGATGGAAGACAGTGCGCAAAATTTCGTGACGTGCAACCACTTCACGAATGGAGTCCTTCAGCCTTGCAGGATCGAGCGGGCCTTCCAGCGCGAGCTCACACTCGGCCCACAGCGAGGGCGGCGGGTGGCCGATTTGCTGTGACCAGGTGCGGTTCTGCTGAACGGAAAGTCGAAACCCCGCCACGGTCGGATTACTCATGGGCCCTCCGCTGTTTCCTAACGCCTAGCTCTGAGTCATTGTCTTGCGTTTTGCCGTCTTGAGTTTCTGACTGCCGACTTGCTGAAACTCTTTATGCTGCAACGCGAGTTGTTTCTGGTCTTCCTCTTCGAGCACGGCGATCAAATCGCTGAGGCGCAGGGCAGGATTGGCTATCGCCCTTTCCAACACCAGTTGATACAACCCGGTCATGCGCGTAATCGAGGATGCGTCGAACAAGTCAGCACTATAAACCCAATTGCCCATCACGCCTTGATCGGTTTCCGAAACAAAGACCGCCATATCGAACTTCGACGGCACATTAATGGGGAACCAACTCAGAGAGAGTCCGGGCATTGTTTTCGAGGAGCGCGGCGTATTCTGCTGCACAAACAATACCTGCACAATCGGACTGTGGCTGAGACTGCGTTCTGGTTGAAGTTCTTCGACCAGCTTGTCGAAAGGAACGTCCTGATGAGCATAAGCGCCGAGTGCCACATCGCGGACTCGCGCCAGCAACTCCGTGAATGTCGGATCGCCGGAAAGATCGGTCCGCAAGGCCAACAGGTTGACGAAGAATCCGATCAGCGCTTCGCTCTGCACAGTCCCGCGGTTGGCGAGGTCAGTGCCCAACACAATGTCGGTTTGGCGGGTGAGGTGCAACACAAGAGTCTGGAAGCCCGCCAGCAGAGTCATAAACGCGGTGCTGCCCTGTTGCCGGCTTAGCGAACGGACGGACTCCAGCAGGCTGGCTGGCAACAGGAACCGGTGCATGGCGCCACGGAAAGTGGGCTTCGCGGGACGTGGGCGGTCGGACGGAATCTGTAACAGAGGCGGTGCTAGGTCCAGCTGCTGACCCCAATATTCCACCTGCCGGGCAAGCACTTCACCCTGTAACCAATTCCTCTGCCAGACAGCGTAATCGGCATACTGAATTTCGACCGCCGGCAGTGGCGCCGGTCTCTGGTTGAGCGCGGCTTCGTAGAGTTCGGTTAGTTCGCGAAGAAGAATGCCAGTGGACCATCCATCGTCGGCGATGTGGTGAGTGGTCACCATAAAAATGTGATCTTCTTCACCCAGGCGGATAAGCAGGTAACGAATGATTGGATCTTTCGCCAAATCGAATGGCGTTGCAGCTTCTTCCTGCACGATCCGACGAGCTTCGTTCTCGAGCTCAGGATTGGTGAGATGGCCGAGATCGATCAGATGCAGCGGTCGTTGGCCGGACTCGGCGATGATCTGGAAAGGCTGCCCTTTTTCCGATCCGTAAGTTGTGCGCAGCACCTCGTGGCGAGTGACGACGCCGTTGATCGCTGTTTCCAAAGCATCGACATCCAGCTTGCCTGTTAACCGCAAAGGTCGCGGTATGTTGTACAGCGAATTGTTGGGCTCGATCTGGTCGAGGACCCACAGGCGCTGCTGGGCAAACGACAGCGGCAAGCGCTCCTCGCGCGGCGCGCGCTCAATCGGCGGTGCAATTGAGCCCTGGTGGCTGCGTTGCTGCTGCTCCGCCGCCTGCGCTAAGGTCGCAATGGTCGGGCACTCGAAGACAGAGCGAACCGGCAAGTCTACGCGCAGGTTCTGGCGGATACGCGACACAACCTGGGTGGCAGAAAGCGAGTGCCCGCCGAGTTCAAAGAAGTTGTCGTCGAGGCCCACACGTTCAACCCGCAAGACGTCGGCGAAGATTGCGGCGATCATCTCCTCCGCTGGACTGCTGGGTGCGCGGTAATCACCGAGTGCCTCGGCGCTGGATGACTCAGGGGCGGGCAAGGCGCGGCGATTGACCTTGCCGCTGGCTGTGAGGGGCATGGCATCCAACAATACGAAAGCCGCGGGGACCATGTACTCAGGCAATTTTCCGCCGATGTAGAGGCGAAGCTGCGGAACCAGTTTGGCCGCAACGCGCTGCCGGAGCGGATTGTTGGAGTAGGTTGACCATGGGCGACTAATATCGCTCTCGCCCGGAAACCGCGTCATGGCGTAGTCGGCTACTTTTCCTTGTGTGTTGCAACGACGAAATACCGCGTCGCACAACCCATCGGTTGCCAATTTCGAGGTGCGGATTTCGATGCGGTACGGCAGCTCTTGCTCAAGACTCCAGATGTCTTCCGGCTCGGTTACGTGTGTGGGAGCATGCTGGGCGATACGTTGGCGCAATTCGCCGACGATACCGCTTCCCTCATCCGCCAACCATTCGATGGCTACGGCTGCCTCACGCAATCGGGCGTTAGGAATGGCGGTGACTCCGAGCATTTCTGGCTGCGTCTTTTGCAGAATTTCTGCGAGCGAGGCACGATTCAGCCCCTGCTTCTGCCAGTCGAGCCAGGCACACTCGACTCGCGGCGGGGCCTGTTCCCCCACATGCAGGATCACGTCGTACCGGAACCGCGTCAGCTCGTTTTGCGCGCGCCCACGTTTGAGCTGGACTTCCACATGCGTGATTTGCGGCCAGCGATAACGAATAGCGGTGAAAAACTCAGGATCGACGACCAGTTCGCCCTCCTGACGAATTCCCTTCCGCACACGACGCTGGAGTTCCTGGCGGCTCATGGCATCGTCGGCTTTGAAGACCTCTACGGAAGTATGGAACACCTCCAGTAAAGACAGACTGCGAACGTCACCAATGAAAATGGCGCCACCGGGTCGAAGCGCTGTAACAGCAGCGTCCAGCACCGCCATCAGGTAGTCGACTTCCGGGAAGTACTGGATGACCGAGTTCAGCACGACGGCATCGAACTGTCCGCGCATTTGCTCTGCGTCAAACTCATGCGCTGCCCTCTGCTCAAGGGTGACTTGCGGCAAGCGCAGTTCCGGACGCTGCCGCTGCTGCTCCAGAAACTTAAGCGCGGTCTGCGAGATGTCGGTTCCGTAGTATCGCTCGCAGTCTGGAGCGAGGCGAAAGAGCAAGAGGCCTGTGCCGCAGCCGATTTCCCAGACACTGCGTGGATTGAGCGAGCGAAGGCGATCCACGGTGGAGTCGACCCAGACCCGCATTTCTTCACTGGGAATGGGTTGGCCGGTGTAGCTGCTGTCCCAGCCCTTGATGTTGAAGGTGGCTTCTTCCACTCCGCCGCCGCGGCGATAGGCTTCGTCGAAAGCTTCCGACCACTGGGAGACTTGTTCGGCGCCTAGGTTGGCGTCGGCTGAGGAATCGTCGCCACGATAGGCCGGATTGGGAACGACATAGGCGACCAGCCGCTTGTGGCCGGGCACGTCTTCGCGAGCCATCACTACGCTCTGCATCACGCCAGGATGGCTGTCGAGCGTGGTTTCTATCTCGCCCAGCTCGATACGGAAGCCCCGCAGCTTAACCTGGTGGTCGATACGTCCCAGGTACTCAATATTGCCGTCGGGCAGGAAGCGCGAAAGGTCGCCCGTCTTGTAGAGGCGCGAGCCCGGCTCGGAGCTGAACGGATTGGAAATGAACTTTTGGGCGGTGAGCTCCGGCTGCTGGTAGTAGCCGCGCGCCAGTTGCACTCCGCCGATGTGCAACTCGCCCGGCACGCCGACTGGAACCGGCTGGAGATAATTGTCGAGGATGTAAAGCTGGGTGTTCCATACCGGCTTGCCGATGGGAACAACCATCATCGAAGAGTCAGGACGGCAATGCCAGTAACTCACGTCCACCGCGGCTTCGGTGGGTCCGTAGAGATTATGTAACTCGCCACCTAGGCGCTCGAAGAAGCTCTGCTGCAGTTCGTAAGGCAAGGCTTCGCCACTGCAGATCACGCGACGCAGACTTGTACAGTGCTCGACACCCTCGGCTTCAAGGAAGATGCGCAGCATCGAGGGCACGAAGTGCATGGTAGTGATGTTGCGCCGCCGAATGAGGTCGATAAGGTAGTTGGGGTCCTTGTGACCATCGGGGCGGGCAATCACGAGGCCAGCACCAGTCATGAGCGGCCAAAAGAACTCCCACACCGAGACGTCGAAACTGTAGGGCGTCTTCTGCATCACGCGGTCGCTGCCATCGAGACCATAGGCGTCCTGCATCCACAGCAGCCGATTGACGATGCCTTGATGAACGTTAGGAACGCCTTTTGGCTTACCGGTCGAGCCGGATGTGTAAATCATGTACGCCTGGTCCTTCCCGGTCGCGATGAGCGGCGGATTCTCTCTAGGCTCGGAGGCTAACATGTGCCAATCGCGGTCAAGGCAAATCCTGGGGACCTCGTGCTGCGGCAGTATGTCCAGCAGGCGCTGCTGAGTGAGGAGGACCGGTGGCTCGGCATCATCGAGCATTACGCCGAGCCGCGACTTTGGATAATCTGGGTCGAGCGGAACATAGGCTCCGCCGGCTTTTATAGTACCGAGCAAGGCCACGACCATCTCTACGGAACGTTGGGCGCAAACGGCAACAAGCTTGTCGGGCCTGACTCCCAGCTTTCGCAACCGGTGCGCCAACTGGTTGGCCCGTGCGTTCAGTTCGCGATACGTCAGCTCCTGCGATTCGTACACCAGCGCGAGGGCGTCCGGAGTGCGCTCCACCTGGTCTTCGATGAATTGGTGAAGCGAGCGCTCGCGATTGACCGCATGCGTAGTGTCGTTCCATTGCACCACGATTTGCTCGCGCTCTCCCACAGTCAGAAGTGGTAACTCACTAAGTCGCTTCGCAGGCGCAGCGGCAATGGCTTCGAGCAGCACGCGGTAATGACTCAAGAATCGCCTGATGGTCGCGGCCTCGAAAAGATCGGTCGAATACTCGACGGTGCAGTAGAGGCCGTCTGGCTTTTCAACCGTAAACAGACCAAGGTCGAACTTGGCAGTGCCGTTGTGCACGTCCATACTGCGCAGCTCAAGGCTGGGAAGTTGCAGACTGATTCGCGGCGCATTCTGCAAGACGAACCAGACCTGGAAAAGCGGCATGCGCCCCAATTCGCGCTCAGGTTGGAGCTTTTCCACCAGCTTTTCGAACGGCAGGTCCTGGTTGCTGTAGGCACCAAGGGCAGTGGAGCGAACCCGCTCCAGGAGCTCTACGAACCTGGGATTCCCTGAGAGATCAGTCCGCATGACCAGGGTATTGACGAAGAAACCGATGAGGTCTTCGAGTTCGGTGCGAGTGCGACTGGCAATCGGCGAGCCAACAACGATTTCCTCCTGCCGCGTGTAGCGATAGAGGAGGGTCTGGTAGGCAGCCAGAAGAGTCATGAACAAGGTCGCGCCGTACTGTTGGCTGAGCTCGTTCAGGCGATCGAGCAAGTCACGCGGGAGCACCTCCTTCTCCGTCGCCCCGCGCAGGCTCAGAACATCCGGACGACGATGATCGGTGGGTAACTCAAGGGTTTCAAGTGCTCCGGCAAGTTGCTTGGTCCAGTAATCCAGTTGTCGCGCAATGATGTCGCTCTTCAGCCAGTCACTCTGCCAGACTGCAAAGTCGGCATACTGCACCGGCAATTCCGGCAATGGCGAGGATTTGCCCTCACGCTTCGCCTCATAGAGCGGCGCCAGTTCATTGGCAAACTGCCAGATCGACCAGCCATCGTTCGCGATGTGATGGAAATTCAGCAGCAGTACATGGTCGCAGTCGGCGAGTTTCAATAGGCTGGCGCGGATCAGCGGACCCGTTTGAAGATTAAAGATGTGACGGCCATTTTCAATGGCCATTCGGCGTACTTCCGACGGTTGCTCGTTTGTCGGAATGTGGCTGAGATCGAGGATGGGCAGATCGATTTTCAGCTCAGGACTGATGACCTGCACGGGACTGTCGCCCTTGACAACATAGGTGGTACGCAGAATTTCATGGCGACGAATGATCTCATTCAGAGCACTGTGGAGTGCATTCACGTCGAGCGCACCATCCAGACGCAGCGCCATGGGAATGTTGTAGTAAGGGCTGTCGGGTTCAAGCTGGTTGAGGAACCAAAGCCGCTGTTGGGCTGACGACAGTGGCAAGGCACGGTCACGCGGGGCGCGGCGAACCGGTGGCAGGCTGTCAACGGCAACCTGCAAGCTTTCGACCCTCGGCGCGAGTTCTGCGATGGTGGGGGCCTCGAACATGGCGCGCAGCGGCAGTTCTACGTGCGCCCACTGGCGCACGCGGGAAACGACCTGCGTCGCCAGCAGTGAGTGGCCTCCCAGACGGAAGAAGTTGTCATGCACACTGATCTGCGGCAGGCGCAGAACCTGGGACCAGATCTCGACCAGTTTCTGCTCGACGGCGTTTCGCGGAGCGACAAAGACTTCCGCCTCATCACGGGTAAACTCGGGCGCAGGTAATGCCGCTCGGTTGATCTTGCCGTTCGGCGATAGCGGCATCACCGCCAAAACAACGAAAGCCGAAGGCATCATGAACTCGGGCAGCTTCTCGCTGATACGAGTCTGCAATTGGCCGATCAAATCACCCTCTTTCGAAGTGGCATCCTGCGGCACAACATACGCCACTAAACGCTTGTCGCCGGGGAAGTCTTCGCGTGCTACTACCACACACTGCCGCACAGCGGAGTTGGCAAGCAGCACCGCCTCAATCTCGCCCAACTCGATACGGAAACCGCGCAGCTTGATTTGGTGATCGATGCGACCGAGGTACTCAATATTACTGTCCTGACCATAACGGCACAGATCGCCGGTGCGGTACATGCGAGCAGCCGGCTCGCTGCTGAACACATTCGGAACGAAGCGCTCGGCCGTTAGATCGGGGCGCCCGTAATACCCGCGTGCCAATCCTTCACCCGCAAGGTACAACTCTCCGGGCACGCCGACCGGTACCGGATGCAGATGGCGGTCGAGAATATACGCCTGCGAGTTCGTAATCGGCCGCCCAACGGTTACGCTTGCACCCCGAGGAACCAGCGTGTAGGTCGAATAGGTTGTGTCCTCGGTAGGCCCGTAGAGGTTGTAGACGCGCTCGACTTTCGTGTTCGCATAGATCTGTTCGACTAAGGTCTGTGTCAGCGCTTCGCCCGCGAGGTTGATCGTTCTCACCGAATCCGGAACTCCGCCAACCCGAACCAACTCATTGATGGCTGATGGAACCGTATTGATAAGCGTGACTTCATCCTTTGCAGCCAGCGTGGGCAGATAAAGCGCGTTCTCGCCAAGAATGACGCAACCGCCCATGCTGAGGGGCGCAAACATCTCAAACACTGACAGGTCGAAGCACATCGAGGTGGAGAACAAGACTCCGGCCAGTTCCCCCGGCTCGAATGCCTCGCGAGCCCAGTGCACAAAGGTCGCGGCACTGCGGTGCTCAATGGCGACACCCTTCGGCCTACCGGTCGATCCCGAGGTGAACAACACATACGCCAAATGGTTGGGGCTCGCGGCGCGCTCCAGCTCGGTCACGGGCTGCTGGGAAATCTCGGCCCAATCGCTATCCAGACAAATGCGCTCGCCTTGGTAGCCAATCAAGTCACTTGCAATTGCACTGGCAGTGAGCACCATCGGCGCTTTTGCGTCCTCTAGAATGTTGCAATTTCGTTCTTTCGGATAATTGGGATCGAGCGGAACGTAAGCGCTACCCGATTTCAGAATGCCGAGAATGCCTACCAGCATCTCAACCGAACGAGGAACGTAGATGCCTACCAACACCTCCGGGCCGGCGCCGCGTTCGCTCAAATAATGCGCAACCTGGTTGGCCCGTCGATTTAAGTCGCGATAAGAAACCCGCGTTTCACCGACAATGAGCGCCACAGCGCCCGGTGTCGCCTCGGCCTGTCGCGCGACAAAGTCGTGCAACAAGTCGTCTTTCGGATAATTCGCCGCTGTCTCATTGAATCCGATAAGAATCTTCTGCTCTTCAGCCCTACTCAAGAGCGGAAGGTCCGCGATACAGGAAGCAGGATGCGCAGCGATTCCCTCTAGCAGGTTCTGGTAATGACCGATCATGCGATCGATAGTCGCGGCGTCGAACAGGTCGGTGTCGTACTCGATGCGCAGCAACAGACCCTGAGGCACCGGGAATGCAAACCAGGACATGTCAAGGATCGAGGTGGACTGATGGATCGACGACCGTTCCACCGTCAATCCCGAAGCCTCGAAATAGCGACGCGGCATGTTTTGCAAACCGAAGAGCACCTGGAAGATCGGGTTATAGCTGAGGCTGCGCTGGGGCTGCAGTTCCTCGACGAGTTTTTCGAAGGGCAATTCCTGGTGTGCGTACCCGTCGAGAGCTACCTGCTTTACGCGTGTCAAAAACTCGCGGAATGTTGGGTTGCCGGAGAGGTCGGCGCGCAGTGCGAGCGTGTTCACGAAGAATCCGATGAGCGGCTCGATCTCGGCATAATCGCGTCCGGCTATCGTGGAGCCCACCACGATGTCCTCCTGTCCGGAGTAACGAGAAAGCAGCAACTGAAAGCCAGCGAGCAGGGTCATGAACAGCGTGGCGCCTTCACTCTGGCTGAGGATATTGAGTCGCTCTATAAGGTCATTCGAGATAACGTGAGTGCGCACATCACCGCGATGACTCTGTATCGCAGGACGCGGCCGGTCGGTCGCTAATTCCAGCACGGCTGGGGCACCGTCGAGCTGAGTGCGCCAGTAGTCAACCTGTCGCTTGAGGGTCTCACCCTGTAACCACTGCCGTTGCCATACGGCGAAGTCGGAGTACTGAATGGTCAGTTCGGGTACTGGCGATGGGTGACCGTGCGAAAACGCCTCATAGAGCGCCGCTAACTCACCTGCGATCAAGCTGCCGGACCAGCCATCGCCTACGATGTGGTGAACGATGATGAGCACTGCATGGTCGTCTGAGCTCAGGCGCAACAGACGAGCCCGGATAAGCGGGCCCTTTGCAAGATTGAACGGCGTCGTGGCTTCTGCATGCGCCAACCGGCTCAGCTCCAACTCCTTGGCATGCTGGTCAGCGCCGTCAACTGGCACGGGAGGCAGCGAAATCACGATCTCGGGCGAAATTGCGGCTACTGGATGTCCATCGACATTGTGAAACGTGGTCCGTAGTGATTCGTGACGGCGCACGATTTCGTTGACAGTCCGCTCAAGTGCCTCAGCATTCAGGTTGCCGCGCATACGGTACATCGCCGAAATGTTGTAGAGCGGACTGTCCGGCTCCAGCTGGTCGATGAACCAGAGACGCTGTTGTGAGTACGAGAGAGGTAACCGGCCCTCGTGGCTAACGCGAGTTATCGGCGGCAAGACCATGCCGGCCTGGGCACGACGCCCTATTTCGATGCGCTCGGCGAACTGCGCAATCGTGGGGGCATCAAACATGGCGCGCAGCGGCAATTCGACTCCCAGCGTTTGCCTCACCCGCGCGACGACCTGCGCCGCCATCAGGGAGTGGCCGCCGAGAGCGAAGAAATTGTCATGGATTCCCGGGTTCTCGACACGCAACAACCGAGACCACACGGCAGCCAGAAATTCTTCTTCTGGCGTGCGCGGCGAAACATATTCGCCGCTGGTGCGACGACGCATTATCTTCACCGCCTCGATCGCCTGGGTAACAGCCTCAACCGTGCCGAGTTGATTCGCGATTCGGTTCAGTAAGTCAGATTCGAGCCTCAGCCTGGGCTGCTTTTCATTCGATGCGACATGATCCAACCCCCAGAAGTGCTCGAGGAAATGCTCGACAGATTGGGTATCTGGAGGAAGGTGCGCCACCACGACCGACGGACAATTTGCACCAACCTCGGTGGCATCAATCACATCGGCAGTCATGAAGAGGCAACGGTCCAGACTCAATCCAACCTCCTGTGCGAGCTGCCTTACTGCTTTTGAGCTTGCCTGGACCTGAAACCTTGAAGCAGCAATATTCTGCAATCCCAGTCGCATGCCGGGATCAAAGCGGGCTGTGATTTCAGACTCACTCTGGCGAGCGCAGAGGCACAGAATCATGCCCGCTTCCTCTTGACCGAGCATCAATTCCTGCAGTGCAGGGTTTTCGAGAACGCTATCGGCCTCGACAATGATGACCTCAGGAGCCGCTTCCCGCATGCTGCAAATTCGCCGAGCAACCGCCGAGGCCAGGGCGACAAACATCGCAGGCTTGTAGGGAATGTGGCTGATCGAATAGTTGTATTCGTCGTTGTAGTCGACAACCGGATACCATCGACTCAACTCAGCTGAGCTGACAATCTGCACTCCAGCAATTCCTTTAACGCCTTCTATCAGACTTTCCTCGGCGGCTTGAATAGCACGTGCCTTATCCTGCGATCGTGCGTTCTGGGAGGCAGGACCAACGACCACAATCGAGGGCGCGCTGTCCCGCTTAGCCGCCTTGCCCAGCGCACTCAGAAATTCGTTCACGCCCGCGGTCAAACTGGAGTCGTCGCCCGTTGGCAAGTCCTCGATACGAATCAGAACAACATTTGCGCCATGCTCGTTCGACGCCAACAGACTCGTCGGATCCAGGAGCTGCTGGAAAACCTGATTAAAAGGGGAGAACTCGATGTTTTGGGGCATTCCGAGCTGCCGTAACCAGAATTCCAGAGGCTCGCGAATCGGCTCGGCGGTAAAGCTCGCAGCGATGGCCACACGCTGCTTGCGCATGACGGTGCTGAATTCAGCTTGCTTCGCCAGCGCGGGAGGCATGGTAAATTCCGCAACAGCCGTATGCCAGGCGCTGATCATTGCCGAGAGCACTTGCACATAGCCGTGGAGAAGGGTGTCAACTGTTTCTGGCTGGAAGAGTGCGCTCTTGTACTCGCACGAGAGTCGCAGTCCGCCCTGCTTCTCGACTGCAATGAAGCGCAGGTCGAGCAGCGAAACTTCGGGATCGAAATTGAGATAATCCGCTTCGAAATAGCGGCCCTTCAGTTCGATCTCCGGGAAGTTCTCCATCACCAGCCCAACATTGAATAGCGGATTGTCCTCGCTGGTGCGTTCCGGGTTCACTGCCTCCACGATCTTCGCGAACGGGCAGTCCTGGTGAGCAAATGCCTCCATGACAGCGAGCTTTTCGCGACTCAGCAATTGGGCTGCTGTCAGCCTGCCGTCAACGGGATTGCGCAACGGCAGCGGATTCACGAACGGACCGGGCATGCGCTCGGTGCCACTGCGGCTGCGATTGCTGGCTGTCGTGCCCAGCAGGAAATCTTTCTGCCCTGACCAGCGGTACAGCAGCACGCGCAGTGCGGCCGACATCACGGTGAATTGCGTAGTTCCGTTTGCCTGCGCGAATGACCGGAGACGCTGCAACAATTCCGGCGAGATAGTGAGGCAGCGCAGACGCCCGCAACGATCGGCTTCGCCGGTTGGTGCAAAATCCGTGGGAACGTCCAAGCTTTTTGGCGCGGTTTCCAGCGCGTCGCGCCAATATGCCATCTCGTCCGCAAGGCGCTTGCCCTGCATCCACTGCTGCTCCCAAACCGCGTAGTCGGTGTAATGCACCTCTAAAGGAGGCAGCGGATTGCGCCCTCCATCAGCAAAAGCGTCGTAGATCGCTCCCAGCTCTTCCAGCAGTATGCTGCCGGTGAAACCATCGTTCACCACGTGGTGTTCCGAGATGCACAACAGGAATTCGTCATCGGCGAAGCGGACCAGGCGGGCGCGCTGCACTTCCCCATTCGCCAAATCAAGCGGCTTGCGGACGGTTTCCAGCACCAGCTTCATGGCCGTGATCTGGCGGGCTACCGGCTCAAGATCGGACAAATCCGTAAAGACATACTCCAATGCTCCGCCGTCATCCACGATCTGTACTGGCCCGTCGACGTCCGAAACAAAACGCACTCGCAAGATTTCATGCCGTTGACGCAGTTCGTTAAGGCTGCGTTCCATCACAGCCGCGTCAACGCGGCCGCGAATTCGGAAAACACGCGGCTTGTTGTAGATTCCAGTTTCTGGATTCTGCTGCTCCAGTAACCAGAACACCTGTTGCGAATGCGATAGCGGAAATTGCGAGCGGCTGACAACACGGGTGATGGGCGGCGTGGTTCCGCCCGCTGCCAAATCGTCGATAACCGTTGCGAGCTGCGCAACAGTTGGCTCGGCAAAGAAGGCGATTAGCGGCAGGTCAACCTGCAGTGTCTCGTTGACACGAACGATCACTTCCATCGCCTTCAGCGAGTCTCCGCCTAAGTCGAAGAAGTTTGCGTTTTTCTCGACATTCGGAACATGCAGGACTTCTTGCCAAATTCTGGCAAGGTGATCGGCAGTGCTCTCCTGCTTGCTAGACAAGACGTCGGCCAAGTGCCGAACGGTCGGTTCCTCAAAAAACGCGATGATCGGCAGGTCGATATGTAGCACTTCGCTAACTCGCGAGATGACTTCCATTGCTTTCAGCGAATCGCCGCCAATCTCGAAGAAATTGGCATCCTTATCGACGTGCTGTTGACCGAGCACCTGAGCCCAGATATTGACAAGAGTGAACTCCAGATCCGAACGCGTGCCCGCTAAGACCTCGGTCAAATGCTCAACTGTGGGGTCCTCGAAAAAGCTGATGAGCGTCAGATCGATCTGAAGTATTTCCCTCACTCGAGAAATGACCTCCATCGCCTTCAGCGAGTCACCGCCGATCTCGAAGAAGTTGGCGCGCTTGTCCACATGCGATACCCGCAGCACGGTCGCCCAAATTTCTGTCAGCGAGTCCTGGATTGCTTTTCGCCTTCCCTGCAAACCGGTCACAGAGCTGGTTTCCGAATTGACCGTCTCTTTGCCCATTTCCCCTTAGCTCACTACCGCTTCGCCCAGAACTTGCGCCGCTTCGGCCAATCGCCGGTAATCTAGCTTTCCATTGGGGGTTCGCGGCATGTTCGGCATCACAACCACCTTCACCGCCGGACGCGGCAAAGCAAAGGTCTCGCAGATGGTAGCGTGAATTCGACTGCTGTTGGCACCCTCCTCCACGGCAGCCATCAGCAAGTCGTCCCGCCCAAAGCAGGCAACCGGCGCCTCGCATCGCCGGGCGAGAATCTTCTCTGCATCGTCCAGGTTGAATCGCTTTCCGAAGATCTTCAGGAAGCGTTTCAGCCGTCCCGTGATGTAGAAGTAACCATCCTCATCCCTGCGCCCCAGATCGCCCGTTCGCAACACTCCCTGCAGTTCATCGCCTCGCGCCAAGTCAGTGCGACACTCGGCGTAGCCCTGCATGACATTCGGCCCTTGATAGACCAATTCCTCCGAAGCATCGTCCACCCACAGCGCGCCGTTCGGAATCGCCACCCCTACCGAGCCGATCTTGGTTCCGAGCTGCTCGAACGGTACGTAGGAAATTCGCGCCGTGGCTTCGGTTTGGCCATACATCACGAAGAACTTCCATCCACGCGCCAAGGCCAACTCGTGCATCTGCCGGATGTAGGCTTCCTCGAGTCGTCCGCCGGCCTGGGTCAGGGTCCGCAGAGTCGCTCCCTTGCTCTTCAGCAAACCGGTTTGCAGCAACATTTGATAGGTATAGGGAACGCCGGCGAAAGACGTGCAGGTATAGCGGTCCAGCGCGCTCCAGAACTCTCTCTGCAATACGCTGTCATCCGTGAGTACAACGCTCGCGCCCAGAACCAAATGGCTGTTGATTACAGACAGTCCATAGGAATAAGCCATGGGCAGCGAGGTGATCGCACGTTCGTCCGAAGTCAGTTGAAGATAGTTCGCAATCGAACCGGCATTGGCTGCCAGATTGCCGTGAGTCAAACGCACCAGCTTCGGACTTCCGGTGGAGCCCGAGGTCGTTAGTAAAAGCGCGAGATCGGGGTGAATCGCAACAAGATCCCCGAAGTGCTCGCGTACATACAGACCAGCCAAACTCGATGAACCGGCTCGGTACCCAGTGGGCGGTGCCTGTGACCCTAGAGTAAAGACCCAATCCGGTTCGTAGGTTGCCAGGAAATCCGAGAGAAGGTCCGGGTTCAACGAACCATCGAGCAGGATCAGTGCGCTGCCTGAGGCTAATGCGGCTAGGTAAGTGACCAGACACGGATAACAGTTTTGCGCGATAAGCAATCCCAGCGATTTGCGTCCGAGCCCCGGAATGGCGGCCTCTGCCTGGGCAACGTCACGCTGTAAATCGTGATAGCACCACACCTTCCCGCTGCGCGCATCGATGGCGGCGGGCGCATCGTCGGGATGTGCTACCTTCCAGAACTCCATTTTTTGGTGCTACTCGACGCCAATGGGCGCCCTATTACTGCAAAGACAAATCCCCCGTGGCTAGCGGATTACTGCTTGTTCGCGGCGAGATGAGTGGAGTCGGCCAGAAACTCAGGAAGCGGAAACACCAGACCCTGCCCCGAGCCCGGAATTAATAGGCTTATCTTTGAATACTTTTGGGACGACGGTCAACACATTTTAGTGGGGTGGAGGGAAGAAATGGCGCACCCAAGCCGAACGGGCCTCCCCTGCCCAAGAACCGTGCTAGAATCTTTAAGTTAATGATTTCATTAGCCTTCCAGCTGGGCCAGATTCTTCGAAGGGTGGAGCAATAATGCCCACTTCGGGAGTACAATTTGCCTCCACCTTCGATAGCTCCCCTCTGCAACCAATCCTGAGCAACTGCGTCCGAAAATATGGTTTTGCGGATGAAGTGAAGTGGACCCAAGCCTCCGAGCTAAACCAATATATGGTGGCCCCTCCCAGCGGTTCGGAAAATGTTATCGGCACGATTGTGGCGGTCAGGCTTGAAGACTGGCTGCGGGATTCAACACACCAAAGGGGGACCTTGACGGACGTGACCGCAAGGCAGGTGTTGCGCTCACATCTGGATGAGTTTCTGAGCCAATTGGCAGTACTGGCGCTACGCGGCCGACCGGTATGGGTCATGATCTGCCCCTCTACCGGATGGGTCGCCGAACACTATCAGCTGACCACACTGTGCCGGACCATGACCAACCTGTTTGCCATGCGAGCCCGAAACCTCTCTCAGCTGACCGTTCTCAATTGGCCGGCCTCGCTGTCAACTGGAGAGTTCAACGATCGGGGAGCCGATGAAGCCACTCACATTCCATTCACCTTATCTGCGTGGGAACAGCTTGCAGAAAGCCTCGCCAGCCAGATATCAAACTGGTTTCAGAACCAGAACCCTGATGCGTCTCGCACGAACTTTCAGGGCTCGGCCGAGTTGGCTGCATTCCTGCAGGGGCTACAGGTGCAGGTCGAACTCATAGCTGCACAGCCAAATGACCTTCCCCACGCCAATCGTATTCTTCGCACTGCCGCTTCGTTTTCACTCACAGGAGAGAAACCCACGATCCCTGAGAGTGAGGTTCAAGCAATTGTCAGTTCTGGGAATTGTTACCTAGTGCAGGTATCCGATCGCCTTTCGGATTACGGACGATCAGGTGTCATCGTCGCCAGCCCGGTGGCCGGGAGCCTTGTCGTTGACCTGTTCTCGCTGAGCTGTACTGTCTTAGGCAAGCAAGTAGAACACGCGTTGTTGGCCGGACTTGCTCAAGTCGCCAGCTATAACGATCTACGCAGAATAGCCTTTGAGTATCAGCCCAGCGCAAGAAACCAACCAACGCTTTGGTTCCTAGAATCCGTCAGCTTAAGTGAAACGGGAAATCGCTTCCAGGTGGCGACCGCTGATGTCGAAGAACGAATTCGCCAAGCGGCAGTAGCGCCAGGAGCCTGGAGCCTCAAGGTTTCCAGCGGCAGGAACTAACCGTGAATGACGTTCCCTTTCGGAAGATTGTCACGTCGTGGATGGCGGATGAGGATAGGTGTTTACGGATCAGTTCAGCGAACCAAAATCCTCCTGACGCACAGAGATGATGGAAGACACTGGCAATCTCGCTTAGCCCGTAGCATCTTATGGACCTGGAACAGACTTGATCGCTCCGGATCTTTGGTGAATCGATGCTGAACCGCGATAAATGGCAGACTGCCAGCAGATTCGATCAGCTAAGTGATTGCTCTCAATGGTATTCATAGAAATTCGACTGATCGGCCGTCCGTCGTTAGTTCTCCTTGACCCTCCCGAAGGACAGCTTGAAGCCGGTGAGATAACGGTAAGCGGGAAGCTATTATCTTGGCCAATTACCCCAAAGAATCAGCCGCAGCAAGTGCCTGATTCTGCGACGATGGGAGCCTGCGCCAGTCTATTGTTATAAATCTGCCGCGCTGACCTGAGGCCGGCATTTCAATGGACTTGAATGGAACGTTAGGGCGGTGGATACGAATACATCTTTGTTGCTGCCGCACCCCAGCAAACAGGAAAGGCGATTGGGACCTTCTAACCTAAGAGGCCGACGCCCAATTTCTTTGCGATCTTGCGCAAGTCATCGTCAAGCGTCGCCAACGGCAAGCTTCGACGAATAGCCAACTCGAGGTAGATCGCGTCGTAGCTGGTTAGTCGATATGCTCGGCATAATGGAAGAAGATGCGTAAAGGCGCGATCAGGAGCTTCGTCGTCTCGCTCGATTCCGAGTTTGCTTAGGTCGGCGATAAAAGCATCTGACTGTGTTGGAGTGACACGCCCCTTGCGCTCCGCCATCGCGAGAACGTTCGTAATTTCGATGAACCACCAGGCAGGCACAAGAGCGGTGTCGACGGCCAATCGATTCAGCAAAGCCGTCGTCTTCGGCGTCGCTTCGTCGTGGAACAGCCAAGCCATAGCCATCGAGCAATCAACGACAAACGCCGCGCTCATCGTCGGCCCTCGCTAATGAGGTCCCTGACTTTCAGTCCACGTAGGGATAGACCAGAGGCGAGCCTCTGAATCCGCTTAATGGCGGCGGCGCGCTCCTCCTGGCTTGCGACCTTTTTCACGGGCACGAGTTTGGCTACGGGTGCGCCATGTTTGGTGATGGTGATCTCCTCGCCCGCCTCCACCTTTTCTAGCAGTTTGGACAAATGCGTCTTTGCTTCGTAAGCGCCGACAGTGCTACTGCCCTGCAGTGTTGCCATGAGCGTGTCCCTCGATAAGACTAGTTTGACACTAGTCTAAACCATTCCATGTTTCTGGCCAACCCAACGCGATTTCACCCGAACAGGAAAATCATGCTGGTGCTAAACGACTGATTCCAAGCAACAGCAACGGGGCGGGTTGAATTTAGTGGACCGCGGAAGAGTCAGCCGCGGAAACCGCAAGTCCTTCCAGCTTTGCAGATCGAACGTTCTCGATGTACTGCGCCATTTCGCGAACCGTGGGGCGTTCGAACAGATGCGTCAGCCCCATTTCGACGCCGAATTCCGCTCGCGCTCGGGTGAGAATCCGTGTGGCGATAAGTGACTGTCCGCCGAACTCGAAGAAATTGTCGCGGGCGCCGATGGGCTCCAGAGCCAGGCATTCGGACCAGATACGCGCCAGGGTCTCCTCCAATCCTTTTTTGGGAGCGACAAATTCGCCTGCCTCGACAGGCCGCCGGCGCACCTGGGTTCGCATCGCGACCAGTATGGCTTCGACGGTTTGCAGGTGATTGGCAATGTCCATCAGCATCTGGCATTCGTCCATTGCTCGTGTTTCGGCACTTGATGAACTGACCTCGACTTTGGCAGATGGTGTGCCGGCCGCTGTCTTTCGCCACTCTCCGGAATCGCCCGCAGCAGGCAAAACACACTGGAACGATTCCGTCGTGTCTGCCGGTACTGCGCACAATCGGCTTAAGAATTCCAGCGCGGGCTTATTGCGTGGGGTAGGCACAAATGGAATCACCACTCCCTCCAACCCGCGTTCCATTGACCATCGTTTCAGAGCCGCGGCCATCCGGTCCTCTACTCCGCGACCCAATGCGCGGCAACTCAGCAGCAGTGTTTCAACGCGTAAGCTGTCTGCGATCGTCTCCAGCACCATGACTCCCACCAACCCGTAGTCACCGAAGATGTCCCGCACGCGCACCGTCCAGCATTCATTTCCTGGCGAGGCGAGCTTCGTTGTTAAGCTCTTTTCCGTGTGGATCACGCCAGTCATATTGAACTGTGTCGTCCGTTGAGTAAGCTGCGAAATGCGCGGAAAGTCTGCTTCGTTTGCGGGCTCAACCTGAATCTCGATGTGCAGGCTTAGGAGAAACTCTTCCCGAGTGAGAGCACGCCGTCCAAGGTCGGCACGCTGCTTCTCGGCTTCGTACATGCTCGCCCGTTTCCGGTCCTCTTCCGTCACGGTGTTGCGATCAAACGCCCACAAGTGATCCAGGAAGCTCGGGATCGCCTCTGCTTCAGGTGGCAAAGTGATGGCTAGTACTTCTGGGCACGAGTTCCTGACCTCGAGAACTTCAAGCGGATTGTCATCGAGGAAAATGAAGCTATTCAGGGCAAGCCCGAGCTCTTCCGACAAAGTTCGCAGGTTCTCCGATTTTGGCTGCCAGTTGATTTGCCATGCTGTAAAGTGCTCTGACTTCAGCAGGCAGTTCGGTGTCTTGAGCACCGCCAGTACGTCATCTTCGTTGTTCTTGCTAGCAATAGCGAGAAGCACGCCTGCTTCCCGCTGAGTCAACAGGAATTCCTGGAATTGCCTGTACGGTTTAGTAATCTGCACCGGACCTTCGCCGCAAATGCCCTGCCAGAGAGTGTTGTCGCAATCCAGCACGATGAGCTTACGTGCCTTGATTCGACTGCCTCGAATCCAGCGCGCTGCGGCAGTCGCTGCAGCCACATACATCTCCTCAGTGAAAGGAATATTCCCCAGCTCATCTGTAAACGGATCGCGGGTTTCTGAAACCTTGTACAGAGCGGCTGTGCGAGCCAGGTCCACCGTGCTCCATCCAGGAATCGAGGCGCATTTCGCACTGATTTCACTCTTCCCTTCTGCGAGCACCTCCGCCCGCTTCGGCCAGGACTCATGACTCGCACCCCGGGGAAACAGCAGAACCGTCCCACCTGCACCTTGAGCTCCGGCACTGCGCAGCACACCAAGAAATTCAGCAATGGTGTTTTTGAATTTTGCGGAAGCGCTCTCGAACGGGCCGTCTACCAGCCATGCATCCAGATCCAGCGCAACCAAGTTGATGCCACCGCGGTTGTCGCGGAGCAAGCCACCTTCCAGCAGTTGCTGAAATACCTGGTTGTAGGGAGCAAAACCGATGTTCGCGGAAATACCGAGGCGCCCTAGCCAGAAGGTCAAAGACTCCGCAATCGGCTCGATCGTGAAATTAGCCGCAATGCGGACACTCACCGCAGTGTCATTCTGCTGAATTTGAGTCATCGGGAGCCTCAGGCGTTTAAGGCCATCATACTGGTCTCGACGTTCCAGTGCGACGCGCGGCCCATCGCACCCCAACGGCCTTCGGCGGCGATCCACTCGTAGACGCTGTAAGGATTCGGAATCTCCAGTTCCTTCATGGTGCGAACAAATCGCTCCAGGCGATCGAAACGCTCGGCAGGGGTGAGGTCGTGATCGACAACGTATGGAGCCACCGCGAGGATTTCGTTGATGTGCTGGCTATATCGAGTACGCGTTCCGCGCTCCTTATCGATCTCACTGGAATGAGCCAGACCCTCCGGGTGATACTGAAACAGCCAAGCGTCCGCCTGATAAATCCTGTCCCGATTGGCCTTGATGAAGCGCAAAGTTTCCCCAAATTCTTCCTCGGTCTCGCCCGGGTAGCACACAATCCACAACGTACTGGTGATCACGCCTTCAGCGGAAAGCACGTCAAGGCTGCGTTCCATCTGCTCGGGAGTGGTCTTCTTCACCATGGCGTCGAGGATGCGTTGGCTTGCAGATTCCATGCCCAGACGACTTCGCACCAGCCCGCCTTCCCGCCAGGATCGCACTTGTGATCGCTCTGATACCGTCTTGTCGGCTCTCAGATAGCAGTCGATTGTGTAAGGGCGCGAGTTGTTACGAATATCCATCGACAACCCGTCAATTGTGGTGTTGCTGAGAGAGTCGCAAAGGTAAAACGAGGCGCGTTTATATTTCTGAGCTAATGCTTCCATGTGCTGATACACTCGCGACTGCCCTAACGAACGATACCCTTTCCAGAACACGGTCTCCGCACAAAAAGAGCATTCAAACGGACATCCACGTGAGCTGGCGACAGAGAGCTGCAAGTAACGCGAGATCTCTAACTGCCCATAATCCGGTGCGGGCATTTCTTCCGGTTTGACGAATGCCTTGCGGGCGTCCACCAGCGTTAGCTTTCGCTGCGGATCGACCACACCACGTGGTAATTCCGGATTCTCCAAGATCTGTAAGAAGGGGGGCTCGCCTTCGCCGACCACGAAGTAATCGATGTATTCGTGATGCTCCATGAACCGGGCCACTTCCTCCGCACGCGACGTGATTCCCATCATCGGTCCCGGTCCACCAACAACCGTGCGAACCTCGGGCAACATGGACTTCACTCGTTTCAAAATAAACAGCGTTCCTGGCCAGGTTGAATTGAACAAGGAGCATCCCACAACGTCGTACGTCGCGCGACGCAGCAGGCGGGCAAGAATGGAAGAAATCCGCGCATAGAGAGAAGCAAAGAGCGAATCAAATCGCGACATCTCCAGGCGGTCCATGAACTGACCCATGTCGCGGCCGTCCATGTTGAGCACTTCGGCAACCAGCTCGCGGTAGTCCGGCCTATTGCGCGAATACAGATAAAGGATCTGGTGAATCGCCAGCATCTCCGTGCCATTGCGTTCGATATTCCAGCCGGCAAAGTAGGGCATCTGTGCCTTACACTCGGAGAAATAGGCCCGCTGAACAGCAAACACCTCCGGCACCGTGTTGCAGTCGAACAAGTCCACACTGTGGCCGTGGGACTCTGCGTAGGCTTTGAGCGAGCTGATGCCCAGCGGTACACAAACCGGATCCCAGAAGTGAGGAACGACGAGCAGTACCTTTGCCATGGCAAAACCGTGTCGGGATTATAGCCGAAGAGTGCCTGCAATTGCCGGACTTATGTGCCGGACTTGGCACCTATCGAAGCCGCTCGCGCCACTTCCCCTTCCAACTGGGGCGGCTGCTCAACGTACCAGTTGTGTTTGAGCACGAACGCTCCGTTCCATGGCGCTTTGCCCGATCCGTAATAATCCGACTCGAGCACGTTGACGCGCGCCGCGTAGTTGATCAGGTCGGCTTCGGCGTGGTTGATGTCTAACCAGATCTTGATGGTGTACAGCCCCGGCATCAGAGTGAAGCTGGGAATTTCGCACACGAACACCTGAGGGCCGACGCGCTCGCCGCTGGGGCGGTCCGGCTCGAATAGGCTATGCGCTGTGAAGATGCGCTGGCCAAACATGCTCTCAAAACCGATGCCTACATCGAAGCTGCGCGCGGGTTTCGGCAGATCGAAGTGCACCTTCAGCTTCAGGCCTGAGCCCAGCCGTACACCTTCGATCACCGGCACATCGTCGGTGCCATAGAGGTCCAGCCGTTTCAGGAGCCTGCCTACGTGCGATCGCCGGTCGGTTGCGCCGCTAAGGTCGAAGGTGTGACCTTCTGCTTTATTCGCGTCCACCATTTTGTTCATATAGTGATGGATTGCTTCTTCCGCATCCCCCTGAAAATCGATGCGGCCGTTCTGCAGCACAATGGCTCGCTGGCACAGCTTTTCCACGACTGCCATGTTGTGGGACACGAAAAGAATCGTTCGCCCCTCCTGGCTGACTTCGCTCATCTTGCCCAGGCACTTCTGCTGAAAGGCAAGGTCACCCACGGCGAGGACTTCGTCGACAATCAGGATTTCCGGTTCCAGGTGGGCGGCGATGGCAAACGCCAGTCGTACGTACATGCCACTGGAGTAGTGCTTCACCGGCGTGTCCACGAACTTATCGACTTCCGCGAACGCCACAATCTCGTCGAACTTCGAGACGATCTCGGCTTTGCGCATGCCCATGATTGCGCCGTTCAGAAATATGTTCTCGCGCCCGGTGAGCTCCGGATGAAATCCCGTACCAACTTCCAGCAGCGATCCCACACGCCCGTAAATCAGTGCCCTACCCTCGGTTGGCAAGGTAATCCGCGACAGGATTTTCAGCAGCGTGCTTTTGCCCGCCCCATTGCGTCCGATTACGCCCACGACGTCTCCGTGCTCCACCTCGAACGAGACATCCCTCAGCGCCCAAAAACTCTCTTCGTGCGCCCGGCCCGATCCCAGTGCGCGAACCTTACGGGCGGCACCGCGAAAGAAACCAGGCAGCGACTCGCGCAGCGTTTTATACGGGGCGGAACTGCCCAGCCGGTAACGCTTGCCTAAGCCCTCTGCCTGAATTGCAATCGAACCCAAAGCAACTCCTTAAGGAACTCGCAGCTCATGAGACCTTACACCACATCAGCGAACGTGGACTCCATCTTCCTGAAGTAAAACACTCCGCCGATTAGCATCACGATCACAGCCGCAGCGGACACCCAAATCATGGGTCCGGGGCGTCCCGCTTTACCCAGAACCGTGTAGCGAAATCCCTCAACCACGCCTGCCATCGGATTGATTCCATACCACATACGCCACTTCGCCGGCACGATGCTGCTGGGATAAACGATTGGCGTCGCAAAGAACCAGAACTGTATCAGAAACGGGATCGTGTGTTTCACATCCCGAAATTGCACGTTCAACGCCGATAACCACAAGCCTGCGGCCAGCGCGGTTCCCACGGCAAGCAACAGAAATACGGGAAAAAGAAAGATTGAGCCACTGGGCTTGATGCCGTAGTGAAACATCATCCCGATAAGCACGATGAACGCGAAACAGAAATCAACCAAGCCCGCAATTACCGAGCCAAGTGGAATGATCAGTCGCGGAAAATAGACTTTCTTGATCAGGTTTTGGCTCGCGACCAGACTGTTCGACGCCTCCGTCAGGGCGTTAGCAAAGTACTGCCACGGCACCAATGCTACGTAGGCGAAAACCGGATACGGAATTCCGTCCGATGGCATCTTGGCAAGTCTTCCGAAAAATATGCTGAAGATAAGGGTCGCCATCAATGGCTGCAGAATCGCCCAGGCAACTCCCAGCGCCGTCTGTTTGTATCGAACCTTGACGTCGCGCCATACCAAGAAGAACAACAGCTCGTGGTAGTCCCAGAGGTGAGCGAGCTCCAGATCCCACAATCCTTTGCGCGGCTGAACGACCGTGGTCGGCTCGGACCGTACTTGGATTTGGCTCAGCGTCTTGGTCGACATGGCCCTGGCAAGAGAATCTTTAAGTTATTGATTTGACTTGCTTATCCCATGCAACGAGCAGTACCCGCTCCACCGCCCAGGCACTCTCACCCTATCGATAATAAGTAAAGATAACCCAACTGGTCGGCGAAACGCGACAAGCCAGGGCGCAACGTCTGGAGAATTTTCGCTCTTCCAATGAACCTTCAGGCAAAAAACCGGGCCCCACGCGGGGCCCGAAGGGAGGAGAATGACTGCTTCTTTTTTACCTCTTGGCCCCTACAACTTCCTCAATCATCTTTGCCGACGTTCCCGGTTGGTAAATACAGAACGGTTCCTCGGCGAGAAAATCTCCCGTTGCGGCAAACGCACGGGCGCGGCAACCCATGCAAACGTGACGGAATTCGCAGCAGCCGCACTTCCCTTTCAGATTGTCGTCATGGCGCAGCTCATTGAAGACTGCCGAGTTGGTCCAAACGTCGGCAAAGCTCTGCTTGCGCAGGTCGCCCGCAAGCGCCGGTAAGTAACCGCAGGGGAAGACTTCTCCTTCGTGCGAGATGAAGCACACGCCAGTTCCGGCCAGGCAGCCTTTTGTCATGGCGTTCATATCGTTTGGCCCCCCAGGATGGCCGGTGTGTCCGGCGGGCATCCTGTCCCCTGGCTTCAGCGAGATTCCCGTGGAGCCGGGCATTGTCATCTCCGTGGGTCCGATGTGTCCCTCAGAAGGAGGATGATGGGCAATCGGCGTCGCAGGAACGGCTTTCCCAGCGCGGCGGTCCGCCGCGCGACGCTGTCGCGCAACTCGAAAATAGTGGGGCGCGCAGGTCGCCTTTAGTTCGATATCACCCGTCAGTGACTGGTCGTAGAACCAGTTCAGCATGCGCTCGTACTCGTCCGGCGGGACCATCTGCTCTTCCGCGATATCTACGCCGCAACCCACCGGAACCAACAGGAACGTGTGCAGTGCATCGGCTCCTAACCGGCGTGCCAAATCGAGGACTGCCGGCAACTGATGCGCATTGTGGCGTGCGATGGTCATGTTGATCTGCACCGACACGCCTACGCCCTGTAGATTGCGCATGCCATATACAGCTGCATCAAAGGCTCCGGGAATTCCTCGGAAAGAATCGTGCGTGGCTGCGTCGGAACCATCGAGTGAAATCGATACGCGCTTGATTCCCGAGTGCTTGATCTTTTCCGCAACCTCCTGCGTAACCAGAGTCCCGTTCGTGGCGAGGGCCACGCGCAATCCCAGGCGTTTGCCGTACTCCGCCAGTTCGAAAATGTCACGGCGATAAAGCGGCTCGCCTCCGCTCAATACGAGAATTGGGTTGCTAAACGCGGCAATCTGCCTGATGAGGTCGAGCGCCTTGGCAGTCGGCAAGTCCTTCGGAGACATCAGCTCCGTGGCTGTCGCGCGGCAATGAATACAGCGCAGGTTGCAGCCTTTGGTAACTTCCCAGAAGATCAGGCGGGGCTTGAATTCCCTGCTGGTTAGGTGGCGCGAACTACCGTTGCCTTCTGACATCGTGCTCTCCTCGGCGGTGCTGCCCTCCCGCTCATCGTTCTGTAGTTAACAATAGGATTTCACCGCCGCCTGGAGCCGTGAGTCTTATCACCAGCACTTGTGACGTTCGTCACTCAACCTCGGCTCGTCACAAAATCGTTCTGCTAGGCAAAAAGGCAGGCGCCTTTGTCGCCTGCCTCACAGATTTTTCTGCCTTTGCTACTGTTATGGGCCCACTCCGCCCGTGTGGCAATCCGCACAATTCACCGCAGCCAGGTCCCCTAGATCCACGGGATGTTTAAATTGCTGCGCCTGCACCTGCGCCAGGTGCGATTGCCCTTCTTCCTGATCGAGCAAGGTGTGGCAGGCGTTGCAGTCCTTACTGATGACTCTCCCATCCTTACTGACGTGGTTCCCGTCATGACAACGGAAGCAGCCCGGATAGTACATGTGCCCGATGTTATTGGGATGTGTCTTCCAATTCACCTTCATGGTTGGAAAGAAGGTGGTGGTGTAAATCCGCTGCAGCTCCGTCACAGCCGCGCTGACCTTGTCAGACTTGGCCGACGCAATCCGCGGATATTTGTCCTGGTAGTACTTCGTAATCTTGTCCGCGATTGCCTTGGTGCCCTCGTCCTGCGTCTTGTAGTCAGCTACCAGGGCATCCACGCCTTGCGCCTTGATGAAAGGCAGCGAAGGATCGATGGAACCGGCAGCCATCGCGCGATCTACCGATATATCTGGAGGCAGATAAATATGAGTTGGGCGATTATGGCAATCGATGCAATCCATTCGCCGCTTGTCCGCCTTATCGATTTGTGCCTCGTTCGGCGGATTGTCCTTTGACACAAATTCTGTAACATTGCCCTTGCTGTCCTCCAACCTGACCCAGGGGATAACCTGCCGCTGCTCGTCGGAAGCGAAATAGGTAATCTTGTTCGAGATGTTCATGTGCCAGTGGATGCCGGTCCCCTGGCCCAGGCTGGGATCGCCTCCTCCCGTTTTGATCAGAAGGCGAAGAACGCGAGGGGTGTTCTGCTCGTCGGTTCCGAAATGCGGAAAGACCTTCAGTTGCGCTCCCCAGAACTTTTTGGGCCAGTGACATTGTTCGCAAGTGTCAGCCGCCGGGCGCAAATTGTGGACCGGCGTGGGAATCGGGCGCGGATAGGTCCCTAGGGCCGTGTAATAGACCTGCCGAATTCCAGACAATTTCGATTTCACATACCAGCTTGCTCCGGAACCAACATGGCACTCCACGCAGGCGACTCGAGCATGCGGCGAAGCTTGGTATGCTACGAACTCCGGATGCATGACGGAATGGCAGAGCTGTCCGCAAAACTTGGTGGAGTCGGTAAATTCGTAAGCTTTGTAACTGCCCACGGCGCTCATAAGCGCGAAGATCACCACAAAACTGAGGACAAACGCTACTGCACTGCGCTGCGCGGGGTTATTCAGGTCCAACTTTCCGTATTTCGAAACATCGCCCGTATGGCGATAACGACGGCGGCGCTCGATCACGATTCCCACGGGAATCGCCAATAGGCCCAACACCATGAACGCCGGGGCCACCATGTAGGCAAGAATCCCCACATACGGGCTCGAGACGTGCGAGAGGCTGTCGAGAAAAAACAAAAACAGTATGTTGGCGAACGCCACCACGGCTAACGCCAGACCAGCCAGACTGATCGGATTCTTATACAGCTTCGGCGCGCCCCCGTTGTTCGATAAACTCGGCGCGGGAGTTCCCTGACTGTCCGCAGTCATCGGCACCTCGTTACGTTCTTTGATTAGCAGAAGATAACACAATGAATTCCTACTTCAACGATAACAGCCTCGTGGCGGATCGCTCTGCTGGCTGAAACTGGTAGGCGCGGCGAAGCACCGCGCCTCGCGCCGGATCCTTACTTGGCCCTTTCGACCGGTTCCGCCTCGTCCTTCGTCTCATCGCCTTCGCCGCTCGCCTTGATAGCCTGCAGGATAGCCTCAAGATCCAGTGGATGTTCCTCTTCATAGTGCTCAAGAGACATGCGGCCGTCGAACCATGCGAAGTTCATCGGGTACGCATCCGGATCAAAGATTACCGCATAGAGGTGCCACACGATTATGGCGAGGGTCGCTAGAACCGCCTCGTACCAGTGGATGGTCAATGCCACATCGATCCACCACCCGGGCACGCGTGCGCCGATGAAGACCTTGAACCATGCCATCAGTCCAGTGCCGGCCATCACCAACGTACCCCAGACTAGGGCCCAATACTCGGCCTTTTCGGCATAAGAGAATCGCCGGAACATCGGTCGCTCTTCGGTGTAACCCAGGTAGTAGAGCAACGCGTCACGCAGGTCAGTAGCGTCTTTCCAGTCCGGCAGCATGTGCTTGAAAAACTGTCGCCCATCCGGCCGGGTTATCAGATACCAGATGTGGTAGAGGCCGGCGACTATCATCACCACACCGCCACATCGGTGGATTAGGCTGCGCACGTGCTCATTGATGAAGACTACCGCTAGCCAGGAGGATGGATAACGTAGGGCAAACCCCGTCAAAACCAGCGTGACAAAACTTGTCAACAGAGTCAGGTGCTGGATACGCTGGGTAAGGTTCATGCGTTGCACTAGCCGCGGATGTGACAAACGGTGCAGCATAACCTTCTTACGGAAGACCAGGAGGTTGTGCAGCACCATGCCGCCAATAACAACCACGATCATCCAGACATAAAAGCTCTTGACGAATGCAATAACTTTGCTTCCCAGGTCCGCACGCTGCACTTCGTCCTGGTGTACTTTGATCGAAATGAACATTTCGTTTGCGCCCGGATGACACTGTCCGCACGTCTTCGCCAGGTTCGCATGATTGATGGTCGACCGCGGATCGCTCGAGGGCAGAATGTTGTGCACTCCATGACAGCTTGCGCAGTTGGCCACCGTCGCCGATCCCACCTTCGAAGCCATGCCGTGATAGCTGGCTAGATAAGACGAAACCCGGTTCCCGGCAACTCCGAACTCCGCAGAGAGCTTGACGCTGGCGTGGCAAGCAGCACAGGTATTGCCCACGTTCGCCGCGGCTACGGCCGAATTCGGATCGTTGCGCGCCTTGATGGTGTGGATCCCGTGACAATCCGTGCATACCGGTGCCTGCCAATTGCCTCGCGCAATCTGCTTTCCGTGAATGCTCTGTACGAATTCCTGGGTTACGTTGGCATGGCACTTGGCGCAGGTCTGAGGCAAATTGAATTTGAAGATTGTGGACTTCGGGTCGTCGGCGCTGAGAATATCGTGCTCGCCGTGGCAGTCGCTACACACTGCCGCCTTCTCCGAGCCGGCAGCCACGGCCTTTCCGTGCACACTCTGTTCGTAGGAGCCGACGGTCGCCGAACTCACGCCGCTCGAAGCCATTACCAAGTGTTTTGCGTGACAGGCACCGCAGGTCTGCGGAATGTTGTTGTGCCCTACTTTCGATTTCGGATCGCTCGCCGGCAACACCTCGTGCACATTTCCGTGGCAATCCTGGCATTTGGCAGTGTTCCTGTTTCCAGCAGCGGCCGCTTTCGCGTGGATGCCATGCTCATAGGCCGCCTGCTCATCCGAGTGACACGTGGCGCAGGCTGGCTTCGTTGGTGTGGGCTCGTGCGGAAATGCCTTTATATCGGTATGGCAATCGATGCAACCAAAGGAGCTGTGCATGGAAGCCTTGAACTTCGCATCATCAACATGAAGGCTGACCCGCTTGCCGCTCTCGTCCTTAGTCAGGGTTGCGTCGTTGTGACAGGCAAGACATTCCTCATTGCTCATCCTGGAGGCTTTGGGCGCCGCCAAGGCAACTGTCGACGTAAAGCAGGCAATAACAACAATCCAACTGCAACGCTTCACCTCTTCCTCGCTTTCGGCCGGCTGGCTCCGTGGTCCACCGGTCCTTGCGCGACTTTTCCCGGCCGGACCCTTACAGGTCCGGCCGGTACTGCTTTAACTACTTGAGTGACTTTACGTAATCCACTACTGCTTTCGTCTCATCGTCACTCAGCTTGCCCTTGAACGCCGGCATCTTTCCCTTGCCGTTCGTCACCAGTGCTGTCATGTCGGCCGCCGAATCCTTCTGGACATCGGGGCTGTTGAGCGGCTTCAGGCCCATGCTCTTGGCCATTGCCGAGCTCGCATCGCCGTTCGGACCATGGCACATGGCGCACTTCGCCTTGTAAATGGCCGCTCCGTCCGCCGCGGCGAACGCGGTGCTCGCCAGGGCGATGCACATCACCAAAATCAGACTCTTCTTCATGATTTGCTCTTTCCTCCATCGTTTTTAGCGTTTCCACACTGGCCCCGTTGTGGCAGCCGTACACGAATATACGGATCCGGACGGGTCTGGCGGGCAACTTTTTACCTTCGCAGTTTGTAAGGAAACGCAGCAGTGAGTCGGCTCACCAGCGCATGTGACCAGGCTCACATGGAATTGGGTCGATCACCGTAGCCGCGCGAGTCACGGGTCTTGCGCGCCCGGATGAGAGCCGTTGGAAGGAGGCTCAATCTGTGGCTGCTCGGGCACACGAACCAAGAAGCCCGCGAACAAGCGCGGGCTTCTCATCGGACAATAAACCGTCTAGGCAAGGATCGTTCGCGGTCGTACGATGCTACGCGGTCTCCGGGTACGTACCATGCCCATGCTGCGCACACGCTCATACGCTCCATGCAGATCTTGGCTTAGCATCCGCACCACTTGCATACAAACCTCAGGATGTTCTCGGAGGAATTTCATCAACTCCTTGCGACGCACAAACCCCACCTGCGAGGCGTCGAGGAGCTCAGCCGTAATCTCGTAATTTGTATTCGTCAGCGCCGCTCCTAGTCCAAGAACCTCTCCCGGACCTGCCACCCGTAGTGTCAGGCGCTTCTTGTTTTCTGCGCAAATCGATATTTTGGCCCGGCCATCGCACAGCAGGTAAATACCCCGAACAGGTTTCCCCTCGGCAAGAAGCACGGTATTTCGCGGGAATACTGCCAGCCTCTTGATTTCGTCGAAAGCATGCAGCGAGTCCGCCGGCATATCACAGAAGATACGGTCCGGTCGAAACTCGCAACTCAGGCAACTCGGCAGTGGCACGGTTTCCATGCTCTGGTGATACGTCTGTTGAATGGGGTGGCGCAGTGATTACAATCACCATTTTTCGTGACCTTCTTCACATGCGGCCGATGGATGGCGTACTTCGGTCGAGAGCCCTTGTATTTACCGGCTTCCGTCAATACCGCTGCCTTGGATCGGCAGTCTGCGAATTCCTTCGATCGCTGACCACCGGCTATTGGGTGCTAGCCAAAGCTTTTAGTGCTGCCTTGTTGCGGATCAGCAGCGTCGACCCTTTCGACTGCACGATCTGCCTCTTCTTCAGATCAGCAAAGAGGCGAGTCACTGTCTCGCGCGAAGTTCCGATCATTTGCGCAATCTCTTCGTGCGTTAGTGCCAGTTTCACCCGCGGCTCCGCTTTCGCGGCTTCCCCGTTCTTCGCGCTCCATTCCAGCAGCAACTTCGCCAGCTTTTCGGCAGCCGAGTGTGACAGGCCGAGTGAACGAATCTCGCGGCATGCGCTGTTGTATTTCTCGCTGAGCTGCTCAGCGACCCGCAAGCAGGCTTCCGCGTTTTCCCGTAGAAATCGCAGAAAATCTTCGCGCTTTACGAAATTTATCTGGCAGGGATCGACAGTCTCCGCCGTGAGTTCGTATGGCTTGCCGCTGACCGAAGCACTGAGTCCGAGCACCTCACCTGGTTCTGCGATTTTCAGAATGAGCGTCTTACCGTCTGTCGAACAAATGGAGAGCTTCACGCGCCCTTTGCACAATACGAAAATTCCGCGTGGTGACTGGCCCTCAACGAATAAAACTGCTCCCTTGGGGTAAGCCGTGGCGTATTTGATGTTTTCGAAAGATTGCAAGGCGGCCGCAGGAAGGTCGCAAAAAATATGCTCGGCCCGCATTTTGCATGCCAGGCAGTTTTCGATAATGTCTAGCCCGTATGGTGATAGCACAACTTCCCCCTGTCTCTCTCGCCGTGGCGCAGCGCACCACGTGCGCATCCGGAAGCAGAAAACGCGAGCACCTCAGGGCATCGGCAGGTCAACTTGCGTGCGCTCGGTCACAACCGCCAGTGATCGATCCGAGTTACCTGCCCTCACAATTTTGAGCATACCGGCAACTCCTCACACCGGCCGCGAGGTTGGCTCCGCTCCAGATACTCTAAGCAGACCGCTTCCAGCGCACACGTAACAAGTGCAAACATCACAACCGGATGTGACAATCAACCCCGGTCAAAATATCCCAACCCTCGCGATTTTCGATTTAATGCACTTGTTTTCTTGTACATGGAAGACTTCGGCGAAAGCTCCGCATATGCCCTGAAATGGTTCATTGGTCACCAACCTAAGCGACACTCCAGGCTCCCAACCCAGCAAATCAGGCCGGTTGCGGTCTCTGCCGCTGACATTGGCGGCCCGCCTATAGGGCTCTCAAGCGGAATTGACACTCGCGACCAACAGGCTATACATCTGTCAGCACGATTTGGGTAAGGGAAACTCCGTTCAGCGAAATCACATTTCATTCCGCCCGTACGAATTTGGGCCCATTTTCGAGTGTCGACAATCACTGCAGCTGGGCGGCGAGTTCACCTCCGGCCGCCATTTTTATACCGTGCTCTAAGCCTGCTCGAATTGACCCGCAAGAAGCAGCATCAGGCAACCGGCTGACTTGCCGCCACTCGCTCGGTATCGAACACCACTGCGATTGCATGCAACACCGAAGCAACGCGAACGGCAGCCAGAATCTTCTCTTCGCCGAAGCCCTTCTCGCGAAGCACCTTCTCGTGAGAGTCGACACAGGACCCGCAGCCATTGATAGCCGAAACTGCGATGCACCACAGCTCAAAATCGAGCTGATCGACACCATGGCCGCGAATGACGTTCATGCGCAAACCCGCACGCATGGTGGCGTACTTCTCGTTCGAGCTCAGGTGCAGGAAGCGGTAGAAGACGTTGTTCATCCCCATGATCGCCGAGGCGCCCTCTGCCGCGGCCAAGGCTTGTGACGAAAGATGCGCTGATGCTTCCTCGATTGCTGCAGCCGTTAGCTCCTCATTGCGCGACGTCATGGCGCAGGCGACAACCGTGCCCCACAGTTGCTGCTCGGTTAATTCCGTCTGCTGTCGTATCACGCTGGAGAAGTTGAGTTTCAGGTCTTTCGCGTAGGAAGGGATCGATTCCATTAGGGCATCGAGAGTCATAATCATCCTTGCTGTTCTGGATTCAAAAAGAGGCGGGAAGCTTCCCGCCTCTCAATTCCGCACTTAGACGTGCAGGGGTTCCTCGCCCTTCTGCCAGTTGCAGGGGCACAGTTCGTCGGTCTGCAGCGCGTCAAGTACGCGCAGCACTTCCTGAGGATTGCGGCCCACCGAGAGGTCGGTGACGTAAACGAAGCGAATCACGTTCTCCGGATCGACAATGAACGTAGCGCGTTGTGCGACACCGGCCATCTCATCGAGAATGCCGAGTTGCCCGCAGAGGTCGCGCTTGATGTCGGCCAGCATGGGGAACGGCAGGTCCTTCAGATCGGCATGATGCGTACGCCACGCGTGGTGCACGAACTCGGAATCCGTGCTGCCACCGAGAATCTGGGCGTCGCGATCGGCAAATTCCTTATTCAGTTTGCCGAAGGCCGCAATTTCGGTGGGGCAGACGAAAGTGAAGTCTTTCGGCCAGAAGAAATACACCTTCCACTTGCCGGCATAATCTTTCCCGGTGATGGTTTTGAATTCCTTGCCCTTTTCGAGGCTAACAGTTGCGGTAACGCTGAAATCGGGGAATTGCTCGCCTACTCCTAGCATTGCGTTTCTCTCTCCATGAAGACTAATGTGTATGCTGCTTTTGTTCTTTATTAAGACACGCCTTGCAAACTCCCTGAACTTCGACGCTGAACTTTTCCAGCCGGAATCCCTGGGGCAAAGTGCCATGTAACTTCACCGGGCCAATAGTGTCCAGATCGAGATCCATGATGGAGTAGCAGCACGTGCAAAACAGGTGATGATGAGGTGCGGTATTGGCATCCACGCGCCAGGGCCCTTGATGATGGCTCACGTCGCGCAGCATGCCGGCCTGAACGAAGGTCTTGAGGTTTTTGTAGACGGTTGCCAGCGAAATCGAAGGCAGGTGTTGCTTCACCCGCAAATAGATTTCTTCCGGCGAGTAGTGACCGGGTCGGGATACCAGCGCCTCATAGATCTTGTGACGCTGGTGGGTGGCCGCAAGATTGTGCTCGCGGCACAGATCACGAAACTGGCTGTAACCTTCCCGGCCCATACTCATTAGATAATAAAAATTATTAAATGATTCAAATTATCGGATATCCGGCATATCCGGAAGTGCTCTCAAGTACACTGAAGGCTAGCTCAAACCCACCCGACCCGAATGAACATCCGGCGAATTTGTGTTTTTTGCGGTTCCAATTTGGGAACCAACCCCGCCTACCAAAAAGCAGCCTCCGTCCTGGCCCGAATTCTGGTAGCTCGTCAGATCGAAATCGTTTACGGCGCCGGCAACGTCGGCCTGATGGGAGCTCTCGCCGACTCCGTACTGGCGGCACACGGCACCGTCATCGGCGTCATACCAGAATCGCTCGTGGCCCGAGAAGTAGCCCATCAAGCTCTGACCAAGCTGCACATCGTGCAGTCGATGCATGAGCGCAAGGCGCTGATGTCCGACCTCTCCGACGGCTTCATGGCCCTGCCCGGCGGATTCGGCACTCTCGAAGAATTTTGCGAGGTACTTACCTGGTCCCAACTCGGCATTCAGGCCAAGCCGTGTGGGCTGCTCAATGTCGCCGGCTACTACGATCCGCTGCTCGAGCTGTTTGACCGTTTCGTGTCCGAGGGCTTTCTGCCTGCGCACAATCGCAACCTCGTCCTCGCGGACTGCGAACCGGAGCGCCTGCTGGAGCAAATGGCACAATTCCAGCCGCCGGCTGGCGACAAGTGGATAGGCAACAACGGGCGGTAGAGGAACCAGTCCTGCCGCCTCATGCTTTTGCCGCCTTGCTAACCAGGCTGGAGACGAACAGGTTACAGGTGGTACTCGATTAACGTCGCGTAGTTCCCCGGGGGATTTGAAGTCACGCCATGGTTAAGAAGTTCCTGAATCGCGGGCTTGCTGGGTGGATAGCCTAATCGAGCAGTCCGAATGACGGGTTACGGGCAGGTAAAAAGATCGATGAAATTCGGCGGAGATCAACTACCGTCCCTCGCTAACTCCCCCTTAGTATTGGGGTCACGGTCTCGGCGTCATCCGATCCGTACTGCCGCTCTGGGCGGGAACGGGCGTGGAATCTCCGTAGTGCAACTGCAGCAACAGCAACGAACTCTTTGTCGTTTCCACAGTCAATACATACAGGTTGTTGTATTCGGTATCGGGAATAACGATCGCCGGGCCGCCGAGTCCCGCAATGATTTGAGGAAGCTTGTTGCTATGTCCGATGACAACCACTACCCCACTCTTTCGTGCGCGAATCGCATCAATCAGTTTTCCGGTATCGTCAGCCGGAATAATCGTTGGTTTGATGTGGATACGAGAAGCCAGAGGCGCCGCCGTCTGCTGCGTTCGCTGCAATTCCGTGACGTAAATCGCATCCACGCCCGAATCGACCAGCATGGAGGCCAGCAACTCCGCCCGTTTCTTTCCTGCTTCCGTCAATGGAGGGTCGTTGGCCGGTGTCGTCGCCTTCTCGCCGTGACGGCTGACGATCACCATCCCCTGGGCCAGCGCCGGCAATGAAATGCAACTGATTACGAAGGCGAAGAGAAGCATCCCACACAATGCAAGGCGTTTCATGTTGCCTCCACCTCTAATAAAGTAGCTCAACGGCTTTTGTGTCTGGGGCTGAAGCCCGATTGTTTGGGAACAGGTCTTCACAGCCGTGAAGGCTGGTCCTCCCACTAAAAATCAGTTGACCAATATTGTTGTGCCGTGCAGCAAGTGTGATCGGAGAACAGCTTTACTCGGTAACTGCGGTCAATGCGCTGGCCCACTCTCGCCGTTTTTCTGCTTCAGTTCGTGTAAACACGCCGGGTATGCGCGTCCCGCAATTCGGACAGCGACCATCTTTCAACTTGTTCGCGGTCACCGAATGCCACGAGCGTTTTACCACAACCTGCCTGCAACCCGGACAAATTGTGTTTCCGCCATCTGACCAGATGTTGCCCTCATATACGTACTTCAGGCCCATTTCCATGGCCATCCGGCGGGCGCGGTGTAGTGTCTCTGGCGGAGTCGGCGGCTTGTCTTGCAGCTTGAAATCAGGATGGAATGCCGTGAAGTGCAACGGCACATCATCGCCCAGGTTCTCGAGGACCCAATCGCAGAGTTGCTTTAGTTCAGAATCATCATCGTTGAGCGTGGGAATGATCAGGTTGGTGATCTCGAACCAGACGCCGCTCTCGTGCCTCAACCAGCGCAGAGTTTCCAGCACTGGCTGTAAGTGCGTCAGCGTTATCTTCGAGTAAAACTTTTCCGTGAAGCCCTTGAGGTCGATGTTGGCGGCATCGATGTAGCGATAGATATCGAAGAAGGCCTCGCGCGTGATATAGCCGTTGGAAACCATCACGGTATTGAGTCCGGCTGCATGGGCTTCGCGCGCGATGTCGACCACGTACTCCCCCCAGATTGTCGGTTCGTTATAGGTGAAGGCAAGGTGTGGCGAGCCATGCTGGATGGCCAGCCTCACCACGTCGCGGGGTGGAAGGTCGGCTGACCGCACCTGGTCCGCTTTGGCCTTGGAGATGTCCCAGTTCTGGCAAAAAAAACAGCCCATGTTGCACCCTGCCGTGCCCATTGACAGGATCTTCGTTCCCGGGAAGAAATGGTTCAGAGGCTTCTTTTCGACGGGATCCATGGCAACCGCGGCGGGACGTCCGTAGCCGAGTTGCAAAAGACGTCCACCTTCATTTTTGCGAATGAAGCAGAATCCGTGCTGGCCTTCGCCGATATGACAATGCCGCGGGCACAGATAGCAATGCAGACGCCCATCGGCCATGGCTTCCCACCACCGGGCGTCCTGAACTGGTGACTTCATGGTTATTGCCCTTGATTTGCTATTGTACCGCCGACCAAACGCCGCTTGGAGACGCAACTGCACGCCTGACAGGAAGCAAGTCTTTGATTTCAAGGGGGCGGTGGGCGCCTATTTTGGGTTGCTGTCGGGGTTGCGGCGCCCACCTGATTTGGGTTACTACTATAGACGCATTTTCCCCCAAAAAGTCGCCTTTGGCACGTAAAAATCTGACTTATTTTACAGTTCTTCACATTTCTCACGATTTCGCGCCAAATTATTCTATTTCGGGAACTTTTCCGCCCGGATTCGCGAAATCTTTGCGTTTAGTCAGGCTTTAGCTGCGGAAAAAGTCCTTCATCGCCTGCCACATGACCTGTCCGCCTACGTCAGCGATCGACTTCGTGAGTGGAATGTCCTTCGGGCAGATCTCGACGCAGTTTTGTGCGTAACTACATTCCTGGATACCGCCGTCGCCCATGAGTGCCCGCAAGCGATCCTTCTTTAGCACCTGGCCGGTGGGATGATTGTTGAACAGTCGCACCTGTGAAATGGCTGCCGCTCCAACGAAGCCGGTCTTCTCGTTGAACTGTGGGCAGGCTTCCATGCAGCAGCAACACGAGATACAACGCGAAAGAGGATAATTGATTTCCTGCTGCTCGGCGGTTTGGCGCGGGCCCGAGCCGAGATCGTAGGTGCCGTCGGTCGGGACCCACGCTTTCACCTTCTTGAGGTTCTCGAACAGCACACTACGATCGACTGACAGATCGCGCACCACGGGAAACTTCGAGAACGGCTCCAGCTTCACCGGTTGCTGCAGCTTATCGATCAGAGCAGAGCACGCCATGCGGGCACGGCCGTTGATCAGCATGGCGCATGAGCCGCAGACCTCTTCCAGACAGTTGGAGTCGTACGTCACGGGCGTCGTCTTCTTGCCGTCGCGAGTGACAGGCTTGGCAGCGATGTCCATCAGAGACGATGTGACGTTCATGCCCGGGCGAAAGGGCAGCTCGAACTCCTCCCAGTAAGGCTTGGAGTTGGGGTTGTCCTGGCGCTTGATCTTGATGATGACGGTTTTGCCGCTAGTAGCCATAGTCGCTGTTCGCTATTCGGCTGTCAGCTCTCAGCTGTCAGCCTTCAGTTATAGGCACAGGGGCTAAAGCCCCAGGTAATACTTCGCTTCCTCGCACGACTGAAGTCGTGCCTTGATACGAATCTAAGTTCGTTGGCGAGCCTGATTTCCCCCTTCGATCTGAGGCCGCAATACCCAAAACTAGCCACTAGCTTGCTGCATCGTACCTTCTGGGCCGAGGAGGAATCAGGGACGTGTCCACCGGTTCCAACTCGAAGCGAGGCTCGTCGGCATCGGCCGCGAAGTATGCTTTGGTTGTCTTCAGGAAGTTCACATCGTCGCGGTCCGGATACTCCGGCTTGTAATGCGCGCCCCGCGACTCGTTACGCAACCCTGCGCCCTGGGCGATCACGCGCGCCAGTTGCAGCATGTTGTAAAGCTGGCGCGTGAAGGCAAAGGAAGTATTGGCCCACAAGGTGCGGTCGCTCAAGTTCACGTGGCGGAAGCGCTCCAGCAGTTCAACCAGCTTGGCATCGGTCTCCTCCAGGTTCTTGTTGTAGCGAATGACCGTGCAGTTCTTGGTCATGATGTCGCCTAGCTCGCGCCATAACAGGAATGGGTTCTCGGTGCCGTCGTTGTTCATTAGGCGATGGTTGATGTCCTGCTGCCTCTTCCTTTCCGACTCGTACACGGGCTGCGGAGCGCTGTATCCGCTCTTGTGGACACCGCGCGCATAGTTCATCGCATTCGGGCCGGCCTGGAATCCCCCGGTAATGCACGACATGAGCGAGTTCGCACCCAACCGGTTTGCGCCGTGAATGGAGTAGTCCGCCTCACCGCAGGCGTACAGCCCCTCGATGTTGGTCTTCTGGTTGAAGTCCACCCACAGGCCACCCATGGTGTAGTGCACGCCGGGAAAGATCTTCATCGGCACATCGCGCGGGTCGTCGCCGACGAATTTCTCGTAAATTTCGAGAATGCCTTCGAGCTTGCGATCGAGTGTGGCGCGATCGATATGCGTCAGGTCGAGATACACCATCGGCTGGCCGTCTATGCCGAGGTGGTATTCGTACACGACCTTGTGAATCGCGCGGGTGGCCACATCGCGGGGCACGAGATTGCCGTACTTCGGATACCACTCTTCCAGAAAGTACCAGCGCTCCTTCTCGGGAATGCTGCGCGGTTCGCGCTTGTCACCCGCCTGTTTCGGCACCCATACTCGGCCGCCCTCGCCACGGGCCGACTCAGACATCAGCCGCAGCTTGTCTTCGCCCGGGATCGACGTCGGGTGAACCTGGATGAACTCGCCATTGGCGTAATACGCGCCCTGCTGATAGAGCGCCGACTGCGCCGATCCCGTGCAGACCACGGAATTGGTGGACTTGCCGAAAATGGCTCCAATGCCACCGGTCGCGATGATGACTGCTTCTGCCGGAAACGTCACCACTTCCATGCCGCGCAGGTCCATGGCACAGATGCCGCGGCAGACTCGGTTTTCGTCGATGACCCCGGAGAGGAACTCCCATCCCTCGTACTTCGTGACCTTCCCTTCCGACTCGTAGCGGCGCACCTGTTCGTCGAGCGCATAAAGAAGCTGTTGACCGGTCGTTGCGCCGGCGAAGGCGGTGCGGTTGTACAGCGTTCCTCCGAAGCGGCGAAAGTCGAGCACGCCTTCGGGAGTGCGATTGAACGGCACACCCATGCGATCGAGCAGGTCAATGATGCCCGGCGCCATATCGCACATGACCTTCACCGGCCGCTGGTTGGCGAGAAAGTCGCCGCCATATACCGTGTCGTCAAAGTGCTGCCAGGTGGAATCGCCTTCGCCTTTCAGATTCTTGGCGGCGTTAATGCCGCCTTGGGCGCAGACAGAGTGAGACCGCTTCACCGGGACGATAGAAAAGAGGTCAACGTGGCCTCCCATCTCGGCAATCTTGATGGTGGCCGCCAGGCCCGCCAGTCCGCCACCCACGACGATGATTAGAGGATGAGCCATAATGATGTCGATTTCTGCGCAACAATACAGGCGGTCTCAGCCGCCGAATTAACGTAACTGCGTGGTCTCGTAATGCACTACTGCCGGGGCCCGTTCCGGTGGAGCGGTGATGAAAGCGCGAATCGTAACCAAGCCAATGGCGACCAACAGAACGGCCAACGCTAGACAGAGATAGCCGAAACGCTTGCGTGCGCGCTCGCCCACTGTGATTCCCCACTTCGCAGCGAACAGCCACACTCCGTAAGCGAAATGCCACGATGCCGCGGTAATGCCGACTACATACGCCGCCACCGCCCAGGGATTCTGGAACTCGTGCTGCACCTTCCAGAAGGCCGCGTTGTATCCACCGCTCATCAGGTGCACTCCGGTAAAGCGCATGTAATAGGTGTGGTAGAGGATGTAGAAGAACGCGATTGCGCCCGTCCACCGCTGGGCCGTGTACAGCCAATTACCGGTCCACGGATACTCGCCGACATTTGACTCGCCGCGATACCAGATGTAGAACCCGTACAGTCCGTGATAGAGCAGCGGTAGGAAGATGAATCCCCACTCCAGTACTGCGACGAATGGCAGACTGGTGAGGAACTTCACCTGATCGTTATAGGCCGCTGCGCCCCGGATCGCCTCGGAGTTGGAAATAAAGTGCTCCAGCAGGAACGCTCCGATGGGAACGATGCCGGTCAGCGAATGCAAACGCCGAAGGACAAACGAGTTGCCCTCGCCGGCACGCAGCGCGGGAACGCCTCGAGCCACCCTCACGGTGCTTTTGGTAACAGGACTAGCCGATGAAGCCACGACGCCGACTCCCTACTCGTTCGCAGCGTATGAAAGCGAACCTCTGATTATCAAATTCGCAAACTGCGCAAGTCAAGAAATGCCTGAACCTTGGCGAAACACTCACTTCGCCACAGAGGAAAACAAATCCTGAAAAGAATTCTCAGTGCCCAAGTCTGCCGCAGCGGAGTACAAGGTGTCTCGGTGATGAAAAGCTGCCGTAATATCTCGAACACTGGTGCAGGATAGCGAAGAGGGATGGCCCACCCGTGGTGACGAACGTCACTGAGCGCTGTGAGGATGCAGCTCCTGCATGTGGTCAGCCCAGTCGAGAAACTGCCGGAAGGCGGCGCCGCGATGGCTGTACTTTGCCTTCTCCTCAGCCGTGAGTTCGGCAAAGGCCTTCTCAATCTGGGAAAAAAAGAACAGCGGATCGTAACCGAACCCATTCCGACCGCGCGGAGCGCGCAAAATGATGCCCTCTGCCTTGCCGTGAAACGTCGCCAGCGTGTGCCCGTTACGCGCCACGGCGATCACGCAAACGAACCGCCCGGTGCGGAATTCCTCGGGAACTTCGTGCAACTCGCGCAGCAGGCGCGCATTGTTCGCTTCGTCGTCCGAGTTGCTCGACTCGTCATTACGCCCGTGCTCATCCGCCGCGTAGCGTGCCGAGCGCACCCCGGGCGCGCCTTTTAGCGCATCTACCTCCAGACCGGAGTCGTCGGCGATAACCAGCTCGCCTTCGCTGAATTTACTGTAATGCTCCGCTTTCTTGCGGGCATTGGCCTCAAAGGTCGGGCCATCTTCGATAACATCAGCCAGCTTCACAAAATCCGGCAGCGTCGCGATCTCAATTTCGTGCGCAGCGGCAGCGCCAACCAAATCGCGGATCTTCCCCGCATTCGACGTAGCCACCAGAACGCGCTTCATGAAGAAAGATTACGCATGTACGGCTTCATGCTGAATCGAATACAGGTAATTCAAAGCCTTCAGAGACTGATAGAGCTTCCACAAGGTAAGCAGCAACGCCACAGAAAACAGCAGCGAGCTTATCCCGATCATCGTCATCGCAAAATCCAGCGAAACCCGATAACGCGAAATGCCTAAAATTCCGAAGACGCCGGAAGCAATGAACACTGCTCCGCAGAGGCGCCGCCTTTGCGAGACGCGCCGGTTCAAGGCGATGGCAAGTCCAAGGAACAGTATCGCCAGAAAAAAGAATGCCCACTTAGCCTCGGAGCACTGTGAGATATCGACAGCAACCTGGTCGGTAAACGTCTTGACGTTCATGGCCAAGAGAATCGCACGGTTCTCCCACACATTGCAGATCGCCGCGAGCGTTATGCAGATGCCTGCGCACCAGGCCAGGAACGGTTTGCCCAGCCGACCCGCCAGGTAGGCCAGGCTTATTACGGTGCACAAGTACAGCCCAATGAAGAGAAAATCCATGTAGGTGTTGCGTTTCACCAGCACGATGTTGCGCGCCATGCCACTGGTATCGCTCGGGTCGGCGCCCGCCACTGCCTGGTTGAGGGAAGCCACATCGGATCCCAGCTCGACCCGAAGAATTCGCTGCGATTCTCTGCCCTCAAACTGCAAATTCGTCGCCAACAGCATGACGATCGCCCAGGCGATGAGCGCGACAATCAGAATTGCGGAAAGTTTTTCAGCAGTTCGCATCAGGACCCCTCCGGGGAGAGTTAAATTTTCGATAAACAGGGCGCAAATGAATGCGAGCGGCGACTCGAATGGTATGAACCCAGGCTATGACCATTCCTCTTCGTTGTTGTACATGGCTGGCAACGCTATCGCAACCCTGAGAAGCGTCACTTTCAAGGCACCCCGACGAACTGGGGGTAACGAATCGCCTGCAGTGTAAATGAAAATCGCCGCCGCAGTCATGCTGGGGGCGGCGTTTTATATTGCTGATTCCCAGTTTCAATTCGGCTTGTGGAAAGTTCCGTACCGCGACCTGTCGGGCGCCGGAGCCCCCTGAAGCACATGCTTGCGCATAGCTGCATCGCAGATGGCGTAACCCCAGTCGATCAGCTGTTCCTGGACATCGTCCTTTACGGCGGTGAGCCGAGTCGCTGTTTCCGCAAGTGCAGTGGTGTCCTTGATGGGACACACCAGCGCGTCCTGCAACTGATAGTTCAGGATGTCGGAGCCAATGCCCCAGTACGCGCCATCACGCACACCAAGCTTGTACAGCTCGATAATCGAACGCGTGCGCAGGCTAACAACCTGGCTGTAAACGATCATCAGAATGCGATTGGTCTGGCTGATCCAGTCGTACTTGGGATCTGGCTCCGAGCTCAGTGCTCCTCCACCGTTGCTCACCAGGACCATGCGGCAACGCTTCCAGGCTGTCTCGAGCCCAAGATTGTCGTACACGCCACCATCCGCGAGTGCGATCTGCTTGCGAAAATCCGCAGATGTTATGGGAGGAGGCGGCTGAACGTTCGGATCGAACTGGTTCGGATCAAGATTCAGCAGGCATGGGGAAAGAAGCGGGGGAAAAGCTGACGACGACGCCACAGCGGTCGCCAGCTGGACCGTCGGCTTCATCACCAGGCCGACCTTGTAATTCCCCATGTACGGCTTGGAAAAGCGCCAGAGCGTTCCAGTTTGCAGACTGGTCGAGTTGAAGATGAAGCGCGGCCCTTCATCATCGTTGGGAAGGTCTTGCAGCGTGGCCTTCTTATACAGGTACTGGTTGTAATGGTCGGCAACATGCTTCGAAACGCCTCCAAAGATGCCTTCCAAGATCGAGCTCACATCGATGGAATCCGATGCCATACCGCGAATCGGCTTCGTGACCTGATCGTCGAAGTTGGTGGCAACGCCGCTGGCGTCGAAGATCAGCTCCTTCCAGTTCAGGCCTAGCACGCCGTTCGTAATCGATCCGCCGGAAACACTGGAGACGCGCGTAAGTTTCCTCAAGAATCCCAACTGGTTCATGCGAATGAGCGCGCCCAAATGGAAGAGCATGGCGCGATAACCACCACCCGACATGCAGAGAGCCACGCCGGTAGTAGGTTCTTGTTGCGGGTCGTCGGGGTGATCGTGAACCGGAGACAGTGCAGTTTTCAGGTCCTCGGGCATGGAGCGCCTCCCAAAAGCGCAGTTTGTGATCTCTTGTACGCGGACACGCGCACTGTAGCACCGTTTCCATTGTGGGCAAAGCAGCAATCGCAGGTTTTTTCGCAGACCGGTCTACGACAAAACATCATTTACAATCGACGCCAGTTCAATCTCATCGGAGTCTGCTACCTTGATGCCCCGTATGCGGGTCGGTGCTTGTCTTGTCCTGCTATCTTCATTCTCCTTCACCCAAACTGCCGTGCCCACAACTCTGCCAGCTGCCAAAGCAAAGGCGCAGGGCGTAACCGTAGGCCCGCAAGGCACCACCACCGGCGGGCGTGCCATCCATAATTCCGCCCTCATCATTGACACTCACGCTGACACGCCGGGCCGCTTTGTCGACGAGAACTTCGACCTCGCGCAGGACGCCGGCAAAGGACACCTCGACTTCAGCAAGATTCAGAGTGGCAATCTGGGCGCCGAGTTTTTCTCCATCTGGGTCGATCCCAAGAACTTCAAAGGCAAAGAAATTCAGCGCGCGCTCGACATGATCGACTCGATCTATGAGCAGGCGCGCCGCCATCCTGACAAGATGGTGATGGCGTTCAGCACGCAGGACATCCTGGCCGCGCATCGCCAGCACAAGCTGGCCGCTCTTATGGGCGTCGAAGGCGGTCACGCTATCCAGGGCGACATTCGTGTTCTCCGCGGCTACTATCGCCTTGGCGTACGCTACATGACGCTCACTTGGTCGAACACCAACGAGCTTGGCGACTCCAGCGGCGACCTCGACAACAAAGAAATCAAGCACTACAACGGCATCACACCCTTTGGCCGGCAAGTGGTGCACGAGATGAACCGCATGGGCATGATGGTCGACATTTCGCACGTCGCCGACCAGACGTTCTTCCAGGCGCTGGTCTCGAGCCGTGCTCCGGTGATCGCCTCGCACTCTTCATCGCGCGCCATCACTAACGTGCCACGCAATATGACCGACGACATGTTGGTGGCGCTCGCCCGCAATGGCGGCGTGGCGCAGGTGAATTTCGATTGCGGTTTTATTTCGCAGAAGTGGGCCGACGGCATGAAGAAACTCGCGGTGGAAAAGGATCCTGACTATGAAAAATTGCAATCGCTCTTTATGGCCCAGCGCACACCGCAAATGCAGCAGCAACTTTATGAAGCCGAAGCGGTGATCGAGAAGAAGGTGCCGCGCCCGCCGCTGAGCGACCTCATCGACCACATTGATCACATGGCGAAAATCGCTGGGGTCGATCATGTCGGCATCGGCTCTGACTTCGACGGCATCGATTGCTCGCCGCAGGGCCTCGACTCGGCTGCTGACCTGCCTAAGATTACCGAAGCCCTTTATCAGCGCGGCTACAAGGCTGCTGATATCCAGAAAATTCTTGGCGGCAACCTGATGCGCGTCTTCTCGGAAGTGGAAAAGACGGCCAAACAGATCCAGGCAGAAGACGCTACCGGCAACAAGGACAAGCGTCCCGAAATCGCGCCCGAAGCAGCGCCGAAATAAGAAGAAAGGTGGGTCAAGCACCGCCTCAGCGGTGCAGTTAGGCCCACCTAAAACAAGCGGCTTCAGCCGCTGAGGTAAAGAATTCCGGAGGTCTCATGCACAGAATCCTGATTGCACTCTTCATTACCACCGTCGTTGCCTCGCTCGCCGGGCAAACCGCCACCGCCAACCCAAAATCCACCGCCAAACCTGCCACCCCTAAATCGGCAACCGGCACACAGGCCATTCCAGCAAAGCAGCCGATTCTCGCAACCTTCCAAACTACCGCCGGCGACATCAACTGCACCCTCTTCCCCGACAAGGCGCCGATCACGGTCGATAACTTTGTCGGCCTCGCTACTGGGACGAAAGACTGGAAGAACCCCTTCAACGGCGCGACCATGCACAACCGCCCGTTGTACGACGGGACCATCTTTCACCGTGTTATCCCGAACTTCATGATTCAAGGCGGGGACCCGCTGGGGAACGGTTCCGGCAGTCCCGGCTACAGCTTCAAGGATGAATTCAGTGATCTGCACTTTGACCAGGCTGGGCGATTGGCCATGGCCAACAGCGGCCCCAATACCAACGGCAGCCAGTTCTTTATAACCGAAGTCCCAACCCCGCACCTCGATGGCAAACACACCATCTTCGGCCAGTGCGAGAACCTCGATCTGGTGAAGCAGATTGCCCGTGGCGCGACCGATCCGCGGAACGATCGCCCGTTCAACCCGGTCAAGATCACCCATGTAAAGATCGTGAACCCGAACAAACCGGCGGCAACAACGCCAGCCAAGAAGCCGGCAACTTCCACTCCTCCGAAGAAACCCGCTTCGACCACCCCAAAGCCGCAATAGCTCGGCCTGACGCAAGAAGTCTGGGTGCCCACCCTAATCGCCCCTGTTCTGGGCGATAGGGTGGGAATCAAGGATCCTATTGCAGGTGCCCCGTCTCGCGCTTTTAGCTGGCGTGACCGGTTCACGTTGTCCTACTTTCCACCACTCCGGTATCGCGTTGTGGACAGACGGCTCCTGCGGGCAGTTAAGGACGACGCGTTGTGCATCAATTTTCGACCGAAGAAACGAGACCGGATTGAAAGTTGGTATGGCTTAGGGGCAGGCAGGACTGACAGCTCATTCCTGCGCTCTGCCACAGGACACTCCGTCGGTGATATCGCCATCTCACCTATATGCCCAGAGGTGGCTGGCCAAGACACTTCTCCTCTCTCGTAATGTTGCTCTTGCTTTACTACTCCGCGAATTCCGCTGCCACTCCTGTGCGTGTGCGCCATATGGAAGGAATCACCCACGGATTCCTCATTCTGCCTGGCCTCGACGGAAAAACCATCGCTTATGGTGAGCTCGATCAGGTGGTGGGCGGCAAAACCGGGATCGTTACCACCGATACCAACTTCCATTTCAATGACGGCTCTTCTTTTCGCGAGATCACGAAATTTACCCAGCAGAGCGAGTTTCGGCTGGTGACAAAGTTGTGCAGAAGGGTCCTTCTTTTGCCCACCAGAGCGAGACCGAGATCGACGCGGCAACCGGTAACGTGACCGTTCGCACGATCGACGACGGCAAGCAGAGGTCACAACCAAGCATCTGAATCTTCCGGCCGATGTATCGAACGGCATGCTCCCTGTGCTGATGAAGAACTTAAGTAAGCCCAGGACTGCCGCCACAGTATCGATGGTTGCTACTTCGTCATCGCCACGACTGTTGAGACTGAATCTCGTTCCTCAAGAGGAGACGACTTTCAAATTCGCCTCTGCCCTTCACAAAACGCAGCACTTCATCGTCAAGATCAAGATCGGTGGAATCGCCGGTGTGATTGCTCCGCTCGTCGGCAAGCAGCCGCCCGATTTTCAGATGTGGATTCTGGAAAGCGAGGCGCCCTCATTCCTTCAGTCCGAAGGCCCCCTGGCCGAGGGCACTCCAGTCTGGCGAATCGAAATCGCCGCCCCCGACGCTGAATCGCTCAAGGCGGCTCGATAACGCCGGCCCACCTCATTGTGAAATTCTTTTCATATCGCGTGCCTGTCACCGCCCGCTGTGATATCTAATGGGACTGCTGTCAATCAGCAATTGTGATTTCGCTGAGGTGTGAAGATGCAAGCAGTGCAGGAAAACGTGCGTACGGGTCGTTCGGTCGCCGAGCTCAAACAGGCTATTCTCGACAACCTTTATTTTGTGCAGTGCCGGATTCCTGTGCTAGCGACCACCAATGACTGGTACATGGCGCTGGCCTACGCCGTTCGCGATCGCATGATGCAAGATTGGATCGAGGCATTCGGCCGCGCCCGAGGCACCCGCACTCGTATCGTCAGCTACCTGTCGGCGGAATTCCTCATCGGTCCGCAGCTCGGTAACAATCTGCTCACGGTCCATAACATTCGCGAGTCGGTCGCAACTGCACTGGCCGAGCTCGGCCAGAGCCTCGACAAGCTTCTCGAGCACGAGCCCGAACCCGGTCTGGGCAACGGCGGCCTGGGCCGTCTCGCCGCCTGCTACATGGATTCGCTCACCACGCTGAACATCCCCGCTATAGGCTACGGCATTCGCTACGAATTCGGTCTGTTCCAGCAGGAGATCCAGAATGGGTGGCAGGTCGAGAAGACCGACAAATGGCTTACCTTGGGTAGCCCATGGGAAACGACTCGCACTGAGATAGCGCATTATGTCGGCACCGGCGGCCACACCGAGCAGTACCACGACGAGCACGGCCGATTGCGTGTCCGTTGGATTCCCGCGAATGTCGTCCGCGGTATTGCGAACGACATTCCCATCGCCGGCTACAACACAAATAACACGAACTTTCTCCGGCTGTGGTCCTCTGAAGCGGTCGAATCGTTCGATTTCCAGGCCTTCAATAAAGGCGACTATTACGACGCCGTGCATGAAAAAGTTGCGTCCGAAACAATCAGCAAGATTCTTTATCCCAACGACGAAGCCGTAGCCGGAAAGGTCCTGCGCCTCCAGCAGCAATACTTTTTCACCTGCTGCTCGCTACAGGACATGATTCGCATTCACAGGCTGCGCGGACTTCCGCTGCAAAAGTTCCATGAGACCTACACCATTCAGCTCAACGATACCCATCCCTCCATCGCGGTGGCCGAACTCATGCGGCTTCTGGTTGACATTTACGAACTGGAGTGGGAAGAAGCCTGGACCATTACCCAGAAGGCGCTCGCCTACACGAATCACACACTGTTACCCGAAGCGCTAGAGAAGTGGCCCCTGCCCCTATTTGCCAGCCTGCTTCCGCGCCACCTGGAGATCATCTACGAGATCAACCGCCGCTTTCTCGACGAGGTCCGTTCCCGCTTCCCCAATGACAATGCGCGGATTGCCCGCGTTTCTCTCATCGATGAAAGTGGCCAGAAGTACGTTCGCATGGCCAATCTCGCGACGGTTGGCTCACATGCCGTCAACGGCGTCGCAGCTCTGCATACGGAGCTGCTCAAGAAAACCGTCCTGCATGATTTCTACGAACTTTGGCCGCAGAAATTCTTCAACGTCACCAACGGCGTTACTCCGCGCCGTTGGCTGATGCTGAGCAATCCGGAGTTGTCGCATCTGATCACCAGCAAAATTGGCGAAAACTGGCTCACGCACGAAGACGAACTACACAAGCTGGAACCCTTGGCCGAAGACCCTGAATGCCGCGCTGCATGGCGCCAGGTGAAGTTCGGGCGCAAGCAGAAGCTGGTCGCGCTCATCCGCGAGCGCACCGGTATCACCGTCAGCCCCGACACCATGTTCGACGTGCAGGTGAAGCGTATTCACGAATACAAGCGCCAATTGCTGAACGCTTTATACGTCATCTCGCTCTACAACCGCATCAAGCACGACGGTCACGATCCTATGGTGGCCCGCACAGCCATCTTCGGCGGCAAGGCTGCGCCTGGCTACTACATGGCCAAGCTGATCATCAAGCTCATCAACTCCGTCGCCGCTGTCATCGACGCCGATTCCAACGTGCGCGACCGTATCCGCGTGGTTTTCATCCCGGACTTCAACGTCAAGAGCGGACAGGTCATCTATCCCGCCGCCGAACTCTCCGAGCAAATCTCCACCGCAGGCAAAGAAGCCTCTGGCACCGGCAACATGAAATTCTCGATGAATGGAGCGCTCACTATCGGCACGTTGGACGGTGCCAACGTCGAAATCCGCGATCAGGTAGGCGCGGAAAACTTCTTCCTCTTCGGTCTCACGTTCGAGCAGGTGACGAGCCTCAAGCAAAGCGGCTACAGTCCCCGCTACTACTACGACAATAATCCCCTGCTCAAAGAGGTCATCGACCAGATCGCCTCTGGTGCCTTTTCCGCTGGAGATCGAGAGTTATTCCGCCCCATCGTCAATTCCCTGTTGAATAATGACGAGTACATGCTGATGGCCGACTTCCGCTCGTACGTTGATTGTCAGGAGAGCGTCAGCCACGCTTATCTCGATCAGGAGCACTGGACGCGCATGTCGATCCTCAATACCGCGCGCATGGGCAAGTTCTCCTCCGACCGCTCCATCCGCGAATACGCTCGAGACATCTGGCACGTGGAGCCGCTGAAGCTCTAGGCGCTAGCAGACGAAGAGCCAAGGCTACGCCGGCAGCATTTTGCCAGAGGTTGAGAGTCCTGATAAGCAGCTTTGGCTTTGACCGTGTCTCCCTCTATGGCGTACGCGCGACCCGGCTACCCGATGGGTGGCCCCCGTATCTCTGCTTTTGGGATATGCGGGAGCCACGGGCGGCGGGCGGCCAGGCTCTACGTGCTCCCCTTCACGGCGGGCAAGTCGTAGCCCGAGGTCGCTTCGCCTTCGCCCTTTCCTGCATCCAATTGAACAACTTTATTTTGCTGTCTTGTGATGCTCGCGAGAAACCTCCGGGCGATGTGACCTCAGGTTCTCGTGAAACGAAGCTCCTGACTTCATATCTATGGCTGATACCGCAACCAGTCTCGAAACCTCAGCACCTGCAAACCCTCCCGCCACAACGGCGCAGGCCCCACCTGAGCCTTGGCACCCGAAGTTCAATCCTTGGCTCATCGGGGTAATTGTCGCGGGCGCCGCTTTCATGGAAGTCCTCGATACCAGCATTGCCAACGTTGCGCTTCCTTATATCGGGGGCAACCTCGGCGCCAGCACCGACCAAAGCACCTGGATTCTTACTTCTTATCTTGTCTCCAACGCCGTGGTGCTACCCATCAGCGGCTGGTTCTCGGGACTGCTGGGGCGCAAGCGCTTCTTCATGCTCTGTCTTACGATCTTTACTATCAGCTCATTCCTCTGCGGTATCGCACCCAGCCTCGGCGCCATCATCTTTTTCCGCATCCTGCAAGGAGCCGGCGGCGGCGGTCTTCAGCCTCTTGCCCAAGCCATTCTCGCCGACAGTTTCCCTCCCGAAAAACGGGGCCTCGCCTTCGCGCTCTACACCATTACGATCATCGTCGCCCCCACCGTCGGCCCCACCCTCGGTGGCTGGATCACTGACAATTACAGTTGGCGCTGGATCTTCTTCATCAACATCCCGGTTGGCATTCTTTCACTGCTGCTGGTCTATCGCATCATCGAAGACCCGCCCTGGGCCAGGCTGAAGGCCGGAGTTGCCTCGCGCATCGACTACATCGGAATTTCACTGCTCGCTCTGGGCGTAGGTGCACTGCAAATCATGCTCGACAAGGGCCAGGAAGACGACTGGTTTGGCTCGAACTTCATCACCACGCTGGCGATTCTGGCTGTGGTGGGGCTCGTGTCGCTGGTTATCTGGGAGTTGTTGACCAAGGACCCGATCATCGATATACGCATGTACCGGAGCTTCAACTTCTTACAAGCCAACATCATGATTTTCATCCTTGGCTTGGTGTTGTTCGCCGCCCTGGTGATGCTGCCCCTCTTCTTGCAAACGCTTCTCGGCTACACCGCACAATCTGCCGGGCTGGTCCTGTCGGGAGGAGGTCTGTTCTTACTCTTCATGACGCCCGTAATCGGCGTACTCTCTGGCAAGATTCAAGCTCGCTACCTGATCGCCTTCGGATGGCTCACCGTCGCTCTCGGGATGTTCTATTCCGGCCGCGAGCTTCAGCTTGGCCTGAGCTTCCGCAGCGCGGCTTGGCTGCGGGTTTTTCAGGTCTTTGGCCTTTCCTTCCTCTTCGTGCCGATTAACCTGAGCTCCTATGTCGGCATGCCTCCTGAGAAGAGCGGCAGCGTGGCTGGCCTGATGAATTTCATGCGCAATATCGGCAGCAGTGTCGGTACTTCGATGGTCACCACTCTTATCGCGCGCCGTGCCCAGGTCCATCAGGTTTACCTCGTCGGTAACATCACTCCAGGAGCCACTACGCTCTCTGACGCTGCTGCTGGGTTGACTGCCCGCGTCATTGCTTCCGGTGTCGATGCCGCGCAAGCCGGCAAAGTGGCTTATGCCCTGATCTACCGCACCGTCATTACCCAGGCAACCACACTTGCCTACATAGATACCTACATATTCCTGGGGACGATCGCCCTTGTCATGTTCGTGCTCGCCTTCTTCGTGAAGAAAAACGAACTCGGCGGCCAACGGCCCATGGCAGAGTAGAGTATGATGCCCCACGGACAGCTGCGGCATCCACCGGGGGCCCCATGACAGACATCGGCAACATACGCGTAATCACTCTCGACCGCGAATACGGCAGCGGCGGCGCAGAAATCGCTAAGGCGCTGGCCGACCGCCTTAACTGGAAGCTCTGGGACCAGGCCCTCACCAACGCAATTGCCCGCGAGATGGATTGCGAAGGCAAAGTTGTGGAACAGCACGAAGAAAAGCGCGACCCTCTTTACTATCGCCTGCTGAAGTCATTCATGCGCGGCAGCTACGAAGGCAGCCAGAACGTTCACACCGTCAAGATGGCCGACACCGACTGCATCCGAGAGGTTTCCGAAAGAATCGTCAAGCGCGCCGCCGACAAGGGCGAGTGCGTCATTGTGGGCCGCGGTTCCGCCTATTACCTGGAGGGGCGCAAGGATGCTTTTCATGTCTTCATCTATGCTCCGGTCAACGATAAGGTTCGTCGCCTGCGTGCCCGCGGCAAAAGCGAGGAAGACGCTGCTCAATTAGCCGCAACCGTCGATGACGAGCGTGCAGCCTTCATCAAGCAGTACTTCAACGTCGAATGGCCCGACCGCCATAAGTTCCACCTCATGGTGAACTCCTCGATCGGCGAGGACGCCGCGGTCGACCTGATCCTCAGCACCATCGAGCTCTACCAGAAGCCAACTGCGGATACGCCCGCGCCGCAACCCGCGGTTGGCTAGGGAGTGTTTTTGCTCGTGCACCACAGGTCAAAATCCCTGAAATTTATTTCTCCGATTGCAGGACCAGGCGGTTGTACTTTTTCAGCACTTGTTGCAGTTCGGCGTGGGGAATGGCACGGACTTCGAAGTTATTAATGCCTTTCATGTCCTTGGCGGCCACCATGGCATTCACAACGGCTTCTTCGACGCACTGCACAGTGGCGATGAAAAGTGGGTTCATTTCCTCGTTGGGGAGCATGTCGATATGCTTCACTTTGCCGCCGCCCCAGGCGCCTGGATTGGCAGTGGAAAACGCAATGAAAATGTCGCCTGAGCCGTCGCCGGAGTAGCTGCCAAGGCGTCCGAGGCCAAGAGGGACACGGCGCGCCAGACGTTTGAGCTGAGAGGCGACGAGCGGTGCGTCAGTGGCGAGGATGACAATGATCGAGCCTTGATCTTCCTTGCGCGGGATGCCGGGCGGGAGTTCGCGGCCGACAGGTATTCCGGCGATGCGCAGTTGTTGCTGCGAGCCGTAGTTGCATTGAACCAGCGCTCCGATGGTGTATGCACCCTGGCTGGCAGGGAGTTGGCGTGAGGCGGTGCCGGTTCCACCTTTGAAGCCGTTGCAGATCATTCCAGTGCCGCCGCCGACATTGCCTTCTGCAACTGGGCCGGCAGCAGCAGAGTCGAGGGCGTGGAAAGTGTCCTCGGGCTTCACGTGGAAGCCGTTGATGTCGTTGAGAACACCGTCATAGGTTTCGGCAACAACCGGCAAAGACCACCAGTAACCGCTGCGGTCGGCCTCGCCATGCTGGTAGCGCCACTGAATCGTGGCGTCGCGGACCAGTCCCACGCTATGGGTATTCGTGATCATGACCGGGCCTTCAAGAAATCCGGATTCCTCAACCCAAGTTGTGCCAGTCATCTCGCCATTACCGTTGAGCGAATTCCATCCTGCGAACACTGGTTGGTTGATGCTCTGCTTACCGCGGGGGAGAACAGCGGTGACTCCGGTGCGTACCGGGCCTTTGCCGGCGACGAGCTTCCCTTCTCCAGAGATGAGCGTAGTAAAACCGACTTCGACACCGGCTACGTCGGTGATGGCGTTGAGCGGGCCGGGCATGCCGTCGAAGGGGATGCCGAGATCGCGAGCACGCGGTTGGTTTTGAGCGTAAGAGAGGGTGGTGAACAGGAGCATCAGCGCCAATGCTAGTGACTTCATGGTTGTGGAGCAGTGTAACAAGCCACAGGGCCTACCTCCGGCACAGAAGCCGGAAGAAAGCAGTTGGCGCGAATCAGCAACCATCGGTGCCGGTTAAACTGAACGGGCCATGAGTTCGAATCTCCGCCGGCTAGTGCTGCTCAGTCTCGGTTGGGCGACGCTGCTCGCTTGTCTCGGATGTTCGAAGAAGCCTGCTGGCAAGCGCTATGAACTCGAGGGCCGTGTGGTTGCCGTGGATTCGAGCGGCCGAATTCTGACGGTCGCCCATGGCGACGTCCCCCGACTAATGCCGGCGATGACAATGCCCTTCCAGGTAGCGAAGAATGAGGACTGGGTTTTCGGCAAGATCGCTCCCGGGGACCACATCCACGCCACCCTCGTGATGACTGATCACGCCGAGCTGCAAGACATTTCCTTCACTTCCGGTGGCAACCCCGCTGGCGACGGCACGTCGAACCTACACATCCCCGATGCCGGCGATGCGGTTCCGGATTTTCAGTTCTTGAACCAGTTCGGCAAGGCCGTCAGGCTCAGTCAATTTCGCGGCAAACCGCTGCTACTTACCTTCGTATACACGCGTTGCCCGTTTCCCGACTTCTGTCCGCTGATGAGCAACAACTTTGCCAGCGTCCTAAAGCAGTTGCGGCAGGTTCCCGCAATTTACTCCAAGACACAACTCCTGAGCATCAGCATCGATCCAAAATTCGACACACCGAGGGTGCTGCAGGAGTACGGAGTGCGTTATGTCGCGAAAACCGATCCGCAGTTCGAGCACTGGCAGTTTGTGACAGGTTCGCCCGAGGGGATCCGCAAAGCTGCGGACTTTTTTGGGCTGGCCTACAACCAGCAGGAGGGACAGATCGTACACAACTTGCGCACCGTGCTCATCGGAAGCGACGGAAAGATAATCAAGGTATATACCGGAAATCAATGGAAGCCGGAGGAGGTAGCGCGCGATTATGCGCAGGCTGCGGCTGGAGGAAGCTGAGGGGCTATATCGACGCTGAGTGTGGAGGCCTCTGCGCGCCGAAGTAACGTTCAAAGTCGAGCGAGTCGAGATCCAGGAACTCCTGCACGATGGGCTCCTGACACTTCTGCATCTCGTCGAAGGTGCCGAAGAAAACCGAGCGTGCTTCGTACAGAAAAAGCACGCGGTCGGCAAGCTTTTTCGCCAGCGCCATATCGTGAGTCACGACAATGCTGGTGAGCTTGAGCTGGCGTTTGAGCTTCTTGATGAGGTCTCCAAGAAGATGAGCCATGAGCGGGTCGACCATGGTGGTCGGCTCGTCGTACAAGACGGCCTCGGGCTGAGCCGCGAGAGCGCGGGCGATAGCGACCGACCGCTTCATTCCCGTGGAGAGATCTGAGGGCAACTGGTCACGGAATTCACGCACTCCGACCATGTCGAGGAGGCCGTCGATGATCTGATAAATCTGCTCTTCCTCGAGGCCGCCGCGCTCGCGCAGCGGAAACGCGACGTTTTCGCCGACCGTGAGCGAGTCGAAAAGCGCGCCGTTCTGGAAGACCATCGTTACCTTCTTGCGGATCCGCTCCATCTGCTCTTCGGTGTAGCTGGTGACATCTTCATAGGAGACGCGAATGGTTCCGCCATCGGCCTTAAGGAAGCCCATGATCATCTGCAAGGAAACCGACTTGCCTACGCCGCTGCGGCCGAGAATGCAGACCGTCTCGCCCGACATCACGTCGAAGCTCACGTTGTCGATGACTACCTTGTCGCCGAAGGCTTTGTGGACGTGCTCGAACTCGATGTAGGGTTTGCGCTCGTTCATCGCTGCGAACCCTTCACTGGAGCAGCTTCGGGAAGCGATTCCCGGACGAGAGATTCGTATTCATATGGCTTATTGATGTTGCGGAAGATGTCAGGAGTAAAACCGGAGTTTGTAATTTCGCCCTCTTCGACGACTCGCGTGTCCAGGAAGGCGGCCTCGACTTTATATTGCCTTCGTGCCAGGGCCGCTTCGATCTGCGGAAGGATCGTGCGACGGTAGACAGCGCAAAGCGGCTGTAGGCGGCCGCCGGATCGTGGAACCGTGACAGACGCGGTGGTTTCTGCGGCCTGCTTAGCCAGCCATTTCAGAAAATTTGAGTCCATTAGAGGCATATCCACAGAGAGGACGAGATTCAAGTCTGAGGTTGTGGCAGAGAGTGCCGCGTGGATTCCGCCGAGTGGACCGCAACCGGGGATGCGGTCTTCAATGACTTCTCCAAACTCAGCATACAGAGAGCTTGCCCCTACAATGATGGGGGCGGAGCACACGGCTCTGGCGTTATCGAGCGCGATTTGCAAGAAATTACGATCGCCCAGGGTCACGAGGGCCTTGTCTCTGCCCAGACGCGAACTGCGCCCGCCTGCCAGCACGAATGCGGAAAGGTCCTGCATTTGGTGATGATAAATGAGGAGGGGCGTGTGGACTCAGGCGCGGGCCGGCTTGAAGGTGGTGGTGTGCGGGATGCAGCCGTTGATCTCGACCGCAACGATCCGTCCGGCGTTGTCGAGTTCGACGGTGCCTGGGGCGGTCAGAACGGCGTCGCCACTCAGACCGGGAATCGAGACAAATACCCTGTTTTCGACACAGACGGCAGACGGATCTTTCTTGATATAGCTCAGAGAGTAATCGTTTCGGCAGGCCTTCGGCAGCATGAAGCTGAGATCGGCAATGTCGCCGGTCTCCGATACCGAAACTGCGACCTCGATGGAAATGCGTGCAGTTACTTCGTCGCCTTCCACCTGGCTCGCAGGCTTGAAGCAAATGTAGTACTCAAAACCTGAATCGGGGTCAAACGCGCTCCGATCCACTTGAAAAGCCATCCCCGCCCTCCAGCACCAGCCAACACCGCTACAGGTAATCGATAGTAACTTACCGAACGAGGGTGTGCAATCAAACAGAAGTGGTGAGGAGGAACCAGTAAGTGCAATGCCCGATAAGGAGGATCCCTCTGGACTAAGAACTAACTAAGGTTGCCGATTAGGCCACCCGGTCCGGGAATGGGCGTTAACGCCTCTGCTATAGTCTCGAACAGAGGGGAGCAGGAGAATTCGCACATTGCTATGGCATATTTTGAGGACGCGGTAAAAGAACGGGTCGAAGCCGTACAGGACTTTTCCCTGCTGGCCGGGCAGTCGCTCAGCAATCTGTTTTCGCCGCCACGGTACTATGCCGATACACTGTTGCAGGCCGACCTCATCGGTGTCGGCTCGCTGCCCATCGTGGTGCTGATCGGATTTTTTACCGGCGCGGTGTTGGCGCTGCAAACCTCTAGCACACTGCAGCAGTTTGGCTCGCTATCGCTCACAGGCCAGTTGGTCGCGCTGTCGATGGTACGCGAATTGGGTCCGGTGCTGACAGGCATCCTGGTAGCCGGGCGCAACGCCAGTGGCATGGCTAGCGAGCTGGGGTCGATGAAGGTCACCGAGCAGATCGACGCCATGCGCGCCATGGGCGTTGATCCGACGAAGAAGCTGGTGACACCGCGGGTGATTGCCACGGTGACCATGTTGTTTTTCCTGAGCATCATCTCCGATTTTGTCGGTCTGGCCGGCGGGTGGATGATTTCCTACCTGCTGCTGGGACTCGACAGCAACCAGTATTGGACCACCGCCTACCAGGCGCTGCGTTTCGGCGACGTGTTCATGGGACTCAGCAAGCCGGTGGTATTTGGCTTCATCATCGCCTCGGTTGGCTGCTATTACGGGATGTCGGCACGAGGCGGCACGCAAGGGGTGGGTCGCGCTACGACCCAAGCCGTGGTGTCGGCGTCGGTGCTGATCGTCGTCACTGACTTCTTCCTCACCAAGCTGCTGATGCAGATTTTCCACTACTGATCATGGCCAGCCCGGCAGCTCCTGTTGAAAAGCCGAGTCCTTCGGCGACAAATCAGCCATCAACGCTGCTGAATTTCGAGAAGGTGTCGATCGGATTCGAGCAGCCGGTGCTGCAGGAAGTCTCCTTCAAACTCGCGCGGGGAGAGACGAAGGTGCTGCTGGGAGAGGCGGGTACCGGCAAAACCCTGATTCTGAAGTTGGCGCTGGGGCTCATCAAGCCAGACTCGGGGCGAATCACCGTGCTAGGGGAAGAAATAACCGCCATGCGGGAGAGGGATCTATTCTCGCTGAGGCGGCAGATCGGTATGGTCTTTCAGGAAAGCGCATTGTTCGACTCGCTAACGGTCGAAGAGAACGTAGCGTACCGGTTAATCGAGGAGACCGGCGACATTACGGACGAGATTCATCAGCGGGTGCTGGAGGCGTTGGATTTCGTCGAACTAAAGGAGACCTATAGCCTGTTTCCTTCGGAGCTCTCCGGTGGAATGCGGCGACGCGTGGCGATTGCGCGCGCCATAATCACACAACCTCAGGTGCTGCTGTACGATTCGCCGACAGGCGGTCTTGATCCTGTCACATCCAACACCATCATCGAGTTGGTGGTAAAGCAACGGGACGTGTATGAGACGGGATCGCTGCTCGTGACCCACCGGCTGCAAGACGCGTTCACTATGGCGAGCCATTACTTCGATCGCAAGCTGAACAAAATGGCGCCTGTGGAACCAGGTTCATCGCGCAACGTCCATACAACGTTTGTCATTCTGCGCGACCACAAGATCATTTTTGAAGGCACGGCCCCGGAACTGTTGCGGAGCCACGACCAGTATATTCGAGAGTATTTGAGCTAGGATTTCGCTTTCGCGGGGGCGGCGAACCGAGCCGCGATGCGCGCCTGCACGCGGGTGCTGCGGGCGCGAGTTTCCTCGGTGCTCTCGGCTAGTTTTTCCATGTTGATCAGGAAGTCGGGCGAATTTGTCATCTCCCGGAGCTTGGGGAGAAACGGCTTGATCTTGGCGTAAACAAAGTACATTTCCTGAAGATTTTCATATGCCAGCCGCGCATTGAGCACGCCGTGTACTACAAACGATGCCGCCATCTCCCAGTAGCCGACGACCTGGCGGACGTAGGAGTTTTCCTTGCTCGCGGGATTGGCCACCACGCTGAGGAAGCTTTCCTCGTTGGGTGGCAAGCTGTTGTAGAATGCGCGAGCCTCTCGCATGACAGGCTCGCGGCGCAGTTCGTAGAGCTTTAAGATCAACTCGGCATCTCGATGTGTCGGCACGGATTCAGGCATAAGGATTTCGTCTCTCAGGCCACGGCTTCAGGGACGTTGACCAGCTTTGAGTAGTCGCACCTCACGCCGGTCTCCTCGGGTTCTAACTTCTTCTTGCCGCGGCGTTTAGGTTCTTCGGCAGAAGCCGTCTTCTTATTGTTTGGACACACCAGGTAGGTGCCGTCCTTCAGTTGCTTCTCGAGCAAGTAAGCGCTCTTGCAAACCGGACAGTCTTCCGCGACCGGCTTATAGGCCGAGGTGAACTCACACTTCGGGTAATTGGTGCAGCCGTAGAAAATGTTGCCGCGGCGCGCCTTCTTCTCTGCGATGTCGCCTTCCTTGCATTCGGGACATTTTACGCCAATCAGGTTCTGCTTAACATACTTGCACTCCGGATAGCCGCTGCACGAGACGAATTCGCCGAAACGACCATGGCGGATGAGCAAATTGCGTCCGCACTGCGGGCACTTCTCGTCGAGCGGTATGTCGGGCACCTTCTTAGCCTGATCAAGGCGACGCGTCGTCTTGCAATCTGGATATCCTGTGCAGGCCATGAACGTGCCAAAGCGGCCGCGCTTGAGCACCATCGGTCGTCCGCAGTTCTCGCAGTACTCTTCCTGCGAGGTTTCCTGCAAATCGGCGGAGTCGAGGTCCGGCAGGTCAATGGGGTTCTCTTTGGTAAAGGTGCAACTGTTGGGATCGTTCTTGTCGTAGGCGCTGCACGCAAAGAATGATCCGTGTTTACCCCACTTAATTACAAGCGGCGAGCCACAGCGCTCGCAAACCTGGTCGGTTGGCTTCTCCATCCGCTTCACATTTTCCATGTGCTTTTCGGCATACAGGAGGTCCTTCTCGAACTTCTTGTAGAACTCGGCCAGAGCATCGGTCCAGGTTTCTTTGCCATCCTCGATTTCGTCGAGTTCTTCTTCCAAGCGCGCGGTGTACTGGAAGTCGAAGATGTCTTTGAAGTTCTCGACCAGCAGGTCGGTGACGACCAGCCCGATTTCGGTGGGAAGGAACTTGCCGCCCACTTTCTGTACGTACTGACGCTCCTGGATGGTGCTCAGGATAGCGGAATAGGTGGAAGGCCGGCCGATGCCGCGCTCTTCGAGTTCCTTCACCAGCGAGGCTTCGTTGAAGCGCGGCGGAGGCTCGGTGAAGTGCTGCTCGGTATCGAGCGACTTCAGCGTCAACTTCTGTCCTTCGACCAGAGGCGGCAGCTTATGTTTGAGCGCCTCGTCTTCCTCGTCTCTGGTGTCCTTTGATTCTTCGTAGACCTTCAGGAAGCCTTCGAACTTCAGCACTGAACCGGTAACACGGAAGCGGTAGTCTACTACCCCGCTCTTGGCGTCGATCTCGACGGTGGTCTGGTCGAAGACGGCAGGGTTCATCTGCGAAGCCAGGAAACGCTGCCAGATAAGCTTGTAAACCTTGAACTCGTCTTCCTGGAGATATCCCTTGATCGCCTCGGGATGACGCGCCGAAGAAGTTGGACGAATAGCTTCATGAGCGTCTTGCGTGTCTTTCTTCGACTTGAAGGCGTTCGGCGCTTCCGGCAAGAACTGCGGGCCATATTCTTTGCCGATGAGATCGCGCACCTCGGCAATGGCGTCGTTGGAAACGCGCGTCGAATCGGTACGCATGTAGGTAATGAGGCCAACCGTGCCTTCCTCGCCGAGATCGATGCCCTCGTAGAGGCGTTGGGCGATCATCATGGTGCGCTTGACGCTGAAACGCAGCTTGCGCGAGGCGTCCTGCTGCAATTTGCTGGTGGTGAACGGAGGCGCGGCATTGCGTCGGCGCTCCCGCTTATCGACGGAGCGAACTGACCAGTCGGCCTTCTCCAGCGCGGCTTTGAGCTTGTCTGCCTCTTCGCCGTTGGGAATCGGCGTCTTGTCTTCGCCGATGCCGATGAAATTCGCGACGAACTGGGGCGGTTTGGAGGCCGCGAGATGAGCTGCGATCGTCCAGTATTCTTCTTTTACGAAGGCTTTGATCTCGCGCTCGCGGTCCACGATCAGTCGCAACGCAACGGTCTGAACGCGGCCGGCAGAGAGCCCGCGGCGCACTTTATCCCAGAGCAGCGGGGAAACCTGGTAGCCCACGAGCCGGTCGAGGACGCGGCGCGTCTGCTGCGCGTCCACCAGGTTGCGGTCGATGGTACGGGGATGCAGGAACGCTTCCTGGACAGCTCGCTTGGTGATCTCGTTGAAGGTGACGCGGCGAATGGGGGTGCCGGCGGCCTTCTTCCTCTTCTTGCCGTCCAAGCTTTGGCCGCCCAGCTCTTCGGCCAGGTGTGCGGCGATGGCTTCCCCTTCGCGGTCAGGGTCAGGAGCAAGATAGATCGTGTCCGCCCCTTTGGCCATTTTCTTGAGTCTGGCGATGACCTTCTCTTTACCGGGAATGACTTCGTACTCAGTGGCGAACTCGTTGTCGAGATCGACCCCGAGCGACTTCTTGGGCAAATCTTTGATGTGGCCAAGCGAGGCCTCCACCTCGTAGCCGGAACCAAGATATTTTTGAATCGTCTTCGCTTTGGTGGGCGATTCGACGATGACTAAACCTTTAGGCAAGGAAACCTCATTTTTATGATTGCAGCAATTCAGCTAGTGACCGGGATACGGTTACGACACTAGCACGGTTCTCAGGAAAATCCGAAATCGATCTCTCCCCGAAGCCTCCGCGATTTGCTTCGTCGTGGCGTTAAATCGCTTGTACATAACACTTTCCGGGCAGCGCCATGTCCGGCCGCCCAGCTCCAGCGCAAACAGCCGCGGCGAAAATCTGCGAGCAGGAGATCGGTAACCAGTCGTTCCACAAACTCGCCGGTGTGTTTCGTTTCATCGGCCCGCAGCCCCCGGCACATCCATTTTTCGTTGGGCTCGCACCCGGGCCGCCAAACAATGATGCGGATTCCGAGGCTTCGGATGCAGTTTGCTCCGCCAGGGTGTGCGACAGACCTACATCGGCGGGCAGAGCTTGGCCAACGTCTTCCCATCAGGCAACCAGCGCAGCACCTGTTTTATCAATGTGTTAGGCCCCTAGGATAGCTCGTTGGTTAGGTTGCCGGGAACCGCATATGCCCTAAAGATCCGGTTACGGACGGGAAGGTTTGCGGCGCGGTAAGAGTGCCATGGGGAACTCGCTGAGAATTGCCCCATCATTAAGGCTAAAGGTAACTACCAGGCAGATTACCGTCAAGGATGGGCATCGCGGGCCCGGTTGCTAGTGCACATGGTCGGGAGTGAGATGGGGCGGGCGGCAGACGTTTGTTAGACTCATGCTTTCATGTCCCGCCTTCGTATTTCAGCTATATCGTTCCTGAATACCGCTCCGCTCATGTGGGATTTCGAGCACGGCTCAGCCGGAGCGCATTTTGAAATTGCCTACACCATACCCTCGAAATGCGCGGCGGCGCTGGCCGAAGATCGCGCAGACATCGGGATCATCCCCGCGGTAACGTATGCCGAGATACCCGGCTTGGTGATCCTTCCGCGCATTGCAATTGCCGCCAAAGATTACGTTCGCTCGATCTTGCTGGTCAGTAAGAAGCCGCTGGAAGACGTGCGAACCGTCGCGACTGACATCTCGTCTCGAACATCTGTCGCGCTTACGCAGATTCTGTTTGCGAAATTTTACGGCGGGAATCGTGAGTTTACGCCTCATATCCCCGATGTGAACGAAATGCTGAAGAACCACGACGCCACCCTGCTGATCGGCGACTCGGCGCTACAAATCTCCTTGCACGACTCGCCATACTACCTCTATGACCTAGGACACGAATGGAAGCGGCTTACCGGCAAGCCGTTTGTGTTTGCATTTTGGGCGGTGCGAATGGATGCTTTGCAACAGCAGCCAGATGAACTGGATCTCGCCCGGACTTTCCAGCAATCACGCGATCACGGTTTGGAGCCGGAAAGCATTGCCAGGCTGGCGCGGGATTGGGGTCCCCGGCTCGGGCTTACCGAGGCTGAGGTCACGACTTACCTGACCGAGAACATTCATTACACTCTGGACCGCGAGAACCATGCCGGACTGCAATTGTTCCTGCAGTTCGCCCAGGAAATGGGCCTGATCGCGTCCGTGCCGGACCTACGTTTCCTTGGGCCGGTAGCGTTTGGCGGGGCGAGGAAATAGCCGCGGCTTGACGTAAGCTTATAGACTTGGTACATATGTACCGTGACAACACAACCTGGGTACCCTATCGTGGTGGAACGTGTGCAAACCGGCATCCGCATGGAGAAAAGCCTGCT
>Ga0306923_10000033_pt1 | contig 81102 bp, 84 predicted proteins | sample sta12Can44000108_FD_203841 | JGI IMG/M metagenome (GOLD analysis project Ga0306923, IMG submission 203841) | Lab enrichment of tropical soil microbial communities from Luquillo Experimental Forest, Puerto Rico - statanox.12C.anox.44.000.108 (v2)... | ecosystem: Environmental > Terrestrial >... | reverse complement strand
GCCTATCGGCGGCGCAGGACCAGATCGCCTGGGTCTTAACCTCCTACATCGTCGCGGTGGCCATCATGACGCCGCTGACCGGCTGGCTCGCCGGGCGCGTCGGCATCAAACACGTCTTTCTGATCTCGGTGGCCGGCTTCACCTTGGCCTCGGCCTTGTGCGGCAGCGCCACCAGCCTCACCCAGCTGGTCATCTATCGCGTGCTCCAAGGCGCGTGCGGCGCCGGGCTCGTCCCGCTCTCTCAATCGGTGCTGCTGCAGATCAACCCGCCGGAGCGGCACGGCCAGGCGGTCGCGGTCTGGGGCACCGGGGTCATGCTGGGGCCGATCTTTGGCCCGATGCTCGGCGGCTGGCTGACCGAGGACTACAATTGGCGCTGGATATTCTACATCAACCTGCCGGTCGGGGTAATCGCCACCCTCGGCATCCTGATCTTCATCCGCGAGACGCGTCACACCCATCGCGAAGCATTCGACTTCTTTGGTTTTGTCACCCTGAGCATCGCGGTCGGCGTGTTGCAGATGATGCTCGACCGCGGCCAGCTCAAAGATTGGTTCAACTCGACCGAGATTTGGACAGAAGCAATCGTCTCGGGCATTTGCTTCTACCTTTTCATTGTTCATACCGCCACAGCCAGCGATCGATCGTTTATCAATCTCGACCTGATGAAGAGCCCCAATTTCATGGCGGGCACGGTCTTGATGTTCTTCGTCGGCGGCGTCCTCAGCGGCACTTTGGCGCTGTTGCCGACCATGCTCCAGTCGCTGATGAACTATCCGGTCTTTACGACCGGGCTGGTGACCGCGCCTCGCGGCATCGGCACGATGATCGCGATGTTCGCCGTCGGGCGCATGATCAACCGGGTCGACAACCGGCTGATCATCCTCGCCGGGTTTCTGCTGACCATCCTCTCGCTGTGGCAGATGACCGGGTTTTCCCTGCAGATGGGGATGGCGCCCGTGATTTTGTCCGGGCTGCTGCAAGGCTTCGGGCTGGGCTGCACTTTTGTTCCGCTGAACACGCTCGCTTTGTCGAACCTGCCGCGACACATCCTGACGCAAGGGACGGCTATGCGCAGTCTGATGCGCAATCTCGGGGGCAGCATCGGCATTTCGACATTGGAGGCACTGCTGATCCAGAACACGCAGATCGTGCATTCGCGCCTCATCGAGAATTTGCGGCCGGACAACCCGCTCGCGCAGGCGCCGCTATTGGCGCACCCGTTCAGCCTGACCACGCCCTCCGGGATCGCCGCACTCAATGCCGAGGTCACGCGGCAGGCGGCGATGGTGGCCTACATCAATGACTACGCGCTGATGATGATGATCGTCGTGCTGCTGATCCCGCTGTTGCTGCTGGTCCGCCGGCCGCGCCCGGCCCTGCGGGCCGGATAGCGGCAGCAAGCCATCGAATTCCCGACTACCAGCCGCGCGAATTCGATCCGAGCGACTCGCCGCGCAATTTGATATCATAGCTTATTATCACTATGGGCTTCGATAAGCATGGATCTCGACCGCAGCTTCGGCTTTCTTGTTCATGACGTCGCCCGCCTGTTCGGGCGGCGTTTTAATCAGCGCGCCCTGCTCTTTCTCGGTCTTACCCGGGCGCAGTGCAAGGTGCTGGGTTATCTCGCCCGCAACGAAGGGATTAACCAAGCAGGCCTCGCCGATCTGCTCGAAATCAAGCCGATGACCCTGGTGCGGCAGATCGACCGCATGGAGGAGGACGGATGGATCGAGCGGCAGCCTCAGCCGGGCGACCGCCGCGCCCGCCGCCTCGTCCTGACCGATAAGGCCCGGCCGATCCTCGCCCGTATTCTCGATCTCTCGAACGAGGTCCGCGGCGAATCCTTTGCCGGGCTTACCCGACAGGAAGGACGACAGCTGATCGAGCTCCTGCGCCGCGTCCATGCCAATCTCTCGGAGCGCGTTCTACCACTGGCGGCCACCGAGCTTGCCGAACTGGACGAGCCGCCCGAGTCGACGACCGCACGCCTGCAGCGCGACGAGGCGGTGCTATCGCCGGTTGGAGGCAACCGGTGACGACTTCTGCCGAAAATGATACCGCAGCGATCGGTAACCTGCGGGCGCCGCTCGACGGCCGCTTGGCGCTCGCCGGACGACGCCGGCCGTTGCGCCAGAGGCTGCGCCTGCCGTTAATGGCCGCGGGGCCGATCCTCGTCTTACTGGCCGCCGGTTACTGGTATTTGACCGGCGGGCGTTACCTCTCCACCGACGACGCCTATATTCAGGCCGCCCGGGTCCAGGTCAGCACCGATGTCTCGGGCCGCGTTGTAGAGATCGACGTGAAGGACAATGAGAGAGTAAACGCCGGCCGGGTGCTCTTTCGTCTCGATCCACGCCCGTTCCGGATCGCGGTAGACGAAGCCAAGGCGCAGCTCGCCAGCGTGCGGTTCCAAATTCACGCACTGAAGGCGACCTATCATCAGAAACGGGCGGACGCCAGAGCAGCAGAGGCCACCACAGATTATCAGGAGCGCGAGTTCGAGCGCCAGAAACGCCTGCTCGGTTCTGGCACCGCCTCCCAGCAGCAATTCGATCAAGCGAGGCAAGCCTATGAAAACGGGCGCCAGCAGCTCGCGTCAAAGCAGCAGGATGTCGCCGTTGCCCTCGCCAACATCGGCGGCGATCCGGATATTCCCTTGGAGCAGCACCCGATGGTGCAGCACGCCCAAGCTGCGCTCGACCGCGCCGAGCTCAATCTGTCCTATACGGACATCCGCGCGCCGGAGAACGGGATAGTCACGAAGGTCGACCAGCTTCAGGTTGGCAATTACGTAACGGCTGGGACGCAACTGTTCTCGCTGATGTCGACTGACCGGGTTTGGGTCGAGGCCAATTTCAAGGAAACCGAGCTCACGCATATGCGACCCGGGCAAGAGGCGACGGTCGAGATCGATACCTATCCCGATGTCGCTTTCTCGGCGAAGGTCGAGAGCTTGAGCCCCGGCACCGGGCTGACCTTTTCCCTGTTGCCGGCCGAAAACGCCACCGGCAATTGGGTGAAGGTTGTCCAACGGCTACCCGTGCGCCTCCATCTGGAGCGGTTCGACCCAAACGCGCCGCTGCAAGCCGGGCTCAGCGCGACTGTCGAAGTCGACACTCGGCATCGCCGACCCTGGCTCGACCGGGTCGAGGGGTTGTTCGCCTGGTTGACCGGCCCGAGCTCAAAAGCAGCGGAGCAGTGACGGCTGAGACTCGTGCCCCGGCGGCAAACCGGGGCGCAATCACTGCCTCGATCATGATGGCGACCTTCATGCAGGGGGTCGACACGACCATCGCCAATGTCGCGCTGCCGCACATGCAAGGCAGCTTCTCGGCAGCACAGGACCAGATTGCCTGGGTGGTGACTTCCTATATTGTCGCGGCGGCGATAATGACGCCGCTCACCGGCTGGCTCGCCGGACGCTTCGGTATCAAATATGTGTTTTTCTTCTCCGTCGCCGGCTTCACCATCGCGTCCGCCTTGTGCGGCGTAGCGACGAGCCTCGCCCAAATGGTGATCTACCGTTTAGTTCAGGGAGTCTGCGGGGCGGCGCTCGTCCCGCTGTCGCAATCGGTGCTGCTGCAGATCAATCCACCCCATCGCCACGCCCAGGCAATGTCGGTCTGGGGCATGGGAGTGATCTTGGGTCCGATCATCGGCCCGGCGCTCGGCGGCTGGCTGACTGATGAATACAACTGGCGCTGGGTGTTCTTCATCAACGTGCCGGCCGGGGTTCTCGCCGCCGTCGGGATCCTGATCTTCGTCCACGAGACGCGTTATGGCCGCCGCGAGGGGTTCGATTTCTTCGGCTTCGCCACACTGAGCTTGGCGATCGGCGCCTTGCAGATGCTGCTCGACCGCGGCGAGCTGAAGGATTGGTTCGGCTCGCCCGAAATCTGCGTCGAGGCGGCAATCGCCGGGCTCGCCCTCTATCTGTTCGTCGTTCACACCGCGACGGCCACCGATCGGTCGTTCCTCAACCGCGACCTGTTGAAGGACACCAACTGCATCGTCGGCACGATAATGATGTTCCTTATCGGCATCCCGCTTTATGGGACCATGACCTTATTGCCGACAATGCTGCAGGATTTGATGAACTACCCGGTCATGACAACCGGGCTGGTGACCGCCCCGCGCGGCATTGGCACGATGGTCGCCATGTTTGTCGTCGCCCGCCTAATCGGCCGTGTCGATATCAGGCTGGTTATCGTGACGGGTCTTCTCGTTACTGCAGTCGCTCTGTGGGAAATGACCGGCTTCTCGCTCTATATGGGAATGAGCCCGATTATCGTGACCGGAGTGTTGCAGGGCTTTGGATTGGGGTTTGTCTTTACCCCGCTCAGCACTGTGACCTTCTCGACCTTGCCGCGTCAGCTGCTAACTCAAGGCACCGCGATTTTCAGCCTGATGCGCAACATCGGCGGCAGTGTCGGCATCGCGATCGTCGAAGCGCTGTTGGCCGAGAATACCCAGGTCGTCCATTCTCGACTGATCGAGCATTTGAGGCCGGACAACCCGTTGGCCCAAGCGCAGCTGGCCACGCCATACAGCTTGACCATCCCATCGGGCATCGCCGCGCTAAATGCCATGGCGACGCGCCAGGCCGCGATGGTCGCCTACATCGACAATTTCAAGCTGATGATGATCATGGTCATCGCAGGTCTGCCGCTGGTGCTGTTGCTGCGCAGACCGCGCCCTATACCCCTAGCGGCGGCCGCAGCGGAGTGATCCGGGGCGGGCTAGCGGTCGGATGCAGATGCGCGATTCACCCAAACACCATAGCCGAGCTCGAACCGTGGGCCGATCTCGGCAGCCGGGTTGACGTGATTGACTCCTCCAGCAAGCTAGCCGAGCGAGGCGATGATCTCGCGATACGCTGCCTCCGGAAAAGCCTTTAGCGTTTTCGTCCGCACGCTGCCGAGCATCCCGAGCAGCAAGCTAAACCGCGCCGCCACGGCATCGTCCGGGGCCTCGTAGACCCCGACGAGATCGTATTCGCCCAAGGTCATGTAAAAGGCCTTGAACTCGCCTCCCATGTCGAACAGCGCCTTTTTCGCGCTGTCGAGCCGCCGCGGCGAGTCTTTGACCTTCTGGGCGCCTTGGTCGGTCCAAGTCGCGAGCATGATATAGGTAGGCACCGTGTTCCTCCCTAGATTTGCTGTTCTTAAGAGGCTCTTTCAGCGGCGATGCGGTCGAGCTTGGCCGCCATGATGAAATCGTTCTCGTGTAGTCCTTTGATTTTTTTGGTCCGCAGCGAAACTGTGGCATAACCCCAGCCGAAGCTGATGTCGGGGTGATGCCCCTCCACCTCCGCAAGCGCCGCCGCGCGCTCGACAAATCCAAAGGCTTCCCCAAAATTCTTAAACCGGTAGGTTCGCTCGATCCGCTTTGCTTGATCGAGCAGCTCCCACTCCGGCGCTTGCTCGTGATATGCCCGCGCTGCCTCTTGCGTCAGCGGTGGTATGCCGCCGCGGCAGGGCGTGCAACTCTTCTCCACAAGTGTTACTGGCATGGTCTGACCTCCTCGGTATTCCACAAGATAGCACGATGCGGAGCGGCGCGCCGCGAATGCTTCCTTGGGGGGAGCGGTTGGCGGCTTGTTAGTTACGCCGTCTTGGTGACGCTGACGCTCGTTTGCTCCGGCACCGCACAGACGCAGACGAGTGGTAGCGGCGAGAATTGGCAGGTGGTGCTCGCCGCCGGGGACGATGCCCAACCGGTCTTCGACAACGCGACTCGAGAAATGACCCGGCGGCTGGCGGCGGGCGGCATCCCGATCGGGAACATCCATCGGCTGAGTGCGAGCGCCACCGAACTCGGCGGCAAAGTGGAGCAAGCGTTTGCCGATGTCCTGTTACGGCGTATCGCCGAGCTACCCGCCAAGCCGGGCGACAGATGCCTGATTTTTTTGACATCGCATGGCGAACGCGGAGCCGGTCTGTGGCTCGCGCGCTCGAACCGAGCATTAAGCCCTGACGAGCTAGCCGGGGCACTGTCGCGCGGATGTGCCGCCGTACCCACAATCGTTATTGTCTCGGCATGCTACAGCGGCAGCTTCGCAGCCGGAAAGATGGTGAAGCCAAATCGCATCATCCTGACCGCCGCTCGAGGTGACCGGCCATCCTTCGGATGTCAGACGCACCGCACCTACAATTTCTTCGACGAATGCCTACTCGGCGTGTTGCCGCAATCGACGACGTGGCGTGCCGTCTTCAACGGGGCCGATCGCTGCGTCCGGCGAATGGAGCAGGCGCTTGGGATGCGACCATCCGAGCCTCAAGCCTATTTCGGCGGAACCGTAGCGGCGCTCAAACTCGGATTCTAAAGCTGCCGATTTCACCGCATGACGACGATTGGCACCTTCCCCTGCCGGCGGGTGATATCGATCGAGACCTCGCTGCCGTAGCGCCGGAGCATAATGTCGGCCTCTCCATGCTTCGCCTGCAGCCTGCGCACATGCAGCTCGTCGAGGAAATCCGGCATCACCGGGCGGTCGAACCGGATCTCTTCGCCACCCTGTTCGAAACTCGCACTGAGGCTGGCCTGAACGAGCGCGAATACGGTGGCGCTCGCCCAGGCCTGAGGCGCGCAGGCAACCGGATAGAGCGTCGGCGCCGTCAACCGTCGCCACGCAAAGCCGCAGAACAACTCGGGCAGCCGCCGTAAATCCATGTAGCTCGCGGCCTCGAACAGACCCTTAAAGATCCGAAGCACCTCGGATTTGAGGCCGTAGCGGGCGAAGCCCAAGGCAATTACCGCATTGTCGTGCGGCCAAACCGAGCCGTTATGATAAGACATCGGGTTGTATCGCGCCGCCGAGCGCGCGACCGTTCGCACTCCCCACCCGGAAAAACACGAGGCGCCGAGAAGCGTCTCCGCGACTCGTTGTGCGCGCTCGGGAGCGGCGATCCCGGTCAGCAGCGCGTGGCCGGCGTTCGACGAGACGACGCGGCAAGGTTTCTTGGCGCCATCCAAAGCCAGTGCGTAAATCGACAAATCCTCACACCAGAACGCGCCCTCGAATTGCTCGCGCAACGTCTCCGCCTGCTGCGAGAGAATCGCCGCTTGGACGGAGCGGTCGAGTGCCAAGGCCATCGCAGCGCCATGCCGCTTAGCGGCATAGACATAAGCTTGCACTTCGCAGAGCGCGATCGGCCCCTCGGCAGCACGACCATTCTCATGGAAGATCGCGTCGTGCGAATCCTTCCAGCCCTGATTAATCAATCCACTCTCGTTCTTGCGATGATATTCGACAAAACCATCGCGATCCGGGTCACCATGGGTATCCATCCAATCAAGTGCGGCCTCGACATGCGGCCACAACTCCCGCACCGTTTCGAGATCGCCGGTACGCTTGAAGTATTCGCCAGCCAACAGAACGAAGAGCGGAGTAGCGTCGACACTGCCGTAATAACGTGCGAACGGCACCTCGCCCAGCTGTGCCATCTCGCCGGCGCGCATCTCATGCAGGATTTTGCCCGGCTCAGCATCGCGCTTGGAATCGAGCTCCGTGGCTTGGGTAGCGGCGAGAAAACGCAGGACACCCCTCGCTATCGCCGGATCGATCCACAATGTGAACAGGGCGGTCAGAAGGCCGTCGCGGCCAAATGGCGTGCTGAACCAAGGAATGCCGGCAAATGGGTAGGGTCCATACTCGGTATCGGTGAGCAGCATATAAAGGTCCGAAACCGAGCGGCGCGCCATCTCGTTGAACAGCCAATTCGAGCTGTCGAGGCTAGCGGCCCGTCCGCTGGATCTCCTGAGCGCACGCCGCGCCAAGCGCAGCGATCTGTAGAACCGGCGGCCGACCGAATTGTCCTCGGCTGTTTGATCGCAGGCGATCCGCAAAACGAGTCGCTTCCCTTGCCCCGGCTCGAGCGGCAGTTCGAACCGCGCCGCCGTAGTGTCGAGATAGCTCGGCGTCGGCTCGAATGCGAGGCTGGTAGCGCGCTCGATGCTGTCGACGCCGATATACCGTAGGACGACCAGCGTACTGGAAGGGCGCTCCGCGGAAACCTGGCCGCGCTGCGACCGCGTCGCCCCCCGCACCTCAAAAAGGTCGGCAAAATCGGCGGCAAACCGTATTCCCAAAATTACAGTGTGCGCTCTGGTATCGAAATTGTGCACAAGGAAGCGCTCGTAGCACGCATTCTCCCAAATGTATTTGAGACGGTTCACATGGATCAGCTCGCCATGCAACGCCACTCCATTCGGCAGTAGCAAGCGAGGGTTCGCTACATCCACGATCAGTGCCGCGTTATCCTCCTGCACATTCGAGCTGAGGAGCAATAACGGGCCGCTGTTGAGAGTGAGTTCGAGACACGACAAATAGCGCGTGTCGTGATGATAAAGGCCCTCGGAGCTGCCGGGTCCAACGACGATGTCGCCGTGACGATCAAACACCGCGAAGGTGTGGCCGTGTTTGAGCGTGCGAACCCGGCGCTCTTGAAAAGAGATGACTGATTCGATGTAAAACCGCGACGCCTCATCCCCGCCGAACCCGCTAGGGACCGCCGCGCCTGGGCTCGTATTCATCGAACGGTCAGCCAGCGTTCGCCGCCGCCCGAGCAGGCGCCGGGGAGGTCAAAACCGCATCCACCGCGCCGCTGCGTAAGATTTCGCGGTAGAGCGCTGCATAGTCTCGCGCCATGCGCTCCACTGCCCAATCCGGCCGCTTCTCCGGCCAGGCGGCCGCACGTCGTCTTCAGTGTCTTGCGCCAGTGGCACGCGAACAATGGGGAGTGGAGGTAGTCGGTGGAAAATGGGTGATGTCAAATGCCAAACCGATTTGGAGATGGAAGGGTCACTGAAGGCTGGAGCGCCAACGCGGTTGGAAACCGATACTCCTCATAGCCACATCCTCCGGCGAGCAAAGTGGATACAAGGTGCACCGTGGTTCACGCGGTGCGTGCCGACCTCGGCTGATGGGCGGCCAGCGATCCCGATTTGGGTTCGCCTAGCCAAAGGGTCAAGGACCAGACGAAGTCATTGTGCGTTGTTTTTATGCGATTATTTCAAGTCGTAACGGATGGGGCCTGTGGGCCGCCGAAAAGGAACTTGAACCGCGCCGCCGCTTGACTAGATCGAGGGGCGTGCCGGACGCCGATTAGCGGGTCGCGGCAGGGAATAATGGTCGGACCACGACTGGCCGGCCGCGGGCATGTCGCTTCGTGTGAGGATGTGATCCGTGTATTACCCAAACCTCTTCCTCTTGCGAGCAACTTCGCGGCAGGCGCTTCAGCCCTACCCTGCTCGTCACGTTCCGCGTGCATCTACACCAGTACAAACATGCAGAGAGGTGAAACGATGGCGCTTTCAGAATTTCCCCGTATGGGCTTCGACCCCTTCGCCGAGTTGCGGCGCATGCAGAGCGAAATGAACCGTTTGTTCGCAGGATACGGTTTTGCAACGGCGCGCGATTTCCCGCCGGTCAATATTTGGCTCGGCAACAATAGCGTGGTCGTGACCGCCGAACTGCCGGGCGTGACCCGCAACGACGTCACTCTCAATTTGCAAGACGACGTGTTGACGCTCGAGGGCAAGAGAGAGCCAACGCAGCAGGAAAACGTCAATTGGCAGCGTCGCGAGAGAGCCTATGGCAGTTTCTCGCGTGCGGTCCAGCTGCCTTTCCGGGTTGATCCAGACAAGGTCCAGGCGCGTTTCAATAATGGCGTGCTGGAAGTTGAGCTGGCGAGGCTAGAGGCGGATCGGCCGAAAAAGATCGAGATCCGTGCAGCGTGATCCTAGTGAAGGGAGTCCAATCATGGCCCAGGCAATGAGAACTACCGATCAGCGGCCGCCAGCTGAGACCGGAACCCGCGAGCCCACATCCAGTCGTCCTGTGTTTGTCCCGCCGAGCGACATTTACGAGACGAGAGACAATATCGTCGTGCTTGCCGAAATGCCCGGAGTCGCCCCCGACGGGGTGGATATTACGCTCGAACGGCGGGTGCTGACGATCCGTGGACGCGGCGCCGGCAATGAGCCAGCCGGATATCAACGCGTTTACAACGAATACGCGGACGGCGATTACGAGCGCGTTTTCACGCTCTCAGAGAATATCGACCGCGATCGGATCGAGGCGACACTCAAGGATGGTGTCTTGCACCTCGTCCTCCCCAAAGCAGAAACCGCAAAGCCGAGAAGAATCGAGCTCAAGGCGTCATGAGCCTGACGCGCTATAACCCGAGATAAAACATGGGCGGGAGCGGGCACCAACCCGCTTCCGCAAACAGCTTTTTAGCTATGTTTCCACCTCTCCGATTATTGCAAATCGGCATCGCAATAGCCGTCTCGACACTGGCCTTTGCGTCGAACGCGTCCAATGGAATAGAAGGCCTATTGCAGCAAACCCATTGGGGTGAATCGTCAGACGAGCTGCTCCAGCAATACGGTAACCGCGCAGTCCGGCTGTCCCGGGCTCTCGACTTTGGCGACAGTTACGCCGACGTCATTTTGCACGGGCAGACGCTCGGCGACGTGCCCATGGTAGTTTTTTTCCAGATGGACAAGACGTCGCATGGCCTCAAGCGCGTTCAGCTCGAGCGACCGCGTCATGGTGTCAATCCGCCTGCCTTTCGCGCGATCGCAGCGGCGTTGCGCGCCGAGTACGGCAAACCGGATCAGATCTGCATCATCCCCGTAGTTCCGGCCAGCGGATACCAAGCCGCAACCGAGGAGAGGTGGGCGCAGGGCGGCACAAGTATTAGTGCGATCTTTCGCGATACTACTCTCCAAGCCTTCGAGGGATGCTTATTTGGTCCTGCCACCGGATGGTGCGGATTGCACGGACAAATCTTGGTCAGGATCAGTCCATCGGACGATGCAGCTAATCCGTCCCTCGGGACTTGTGCGGCCTAGCCCATCGGTACGGCGTGTTACGGCGATCGTACGAGCTGGCCGCGGATTTCCCCGCCTTTATTGGCGGCGGTATGGATGTTGATGTACCACTTGCCGGCCTCGAGCTGCCCGATCTGCGCGTCAGTCAGTGTCGCGGAACCCTTGATCGGGCTGACGAGACTACCGATGAACGGCACGACGACCCCGGCGTCTGCTCCAGGATCGGCCGGGCCATGAATGTGCGCCGCTGTCGCGGGACCACTGAGGCCCGAATATTCGACGCTCCACGTCAGTGTCTTGGTCGCAGTATCGAGTGATGCCGTCGCGGCGCCCTTACCCGAGCTGGTGATCCCCGGGCCAGCAGCGAGATCGGCCTTGAATTTCAATTGATCGGCCCCGGCAGCACTGCACACGATAAATACAGCGAAACTTAGGCTCGGCCATCCCGTACGGCGCATGTCCTCCCTCCCTCGAAGCATTTAGCGTTGAGATGATTTGTGGAGTGGACAATCGGGAAGCCGAAAATCGCAAGGCCCAGCTACCACAACGGGTAGATATTCTGGTCGCCCTCGGGCTGTCGCCGATGCGACCTTCGGATGCGGCTCAGAACGCCGACGACAAGCGCAGCGGCCACAAGACCAGATAAGATCCACCATTCCATAGCTATGGTCCCCTCACCGCGAGGTCGACAGCCGGGTGCAGGGTGCTCGCGGCCGTGGCTACCGCAGGGAGCATCGCCTCGGCAATAGCGGCGTTGCCCGCCTCCGACAGGTGATAGAGATCGATATAAACGGGCGCCGCCCACTCGTCAAAAAGCGCCGATAGATCGATCGCATCGGGCGCGTTGACGAGTTCTGGGCAGAGTCGGCGCTCGGCAATAATTGTTTCGTAGAGCAGCCGCCGGCGCGCAGGATCGCTAGTATAGTCGTTCTCCCAGCGCTGCTCGTCGCCGGTCTTGCGCTTTTTCGTCGTGATCACCGGCTGCCAGAAGAATATCGGCTGAAACCCGTATTCGCGAGCCAGCAGTCGCACCAGGCGCAGATTTGCTGCGTACACCGCGACGACATCGCGGGCGAGCTGGTCCAGGTCGACGTGCGACAGATCGGCCTCGAGCACAGGAAATGGCCCGCGCAATCGAAGGCCCGTCCACTGGCGCAAGCGGCGCAGAGTGCGTGGCACGGCCGCCACGAGCGCGGCGACGATCAGATCTCCCCGCCGCTCCAGGTGGAGAAGGTTGAATTCAGCCCGTCGGCGGGCCTCGTTGAACAGCCCGTCGGCACGGCCGGTCTGCTCGGCGCACGCCATGTCGTTGATGCCGTCATAGAACACGGCGATGTCGATCCGTTGGCCAGCCTTCAACAATTGCTGCAAGGCGATGGCTTCTTGCGTGCTGTTGTGCCCGAGCTGGCCGTAATTGGTTACCGAAACACAATATCCGAGCTCTGTGAGCCTGCGGGCGAGCACCGCCGGGATGGTATGCTCGTCGCGCGCGCCCATTCCCATCATTGTCGAGCCGCCAAGGCATAGGATGCGAATTGCCCGATCATTGGCATTTTCACCAGGCGTTCGCCGCAGGCCTCGCTCGTCCAACGTCACATACGCGCCACTGAACGGGCGCTGCCACCATTCGACATAGGGTTTCCAGTCGACCCGGACAGCGCGGTGAAATTCGTCGAAATAGCTTACGGACCAGTTGGCACCACTATAGGCGTCGGCTCCTGCCGTGCGATCGGGCCGGGTCGGCCGCCGATATCGCAACCGGCGGCTCAGCCGTCGCCAGCCTTCGATGCCGAACTCTGCAACGAGCACGACAAGGAGCAGCAGCCCCACGACGTGCCACAGAGCGACGAAGAACCGGCCGATTTCCCCGAGCATTTGCGCCAGTCCGCTAGGCAGCGTCGTGATCGAGCGAATGGCTGCACAGCACCCGACTCTCGCTGTAGCGCAGCGAGGTCTCGACAGTACCGCCGTCCAGTCGGCTCAAGCGGAAGACATGCGTCTTTTGCTCGCGGCCGGCGAGATGCATGACGCCGATCACCTCATGTGGTGCATAGGGCTCGACAAAGAGGCCGCGCGCGGCGTCAAAGGCCGGCGGCGCGTCGCCTGGCATCCAATTGCAATAGGCCGGCAAGAAGTTGACCGGCAGATGCTCAGCGAAGATCGCATAGTTGAGCGCCACCTGCTCGGCGAAGAAGAACTGCGTTCGCTGCAGCACTTGTGAGAGGAGCCGTGCCCAGGCATCCCAATGCGGGGCGTCGCGATGCAGCGCAAAGACGCCGCAATTGACCATCGGATTGCGACCCAAGCGATCGGCGGCGCGCCAACCGAAAGCCTCGCGATAATTCTTCCAGGCCAATGTCCAACCAAATGGTTTTGGCCGCTTGTAATGGCGCTTGTAGGCGCGGTCGATCTCCGGAGTAATCGCGAGCTTCTCGCGCCCAGCAGCCGACACATAGAGGTCGATCACCCGCCCTTCCTGGACCCAGGCATCCGCATCGATCCAAAGATACATTTCGTATCCGGGAAAGTGACGCCGCAGAAATGGACGCGCCACCTGCGCCTTGAATATCTCCGGTGTTTGCCGGCGACGAGGAAAGTCGAGGTCCCAATCCGGATGTTCAATGTGGTCGACACGCGCCGACAGCCAGTCGTGATGCTCCCGGTCGAGCCCGAGGTCGAGGATCCCGATCGCCGCGTCCTGTCGATTTGCCCGGATCGACAGGACGGTGTCGCGCAGCAGTGAGAAATAATCGCGGTCCGCCCCGCTGGCGATCAAGAGGCGGGCAGGATTGCCGCCACCGATCAAACGGCCGCTCGAGCGGCAGCTCCGACGGGAACCGGACTGCGCATAAAAATCCCGTTTACGACGTCGGTCTGGGCCGCCTTGCTGCGCAGTGACAACCGCAATCCGGCAGCCTCTAGAGCAGCCAGCAGCCGCTTGTTGCGGGCGGTATCCGCTGCTTCGAGTTCGATCAGCACCGAGCGCAGTTCGGGATCCCGCAATGTTTCCGAGGCACCGGCGAGAATTCGCTCTTCGGTACTGTCCACATCGATTTTCAAGTAATTAGGCGCCGATAATCCGAACAACCGGCGAAAGCCGTCGACGGAAAAACCCACCATCCCTTGCCGAAAGGCCACCTCGATCTCGTTCCCGAAACAATCCTCTCTGCTATCGAACGCATTGAAGACACTTCCGGCGTTAGTCCCGGTAAGATTGAAGCTGCTCAGCTGGTTGCGATCGCTCAAGGCAACACAATAGGCTTGCACTGTGTCCCCTAGGCAGTTGGCCTCGATGTTGTGGCATAGCGCTGCATAACTCGCCGCCGCCGGTTCGAAGGCGCGCACCTCGACACCCGGGCGCAGGCCGGCATAGAGCGAAAATACCCCGATATTGGCCCCAACGTCCCAGAAGCGGCATGGCGTCTCGAAGGCTTCGATCCAGGCGAGCGTCTCCGGCTCACGCGCTTTGAAATCGCGTGGGTATTGCAGCCCCTGAGGATGGGTCGTCACAAACAGCAGCGCGCCGAGACGCGTCTCGATACGATGCCGCGGGAGGAGACTTTCGCTGACCCGCAGCCGGGTATCGGCGCGCCGCCACGGCTTTTCCACCGCCGTCAAGCCGATCACCAATCGCGATAGAAGCCGGGCGAAACTCTTGCCCACCTAGGGGACGAGGCGATAGCCACCCGGCTCGGTTACTAGGATTTCGGCGCGCGCCGGATCGCGTTCAATCTTTTGTCGAAGGCGGTACACATGGGTCTCCAAAGTGTGCGTCGTCACCCCGGCATTATAGCCCCACACTTCGCCGAGGAGGGTGTCCCGACCGATCGGCTGGTCGCCTGCGCGATAGAGGTATTTGAGGATTGCAGTCTCCTTCTCCGTGAGCCGCACCTTCTTACGGCCGCTCGGATCGAGCAACAGCTTCGCGCTGGGGCGGAAGGTGTATGGACCGATGGTGAAAACTGCGTCATCGCTGTGGTCGCTCTGACGCAGGTGGGCACGCAGCCGCGCGAGCAGCACGCTCAGCCGGAACGGCTTTGTCACGTAGTCGTCCGCACCCGAATCGAGGCCGAGGACAGTTTCGGCATCGCTGTCCGCGCCGGTCAGCATCACGATCGGCACTTGGATCCCGGCGCGGCGTAAGAGCCGGCACAATTCCCGCCCATCCATGTCGGGCAATCCGAGGTCGAGCAGAATCGCATCGAATCGCTCGCTCCTGGCAGTCTCCAGCGCTTGCGCCGCGGTTTCGCACTCGACAGCAGCAAATTCTTCGCGGAGCTCGAGCTGCTCGGCGAGCGACTGGCGCAATGCGCCATCATCGTCGACGATCAGTATTTTGCGTGCAGCCCTCATGACCCTCCCGCCGCATGCGGTGCCGCAGGACCGCCGCCGGTGATTATCCGCGAAGCTCGACTGACTCATCCCCGTCAACTGACTTTCTAGTTACACCATTCGAGCTCGCTCTACCAGACGAAGGCGAAATCACCGCGGCAGATCGAGCGCCGCAAGCCGGTCCAATCCGCTTTCCCATTGCTTTGTTGTTTGCGTCCAATCCGGCAGCCGTGCGCCAGCTGCATGAGATCCCGCTGCGAGCCGGGCGGCGAGCAAAGGCTCGGTGATTACCCGCCGCAGGGCCCGCGCCAGAGCCTCGGGATTACCGGGCGGAACGAACAATCCCGCTTCACGAGGCACGGTCTCCGGAATCGCTCCGGCGGTTGTAGCGACTATCGGCAGGCCGTGCGCCATCGCCTCCGCATATGCCATGCCATAGCCCTCATGGAAGGAAGGCAGGACGAAGACGTCCGCCTTCCTGTACGCCTGGGTAAGCGTCGCGGGCGGCCACTCGCCTCTCAGCGCGATACGCCGGCCGAGGCCGGCCGCTGAGATTGCTTGCAGAACGGCTCGCGTCGTCGCCGGATCCCGGTCCAGTGAACCCACGCACTGCAGCGTCCACTCGAGATGGCGAAGCCGTGCCAAGGCCTCGACGAGAACCCGATGGCCCTTACGCGGCACCAGGCTCGCCACACAAAGCAGCGACCGGGCTGGGCCTCGCCGTGGTCGGAGATAGGCGGTCGGCTTTGCCGTCCCTGGCGGAACAACGCCGATCCGGTCGGGGGAGATGCCGTACCGCGAGACGGCGACGGCGGTTCTCTGGCTGGGACAGAGCACGCCGCGGAACCGCGGCAGCATAGCAGCCTCGATCCGAGCCGCTCTCTCCGCTTCGGCCCGCGAGAGGCCCGTTTCCTCGGCCAGCGGGTGGTGGACAAAGGCGACGAGTCGTAAGCGGTGAGCCTCTGCCGCAACCGCATGTTCGAGACCCGGAAACGCGAGGCCGTCGATAACCGTCGCAGTCCCCCCGGGAATGGCCGCAAACGTCGCCCGGTCCCGCGTCGGCCCGAGTTCGATGACCCTGACAACGCGTCCCCGGGCGCGCAAACCTTCGACGATGTGCCGATCGTATAAGTAACCACCGGTCAGTTGATTCAGGCGGCCTGGAACGACAAAAACGAGCTCGCTCATCCGAGTGGCGCGTCGTAGGCCGCCCAGGCTACCGGATTCTCCCGCAGCAGCACCCGAAGGCTGGCGATTGCCTGAGACCCCAGCGCGCCTTCTCTAACGCGTTGCGCCAGACGCTTGTGGACTTCGCCGGCAAGGAACTCGGTTGTGGTGTTGCGCCCACGAAATTCCGCCACCTCGTCGAGATTGCGATAGTCGAACTCCGCGAGCACTGTCTTCAAAAGGTCGAGCGCGCGGCCGATATCGCAGACGATGCCATCAGCATCGAGCGTGTCCCGCCGCAGTTCGGCTTCGACCACATAGGTTGCGCCGTGCATCTGCTGTGCCGGCCCGAAAACGGCGCCGACCAGGCTGTGTGCGATCATGAAATGATGGCTGACCGTGATGCTGTACATATCCTGAGCCTTTTAAGATCTGCAGCCAGATGGTCATTCCGGGGCGCGGGCGCAGCACGCGAGCCCAGAAACAATGAATATAGGCCTCTAAGTCCAAGGGCACGCCGGTGTTCATAGGTTCCGGGCCCGGCTGATGAGGGCCGTCCCGGAATGACGGTGATCTATCATTTTCGGCTCAATCGTAGCGGAGCGTGTGACAGAGGACACCCGCCGGCGAAGCCACCAGTCGCGGCATCACATCGGGCAAAGTGGAAAACGCGCTTTCCCCGGAAAGCAGCACCTCAAAGATCGGGTCGCTCAGCAGCGAGAGCGCGAGGGCGAGGCGCCGTCGGCGGGACCATCGCTGACGTCTGTCCGCCGGCACGGCACCGACCTGCGACGAACGCAAAGTGAGCCGGCGCGAGTGAAAGGCGCCGCCGAGCACGAGCGGCACTGTCCGCGTGCCGTACCAGCTCATCTCGAGCACGGTCGCCTCGAAGCCGGCGATCGCCAGCGCTGTTGAAAGCCCTTCCGGTGTTCCGCTTGCATGAATAACGAGATCGGCTTCGCCGCGCGCCTTCTGTGGTGCGGCAAAGCGGCAGGCAAACGCTGTCGCGACGTTTTCGCGGGTGGCGTCGACGTCGATCAACTCGACTTCCGAGCCGGGCAGCTTGGCCGCGAGCGCGGCCAGCAGGCAACCGACCACGCCGGCGCCGACGACGGCGATCCGGTCCCCCGGACCGGGCAACGCATCCCACAGCCCGTTGACCGCGGTTTCCATGTTGGCGGCAAGCGTTGCACGGCGGTCCGGGATAGCAGCGGGTATATCGATGACCGCCCCCTCCGGGACGATAAACCGGTCCTGATGGGGATGGAGGCAAAATACTCGGCGTCCAAGATCGCTCGTCGGTCCATCCTCGACGATGCCGACGGTCGAATAGCCGTATTTGACGGGTACGGGGAACTCGCCCTCTTGAAAGGGGCAGCGCATCCGCTGCCATTCGCTCTCCGGCACGTCGCCATGGAAGACGAGGCTTTCGCTGCCTCTGCTGATCGCGCTGACGAGCGTTCGGATTAGCAGCTCTCGGGGCCCGGGAGGTCGTAACGCTTGGGTCCTGATTTCGCCACGGCCTGGGGCAACCACCCAAAAAGCCTGCGCCTCACGCATCAAAGTCACAGTCGAACGGCACGCCACCGCATCGGCACGGAATATGCGCGATCTCCGAAGAGTCTGCTAGACAACCGCTTATCCATCGAAACCCGGCACGGCACGATCGCCAGATACATTGAACCCGCCGCCATGTCGATCAGGATCCCCTCGCCGCCGCTATCTTCGTTCGCGCTGATGCGCGAGGCACGCCCCTTCTTTGCGCGCGCGCTCGGGCTTGCCGCAGCAGCAATGCCGGTCCCTGTTCTCGGTGGCGCGGTGGGGGCATTACCTGCATTGACCGGTCTGATGCTGTTCACCGGGCTCCTCTTCGGCGTCGAGCGCGGGCTCATCGCGCATCACCCCCATTCGCGGCTCGGCATGGCGAACCGGATCACTCTGGTTCGGGCTGGGATCGCCTGCCTGATCGCCGCCCGAGCGATCGATCCCGCTCCGCTCGGCTCGCCAGACCGCTGGTTGCTCGTCGCCGTCGCCGGGGCCGCTCTGCTACTCGACGGTGCCGACGGGTGGGCCGCTCGCCGCCAGCGATTGGCATCGGGGTTTGGCGCTCGCTTCGACATGGAGGCCGACGCATTCGCCATCCTCGGCCTTGCAACAATGGTCGCCAAAGCTGCGGTTGTTCCCTGCTGGGTGCTGGCGATCGGCGCGATGCGTTATCTCTACCTCGCCGCCGGGTGGCTTTTTCCACTTCTGCGTCGGCCCTTGCCATTCCGTCCGATCGCGCATTGGCGCCGGAAGACAATTGCCGTCGTTCAAAGTGTGGCCTTGCTGATCGCACTTGCGCCGGCAACCTCGCCGAGCTGGGCCGCGATCTTGTGTGCGACCGCGCTCGGTCTCCTGGTCTATTCGTTTGCCGCCGACATCGTCATGTTAGCCTCCGCGCGGTCGCATAGGTGACGTCGAATAAAGGTTGCTGGCGTAACAGCCGCCGCGCCATATGATGGGCGGCGGCGAGGAGAAGAAGTTGGTCGAATCCAGAACACTTCGAACGGCCTGCGACGGCGGCCCTAACCTCGGCGATGCCATCACCGCTCTGCGCCGCGGCGAGCCGGTGCTGATCCGCGACGATGAGATCAGCGTTCTTGCGGTCGCCGCCGAGCTCGTGACCGAGGAGAATCTGCAGGGACTGCGCAAGCTCTCCCGCGCACCCGCGCGCGTGGTTCTGACGCGCCGGCGGGCTGTGGCTCTCGGGCTCGCGCCGCGCGAGGAGTTGTCGGGAGCGTTGACGATCTCCGTCTCCTACGAATTACCGGCAGCGGTGATCCGCAACCTCGCCGATCCGGCGGCCTCACTCGGGGCAGAACCACCCGGGTTTGGTCCCAAGCCGCTCGCGGCCAGGGGTGGCGCACTTGCCGCGGTTGCCTTGGCCAAGCTTGCTTCTCTCCTACCTGCAGCTCTTGTGCTCCGGACGGGCAGGGACGAAGTCGCGTTCCTAGCGCGTCGTGGAGATCTCGCCGGCATCGATGCGGTCACGGTGTTCAAGCGCGACACCGCGACCGCTGGGATCGAGCGCGTTGCCGAGGCGCGCGTCCCGCTCGCCGATGCCGAGAACGCTCGCTTGATCGCGTTTCGGCCGCGCGATGGCGGCCTCGAACATCTCGCCATCCTGATCGGGTCGCCGGATCCCGCGGACCCGGTGCTGGTGCGGTTGCATTCGGAATGCTTTACCGGCGACCTGCTCGCCAGCCTGCGCTGCGACTGCGGCGACCAGCTGCGCGGCGGCATCGCGGCGATTGCACAAGCGGGCGGCGGAGTGCTGCTGTACCTCGCGCAAGAGGGACGCGGCATCGGTCTCGTCAACAAGCTCAGAGCCTATCGGCTGCAAGATGCCGGCTTCGATACGCTTGATGCCAACGAGCAGCTGGGCTTCGATGCAGATGAGCGGGTTTATCTGCCCGCAGCCGAGATGTTGCGCCAACTCGGTTTCGGCACGGTCCGCCTGTTGACCAACAACCCGGACAAGGTGGCCGCGCTCGAACGTTACGGCATCCGCGTCGCCGAACGCGTGCCGCATATCTTTCCGTCAAACGGCCACAACGAGCGCTACCTTCGGACCAAGGCAACCCGCAGCGGGCACTATCTCTAAGGCCTTGTGGGAAAGACCGTCATTCTGGGATGCCCCGCAAGGGAAGGCGCGGAATCTATGAACACCGGCCCATCCACAGTATTCACCGGCCCGTGTGCTTGGGTTCCGGGCAAGCGTGCTGCGCCCGCGCCCCAGGATGACTTCATCGCAACAAGAATCAACCGCCACCGCGCGCGCCGAAGATCGCGGTGCCGACCCGCACATGGGTCGCGCCGAAGCGGATCGCCTTCTCGAAGTCAGCGCTCATCCCCATGCTGAGGACCTTGAGTTCGTTGCGCCGGGCGATTTCGCGCAGCAGAGCGAAATGCGGCGCCGGCTCCTCGTCGATCGGCGGAACGCACATCAGGCCGATGATCGGCAGGCCGAGCCGGTCGCGGCATTCGATGATGAACGCGTCTGCCTCGGCCGGCATGATCCCCGCCTTTTGCGGTTCCTCGCCGGTATTCACCTCGATCAGGCAAAGGGGCCGGCGGCCGCTATGGTCCATTTCTCTGGCGAGCACCTGCGCCAAACGCGCCCGATCGACGCTTTCGATCACATCGCAAATGGCCAGGGCGTCGCGCACCTTGTTGGTCTGCAATGGCCCGATCAAGTGCAAGGCTAGGTCCGGAAATTCCTCCCGCAGCCCCGGATATTTTGCCTCCGCCTCCTGCACCCGGTTCTCGCCGAACACCCGATGACCTGCCACGAGCGCCTGACGGACGGTCGCCGTCGGATGGGTCTTGCTGACGGCTACAAGAGTGACGCCGTCCGGCGCTCGACCGGCCCCTTGGGCCGCTATCGCGATCCTTTCTCGGACGGTCGCGAGATTGGCTGCGATATTCCCTTCCATAGTAGCTCCATTCCTGGCAAAGATCGCTTCGATGCCGGTCATTAATTACCGCCCCTCGGTCGCCTTTGCCGCAAGTTTTTGCCTGGCCCTCGCCGGGTGCGCTGCGAGCCAGCCTGCCCCGCAGTCGGGCGAGCACCCCATCGCGACGGGTTCGCCACAGGCCGCATCGAACGAACCCGAGGACATTGATACCGAGGCGACAATCTGGACGGTGCTCGGCCTTGCGAAGAAGCAGTCCGTCAAGGAGCCGGGGCCACAGACCGGCAAGACGGTAAGCCCGATTCTGTGGCAAGCAGCGCACGACACACTGGATTTCGTCAAATACACCTCAGAGGATCCGCTTACCGGCTCTATCGTCACCGATTGGTATTCGCCGCCAGGCAACCCAAACCTGCGTTACAGGGTCAATGTTTTTATCCTGTCGCGGGCACTGCACTCCGACTCGCTGACCGTGACGGTCGATCGCCAGCAACTTGCGGCCAACGGGCAATGGGCCGAAACCACCATCGCGAGACAGGTCGAAACCGATCTCGAAAACGCGATCCTCCATCGCGCGCGGCAGCTGAAACGCGCCTGGGCAGCGGCAGCGCCGAGTTGAGGACGCCCATCTCTGCCGGCGCCAGCAAGCGACCGGCTTGTACGCCTGCACAAGCGTGGCCAGATCCCTGACCATGTCGCGATACAACTTCCGGGAAAGCGAAGCAAAATGGCAGCGCATCTGGAGTGAGCAGCGGCTGTTCGAAGTCGCTGCCGAGCCCGGGCGGCCAAAATATTACGTCCTTGAGATGTTCCCATACCCGTCCGGCAAGCTGCATGTCGGGCATGTGCGGAACTACACGATGGGGGATCTGGTCGCCCGATATCGGCGAGCGCTGGGGTTCAATGTGCTGCACCCGATGGGGTGGGACGCCTTCGGGCTGCCCGCCGAAAATGCGGCAATCGCGGAACAGGTTCATCCCGCGGTCTGGACTTACGAGAATATTGCGACGATGCGGGCGCAGCTCCGGCGGATGGGGTTCGCCTATGATTGGTCCCGCGAGATCGCAACCTGTCATCCGGAATATTACCGGCATGAGCAGAAGATGTTTCTCGACTTCCTGAAGGCCGATCTCGCCTACCGGAAGGAATCGTGGGTCAACTGGGATCCGGTGGAGAATACCGTTCTGGCCAACGAGCAGGTGATCGAAGGCCTTGGCTGGCGATCGGGAGCGGTCGTCGAAAAGCGCCTCTTGTCCCAATGGTTCCTCAGGATCACCGCCTTTACCGAAGAGCTGCTCGATGCGCTCGCCGGTCTCGACCGTTGGCCGGAACGCGTCCGGCTCATGCAAGAGAACTGGATCGGCCGGTCGGAGGGCGCCCGCGTCTTCTTCGAGATCGCCGGGCAGAACGAGCGCATCGAGGTGTTCACAACTCGGCAGGACACGCTGTTCGGCGCCTCGTTCCTGGCGGTTTCGCCGAACCATCCGCTGGCTCTGCGCTTTGCCGAGAAAGACCCGGGCCTCGCCGACTTCATCGCCGAATGCAACCGTATGGGCACCAGCGAAGCGGTAATCGAGGCTGCCGCGAAACGCGGCTACCCGACAGGCCTGCAGGCGGTTCACCCATTCGACGAGACCCGCCAGGTTCCGGTCTACGTCGCCAACTTTGTGCTGATGGAATACGGCACCGGCGCGATCTTCGGCTGTCCCGCCCACGATCAGCGCGATCTCGAATTCGCCCGCAAATACGAGCTCCCGGTGATCCCTGTCGTACTGCCACCAGATGAGAACCCCGCGACATTCACGATCGGCGACACCGCCTATGTCGAGGACGGGAGATTGTTCAACTCCGCCTTTCTCGATGGCCTCCCGGTTGCCGACGCGAAACGGGCGGCGGGCGAGCGCCTCGAGAAACTCGAGCGCGGCGAGCGCACAACCGCCTACCGTCTGCGCGACTGGGGGGTTTCTCGTCAGCGCTACTGGGGTTGCCCGATCCCCGTTATCCATTGCGGCGATTGCGGCATCGTGCCGGTTCCCGAGAAGGATTTACCGGTCGAGCTTCCCGAGGATGTCAGCTTCGTGGCACCGGGCAATCCGCTCGATCACCACCCGACCTGGAAACATGTCGATTGCCCGCGTTGCGGCAGACCGGCCCACCGCGAGACTGATACCCTGGATGTCTTTTTCGAGTCGTCGTGGTATTTCCTGCGCTTCTGCTCCGCACGAGCGCCCGTCGCGTTCGCGCGGGAGGCGGTCGATTACTGGATGCCAGTCGATCAATATATCGGCGGTGTCGAACACGCCGTTCTCCACCTTCTGTACTCGCGCTTCTACATGCGGGCATTGCAAAGATGTGGGTACCTCAACCTAAACGAGCCATTTGCCGGATTGTTCACGCAAGGCATGGTTTGCCATCAGACCTATCAAAGCGAAACCGGCGAATGGCTTTTCCCGGACGAAGTTGAGGCTGTTGAGGGAGGGTTCGTCGACACAACCGGTCGCCCGGTCACGGCTGGGCGACACGAAAAAATGAGCAAGTCGAAGAGGAACGTCGTCGGCCTGGATGCGATCGTCGATACTTATGGTGCGGACACCGCGCGGCTTTACCTGTTGTCCGACAGCCCGCCGGAACGCGATCTCGAATGGACCGAGACTGGAATCGGGGGAATTTGGCGCTACGTCAACCGGCTGTGGCGGATGGTGAGCGAGCCTCCCGTTGCGCTGCCGGCGGTGGGATCGCCGATGCCGACCAAATTATCGCCGGCCCTGAGTGCAATCCGCCGCGCGACTCACAAAACCATCGCCACGGTTACTGACGATCTCGAGAAATTCCGCTTCAACCGGGCGGTTGCGCGGGTTCGTGAGCTGACCAACACGCTCGACGAGCTGCCTGCCGCCGAGCCTGGCGCTCCGGAGGTGTTCCGCGAGGGCCTCGAGACGCTCGCGCGGCTGCTCGGACCGATGATGCCGCATCTCGCCGAGGAGATGTGGGAGATGCTCGGCGGCAGCGGCCTGCTCGCCGACCAGCGCTGGCCCAAGGCCGACCCGGAACTGACGCGCGATGAACAAGTGACGATCGCGGTCCAGGTCAACGGCAAGCTGCGCAGCACCCTCGACATACCGCGCGATAGCGAAACCGAGGCAGTCGAGCGCGCCGCTCTGGCTCTGCCTCACGTGCTGCGCTGGCTCGAAGGCCGCCCACCACGCAAGGTCATCGTCGTGCCAAACCGGATCATCAACATCCTCGCGTGAGCGGTCTGTTGAGGTACCGTCCATGGCTCCCGCTGGCCGTTGCCTGGCCATTGGCATTGTCTGGTTGCGGGTGGGCACCACTCTATGCCGACACGGGCGCCCGGCCCGCCAGTGAGGAACTCCGCGCGATCCGGGTCGATCCGATCCCCGAGCGCCTCGGCCAACGGCTCGAGATGGCGTTACGCAACACTCTCAACCCTAGCGGTGAACCAGCACAACAGCGCTATATCTTAAAGGTCGCTCCATCCGTCGGTTTGACCAATCTAGGCGTACAGGCACAGGGTTTGGCGACGCTTGGCCAACTCGATGTTGCCGTAACTTACACCTTAGGGGACATCGAGAACGGTAAAACGCTTCTCACCAACACGATCCATGTCGCGAACTCTTTCGATCTCAATCCAAATCAGTACTCCACCACCGTCGGCGAAGACGATGCTGCAGTTCGCAGCGTCACTGAACTGAACCAGGAAATCGTGACGCGGCTCACCCTCTTTATGCAGCGGCGCATTGCAGAAAAGAGCCCCAAGCCGAGCTGAACAACCGTGAAGCTTGCCTCGTCCCGCATTGCCGAATTTTTGCGTCGACCGGATCCCGAGATACGCGCCGTGTTGTTTTACGGCCCGGATGCGGGCTTGGTGCGCGAACGCGCCGAAACGATCGCGCGCAGGGTCTGTCCCGACTTGAACGACCCATTCCGGGTCGCCGATCTAAGCGCCTCCGTGCTCGCAACGGATCCCGCGCGTCTCGCCGACGAAACCGCTCAGTTGAGCCTCACCGGCGGGCAACGGGTCGTGCGGGTGCGCGGGGCCGGCGACATCCTCGGCAAGTTATTCGGCGAGTTTCTGGACGACACGCCCGGCGATGCTTTTGTTGTCGTCGAGGCGGGCGATTTGCCCTCGCGCTCGGCGCTGCGCCGAGCCTTCGAGGCGGCACAGCGGGGCGCCGCTATCGGTTGCTATCCCGACACGCCACGCGATCTTGCCGCGGTGATCCGCGAGACCTTGACCGAGCACCAAATCACGGCGAGCCGCGACGCCACCCTCTTTCTGGTCGACCAGCTCGGGGGTGATCGCCTGTTGACCCGCTCCGAGCTCGAAAAACTCGCGCTCTACGCTGGCGACGGCGGACGTGTCGAGCTCGAAGACGCGCGTCTTTCGGTCAGTGACACCGCAGGGCTTGAGCTCGACGATGCGGTAATGGCAACGGCCGAAGGCGATATGGCAAGGCTCGAACGCGTCCTCAGCCGCGTCTTCCAGGAGGGAGAGTCTCCAGTTTCGGTCATCCGGGCGTTGCTACGCCATCTGCATCGATTACACCTGCTCGCCGCTCGGCTTTCAGGCGGAGCGAGCCTGGAGGAAGTGTTGCGAACCGCCCGTCCACCGATCTTTTTCAAGCAACAGGACAGTTTCAGACGGCAGCTCGCGCTGTGGACCGAAACGAGGCTTCGAGCGCAGCTCGACCGCATCGCTAAAGCCGAGCTCAATATGAAAACGACGGGACTGCCCGCCGAGACGATCTGCCGCGAGGCAATGCTTGCATTAGCGCAGGCTGCACGCCAGCAACGTTAATGACGCGAATGTATCAGGACATTCGTGGGGACTTCGCGGAAGCCGGACGATAGCTTATGACAATTGCTGCGGCCGCGAGTTCCAGCGCGATGCAGACTATAAGCGCGGGCGCGTAGTCGCCGGCGAGGTCGCGTATTAATCCGAGCAGTGCCGGGCCGAAGGCAAAGATGACCTGGCCGATGCCGGCGCTAAGCCCGACCATCGGCCCGAATGATCGAGCCGCGAATTCTCGCTGGATGATAAGGGATGGCAATGTAATGACATTCCCGACCGACAGCCCAAAGAGGCAGCAGACGGCATGGAGCACCTCTGGACTTGCCGGGAACATCACAATAAGGCCTAAGCCGATCGCCCGGCTGGCGAAGCTCGCCGCACTCGCCGCTGTCGTCGATTGGCTGATCATGGAAACCGCGCAGGGAGTGTAGGTGTTCAACTACGCGAGACATCACTCTCCGGAAGCGGCGCTCGATGGGTGTCATACGACACGTTTTGAGGCGCATGTTCGGCCGTCCTCAAGGAGCCTTGGGGAGGCTGGGGGGCGTCATAATGGCGCGTACGAATGCGGACTGCGCGGCTTGGGTTGCCGAACTTCTCGAAATTGAACCGGGTGATAGTGTCTTGGAGGTTGGGTTCGGACCTGGGATCGCCATCCAACGTGTGTCGGAGTTAGCCCCGGCGGGGAATGTCGCGGGTATCGATCAGTCGCGCGAGATGGTTGAGCAGGCCCGCGCTCGCCACGCCAACGCCATCCAAAGCGGTCGTGTCGATCTGCGGTACGGCTCCGTCGAGAGCTTACCGTTCGAATACAACAGTTTTGACAAAGCCTTGGCGATCAACTCGATGCAAGTGTGGCCGGATGCAGCAGCCGGGTTGCGCGAAATGCGGCGGGTGATGAAATCTGAAGGCCGAATCGCGCTGGGGTTTACACGTTATTCTGGGCAGGCGAACAAAGGCTTGACTGAAGCTCTTAGGGCTGCCGGCTTCACGAAGACCCAAATGGCGGAGACTGACCGAGGATTCTGCGTGCTGGGGATAAAGCCATGACCGCGATTGCCTGATCCTTGAAATCGTACTGGCGCGTAGGCTCAAAGATCGCTGGAAAATGATCTGCTCCCGGCACCCTGCAAAAGGAGGTCAATGATGGTTCGGCTCGATCATATGTCCTTGCCGGTGCGTGATTGGCAGCGGTCGCGCGACTGGTACCAGCGCCATCTCGGTTTTGAAGTGGAATTCGAAATACCCGACCGGAAAACCGCTGCGATGCACGATGATGCCGATTTAACGGTTTTTCTTTATGAGAGCGAAGTAGCCGCCTGCCCCGGTATTTCGTTCACGATCCAGGTCGACGACGTTGAAGCAACGCACCGTCAGCTTGCTGGCGCCGGCATTTCGTTCGTGCATCCACCCAAGAAGGTATTTTGGGGCTATGGCGCGGAGCTCCACGATCCTGATGGCTACACATTGAGGCTCTGGGACCAGAAATCGATGGGTGAAAAGGGTGGCGAATAGAGCGGATCAGAATTAGGACACCCCATCGCCCGGGTGGGACGCGGTCAAATGAGCGCCGAGAAGGCCGCTTGCGATCTTCCGAGAGGATCTGTGTTTATGACTCGGCGGTCGTTCCGACCTCGCTCGTCTACCCGGTGTAGAAAAGCAAAGGAGATCGCGCATGGTAAGCCCATTCTAGAGGGCTATCACCGTGTCACGCCCTATTTGATCCTGAACAACGCCGGTGACGCGATCGCTTTAGGCGAATTACAAAACGGCACTGGGCACCAGCGAAGTGATGCGCCTCGATGATCCGAGCGGCAAGGTCCACCATGCCGAGATCAAAATCGGCGATTCCCGGGCCATGCTGGCCGACGAGCACCCGGACATCCAGGCGCTGAGGGCAAAGACGATCGGCGGCTCGCCGGTGTCGATGCACCTCTATGTCGAAGACGTGGATTCCTCTGTGGAACGTGCGGTAGCAGCAGGGCGAAACTCATCCGTCCGGTTGCGGATCAGTTTTACAACGACCGCGTTGGCGGGATCGAGGACCCGTTCCGCTATCGCTGGTTCATCGCAACCCACAAGGAAGATCTGACGATGGACGAGATCCGCCACCGCGCGGCGGCGCAAGCGCGTTAGTCTTCAAACGGGGCGGTTTTGGACCACATACGAGCAGGACAACAACGAGGAGATCGCAATGGACGACAAGACCCGCATTGAGCTTGAGGCTGCGACCTTCCGCCGCCTCGTCGAGCATCTGCGCGAGCGCACCGACGTCCAGAACATCGATTTGATGAACTTGGCCGGTTTTTGCCGCAACTGCCTGTCGAAATGGTATCGCGCGGAAGCCGAAGATCGCGGTGTCGCGCTCTCTGATCCCAAATCGCGAGAGATCGTCTACGGCATGCCCTATGACGAATGGCGTGCAAAATACCAGAAGGAAGCCACCGCCGAGCAGAAGGCCGCCTTCGCCGCTTCGCAGCAGCATTGATAGTCGAGAGGGCGGCCGCTATCGTCGCGCCGGCCGCCGGGGGGCGGCGTCAAATCGGGGAGAGGGGATCATGTCGGATGTCGGGGGCATCGCGGGCGCGCAGTTGAAGTCGTTGATCGAGCGCATCGAGCGTCTCGAAGACGAGAAGCGCGCACTCGGCGAAGATATCAAGGAAGTCTATGCCGAAGCCAAAGGCACCGGCTTCGAGCCGAAGATCATGCGCCAGCTCATCAAGATTCGAAAAATGGACAAGGACGAGCACGACGAGCAGGAGAGCCTGCTCGACCTCTACAAGCGCGCGCTCGGCATGCTACCGGAAGCCGGGCCTAGCGCCGAAGCTGCGGACTAGCACCGTCGCTCTCACCAACCGCTTTGGCTGCGCCCGCAGAGCTGGCAACGTGTTTATTCGACGGCTCGGGCCATGCCGACGTGTCGGCGCAGCGCGGCGATGAGTGCCTCGGCTTCGGCCTCTGTCGTGTCGAAGCGGCAGACGAAACGCGCGAGGGTCTCGCTCCGGCGGTAGAACTGGAAGCCGTCCGCTTCGAGCGCGTCCATCGCCTTACTCGGCAATTGAAGGAAAATCTCGTTCACCTCGATTGGCGCCAGGAGCCGCGCAACGGGTATGTCGCGCAGCTCGGCGGCGATGCGCGCCGCCACGTTGTTCGAAGCGCCCGCCATCCCGAGCCAGAGACCGTTCTCCACATAGGCGATCAGCTGTGCCGAGGCGAAACGCATCTTTGACCAGACCTGCCCGGCACGGCGCAACTGGACGGCAAGACCGTCGACGAGGTCGGGCGAGAAGACGACGATCGCGTCGCAGAGTGCCCCGCCGTTCTTCGTGGCGCCAAACGACATGATGTCGATCCCCGACCGCCAGGTCAGGTCGGCCGGGGTGCAGTCGAGCCGCGCCACGGCGTTGCCGAAACGGGCTCCATCCATGTGGAGCCGGAGGCCACGCCCCCTCGCTACTTCGGCAATCGCACGGATTTCGTCGAGCGGATAGACAGTGCCGAGGTCGGTCGCCTGCGTGAGGCTCACGGCCATTGGCTGGCCTCTGTGCAGCTGGGTCGGCGAGGTTCCGGCCAAGGTGGCGGCGAGTAGGTCCGCGCTGATTTTGCCATGCTCGCCGCCGACTGCGGCAAGCTTGATGCCGCCGCCGAAGAACCCGGTGGCGTTGGCTTCCGAAGTGTTGATGTGGGCCAGCTCACTGCAATAGACAATGCCCCAGGAAGGCCCCAACACAGCCAATGCCAGCGCATTGGCCGCAGTCCCGGTAGCAACCGGAAAGACGCGCACCGAGGTCTCGAACAGATCGGAAAAGCACTGCTGCAAGGTTGCAGTCCACTCGTCACCGCCATATCCCAATGCGGTGCCTCGATTGGCTTGGATCAGCGCTTCGAGAATTTGTGGTGCGGCCCGGCCGGTATTGTCGCTGCGAAAGTCGATCATTGACCTTGTCTCCGCACTCTCAATGTCGCGCTTCCTTGCCGGCTACTGTGTGAGAGTTGTGCGCCACTCTGAGCACGACCGGCTGGCGGCCGCGAGCCTGGCCGGCATAGGAGGGCACGTGTAGATGCGCACCGCGGATAACGACCGGCTGTTCGCGGCCGCGCGGCTTGATCGCGGCGGCGCGAATGATCTTCGCATTGCCCTTTTGAGATGTTCTCACAGCTACCCGGTTCGCTGGGGCTTTCGCGGCCGGGGTCACGGCATGGGCGACCTGCTGGGTTGAGGGTGGAGCAATCTGTGGTGAGCCCATTAATACCGGCGCATTCTGCAACCGCTGCTGCGGCAGCATTATGCGCGTTGGTGCAACGGAGCGCCCATTGACGAAGACCGATCTTGGGGCCACGCTGGCCAATTGCCGGTTGGCGAAGTCTTTGTGGAAGAGCTCCAGAGGGGGCTCGCCATCGGCTTGTAAACCAATTGTCCCGACATCCTTAACATTGCCAAAGTTCAGACTGCGAACGTAATCCACATCCCGCGTGTAGGTCGGCCAATAGTCCTCGCCGGGCGCGAGCGGAAACCACGCAACGGCGGTGCCGTCCTCGGAACTGAGGCCAACCCCCGGCGTGCCGAGGAACGCTACTACTGCCGGCATATAAAGGGGACGCGCGACGAAGTTACCGGGAACCCAGGCCCAGTGTTCGTCGATCAGCGCCCAGCGGCCGTAATGCGATGGGGCGAAGCCCCAAGGCTGCTCGTCGATCCAGGTCCAGCCCCAAGGTGCTGTCCAGGTCCAATGCCCAAAGCGGTACGGGGTCCATCGGGGATCGATGGGGAACCAGACCGGGCCGTAATCGGAGTTGATTTTCCAGACGCCGGCCGCATCGAGTTCGGCAAATCCCGTCATGTACGGGGAAATATAATAGGGTGCAGCGAGCCGGGCCTCGTCATAGTCGCGTTCGCGGCACCATTCGACAAAATCATCGGACACCGCTGGCTCGGTTCTGGCCATTACGCTGTCGGAAACCGCCACAACCGCCATTTGGCCGGCCTCGATGCGGATATCGCTGCCGCCCCCGACAAACTGCGCAGCGCCCTCGAAGACCGCGATGCGTGATGGTCGATCGCCGTCACCTGCGTCGACGTCGTAACGACCGGGGCCGAGCAGCCAAAGGCCGCCGAGCGGAAAATCGATCTCTACCGTTTCCTCGTCGCCAACCAGGCGCAGATGAAGGTCGATGCGCCCTCGCGAAAGGGCGATTTGGGTCAACTGGTCACTCAAACTCGTGATTTCGATTTCGGTGCCAGCCGGCAGATCGATCGTATTCGCGCCGATCTGGATCTCGGCGCGGGCTCGACGGTCAGTGCGGACGGCCTCCCCTGTGAAGATGGGCTGGTTCAAAACCGCATCCGCCCAGCCGGTTTCGCGCGAAGTGCGGAGGTCGACAGTTCCGGAGACGAAACCGACGCGCCCGACCCGGCCGGGCGGCAGCTGCTCTTCGAGCGCCGGAAGGGCCGCAGCAGGGGCTGGGTCCGGCGCCTCGGTCTCGCTTGCGTTTTGGGCGAATGCTGGGATCAACCCCACAACCATTACGATCCAACAAATGTATAAAAAGAATCGCATACGTCGGAACCCCCCGGCGTCCCCTGCAATAACTTTAGCAGATAATTTTCACAGACAATCGACAAATTCAAACAATCGCAGTTAACTCGCCAGCTCCGATGGATACATTAGGGTTACCGAAGGTATTCGGATAATGACCAGGTTACTACCCGGCGACATTGCGATCGTCACGCTCGGCGGAGACGGCGCGTCGCTCGGCCGGCGACTGCGGGTAATGTTGCCGAGAGCCCGGCTGCACGGGCCACGCGCTTATCCCGGCGATTGGGACGAGACCTACGACCGCGCGTCCCTGCACATCGCCCGACTTTTTGAGGCGGGACAGCCGATTGTTGGCTTGTGCGCGAGCGGGATACTTATCCGCTCGGTCGCACATTTGCTCGCCGCGAAGAGAAATGAGCCGCCGGTCGTTGCGGTCGCCGAAGACGGCTCGGTGGCCGTGCCGCTGATCGGCGGACATCGGGGCGCCAACGCGCTGGCCCGCGCCATTGTGGAACTGACCGGCGGGATTGCCGCAATAACCACAGCGGGGGATCTTCGTCTCGGCGTGGCTCTAGACGAGCCGCCGCCAGGCTGGCGCATCGCCAACCCTGAGAAGGTAAAACCGGTCGCAGCGGCGCTGCTGCGAGGCGATCCCGTTTCCCTGATTGAGGAAGCAGGAGGGGCGGATTGGTTGCACGAGGGGGCAATTGGCTGGGTGAAAAATTGCGAGTCGCGCGTCGTTGTCACTGACCAGGCGGTCCGTCCTGACACCAATGCCCTGGTTTTTCACCCGCCGGTGCTGGCGCTAGGCATCGGTTGCGAGCGCGGTTGTCCCGCTGAGGAGATTTCGCAGCTGGCGCACTCGGCGCTCTCCGAAGCGGGGCTAGCGGCGGCAGCGGTCGCGGTGATCGTGTCGATCGAGCTGAAGCTCGCAGAACCGGCGATTCATGCTCTCGCGGCTGAACTAGGTGTGCTGGCGCGATTCTTTTCTCCCTCACGCCTGCTAGCTGAGACGCCGCGCTTGTCCGAACGCTCGGAGACGGTATTTCACGCCACCGGCTGTTGGGGGGTAGCCGAAGGCGCGGCCCTCGCCGCCGCCGGCCCCGAGGGAGTCCTTGTCGTGCCGAAACGCCGGTCGCGGCGTGCGACATGCGCGATTGCCCGGGCACGGGAGCCGATGGCAGCGGACACAATCGGGCGGCGGCGGGGGAGGCTCGCCGTCGTCGGCATTGGTCCGGGGGATCCCCTATGGCGCACCCCGGAGGCGAGCATAGCACTGGCGCAGGCGAGTGATGTGGTCGGTTACGGGCTCTACCTCGACCTGCTTGGTCGGGTCATCGACGGTAAGAGCCGGCATGCAAGCGCTATTGGCGAGGAGGAGGGGCGGGCGCGTCTGGCGCTCGATCTGGCTGCCGAGGGGCGGTCGGTGGCGCTCATCTCATCGGGAGATGCCGGGATCTATGGGCTGGCGCCCCTCGTCTTCGAGCTTGTCGAGCGTGCACCGAAACCAGAGTGGCGAGCGATCGAGCTCTTGGTTTGCCCTGGTCTCTCCGCATTGCAGGCCGCTGCGGCCCGGGCCGGAGCACCGCTCGGTCATGATTTCTGCGCGATCTCGTTGTCGGACTTGATGACCCCGTGGGAGACCATCCGGAAGCGCCTCGAAGCGGCGGCGGCAGCCGATTTCGTGATAGCGCTCTATAACCCGCGCTCGGCGCGGCGGCGGACGCATCTCGGCGAGGCCGCGCAGATCTTGCTGCGATATCGTTCGCCCGACACACCGGTGTTTGTCAGTCGCAACCTCGGGCGCCGCGGCGAAGAGCGGCAGATGATCCAACTCTCGGAATTGGCTGGGGCGGATATCGACATGCTCACGATCGTGCTCGTGGGTAGCAGCCGCACCCGCCGGGTCGATGGTAGCCCGCCCTACCTCTACACGCCCCGCGGGTATTTCGGCGATACTCCACGGTGACGGTGCATTTCATCGGCGCCGGTCCCGGTGCGCCCGATCTGATAACCCTGCGGGGATTGCGGCTGATCGAGCGCTGCCCGATCTGCCTCTACGCCGGCTCCCTTGTACCGCGCGAAATCCTCACCGCCGCTCCAGCCGGCGCGCGCGTAATTGACACGGCGCCGCTGACCCTGGACGAGATCATGGCTCATCTCATAGAGGCACACGAACAAGGCCTCGATGTCGCCCGGCTGCATTCCGGTGACCCGTCGCTCTATGGCGCAATCGCCGAGCAAATGCGGCGGCTACAACCGCTCGGCATTCCGTTTGACGTAATCCCCGGGGTGCCGTCCTTCGCTGCCGCCGCGGCGGCCCTCGGCCGCGAGCTGACCTTGCCGGAGATCACGCAAACCGTGATCTTGACGCGCACGGCCACGCGCTCCTCGGCCATGCCCGAGAACGAAGCCCTCGAACGGCTCGGTGCGCTAGGCGCGACCTTGGCGATCCATTTGTCGATCGCCAACCTTGCGCGCGTCGTCCGCGCGCTCATCCCGTTTTACGGTGCCGAATGCCCCGCGGCCGTCGCCTATCGCGTCAGCTGGCCGGACGAGCGGTTGATCCGAGGCACCCTCGGGGACATTCGTGACCAGGTGAAGGAAGCGCGGATCACGCGCACTGCGCTGGTGCTCGTCGGGCGGGCCCTGGGTGATGAGCCCGCCGCTGAGAGTCGGCTCTATGCCGCCGATCACCACCACCTGCTGCGCCCGTTGCGCGACTGAATGCGGGCTACGATCGCTTCGCGGTCTGTGCTCGCTTGATCGCCTGGACGACTGCGGGGCGGTGGCTCTCGGCCGCCCAGCCAGCGGCGTCGCGTCCGGTGAAGTCGGTCTTGCTCACACTGGCGCCCTTGGCTAGCAGGGCCTGCACGATTTCGATATTGCCGCGACTCGCAGCGATCATCAGCGGCGTCATGCCGCTCTTGTTCTCGGGATCGACCGGCGCTCCGACATCGAGGAGGAGCTGCACGACCTCGGTTTGACTGCGGTCGGCCGCCAAATGCAGCGGCGTGTTCCCGAGCTTGTCCTTCACGTCGAGCTTCGCGCTGGCCTTGATCAGGATCGCGACGATCGTGAGATTGCCGTTCATCGCTGCGTAATGAAGCGCAGTGTGAAATTGCTCGTCGGCCTGATTTGGATTGCCGCCGCCTGCGACAAGCGATCTTACCCGCGCGGCGTCGTTCTGCGCTGCCGCTCGTGCCACGTTGTCCCAGTATTCGCCAAAGAGACTGATGTCAGCGCGCAAATTGGGAGAGCTGATGACGCCACCGATCGAGATGAACGCTATAAGCGCTGTCAGGCGAGTTTTCATGTCACCCTCGTTGCGTCGGGAAGGGGAGCGAACCGGCGAGCCAGTCGAGCGCTGCCTCTACAGTTTCGACCGCGTCCCCCGGCTCGCGGGGCGGTCGCTGCACCATGATCACGGGAAGGCGGAGCTCGCGCGCCGCGATGATCTTAGGCTCGGTGGCAGCCCCGCCGCTCGCTTTGCAGACCAGCACGTCGATCGCATGGTGCTCGAAATGGTGGCGTTCTTCGATGAGGGTGAACGGGCCGCGCCCAACGATAACTTCGTAAAATCGCAACGGCAGAGGCTGGCGCGGTGGATCCACAAGGCGAACCAGAAACCTCACCTCGGTCGCGGCGCTGAAGCAACCGATCTCGCTGGCGCCAACCGTCAGCCAGGCACGTCGCCCGACCCGGCCGACGATCGCAGCCGCCCCGGCGATGCTGTCCACCTCCATCCACCGGTCGAGAGGATGACGGCGCCAAGGGGGCCGCAGCACCATCAATCGGGGCACTCCCGCCTGCTCGCATGCCAGCCGCGCCTCGGTCGAGATCCGAGCCGCGAAAGGATGCGTCGCGTCGATCAGCCGGTCGATACCATGCCGGGCGAGGAAGACAGCCAGGCCTGGCGGGCCGCCAAATCCGCCGACGCGCAACTGTCCGGGCACGGGGCCTGGTCGTTCGGTTCGGCCCGCAAGCGAGGTGGTGACTTGCAGCGCATCACCAAAACGACCGACGGCGCCGCGTGCCAGCGCCGCTGCCTCGGCGGTGCCTCCGAGGATAAGAAGCCGCTCGGGTCTCACCCGCCGACCCGCGCGAGAAAACCGCCTTGGCGGTCGACGATCGCGACCTCGACCGCCGTCTTGCCGCACAATGTCGCAAGCGCCACTTCGCGCGCCCGCGCCGCCACCATGGCGGCCAACGGCTCTCTCCTACCTCCGGCGAGGGCGAGGATTTCGGCAGCGCCCGCGGCCTTCTCTGCCGCCTGCGCGATTGATGCATCGACACCGAGCTCGGAGAGCATCATCGCGAGTGCCGCCATATCGACCCGGCTTCTCGCCGAATGCAGATCGAGGTGGCCGGCGGCGAGCTTGGCAAGCTTGGCGAAACCACCGGCGATGGTCAGCCGAGCGACAGGGTGGCGGCGCAGGTATTTCAATGTGGCTCCGGCAAAGTCGCCCATATCGATCAGGGCGTGGTCGGGGAGGCTGTAAAGACGCTGGATGGCGTGCTCCGAAGTGGCACCCGTTGCCGCGGCGATGTGCTCGAGGCCCGCGGCGCGGGCAACATCGATGCCGCGATGGATCGCGTGGATCCAGGAAGCGCAGGAATAGGGGACGACGACCCCCGTGGTGCCGAGGATCGACAGACCCCCCATGATCCCGAGGCGCCCGTTCATTGTTTTTTCCGCGAGACGCTCGCCACCGGGGATCGAGATCGCAACGGTTAGGTCAGGGGGTGGCGCGCCCTTGTCTGCTGCCGCCTCGAGGAGCGTGCCCCGGATCATCGCGCGCGGCGCGGGATTGATCGCCGGCTCGCCGACCGCGAGCGGAAGGCCTGCCCGGGTAACCATCCCGACACCCTCGCCGGCGGCGAAGCCGATCCCCGAGCCCGGAGGCGCCCACGCGGTTTCGACGATGACCAATGCGCCATCGGTGACGTCGGGATCGTCTCCTGCGTCCTTGGTGACGCCCGCACGGGCACTAGCGTCGCCCAGTTCGGCGAGCTCAAGCGGAAAGCTCGCCATGCCGCCACGTGGTAGGCGGATCGACACCGGGTCGGGAAAGCGGCCCGTCAGCATCGCGGTGAACGCCGCGCGCGCGGCTGCCGCCGCACAGGCGCCGGTCGTCCAACCGCGCCGCAGCGCTGTCGTCGCCTCGCGTGCCATAAAACCAATCTTAGCAAAAGCGGCGGGGATGACTACCTTCTGGCCTTTCGGTACTTGGCTCGTGGCTTGGCAGGTCGCCTTTGATCGATAGCGCGCTTCTAGGTCTTCCCGATTTCGATCCTGGTAGCGTATGGCTTGTCGGGGCGGGTCCGGGCGACCCCGGGCTGCTTTCCGCCCTGGCGCTGCATGCTCTGGCGCGCGCGGACTGCGTCGTCTATGACGCGCTGGTCGATCAGCGCATCCTGCGTTTGGCTCGCCCTGCCGCCTCGCTCGATTATGCGGGCAAGCGCGGCGGCCGCCCTTCGCCGAGCCAGCCGGATATCTCGGCGAGGCTGATTCGGCTGGCTCGGGCCGGCAATCGCGTGCTGCGGCTGAAGGGCGGCGATCCCTGCGTCTTCGGGCGCGGCGGGGAAGAGGCGCTGGCTCTCGCTGCCGCCGGTATCCCGTTTCGGATCGTTCCAGGGATCACCGCAGGCATTGGCGGGCTGGCCTATGCCGGCATCCCGGTCACGCATCGTGAGACCAATTCCGCCGTGACGTTCCTTACAGGCCATGACAGTGACGGCGAGGTGCCGGGGGCGCTCGATTGGGACGCGATTGCTCGCGGTGCTCCGGTTCTCGTCCTTTACATGGCATCGAGAAATTTGCCGAACATCGCCAAGCGGTTGCTCGCTGCCGGCCGCACCTCCAATGAACCCGTCGCCATCATTAGCAAGGCGACGACCGCTGCCCAGTCGGTACTGGTCTCGACTCTCGGCGAGATCGTTGAAGCGCCTCCCACTATTCAGGCCCCCGCCATCATTGTCATCGGCGAAGTCGTTCGGCTGCGCGCCGCTCTCGACTGGCTCGGCGCGCGCGATGGGCAATACCGCAAGCCGTCATGACCGGGCGCGGTTTGATCCTTGCCGCACCCGGCTCAGGCAGCGGCAAGACCTTGGTTACCGCCGGGTTGGCGCGCCATTTGCGCCGGTGCGGTTTTCGTGTTGCCGCGGCGAAAGCCGGGCCCGATTTCATCGACGCGAGTTTTCACGCTGCTGCGACCGGAAAGCCGTGCATAAACCTCGACGTCTGGGCGATGAGGCCTGAGACCCTCGCGAGCCTCGTTACCGAGCTCGAGGCCACCACCGAGATTGTCCTTTGCGAAGGCGTGATGGGGCTGTTCGACGGAACGGGCCCCGATGGCGAGACCGGTTCTACCGCCGAGCTCGCCCGGCTCACCGGCTGGCCGGTCGTGCTGATCATCGACGCGCGCGGACAAGGCGCTTCGGTCGCGGCGACACTGCGCGGCTTTCTCAGCCATCAACCGTCATTGAGCCTGGCCGGCGTAATCTTCAATCGGGTGTCGGGTGAACGGCATAGCGCTATCCTCACGAGCGCCGTGACCCGTCACCTGCCGGATCTCGTCTGCGTCGGGACCTTGTCCGCAAATCCGGAATTGATCCTTCCCTCCCGGCATCTGGGTCTCGTGCCGGCCGGGGAGGTCGCGGAGGCTGATGCGGTCATCGACCGATGCGCCGCACAGATCGCTACGACCTTCGACGTCGATCGACTCTTGAGTTTGGCGCGCCGCTCGGTGCTTGACGCTGCCAAGGAGGATGCGCCAATCCCGCCTCTCGGCCAGCGTATAGCGATAGCGCGCGACGAAGCATTTTGCTTTGCCTATCCGGCTCTGCTCGAGGGTTGGCGGCGGCAGGGTGCTGAACTCTCCTTCTTCTCGCCGCTCGCGGACGAGCCGCCACCCGCGATTGCCGATTCAGTCTATCTGCCCGGTGGCTATCCGGAGCTTTGGACGGGGCGGCTCGCCGCAGCGGATGCCTTCATCGCCGGCCTCCGGGCGACGGCCGCGGATGAAAAGCCGGTATATGGAGAATGCGGCGGCTACATGGTGCTTGGCGAGGTTTTGGTCGACGCTGCTGGCCGCGGCCGGCGCGTGGCCGGGCTCTTACCGCTGGTCACGAGCTTTGCCGAGCGGCGCCTGCATCTCGGCTACCGCTGCGCTACAATGCTCGGCGAAAATCCCCTCGGAGCGCCTGGCGCTCGATTTTGTGGCCACGAATTTCATTATGCGTCGGTAGTCGAGGAGCGGGGGGCCCATCAGTTGCTGTCGGTTACCGACGCGAGCGGGATCAGTCTCGGCGGTTACGGGTTGCAGCGGGGTTCGGTCTTTGGATCTTTCATCCACCTGATCGACCGTTGCAAAGAAGGGTAGATTATTCCGAGGGAGGTAATCATGGCCGAATTCCCACAGATCGATCAGGTATTGAAGACCGCCATCGATCGCGGCGATGTGCCGGGGGTCGTCGCCATAGCGGCGACGCGCGGCGGACAGGTTTATCAGGGCGCCTTTGGCAAGCGCGTCTTGCCCGATGGTGCCGCGATGACTGCCGATACCGTGTTCTGGATCGCCTCGATGACCAAGGCGATTACGTCGGCCGCGGCGATGCAGCTCGTCGAAGAAGGGAGGCTCGCGCTCGACCGACCGATTGCCGATGTGCTACCCGAGCTGGCCTCCCCTCAGGTGCTCGAAAGCTTTGATGCGGCGGGTGAGCCGCGGCTGCGTCCGGCGCAGCGACCGATTACCTTGCGGCAACTGATCACCCACACCGCCGGGTTTGTCTATGGGATATGGAATTCGGGTGTTGCCCGTTACATCGAAAAGACTGGCACTCCGGACATCATCACCTGCCAGAATGCGGCGCTTTCGCTGCCGCTGACCCTCGATCCCGGCGAAAAATGGGATTACGGCATCAATATCGACTGGGTCGGTAAGGCCGTTGAGCGAGTGAGCGGACAGCGGCTCGGCGCGTATTTCGCGGAGCGGCTCTTCGGACCAATCGGTATGAAGGATACGGCGTTCAAACTGACATCGGGGCATCGTGCCCGGCTGGTCGGCATGCATGCGCGCGGTGAGGACGGGGCGCTGGCACCGATCCCGTTCGCGATGCCGGAGGAACCGGAATTCGAGATGGGCGGGGGTGGGCTCTACAGCACGGCGGCCGACTACCTCGCCTTCCAGCAGATTTTTCTCAATGAAGGCCGTACCGGGGGCCGCCCGGTGCTGAGACCCGAGACGGTGAGGCTGATGTCGCAAAACGCGATTGGCGATCTCAATGTCGGGCTGCTCAAGACCGTCGCCCCAGCTACTCGAACGATGCCGAGTTCTTCCCCGGAATGGTCAAGAAATGGGGCCTTGGATTCATGATCTCGACCGCCCAGGTGCCGGGCGGCCGCAGCCCGGGCAGCCTGGCCTGGGCCGGGTTGGGGAATACTTATTTCTGGATCGACCCGGCGAAAGGCATCGCCGGCGTCATCTTGATGCAGCTACTCCCCTTCGCCGATTCCAAGGCGTTGGCCCTGCTCGCAGACTTTGAGCAAGCGGTCTACACCGCGCTGGCCTAGTTCCCGAGCCTCCGCTTGCTTTCGGGATCGAACAGGTGGATGCGCTCCGGCCGAATCCCAAAGGCGAGTGTCTCGCCAATCGCGGGCTGGAACGTGCCCGGCACACGCGCCGTCATGATCGGGCCATCGGTGCCCAATCGGCCGTGCAGGATAGTGTCGGCACCGAGCCGTTCCAACAGCTCGACCCTAAGTGATACCGGTCCGGCAGGGGCGAGCTCGATGTGCTCGGGACGCAAGCCCACCAGCACTGCACGGCCGGGCTCGCCCCGACGATCAGCGGGAAGAACGGCGCCGTTGACCGCAACGCCGCTCTCGAAGACCTGGCCGTGGAGCAAATTCATCGCAGGCGATCCGATGAACCCGGCGACAAAGGCGGTGGCGGGGCGCTCGTAAAGTGCCAGGGGCGGGCCGATTTGGTCGGCGGCCCCGGCATTCATCACGATGAGCCGGTCGGCCAGGGTCATCGCCTCCACCTGGTCGTGAGTGACGTAGAGTGAGGTCGTTCCGAGCTCCTGCTGCAGTTGCTTGATCTCGACGCGCATCTGGACCCGCAGCTGCGCATCGAGGTTCGACAAGGGTTCATCGAATAAAAAAATCTTCGGGTCGCGGACGATCGCGCGCCCCATCGCCACCCGCTGGCGCTGCCCGCCGGAAAGCTGCCGCGGCTTGCGGGCCAGCAGATCCCTCAGCTGCAAGATTCCCGCGGCGCGCTCGACCCGCTCCCGGATCTCGGTTCGGCGCATTTTGCGCATCTTGAGGCCATAGGCCATGTTGTCGTAGACGCTCATATGCGGGTAGAGCGCATAGTTCTGAAACACCATCGCGATATCGCGATCCTTGGGCTCGACCGCGTTGACGATCCGGCCGTCGATCAACACCGTCCCGGAGGTCACCGGCTCGAGCCCGGCCACCATCCGCAACAGGGTCGACTTGCCGCAGCCCGAGGGGCCGACGACGACGACCAACTCGCCATCGGCGACGCCGCAGGTAATGCCGTGTACGACCTCACGCTCGCCGTAGGATTTGCGCACCGCATCGAGGGTCAACGTCGCCATCACTTCTCCGTCTCGACGAGGCCCACAACGAACCAGCGCTGCATTGCGAGCACGACGGCGACCGGCGGCAGCATCGCGAGCAGTGCGGTCGCCATGACCAGATGCCAGGCGGTCTGCGCATCGCCATTGGCGATCATCTGGCGAATGCCGATGACGATCGTTGTCATCGACGGGCTATCGGTGACGAGCAGGGGCCAGAGATACTGGTTCCACCCGTAGATGAAGAGGATCACGAAAAGGGCCGCGATGTTGGTGCGCGACAATGGAATGACGGTGTCGATAAAAAAACGCCAAGGGCCTGCGCCGTCGATCTTCGCCGCCTCGACAAGCTCGTCCGGGATCGTCAGGAAGAATTGGCGGAACAGCAGGGTTGCCGTGGCCGAGGCGACAAGCGGCAGGGTCAATCCGGCGTAGCTGTCGATCAGCCCGAGATCGGCGGCGATCTTGTAGGTCGGAATGATGCGCACTTCGACGGGCAGCATCAACGTCACAAAAATCCCCCAGAAGCACACCCGCCGCAACGGAAAGCGGAAGAAGACGACGGCATAGGCCGAAGGCAGCGAGATCGCGATCTTTCCGATTGCAATAACGAGGGCCATTACGAGGCTGTTCAGCAGCATCGCCGCGACCGGCTGGCCGCTGGTGCTGACTGTCCCAGATGCGAGTGCAGCTCGATAATTGGCGACGATCTCGGGCCCTGGGACCAAGGTCATTGGGGCGTCGAGAATGTCGCGCAATGTCAGGCTCGAGGCCACGAACGCGACATAGATCGGAAAAAGGACGAGCGCCAACCCGGCCAAGAGCACTGCATGCGGGATCCAGATCCCTCGCCGCGTCCTCATGCGTAATGCACGCGTCTTTCGATAAAGCGGAACTGGATAGCCGTAAGCGCGATGACGATCGTCATCAGGATGACCGACTGGGCGGCTGAGCTGCCGAGATCGAGGCCGACGACGCCATCGTACCAGACCTTGTAGACAAGGATCTCGGTCGCCTTTGCCGGCCCGCCCTGGGTTACATTGTGGATGATGCCGAAGGTGTCGAAGAAGGCGTAAACGATATTGACGACCAGCAGAAAAAAGCTCGTCGGTGCCAAGAGCGGGAAGACAATCGTCCAGAAACGGCGTCGGGTCGAGGCGCCGTCGATGGCGGAGGCTTCGAGTAAGGCCTTGGGGATCGCCTGCAACCCCACGAGGAAAAACAGAAAATTATAGCCGATCTGCTTCCAGGCGGCGGCAAGGATCACCAGCAGCAACGCCTGCCGGCCATTAAGCACATAGTTCCAGTCGACGCCGGCGCGGCGCAGAGCGACGGCAATGATACCGACACTCGGGTTGAACAGGAAAAGCCACAGCACACCGGCAATGGCCGGAGCGACAGCGTAGGGGAGCAGCAGTACAGTCTTATAAAATGCCGCGCCTCGCACGATCCTATCGGCCATGACGGCAAACTGCAGCCCTGGGGCCAATGCCAGAAGGGCAACCGCGAAGCTGAATATCAGGGTGACCTCGACCGACGCCAGATAAGCAGGCTCAGCAAGCACCACGGCGAAATTTTCCAGTGCGACAAACCGCGTCGACAGGCCAAAGGCATCGCCACCTTGCACCGATTGCACGATCGCCTGTCCGGCCGGCCAGAAGAAGAAAACAAACGTCACTGCCAGCTGCGGCAGCAATAGCACAGCCGGCAATGCCCAACCGGAGAAGATGACGCGGCGCTCGATTTGAATGTTCCCGTAGTCGCGCTGCGCCGGGTGCTATTGCTGCGTATTCTTCTGGAACTGGCGCAACAAGTCGTTGCCGCGCTTGACCGCGTCACCGAGGGCGGGCTTTGCGTCGGATTTTCCTGCAAAGACCGTTTCGAGATTTTCGGCGATGACGTCACGGATCTGCACGAGATTGCCGAGGCGCAACCCCCGCGAGTTTTCGGTCGGCGGTCTCGCGGTCATTTGTAGGACCGGGATCTCGCGCCCTGGGTTCTGTTCGTAAAAGCCCGATGCCTTGGTCGCCTCATAGGCCGCCTTGGTGATCGGCAGGTAGCCGGTGTCCTCATGCAGCTTTTGCTGCAAAGGGGTCTGCGACAGGAAAGTGAAGAACTTCGCCACCCCTTTGTATTCCTCGGGTTTCTTGCCGCCCATGACCCAAAGGCTGGCACCGCCGATGATCGAGTTCTGCGGCGCGCCGGCGGCGTCAGGGTAGTAGGGCAGCTCGGCCATGCCAAAATTGAATTTCGCGCCAGCTTTGAAGATCCCGTAGGCGGCGGAAGAGGTCTGGATCATTGCGCACTCCCCGGTGAGAAATTTCCCCTCGGGCTCGCTCGTCCGGCCGCCATAGTCGAAGCTCTTGTCCTTCTGCGCTTCGGCAAGGCTCTGAATATGCTTCGAGACGACGGGGTTGTTGAATTCGAGGACAGCATCGGCGCCCGCCAGACCATTTGCCTTCGTTGCGAGCGGGACGTTGTGCCAGGCGCTGAACTGCTCGATCTGGGTCCAGCTGATCCAGGCGGCGGTCAGGCCGCACGGGGTGCCAGCAGATCGCAATTTCCGGGCGGCGGCAAGCGTCTCGGGCCAGGTCCTTGGTGCCTGGTCGGAGTCGAGCGCCGCCTTTTTGAACGCATCCTTGTTCCAATAGGTGATCGCAGTCGAGCTGTTGAACGGCAAGGACAGCATCTTGCCGTCGGCGGTGCTGTAATATGCCGTGACCGCCGCAAGATATGCGTTCTGATCGAACGGCTCGCCGGCCTCTTCCATCAACTGATAGACCGGTTTTACTGCGCCCTTCGCCGCCATCATCGTCGCGGTCCCCACTTCGAAGATCTGGATGATGTGCGGAGCGTTGCCGGCGCGATAGGCGGCGACCCCCGCGTTCATCGTCTCGGCATAGGAGCCTTTGAATACCGGCACGATCTCGTAGGCGGTTTGCGAGGCATTGAAGTCCGCGGCGATCTTGTTGACGCGGTCGGCATTGACCGAGGTCATTGCGTGCCACCACTGCAATTGCACCGGCTCCGCGGATGCCGCCGACGCAGTCAGGCACGCCGCGAGGGCGGCACCGATAATTATTCGTTTCATGCGCATCTCCCTGTGCGACCGATTCGCGCGCGGAATCTTTCTAAGAACGGAAAGATTGCCAAATTGGGACAGTCCCCTGAAGCTTTTGTGACGCTGCTGTGCTCCTCCTGCCTGATGCTATGATTCTCGGCGAACAGGGGATGGGGTGCCGTATTTGGCCTTTCGCGACATATCGGCGGCGGCCGCTGAACTGAAGACGCCGATTTCGATTCGGGTCAGCCGGCGAGCGCGGCGGATTGCGTTGCGCATCAACGCGGCCGAGCGCAGCGTCGAATTAGTTCTGCCGCCGGGCGTGCCGGCGAGCCACGGATGGCGCTTCGTCCAAAGCAAGCGCGGGTGGATCGCGGCCCGCCTCGAAGCATTGCCACCTTCTGTGCCGTTTGCTGAAGGTGCGATGGTGCCGGTGCTCGGGGTGCCGCACCGGATCTGCCGGGAAGTCGATGCAAATGCTCCGCCGGTGGCAATCGTCGGCGGAGAGATCCGTGTGCGGGGCGAGGCGGTGCATCTGGCGCGCCGGGTTCGCGATTTCCTCGCGGCGATGGCGGGGAGGGAATTCGCCCGCCGAGCGCGTCCGCTTGCTGCCCGGATCGGGCGCGAGATAGCGCAAATTACTGTGCGTGACACGAGGAGCCGCTGGGGCAGCTGCTCGGGGCGGGGCAACCTTTCTTTCAGCTGGCGGCTGATTTTCGCGCCCGAGCGGGTCATCGACTATGTCGTGGCCCATGAGGTCGCGCATCTCGCCGAGATGAACCACGGGCCGCGTTTCTGGCGTCTGCTGGAGAGCCTGTCACCCGGCAGCGCCACACCGAGGGCATGGCTCAAGCGGCATCGCAGCCGGCTTTTTTCCTACGGCTGATCGGCTGTTCCAACCGCATGATCCAGGCGAGAAGGGTCAGCCCGGGCAGGCCGGCCACGGTTGCCAGAACAAAAAACGGGCTCCAGCCAAGCGCGTCGGCGAGCGCGCCGCCCGACGCTGACAATGTCGTGCGGCCGACTGCCGCCAGCGAGGTGAGCAGCGCATACTGCGTCGCGGTAAAGGACAGGTTGCACAGCCCTGAGAGATAAGCGACGAACGCGGCGGACCCCATCCCGCCGGTCAGGCTTTCGATCCCGATGGTCAGCGCCAGGGTGGGCAGGTCGTGCCCGACCCAAGCCTGCAGCACATACATCAGGTTGGAGAGCGTCTGCAGAATGCCGCAGACGAGCAACGCCCGGAGTGTTCCGAGCCGTAGCACGACCACCCCGCCTGCCGCGAGCCCAGCGAGGTTGGCGACAAAGCCGTATGCCTTGCCGATATTGGCGACCTCCACCTTTGTGAAGCCGAGCGAAACATAGAGCGGGTTCGACATCGTTCCGGCGAGCGCGTCGCCGAACTTGTAGAGGATCACGAAGCAGAGAATGACAATCGCGCCGCGGCGTCCGAGCATGTCGGCAAAGGGCGCGACGACGGCGCGTCCGAGCCAGGCAGCGACGCGGGCAAAGGAGGAATCGCCAGACAGCGGTTCGAGCGGGCGAATTCCGCCGGGCTCGGGGGTGAACCAAACTGCGGCCATGCCGACAAACATCAGCGCCGCCATCAGGCCGTAGGCGAAGCTCCAGCCGCCGAAGCTCGCGGCATAGAGCGCTCCGGCCGAAGCCGCGAGCATACCGAAGCGGTAGCCCCATTGGGTGGCGGCAGCGCCGGCGCCTTGCTCCTCAGGCCGCAACAACTCGATCCGATAGGCGTCGATAACGATGTCCTGGCTCGCCGACAAAAAGGCGACGACGACCGCCATGATCGCGGTCGCGCCGGGATCGGATTTCGGATCGGTGAGACCGAGAGCGATGATTGCCAGCGCTAAGGTCGGCTGGATCGCCAGCGCCCAGCTGCGGCGGCGCCCGAGGCGGGCGGTCAGGATCGGGATCGGTAGCCGGTCGATTGCCGGCGACCACAGGAATTTGAGGCTGTAGGAAATGCCGACGAGGGCGAAGAGCCCGATAGAAGTACGCGAGATGCCGACCTCGGAGAGCCAGAACGACAACGTCCCGAAGGTCAAGGCGAGCGGCAACCCGCTCGCAAACCCCATCAGCAGAACCGCGATCAGCCGCGGTTCACGATAGACCGCGAGCGAAGAGAACCAGCCGCGCGCGACTCTCTCGGACCCGTTTGGGAGATCCGCCAATTTCTCCCTCTCCGCCCCAAGGGGCGGAGAGGGTCGGGGTGAGGTGGGGGGCGCCGCAGCCCCGGCCTTCGACGCCACCCACCTCACCCTCCCCGTCGCCGATGCGACGGGTCCCCTCCCTCTCCCCCCAGGAGCGGGCGGAGAAGGCAAAATTGCGCGGTTCGCGAAAACACGGGAGGAGGTTGATCTACGACTTCTTTTCCACGTCGGCGGCGACTTGCATTTTAATGATCTTGTCAGGGTTGGCGACCGTGCCGTTGCGGGCGGAGTCGCCCTTTTTGACCTGGTCGATGTACTCCATGCCCGAGATGACCTTGCCCCAAATCGTGTATTTGCCGTCGAGCGAGGGAGCTGGCCCAAACATGATGAAGAACTGGCTGTCGGCGCTATCCGGGTCGGAGGCGCGCGCCATCGAGACGACACCGCGCACGTGCTTTTCATTCGAGAACTCGGCCTTGAGCTTGTGGCCGGAGCCGCCGGTCCCGTCGCCTTTGGGGTCGCCGGTCTGCGCCATAAAGCCGTCGATCACGCGATGGAAGACAATCCCGTCATAAAACCCTTGGCGGACCAGAGCCTTTATTTGCGCAACGGTCGCAGGTGCGAGATCAGGCCGCATCTCGATGACGACGCGCCCGGCGGGCACGTCCATGTAGAGAGTGTTCTCCAGATCCGCCGCCATCGCCTTGCCTCCGAAGATGAGCGCGGCGATGAGCAACAGGATCCTGCTCAGCGCTGCCATAACTTTAAATCCTATCCGTCGATCGCGATCGGACCTTATCCAAACTGGCCGCGCGGCGAAAGCAGGTCAGACGGCCGCCCGTCGCTCGTGCCAGCCGCGCCGGAACCGGTCGAGATAGGTCGGGAGAATTCCTTCGACGGGGGTTGGCGTGATCCCGAGGCTCGCGAGGTTCAGGGCGCCGGGTGACACGATGTTGTCGCTCCTCAGAAGCTCGACCTGGTCGGGTGTCAGAGGCGGGTTCGGGAGAATCGACATCAGCCTGGCTTGAACCTGCGCGATACCGAATGGCAGGTCGATGAACCAGCGTTTACGGCGAATCTCCCGCAGCAACAGCTCGAGGAGCTCGCGAAAGGTATAGATCTTCGGGCCGCCGAGCTCATAAGTGCGCCCGGCCGTTGCCGGGTCGCCGAGGCATTTGATAACCGCGTCGGCGACGTCGCCGACATAAACCGGCTGGAAGCGGGTTTCGCCGCCCCCGATCAACGGCAGCGCCGGCGCAATGATCGCCATTGCGGCAAAGCGATTGAAGAACTGGTCCTCCGGGCCGAATATTATCGAGGGGCGGAGAATGGTAACGGTCGGAAAGGCATCGCGCACGGCCGCCTCACCGGCGGCCTTGGTTCGCGCATAGGCCGAGGTTGAACGCGGATCGGCCCCGATGGCCGAAATGTGAACGAGCCGCTCGACCCCCGCCTCGCGGGCGAAGCGCGCGAGGCGAGCAGGGCCGGTATGATGCACCCGCTCAAAGGTTTGTGACCCGCTCTCGCGCAGGATGCCGACGCAATTGACGACCGCACCGCTCCCGGCGAGGAAGGCAGGCAGGACAATCTCATCGTCGATCGCGACATTCACCGGCTCGACCTGCCCGACATCCCCCATGGGCCGGAGAAACTTTGCCTCTTCGGCGTGGCGACATCCCACCGGGACCACGTCACCCCGCGCGGCGAGCCGCTTGACAACGTAGCGACCGACAAAGCCGGACCCGCCGAGCACGGCGGTTCGACGATTTCGCATGATCTCCTCCGCTCCGCCGCACCTCTTAGCGGGCCGGAAGCCACCTTTCTATAACGGATCGCCGCCCGACGGCGAAGGGTTTGGGACCAGCGCACAGTCCTATCGCACGTTGACATTGATGAGGGCCGGGCTTATTTCCGCTCTCCCGAGACGCCCAGGTGGCGGAATTGGTAGACGCGCTAGATTCAGGTTCTAGTGGGCGAAAGCTCGTGGAAGTTCGAGTCTTCTCCTGGGCACCACCTCGGAACGGGGGAGCTGCAGCGAGCTGCTACGCAGGATGACCCATCAGCTCTATCGCGGTGATCTTCCAGAGGGGATCGACTTCGGATCGGTGGTCGCCATCGACACCGAGGCTATGGGCCTCAACCCGCACCGCGACAGGCTGTGCCTCCTGCAGCTTTCTGCAGGGGACGGAGAGGCCCATCTCGTGCATTTCGCCCCCGGCTGTTACGCGGCGCCGCGGCTGAAGCGCTTGCTCGCCGACCCGGGCGTCACAAAATTGTTCCATTTCGCGCGCTTCGATCTCGCGATGATTTATCATAATCTGGGCGTGATGGCGCTGCCGGTTTATTGCACAAAGATCGCCTCGCGGCTCGCGCGCACCTTCACCGACCGGCATGGTCTGCGCGATCTCTGCAAAGACCTCATCAACGTCGACTTGTCGAAGCAGCAGCAGAGCTCGGATTGGGGAGCAGAGACGCTGACTGAAGAGCAGCTTCGTTATGCGGCCTCGGATGTGCTGCATTTGCACGCTCTACGAGGCCGCCTCGACGCAATGCTGATTCGCGAAGGACGCGATGGCCTGGCCCGCGCCTGCTTTGAGTTTTTGCCCCATCGCGTCCGGCTTGATCTCGAGGGCTGGCAAGAGCAAGACATCTTCGCGCACTAGGCGCGCCTTCGACAGGAAAGGGGTTTCTTGCCGATTTTGCGAACCGAACCGCTGATGCGGGCGCGATGAGCGCGTCACGCGTTACCGAACGGCAAAATGCCGCTATCTCCGACGAGGAGAGCACGACCCGCGGCTCTCGAGGCGATACCGATCTCGTCGTCGCCCGCCGCGTCATCCGTGCTGAGATCTGCGGGCTTGAAAGCCTGGCCGAAACCCTCGACGGAGCCTTCCAAACAGCGGTTGATGCCTGCGCAGCAGTGCGCGGGCGGATCATTGTCACCGGGATCGGCAAGAGCGGTCATATTGGCCATAAGCTCGCCGCCACGCTCGCATCGACCGGCGCTCCGGCGCAATTTGTTCACCCTGTCGAAGCGAGCCACGGTGACCTCGGCATGATCGGATCCGAGGACGCGATTCTCGCTCTGTCGAATTCCGGAGAGACGAGCGAGCTTGCCGATGTCATCGCCTATTCGCGGCGCTTCAACATCCCGCTTATCGCGGTGACCGGGGGTTTGCGATCGACTCTCGCCGAGGCGGCCGACATCGTGTTGCTACTCCCCGCTGCGGCGGAGGCCTGCCCGATGGGGCTCGCTCCTACGACCTCGACGACGATGATGATGGCGCTCGGCGATGCACTGGCGCTGGCCCTACTCGAGCGAAAGGGGTTTTCCTCTACCGATTTCCGACTCTTCCACCCTGGTGGACGGCTAGGGCGTCGCTTATTGCGGGTAAGAGACATCATGCATCAGGAGGACCAGATCCCGCTGGTTTCGCCGACTGTGCGGATGTCTGAGGCCATCATTGTGATGACCGCAAAGAGCTTCGGTTGTGTTGGTGTATGCGAAGCTGACGGGCGCCTCATCGGGGTCATCACGGACGGTGACCTGCGCCGTCACATGGGAGATTCGCTGCTTGGACGGTCTGTGCGGTCGGTCATGCGCCAAAATCCGAAGACGATCACTGGCGGGGCACTGGCGGCGGACGCCCTGGGGCTGATGAACCGCTTCGCTATCACCTCGCTGTTTGTTGTCGACGAGGGCGGTCGCCTCGTCGGTTTTCTACACATGCACGATTGCCTGCGTGCCGGTGTTGCATGATGGCTCGCGCGCAGGTGATAGCGTGAGCGCGCTGGACCGACGAGCGGAACCAGAGGTGGCCGCGGTTAGGCGGCCGGTCGGCCGAACCGTGGTCCGCGCGCCCCCGCGCGGCGACGGCGACCGCTACAGCCGTCGCGTCGTATTCCTGAAGCGAACGTTGCCGGCCTTCGGGCTGACATTGCTGGTGTTGGTCGCTGCCTGGCCGCGAATCGGACCACTACTGGAAAGCGTGCAGCTCGGCTTTCCGGTCATCGACCTCCGCGAGGCACGCGAACTGAGAATGCTCAATCCGCACTATGCCGGGATCGACCGGTTCAACCGGCCTTACGTCGTGACTGCGGCGATCGGCCGGCAGGTCGCCAACCGCGATGATCTGATGTCTCTGGAAGGTCCCAGGGCGGAGATGATCCTGCGCCGGGGAGCTTCGGTTGTGGTGACGGCCGTTACGGCGATCTATCAATCTCAGGCGCAATTGCTCGACCTCTTCGATGATGTCAACCTGGTCCACGAAAACGGCACGCATTTCGCGACACAAAATGCTCACGTCGATGTGTCCGCCAACACTGCCGAGGGGCACGAGCCCGTGGTCGGGCACGGACCCTCGGGAGACATCACAGCGCAAGGCTTCCGGATCCTCGATAAAGGCGACACGATCATATTCACCGGCAATTCCCACCTTCTGCTGAAAGGAACCAAGCCGACTGCCAGCCCAGCGACGCCCGCCGAGCTGCCGGCCGAGGTGGAGGCGGTGGCGGCTCAGATCGCGGCGGGCGCTGCCATACCTGCCGTCGCGCCCGAGCCGGTTGATCTCACCAATGCGGTCGCTCCGGCTCCTCCTTCTGAACCGGTGGCTAAGCTTCGTGCCACCGCTAGACCCCACGGTGCGGTAAATCAGGATGCCAAATCCCCCGATAGTGCCGCCCCTGCAGTGGTCAAGACGAGGCCGGATGCCAGCTGACCGTCTGTGCGGGCCGATCATCCGGCTCGCGGTCGGATCTGCAGGCCGGCGCGGGGTGCCGGCGCTCGCGGCGTTACTCGCTGGTGCTTGGTTGAGCACGTCGGCTGCGTCCGCTCAGGGGCTTAGCCTGGGCGGTGTATCGGAAGATCGGCCGATCGAGATCTCGGCCGATTCTGGAATCGAGTGGCAGCAGGACGCAAAGGTTTATATCGCGCGCGGCAATGCCATCGCCAAGCGGGGGACGTCGGAGGTTCATGCCGATACGTTGACCGCACATTATCGCCCGGCGAAGGGTGCGGGCGGCGACAGCGAAATCTACCGCCTCGATGCCGACGGCCACGTCGTGATCAAGGGCCCGACGCAGACTATTGTCGGCGATCAAGCCGTCTACGACGTCGACCAACAGATCGGGATCGTCACCGGCAAAGCGTTGAAGATGACGACGCCGACGGACGTCGTGACGGCGCGTGACACCTTCGAATGGTACGATCAGAAGCAGATCGCCGTCGCGCGCGGTGATGCCGTGGCAGTTCGCGAGACGAAGCGGATCCGCGCCGATATATTGACCGCCCATATGACGAAGGACAAGCCCAAGCCGGACGAGAGCAAGCCCGAAGCAAAATCGGCAAAAGCCGTACCAGCCGCGGCGAATGCAAAGGCCGGCGCGCCGGCGGGACCGCTAGGGGACAACGACGAAGGCTCACGAATCAGCCGCGTCGATGCTCAGGGAAATGTTGTCGTCTCTACAGCGACCGATATCGGCCAGGGTGATTATGGGGTCTACAACGCCGATACGGGGATAGTCACGCTTATCGGCAATGTCACGGTGACACGCGGGCCCAACACAGTCCGAGGTCAATATGCCGTCGTCGATCTAAACAACAACGTCAGCCGGATGATGACGGTCGCCCCGGCGCCGGGAGCTCCGGCGCCAAGGGTGGAAGGCCTCTTCATCCGTCAGGATAACGGAGCTTCTGGCGGACCCGCTGCAAGCACGAAGCCGGGATCCGCGTCCAACAGCGCGCCGAAACCATGAGCGCGAGCGGGCAATTTCGCTCCCAGGCCGGTTTGGGCGCGGCTTCGCGGGGGCCGAGGCTCGTCGCCGACAATCAAGGTCTGCGCGGGCGGGGGCTGGGCAAGAGTTTCAAGAGGCGGCCGGTATTGCGGGACGTCAACGTCTCCGTGCAACGAGGTGAAGCGGTCGGGCTGCTCGGGCCGAACGGTGCCGGAAAAACCACCTGCTTCTACATTATCACCGGCCTCATTGCCGCCGACACCGGGGTTGTCAGCCTGGACGGGGGCGACATCACCGACCTTCCGATGTACCGGCGTGCCCGCCTCGGCATCGGCTATCTGCCGCAGGAGGCCTCGATTTTTCGAGGCCTTACCGTCGAGCAGAACATCCGCGCGATCCTCGAGATTGCCGAGCCCGCGCCGGATTTGCGGGAAGCGATGCTCGATGCACTGATGGCGGAATTCTCGATAACGCATTTACGGCGAGCCCCAGCCATGGCGCTTTCCGGCGGCGAGCGCCGCCGATGCGAGATTGCTCGGGCGCTTGCAACTCAGCCCCATTTCATTCTTCTGGATGAGCCGCTGGCCGGTATCGATCCGATCGCCGTGGCCGACATCCGTGAGCTCGTCGCGCATCTCAAGGATCGCGGGATCGGTGTCCTGATTACTGATCATAACGTGCGTGAAACGCTTGAAATCGTCGATCGCGCTTATATCCTTCATGAAGGTCGGGTACTAATGGAGGGGACACCCGCAGAAATTGTCGTCGATACGGATGTCAGACGCGTTTACCTGGGCGATAGGTTTAGCCTATAAGCCGCTCCCGAACGGAGCGCGATGTGAATAGGACGGGTTACTCGCAGAGGCTGGAGCTTCGCCAAGCTCAGACCCTAGTCATGACGCCTCAGCTGCAGCAGGCGATCAAGATGCTGCAGCTTTCGAACCTCGAACTGACCCAGTTTGTCGACGCTGAGATCCAGCAAAACCCGCTGCTTGAAAGGCGCGAACCCGGGATCGAAGAAACTACGCCGGCGAACGCCGCGGTGTTGGCAGAGAGCCCGTCGCCGACTCCTTTAGAACAAGCGGTCGTTGGCGAATTCACAACCGAAGCGGCCGAGCAGTGGCATGCGACGTCGGGAGGAGACGGCGACGGCTCGATTGACCTCGGCGCCGAGCCCCACCAATGGCACAGCCGCAACGGAGCGCTTGGCGGTCCCGAGATCGAACAGACCGCGACGCGTCCGCGCACCCTCCGCGAACACTTGCTCGAGCAGATCGGAGCCGATTGCAGTGACCCGGGCGACCGCCTCGTCGCTTTGCATCTCCTCGATCTGCTCGATGAAGCGGGTTATCTCCGCGCCGGCCTCGACGGGGTCGCACAACTGCTGGGCTGCGAGATCGGACGGGTCGAAGCGGTGTTTGCCCGAGTGCAGCAATTCGACCCGCCCGGCGTGTTCGCCCGCGATCTGAAGGAATGCCTCGCCCTGCAGCTGCGGGACCGCGATAGACTCGATCCTGCGATGCAGGCCCTGCTCGACAACCTGCCACTGTTAGCCTCGCGCAACATCCCCGCGCTGATGCGGCTGTGCGGTGTCGACGCCGCCGATGTAGCCGACATGGTTGTCGAGATCAAATCGCTCGACCCACGGCCCGGGCTCGCTTTCGATCCACCACTCGCTCAACTGGTCGTGCCGGATATTCTGATGCGCGCTCAACCGGATGGCGGTTGGCTTGTCGAACTCAATTCAGACACTCTGCCCCGTGTCCTGGTCAATAGCAGGTATTTCGCACGAATATGCCAGGCGACTCGCAGCAAAGCCGAGAAAGACTACCTCACCGAGCGGTTGCACGCAGCGAATTGGCTGGTCAAATCGTTGCATCAACGGGCCACGACCATCCTAAAAGTCGCCGGGGAAATTGTCCGTCAGCAGGACGCCTTTTTTCGCCACGGCGTACAATCGCTGCGACCGCTGATTCTACGCGACATCGCGGATGCGATCGGCATGCATGAGAGCACGGTGAGCCGCGTAACGAGCAACAAATACATGGCCACCCCGCGCGGGCTCTACGAACTCAAATACTTCTTTACATCCGCCATCCCCGCATCGGGCGGAAACGGGGCGCACTCGGCGGAAGCGGTCCGCCACCGCATCCGTGGCTTGATCGACGGAGAACCGAGGGACAACACACTTTCGGACGAGCGCATCGTCGAATTACTGCAGCGAGATGGTGTCGACATCGCCCGCCGGACGGTCGCCAAATACCGCGAGGCGATGCGCATCCCCTCTTCCGTGCAGCGGCGCCGCGAAAAGCTGCTCGCTCTCTGACGCAAGTGATGGAGAGAGACCGTTTGATAGCGTTGACGCCAATACCAGGTCTGCCTAGCGTAAGTCGCTTGACCATGCGCGGATGCGTCCCCACCTTCGCATCCCGAAGGCCGCAACGGCAGCCCAGCCCCGGCGGGAACGGGTGATCGCATCTATGCAGCTCACGACAACCGGAAAGCAGATCGAAATCGGCGAGGCGCTTCGCCGGCATATTGAAGCAACCCTCGCTTCCACCCTCGAAAAATATTTCAAAACCGCCATCGAAGCCCATGTTGTCGTATCACGCGAGGCCCATCTCACTCGAGCCGAGGTTTCGATCCATATCGGTCGTGGGATCGTGGTCAATGCGCATGCCGCAGCGGCTGAGGCTTACGCGGCCTTCGATGCGGCTGCCGATCATATGGCCAAGCAGTTGCGCCGCTACAAACGTCGCCTGCGGGATTATCACGCCAAGGCTCGCGACCGCTCGGTCGCAAGCGAACGTGCGGTGGCCTATGTGCTAGCGCCGATCGTCGAGGAAGCGGAAGGGGGGGACGCTTCGGGGGCACAAGCCGAGGATCAGGATGGCGGCGGGCCGGCGGTGATCGCTGAGATGAGCACCGAACTACCGAGCCTTACCGTCGGCGAAGCTGCCATGCGGATGGATCTCGCGGACGCGCTGGTATTGCTGTTTCGCAACCGCTCGCATGGCGAACTCAACCTTGTTTACCGCCGCGCCGACGGGAATATCGGGTGGATTGATCCCGAACTCGATCCCCGGCGCCGCACGCACTATCGCGCCCCCTAAGCGGCGCTCTGTTCATGGTCTCCGCCTACCACCACACCGCTCGGCGAACGCCCGACGCGAACGCGCGTCGCCCGATGTCCATGCGTGCCGGTGGTGAGGTTCGATAGGCTCCGCGGATCGGGAGCATGGAGATTGCCGACCTGATCTCGCCGCGCAGCGTGGTTGCCCAGTTACGGGCGGCCAACAAGAAGCAGGTACTTCAGGAGCTAGCAAAACGCGCGGCCGTGATGACTGGGATCCACGAGCGCACGATTTACGATGTGCTGATCGAACGCGAGCGGCTCGGAACTACCGGCATTGGTATGGGGATTGGGATCCCTCACGGCAGGATTCCAGGGCTCACCAAGCTTTATGGTCTCTTCGTCCGGCTCGAGCGGCCGGTTCCGTTCGAAGCTATAGACGAGCAGCCGGTCGACCTAGTGTTTTTGTTGTTGGCCCCAGAAACCGCCGGCGCCGATCATCTGAAAGCGCTCGCTCTCGTATCCCGCCTATTGCGTGATCGCGCGATTTGCGAAAAGTTGCGTGGCACCGACAATGCGGACGCGCTTTACGTGCTGCTTACTGACCGCACTGCCACGCACGTCGCATAGCCAAAGCCTCGTCTTGCGCCCGCGCAAGGCACAAGCGGTCGCGACTTAGTGCACGCTCAATGGCTCCAGTTCATGCTGACGCACCGTTGCAAAGGCTACGTTTCGGTCCGGGAGCACGGCAATTTGCGTGCCATCAGCAGCGTGGACGGCATACCCCACAACGTCGTTGACGGTCACGCTCTTGATATAAGCCATATCCTGCATCCCGAAGAGCGCAAAATCTCTGGCCGACATGGGCTGAATTCGTTCGATCTCGTTCATCACAACCTCTTTCGGGCCGCCTCGAGAACGCAGCCCCTCTTAATCTATGATTCGACCGTCGCACGCTTGGGTGAGGCTGTCGAGCCGCTCTTGATCTCTACGGCGCGCACTCGGCTCTCGACCTTGGGACGGACCAAGTCGACATGCAGGAGGCCATTGTCAAGCAACGCGCCGCTCACTTCGATGCCTTCGGCGAGCACGAACGAGCGCTGGAACTGACGCGCCGCGATGCCCCGGTGAAGATAGACGCGCTGCGCGTCGTCAGTTTGTTTGCCCCGCACAACGAGCTGGTTGTCCTCGACCGTTATACTCAGATCGCTCATCGTGAAGCCGGCCACCGCGAGCGTGATTCGCAAGGCGTCTTCGCCAAGCTGCTCGATATTATAAGGCGGGTATCCCTCGGAGGAGACCTTGCTGACCCGGTCGAGCGTGCGCTCGAAATGGTCGAACCCCAACAACAGGGGCGAGTTGAACAAGGACAGTCGCGACATGCGTGCTTCTCCTCTCTGTCGAGCGAGAGTCGGCGACCGGCCCAAACATGGCACGCGGTCGCGGACGATGCATCTGCTGCGTTATCTGGGCTCGGGCTCGCCGACAATCAAGCGAGCGGACTGGCCATATGATTCCCCTTTGGGTTGTCATTCTCGGTGGCCGCTGTGGCGCCCGGGAATAGTACGGCAGTCAAGTGCGATCTTGCTGTCGCGGTGCTTTCGCCATTCGCTTGGGCACCTATATCAATCGCAGCGCTTTCTCGCGCGGGAATTTGGACGGACGGGAGTGATGTCGAGACGGCTGCTGAACTGGCGCATCCTCTTGGCGCTCTTTTTTAGCGTCAACCTCGCGCTTGCTCCTGCAATTGCTGAGGCACGGGCGGGCAGCTCGTCTGGCGGCCGCTCCTCGAGCATGGGCAGCCGTGGCTCTCGCACCTACGAGAACAACGGCGCACAGCCGCTGACCCGCAGCGTGACGCCGCCCCCGGAAACGCCGCGGCAACCCGGATTTGTCCCGGCGGCGCCCTCTCCCGCCTACGGAGGCGGCAGCTTTTTTCAGCGGCACCCGTTTCTGACCGGGCTTGCCGGCGGGTTCATCGGCTCCTGGTTGTTCGGGCATAGCGGCTATGCCGCGGAGGGAGACGGCGGTTCGTCGGGATCAATGCTCGGCATGTTGCTGCAGTTGCTGATCATCGGCCTCTTGATCTATTTCGCGGTGCGGCTATTCCGCGGCTGGGCCTTTGCCGGCGGAGCGCGCGGTGGGGGGATTGGTTGGCCGCCGCGTTCGGCGGGAGCAGCGGCGGCCCCGGTGCGCCGCGACCGCGGGCGCGACACCAACGTCTCGGACGCCGACCTCGACGCCTTTCAGGCGATCCACGCCGCCGTCCAGGAGGCCTGGAGCAACAGCGATCTGGGACGATTGCGACGTCTGATGACGCCGGAAATGCTGAGCTATTTTTCCGAAGAGCTGACCCGCAACGCCAGCCAGGGTGTGCGCAACATTGTCGCCAACGTGCAACTGCTCAAAGGTGATATCAGCGAAAGCTGGGAGGAGAGCGACCGGCAATACGCCAGCGCCTATCTGAGGTGGCGCGCCAACGACTATGTCGTTCGCGTCGGGCGGTCCCCGGGCGACCCCGATTATCTGACCAGCGGAGATCCCCGCACCCCGGTCGAGGCCGAAGAGATGTGGACCTTTGTCCGGCACCGTGGCGGCGATTGGCTGTTGTCCGCGATCCAGCAGGTGTGAGCCGATCGGGGGGGGGTTGCCCGGCGTTCTAGGGCCAAGCGACTAAGGGCGGCAGCGACATCAAGATGGCTTCAGGATTGCCGCCGGTCTTCAGCCCGAACAGGGTTCCCCGGTCGTAGAGAAGGTTGAACTCGACATAACGGCCGCGGCGGACGAGCTGGCGTTGCCGTTGCTCGGCAGTCCAGGGCAGCCGCATTCGCGGCCGCACGATAGCCGGAAAAACCGTGAGAAGGGCCGCGCCGACCGAGCGAAGGAAGGCAAAGTCGCGCTCCCAATCGCCGCTGTTGAGGTAATCGAAAAAAATGCCGCCGACTCCTCGCGGCTCGTCTCGATGCTTGAGAAAGAAGTATTCGTCGCACCAGGCCTTGAAGCGGGAATAGCAGTCGGCATCATAGGATGCGCAAGCGGCGGCGAGGCCCGCGTGAAATTCTTCGGCTGCCGGCGCGTCGGGATAAATCGGAGTGAGATCGGCACCCCCACCGACCCAGGCCTTGCTGGTGATGATATACCGGGTATTCATGTGTGCCGCCGGAACGAGCGGCGAGCACATATGGGCGACGAGCGAGATGCCGCTCGCCCAGAAGCGCGGATCTTCCGACGCTCCGGGAATGTCCTTGCGGAACTCAGGCGAGAATTCACCGGAGACGGTCGAAATATTGACCCCGACCTTTTCGAAAACACGCCCGCGCATGACCGAGATCGTCCCGCCACCGCCGCCCGGACGCTGCCATTCGGTGCGCTCAAAGCGACCGGGCGGATCTTGCCGGGCGCGCTCGCCGGCGAACTCACTCTCGATCGCCTCGAATTCCGTGCACAGCCGGTCGCGCAGTTGGATAAACCACGCTTCTGCGCGGGCGCAACGGTCGGGATCGGGTGGGAATGCGGTTGGGGCGTCGTTCATGCGGATGGAAACAATCCGGTTTGGCGCAACGCCTCGGAGAGCGCGATCGCGCCGGCCAAGGCGACGTTGAGCGATCGGGCAGGTGGGCGCAAGGGGATCGCGACGCGTACGGAAACCGCGCAATGTACGTTTTCGGGGACGCCGGCACTTTCGCGGCCCAGCAAGATAGTATCGTCGGCAGCGAACGCGAAAGAGTGCAGAGCGATGTTCCCGGAGGTCGTCATCAGGACCAAACGCGTTTCCGGGGAGCGATCGGCGAGGAAGCTGGTCCACGAAGAATGGCGCCTGATGACGAGATGGGCGGCGTAATCGAGAGTAGCGCGCTTCAATCGCCGGTCGTCGAGCAGGAAACCGCATGGCTCGATCAAATCGACTTCCACCCCAAGACAGGCCGCCAGCCGCAACAGGCTACCGGTATTCTGCGGAATGTCCGGCTCGAATAGAGCGAGGCGCAACCGAGCCCCCGGGCCACGATTTCAGCTGCCACCAAATGCAATATACTGATGATTGTCTATACTCGCTTTGTTGCCGATTTATGCGGCAGTCTGTCGCATAGTTCGCTGTTCTCAACAGTATAGCTTGCGACAGCGGCGCTACCGGATCGACGGCAGCGCAATAAAGAGGTTTGAATGGCCGATCTGGCCCACTCCAATGCCGGTGGAGCCCATCCTGGCGAGACCCGGCGCGATTTTCTGATATTGACAGCCACGGCAATCGGCGGCGTCGGTGTTGCCGCGTCAATTTGGCCGTTCATCGACAGCCTGAACCCGTCGCGTGACACTTTGGCACTGTCCACGACCGAAGTCGATCTCGCGCCCGTCCAACCAGGCCAACGGCTGACCGTCGCCTGGCGCGGCAAGCCGGTGTTCATCGATCATCGCACGCCGGAAGAGATCAAGGCGGCGCAAGATGTCGACGTCTCTTCGCTGCGCGATCCGCAGTCGGACGCGGCGCGGGTCAAAAAGCCGGACTGGCTGGTGATCGTTGGTGTTTGCACCCATCTCGGCTGCATCCCGCTCGGTCAAAAGACCGGCGATGACCGGGGTCCCTACGGTGGTTGGTTTTGTCCGTGCCACGGCTCCGTCTACGACACCTCAGGGCGAATTCGCCAAGGCCCTGCGCCGCAAAACCTAATCGTGCCGCCTTATGACTTCACGGGCGACACGACGATCAAGATCGGCTAGGAGAGCGTCATGGCCGATACCCGTCCCGGCGCGGGAAGCCGGATCATCCGATGGATCGACTACCGGCTGCCATTCGTCGCGATGCTGCAGCACGAGCTCTACGAATATCCGACCCCGCGCAATCTCAGCTATTGGTGGAATTTCGGCTCGCTCTCCGGGATCATGTTGGTGGTGATGATCGTCACCGGCATTTTTCTTGCGATGCAATATACCCCGCATGCCGATCTAGCCTTCGACTCGGTCGAGCGCATTATGCGCGACGTCGATTATGGTTGGTTACTGCGTTACGCCCATATGAATGGGGCGTCGATGTTTTTCGCCCTCGTCTATATCCATTTGTTCCGCGGGCTTTACTATGGCTCCTATAAAGAGCCGCGCGAGTTGTTGTGGATACTTGGCGTCATCATTTTGATCCTGATGATCGCTACTGCGTTCATGGGATATGTGTTGCCCTGGGGCCAAATGAGCTACTGGGCCGCCACGGTAATCACCAATTTGTTCTCGGCTATTCCGCTGATTGGACAGAGGATCGTTACGTTCTTGTGGGGCGGCTTCACCGTCGGCAACCCGACATTGAACCGCTTTTATGCGCTGCATTACCTGTTGCCGTTCGTGATCCTCGCCGTCGTGCTCCTCCATTTGATTGCATTGCACCGCTTCGGCTCCAACAATCCGCTGGGGATCGATATGAAGGGGCCGCAGGACACCTTGCCGTTCCATCCCTATTTCACGATCAAGGACTTGTTCGGTCTGGCCGTCTTTCTGTTGGTGTATTCTTTCTTTGTCTTTTACGCGCCGAATTTTCTCGCGAGTTCCGATAATTACATCCCGGCCAATCCAATGCAGACACCAAACCACATCGTGCCGGAATGGTATCTGTTGCCCTATTACGCAATCTTGCGTTCGGTCCCGAACAAACTATTGGGTGTTATTCTGGCATTCGGCTCCATTTTTCTGTTGTTCGTGGTACCCTGGCTCGACACCTCGCCGGTGCGCAGCGCCCGCTTCCGGCCGATCTACAAATGGGTCTTCTGGCTCTTGGTGATTGACGTCAGCGCGCTCGGCTGGGTGGGCGCCAACCCACCCGAAGGGCTCGTCGTCACCGTTGGGCAAATCGCGACCCTCTACTATTTTGTCCATTTCCTCATCTTGTTTCCGCTGCTAGGCAAGCTCGAGAGACCGCGACCGCTGCCGTTCAGCATTGCGACAGCAGTACTCCAGGGGGGCGGCGGCGCGCAGCTCGGCCGCGCCGGAGCGCCGATCGCGAGACCGTGACGATGCTCATTCGTATTGTCGCCTCTACGGCGCTGTGCCTTGTGTCTTGCGTCACGGCGTTCAGCGCGCGCGCCGCGGATGAGACCCCGCCCTTGCCGCATCAGGAATGGTCCTTCGACGGCGTGTTCGGTACATACGACCGGGCTTCCGCGCAGCGCGGCTTTCAGGTCTACAAAGAGGTCTGTTCCGCCTGCCATCCGGTCAAGCATCTTTATTTTCGCAACCTTTCCGATCTCGGCTACAGCGATGACGAGGTAAAGGCGATCGCCGCCAGCTACCAGGTGACCAACGAGCAACCGAACGATCAGGGAGAAATGTACCAGCGGCCGGGGCGGCCCTCCGACCGGATCCCGGGGCCGTTTCCCAACGATCAGGCCGCGCGTGTGGCGAACAACGGCGCGCTGCCGCCGGACCTGTCGATGATCGTCAAGGCGCGGGATGGCGGCCCCGATTACGTCTACGGGCTGCTCACCGGCTATAAGGAGCCGCCGCCCGGGTTCAACATGTTGCAGGGGATGCAGTACGATGTGTACTTTCCCGGGCACCAGATCGCGATGCCGCCACCGCTCAGCGACGGTGCAGTAACGTTCGCCGACGGCACGCCAGCCACCGTGCCGCAAATGGCGCATGATGTCGTCACCTTTCTGACCTGGGCCGCCGAGCCCAACCTCGAGCCGCGGCACCGTACCGGGTTCAAGGTAACTCTGTTCCTCATCGTGGTTGCCGGGTTGTTCTACGCGGCAAAGCGCAAAATCTGGGCGGCCGCTCACTAGGGCGCGGATGACCCGGCCCGTTATCGGCATTATCGGCGGCAGCGGACTCTACCAGATCGATGGGCTCGCCGATGTCGAATGGCGGCGGGTCGAGAGTCCATTCGGTCCGACTTCCGATGAATTCTGTTTCGGAACACTCGACGGCCAGCCCGTCGTCTTCGTCCCACGGCACGGGCGCGGGCACGTGCTGCCGCCTTCGGAGATCAACTTCCGGGCCAACATCGATGCGTTGAAGCGCTGCGGCGTGACGGACATCGTGTCACTGTCCGCGGTCGGCAGTCTGCGCGAGCATGTCGTTCCCGGCGATTTTGTCGTCATCGACCAGTTCATCGACCGAACCTTCGCGAGGGCGAAGAGTTTCTTCGGAACAGGCTGCGTCGCCCATGTCTCGATGGCGCATCCGGTCTGCGGCCGGATCGGCGACGCGCTCGTCGCGGCGGAGCAGGCCGCTGGGCTGGCACTCAAGCGCGGCGGCACCTATCTCGTTATGGAGGGGCCGCAATTCTCGAGCCTTGCAGAGAGCGAGCTCTACCGCTCGTGGAGTTGCGACGTGATCGGGATGACCAACATGCCCGAGGCGAAGCTCGCCCGCGAGGCCGAGATCTGCTATGCGACGGTTGCGATGGTGACCGACTATGATTGCTGGCATCCCGGTCACGACGCCGTCACCGTGGATATGATCGTCGCGGTTCTGCTCGCCAATGCGGAAAAGGCCAAGGCGTTGATAAAGCGGGTCGTCCCGCTCCTGGCCGGGCATACCGGGCCGTGCCGCCATGGCTGTCAGAGGGCCCTCGATGGCGCTCTGATCACAGCTCCGGAATACCGTGATCCCGCGATACTCGGCCGTCTCGATGCGGTGGCCGGTCGCGTGCTTCATGGCGCCAATCCCGGAGAGGCCAGTTGAACGTCCAGGGCCGGCCCATGCGGACCATCTGGCTCGGCCGGGACGGGCATACGGTCGAGATCATCGATCAAACGCGGCTACCGCACGAGCTGGTGATCGTCGGGCTGCGGACGTTGGAGGACGCAGCCGGCGCGATCAGCGCGATGCAGGTTCGTGGTGCGCCGCTGATCGGCGCGACCGCGGCCTACGGCGTCGCCCTCGGAATCGCCGAAGATCCCTCCAATGCGGGCCTCGAGAGGGCGACGTCACGGCTCGCGAGGACGCGGCCGACCGCAGTCAATCTGCGCTGGGCGCTCGTGGAGATGCGCAGGACGTTGATCGACGTGCCGCGAGACGACCGGTTTGCCGCGGCTGTGGCGCGCGCTGGCGAGATTGCCGAGGCGGATGTCGCGATAAATCGTGCGATCGGCGAGCGCGGCGCCCCGCTGATCGCCGAGGCCTGGCGGCGTAAGGGCGGCGATGCACCGGTCGATGTTCTGACCCATTGCAATGCCGGGTGGCTCGCCACCGTCGACTGGGGCACGGCGCTCGCGCCGATCTATCGCGCCCATGACGACGGCATCCCGATCCATGTCTGGGTCGATGAGACCCGGCCGCGCAATCAGGGGGCAAGCCTGACCGCCTGGGAGCTCGGCCAGCACGGCGTCCCGCATACCGTGATCGTCGACAACGCCGGCGGTCATCTCATGCGGGAAGGTCGGGTCGACCTCTGTATCGTCGGCACCGATCGCACGACCGCCGGCGGCGATGTCGCGAACAAGATCGGCACCTATCTGAAGGCGCTGGCGGCGCGCGACAACGAGGTCCCTTTCTATGTCGCGTTGCCCTCGCCGACGATCGACTGGGAGATCGAGAGCGGGGCGGCGATCCCGATCGAGCGCCGCGACGATCGCGAGATCACCCATATCGAAGGCTGGACCGAGGAGGGCCGGCGTGTGGCCGTCCGCCTCACCCCCATCGACAGCCCCGCCGCGAATTATGCCTTCGACGTGACCCCGGCCCGGCTCGTCACCGCCCTGATCACGGAGCGCGGCGTCTGCGCCGCCTCCCGCGATGGCCTGATCGAGCTGTTTCCCGAACGAGCGCGATGAGGGGCGGCATCGAAGTTGCGCCAGTTCGGCAGTTGATGGGTCAACAGTGCCCGAAATAGGTGGCCGTGGGTCGGCACGCGCAGGTGCGGCAGTTCGTGAGCGACGACGAAATCCTGGAAGCCTGCGTCTTGCTCGTAAAGATCCGCCGCCAGCGTGATCGCCCTCGCAGTCGAGCACGAGCCCCATTTCCGTGTCATCCGTTGCACGCGAACGACACGCGGCGAGAGGTTCAGCCGCGCGGCCCAGACGTCAACGCGCCGCTTGAGGGTGCGGGTCCCCTGGCCCACTGAGGCTTTATATATCGTGCCCGGAACTATTCCGAAGGCTCTTTCCGGGGCCGCCAGGTTCGCAGGTGGATGCTGCCTTTGATACGACATCCATCCTCCGAGACTGGGCCCTCGTCAGGCCGGTCCCGATAGGTAGGTAGCCGTTTCCGGCCATCAGGTGCGGACAGCTCCGGGTGCGGTCGGGATCGGCCGCGTGTATAGGAATCTGATGAACCGACGAACGCTCGCAGCGGCGGCGGGAGGAGTCGCTCGCGAGGTAGTAAAGGAACGGCCCCGTGAAGCGGGATGAGCTGAACGCTGCTTCTAGATCAAGAGTTTGCAATGTTGATCTTGCGCAATTTTCGCGCAGTTGTTCTGCCGCGCGCATGGCTGCTCCGGTATTTGACGTGCTCCACAAAGGCGCGCAGCTTAGGCAAGACTTGGCGTCTGTCTGGGTAGTATAGAAAAACCCCTGGTATTGTGACGGCGAAGGGCATCAGTAGCGCCTGCAATCGGCCGTCAGCAATCGCGGCTTTCGCGAGCGGGCCGGGCACCTGTGCAAGTCCTACCCCCTGGATCGCTGTTCCGAGAAGTGTGGGGTAATCGTGTGCGATCAGCGGCCCCGAGACGATTGCCTCGACCGTCTTGTTGCCGTCGACAAATTGCCAGGGGGCGATCGACCCGTTCGAGCGGCGGATGCGCAAGCAGGCGTGGTCCCGTAGATCGTCGATGCGCTCGGGCCGCTGCCGACCGCGTAGATAATCGGGGCTGCCGACGACCACCAACGGAAACGGCGGCGTCAGCCGCACCGCGACCATATCCGGCGCGATGAACTGGCCCAGGCGGATGCCGGCATCAAACCCTTCGGCCGCGAGGTCAACCAACTCCTTGCTTGCGGCGATCTCCACTTCGACCTCGGGATAGGCCTGACAGAAGGATGCGATCAAAGGCTCCAGCAGGATCGGCACGACCGCGCGCGGCACCGAGAGACGCAATAGTCCGGCGGGCCGCTCTCCGAGGTCGCGCGCAGCTTCGCTAGCGGCGACGAGCTCTTCGAAGGCGGGTTTTGCGCGCGACATGAAACGTTCGCCGGCTTCAGTCAGACCGACGCTGCGCGTTGTGCGGATGAAGAGCGCTGCGCCGACGCGCGCCTCGAGTGCGCGTACCGCCTGGCTGATCGCCGATGGGGTTACCCCGAGTTCCGCGGCCGCTTTCCGGAAATTGCGGTGCTGGGCAACGCTGAGGAACGCCTCCACGCCGTCGAGCGCGCCCTGCCTCACTGTGAAGTTCTGCTTCATAACCTATTCACATTATCGCTGATAGTCGCTCGCGGGAAACGGTCGCATATCTGCGACAAGGACTTGAAGCCTTAGAGGAACGCTGAAATGACCGATGTCCTTGACGGTGTGCGCGACCACTATCGCACGACCGGCCTGACCGAGCGGCTGAAGACGGCGCTCACGGCCTTTGGGGCCGACGAACAGCGGCTCACGCCCCAGCAACTGGCCGCCCTGGACCAGTTTCACACCCGAGGGCTCGCAGCGACCGTTGAGCTTGCCAAGTTGGCTGGGATTAACGCCGACATGTCGGTTCTGGATGTCGGATCGGGAGTTGGCGGGCCGGCGCGCCTTCTGGCTGAAACCTACGGCTGCCGGGTCACGGGCGTCGACCTCAGCGAACCATTCGTCGATGCCGCACGCTATCTGACGGAGCGGACGGGACAGAGCGGGCAGGTATTGTTTGAACCTGCCAGCGCGCTGGAGCTTCCGTTTGACGACGGCCGTTTTGACGTTGCGCTGCTGCAGCATGTGGCGATGAACATCTCCGACCGGACGCGGCTCTATCGCGAGATCCGGCGCGTGCTGAAGTCAGGCGGCAGGTTTGCGATCTACGACGTCGTGTTGAACAGCGGCGACCCGCATTATCCCGTCCCCTGGGCACGAACACCGGCCACGAGCTTTCTTCTGACCGCCGCCGCGACGCGCGAGGCGATCGAACCGGCCGGTTTCCGCACGCTGGCATGGCAAGACGACACCGAGTCCGCCAAGGCCTGGGCCAAGCAGCTGCGCGCGTCGGGGCCGCCGCCCTCGCCGAATCTGGGCGTGGTGATGGGGCCGGACTTCGCGCAGCTTGCCGCCAACTTAGGACGAAATCTCCTGGAAGGCCGGCTCGGTATTCTCACTGCGGTGTTCGAGGCCGCGTCCACGAAGACCTGACAGGAATTCCAATGTCGCCGGCAACCATCTGGAGGGGCTGGTCCGATGCGCGCTAACGACCGCAACCGCGCTTGGATCGTGGTGGTGCTGCTCTTCATTTTCATGGTGATCAATTTCGCCGACAAGGCGGTGATCGGGATCGCCGCTGTCCCAATCATGAAGGAGCTGGAACTCGGCCCGCGCCAGTTCGGGTTGGTCGGTTCCAGCTTCTTCTTGCTGTTCGCGGTCTCGTCGGTCGCGACCGGCTTTCTTGTCAACCGGGTGCAGACGCGCTGGGTGCTGCTGGCGATGGGCTTCATCTGGGCGCTGACCCAGTTTCCGATGATCGGCTCTGTCGGGTTCGGAACCCTGGTGGCCTGTCGTATCGCGCTCGGGGCCGGTGAAGGTCCCGCAACACCGGTGGCGCTGCATTCCGCCTACAAGTGGTTCCCCAACGAACTGCGTACCCTTCCGACCGCCGTCATTGTGCAAGGCGGGGCGATCGGCGTCATGGTGGCACTGCCGCTGCTCAACTGGGTCATTGTGCGTTGGACTTGGCATTGGGCCTTCGGCTCACTCGGCCTAGCCGGCCTCGTTTGGTGCGCATTGCGGCTCGTCTTCGGCCGCGAAGGGTCGTTGGACGACGGGAGCGTAACGGCAAAAGATGCGGCGCAATCATCCCTGCGCGTCGGCTATGCTCAATTGCTACTGAGCCCCACGATCTTGGGATGCTGGGCGGCGGCGTTCGGGGCCAACTGGGCCCTGTCGCTGGCGCTCTCATGGCAAGGCGCTTACCTGATCAAGGGTCTTGGCCTTGCGCAAAGCTCGATCGGGTTCCTGGGAGCGCTGCCGGCCGGCAGCACTGCGGTCGCGATGCTTGCGGCCGGCTGGTATTCGCAACGCCTGCTGTCGCGCGGCGTATCGAGCAGACTGGCGCGCGGCATCCTCGGCGGGTCGAGCGTCGTCCTTGGCGGCGCTGCGCTGGCGATGCTACCGTACGTTCCGGGCACTGCCGTCAAGATTGCCCTGACGACGCTTGGGGTGGCGCTGCCTTCGGTGATCTACGTCATCAGCAATGCTGTCGTCGGTGAAATCACCCCGGCGGCGCAACGCGGTGCGCTGCTCGCGATCGGCACCGCAGTCGCGAGCTCAGCCGGTCTGCTCGCACCCTATATCATGGGCAGTGTTATTGAGCGCGCCGCGACACCGCTCGACGGGTTCAACACCGGCTTCTTCATGTGCGGGGTTATTATGCTGGCGGGCGGTGCCATCGCCATGGCGCTCGTAAATCCCGAGCGCGAGGCAAAACGGCGGTCGAGGTGGTTGCAGCCGCTGACCGCGTTCACTTGAGAGGGCGACCGGCCGGTTTGTCCGCAGGCGCGATGACCCCTCAGGGTCGAGAGCGAGATTGCAAACTGAGACACTGCCGTTCCGACATAATAGCGCCCGCGAAGGGCGGAGAGGTGTTAGGCGCTGTGATTGACAAAATAGCAAAAACAATGCTATAAATGCACTGAAAATTAAGTGGTCTGAGCCTATGCATGAAAAAAATTAATGTTGCAATCGAGATTGCCTGGATACTCTCAGGAGAGGCGCTCACCTGATCTGCACCTGATAAAACAGGTGGAACAGGTGGCAATAGTATCGCCGATGCTAATGCCGCATTTGCGCCGCCTCCCGCGAGAGGCCGCCCGAATTGTTTTCCGAATGTGAGGCGTGATCGCGGCAGCCGCTTTGGTTCGACCCGCGGGTGGCGAAACCCAGCACGATCGCCCCGATGATGCCCGAAAGCGCCGAGCCGAGGAGGACTCCGAGCCGCATCATTGCTTCGTACCGCGATTCGCCAAAGGCGAGCGTGCCGATGAACAGGCTCATCGTGAAGCCGATCCCTGTGAGGATGCTCGTGCCGTAAAGCGCCACCCAGCCGGCGTCGCTCGGCAAGTTGGCCCAACCGGCGCGGATCACCAGAGCCGCCGAACCAAAGACGCCGATCTGCTTGCCGAAAAATAGGCCTGCGGCGATGCCGAGCGGCACCGACCCGAGTAGTGAAGCGGGTGGCAGCTCAGCGAAGGACAGGCCGGCATTGGCGAACCCGAACAGCGGCAGGATGCCGAACCCGACCCACGGCGCCAGCTCGTGCTCGATGCGGATGAGCGGGGAGCCTCCGGCCGGCCCCTCTTTGAACGGGATGGCGAGCGCCAGCGCGACGCCGGCCAATGTCGCGTGAACCCCCGATTTGAGCACGAAGACCCATAACACGAGGCCCACCAGCAGATACCAAATGACCCGTTGCACCCCAGCAAGGTTCAGAAACAGCAACACCGCCAATGCCGCCAATGCGACGTCGATCGACACCCAGGAGAGTTCCTCGGTGTAGAAGACAGCGATGATGACGATCGCACCGAGATCATCGATGATTGCGAGCGCGGTCAGAAATAGCTTGAGGGACGCCGGCACCCGACTCCCAAGCAACGCCATGACGCCGAGCGAAAACGCAATGTCGGTGGCCGAGGGGATGGCCCAGCCGGATGCTGCACCCGGGGTATTCCATGTGAACCCGAGATAGGTCAGAGCTGGAATGATCATCCCGCCGATTGCAGCGGCAGCGGGGAGGAGGGCTCGCTTCCGGTCGGAGAGTTCGCCTCCGATCACCTCGCGTTTGATTTCGAGCCCGACCAGAAGAAAAAAGATCGCCATCAAGCCATCGTTGATCCACAGCAGCAGCGGCTTATCGATGCCGAAATCGCCGATACGCACGGAGCCATGGGTGCTCAGCAACAAATCGTACGAGGCCGCGAACGGCGAGTTGGCGAGGATGAGGGCGAGCGCCGCGGCCAGCATCAGCGCGATGCCGCTGGCTGCTTCGTGCCGGAACAGTCGTTGCAATAGGGCGAACCGCATCCGGCTTTCGCTCATTGGCCTGCTGGCCCGCGCGTCGGCAGGCGATTAAGCTCAAGGGTGACTGCGCCGAAGGGGGCGAGCATGCGTAATGGCATAGCTGGTATCGACCACGTCATCGTCGGGGTTCGCGATCTCGAACGCGCGCGCATCGGGTGGAGCCGGCTCGGCTTCACTCTGTCGCCGCGCGGGCGGCATCTCGGTCAAGGTACGGCCAATTACTGCATTATGTTTCCCTCGGATTATCTCGAACTCCTCGGCATCGTCGATCCGAACGATTTCGTTCAACGTCTAGACTCTTTTTTGGCCCGGCGCGAAGGCCTGATGGCGACTGCGTTCGCACCCGCGGGCTCACTAGAGGAGGTGCGGTCGGCCCTGCTGGGTCTGCACCTCCATCCATCGGAGCCCCGCGCGCTCGGCCGTCAGCTCGAGTTGCCGGAGGGCACCGTGGTGCCGCGTTTTAGTCTGGTCTCGCTCCCGCCGGATGAGACGCCTGGGCTCGACAGCTTTATCTGCGCTCACCTGACACCCGAGCTGATGCGCCGCCCCGAATGGCTCGAGCATCCCAACGGCGTCCGCGGCTTGAAGGGCATTCACATTCTCGTTGCGAACACGACAACGCTCCTCGAACCCTACGACAGGCTATTCGGGATTTCGCAGGTGACGACGACCGACGCCGTCGTCTGCGTTAATGTCGGGCGGCACCGGATCTTGCTCAGCACAGCCGATGACTTCTCGGCCATGCATCCAACGCTCAATATCGATCGCGATTTTCCGCTGCCTGGGATCATCTCGCTCGGGCTCGCCATCGACCAACGCGAGCGCACGGCCGATTACTTAACCCAATGGCAGATCGAGTTTGACGAGGCGCCGGGCGGCAGCCTCGTCGTGCCCGCGAGCGAGGCAAACGGGGTGATCTTATTCTTTTCCGAAAGCTGACTGGTCGGCTGGCACTGCAGAAGAGCCAGCCGACCGCGGCAGCTCCTATTACTTGGGCTGACCTGTTATCCCGTCGAGAAACAGCAGCCGCTGCTCCTTGAAGGCATGCTCCTCGTTAAAGTCGAACATGTTCAAGAGGGAGCCCGCGACCTCGTCGAAGGATCCGCCGCCGACGGTTCCCGCGTCCCAGTTGTCCTCGATGAAGCGCAAGACCGAACTTTGATCGGTCAGCGAATGATCGACGAAGTTCCGCTTGGCGAAGGGCGATATCACGAGGAGGGGCTGTCGCGGGCCATAGGCGCAGCGGCCTTGGATTCCTGCGAGAGGAGCCCCATTGCCGCAGACGCCCGGTGCATTCAGCTGATCACCATTTGCCGCTGAGGCGGCGTTGAGAACCGCTGAAGAGTTGATGATTGGGCTCATCTGATGGTCGTACCAGCCGTCGGAGTCGTCGTACAGGATCACGATCGCCGTGCTCCTCCAAAACGACGATTGCATGACCGCGTTGACGGTCCTGACGAGGAAAGCCTGCTCGAGCAACGGGTCGGAATAACCGGCGTGGCCGTCCTCGGCGGCAATTGCCTTGAGAATGCTGACCGCAGGCAAATTGCCGACCTTCAGCGCGTCGAAGAAGTCGTGGAGATCGTATTGGTGGTTGGCACCTCCGTCGTTCGGCGTGCCGATGGTCTTGGGCGAGTTTGGCCGGATATGGTTCGGGTTGGCCGTCGACGCGAAGTACTGGAAGAACGCGTGATGCGGAATATAGTCTTTGGTGGGTCCGCCATTAGCCGCAGTGGCGGGGCTCTGCCGGTTGCAGCCCGTGGTGCCGTCGCTATTCGTGATCGACAGGTCGAAGCCGCCCATGAACGCGCCCCAAGTCACGCCCTTCGTGGTCAACAGGTCGCCGACGTTGAGGCTCCCGAGCTGCACCGTCGTGCCGCTCGAACAGACATCGCCCGTCGGATCGAGATCACCCACCAGCGTTCCGGGACCCAGGGGGTTAGGCACCACCTTCGACGAGGATGCGCTGGGGGTCGCGGGGTAGGTAGTTCCTGCTACGAGGTTCAGCAGTCCTGGCGTAGACGGCCCGAACGTCGTCCCATACGAATTATCGCTCATCGCGAAATGCTGCGCGTAATTCCACAGAGCAGTCACCGTATTCCCGTCGAAATACCCCAGTACCAGCCCCTTGTCCTTTCCCCAGGCGTATTGAGCAGCGCAGAATGTGCTCTCGCCCGCGCCAACGCTCGCTGGGAAGGAATCCATCAGACCCTGGTCAAACGCCTTCTGCTCGTCGCCATAGGCGTGATCCTGGTCGCAGGTCGATGCCTGCGAGCGATCGAGGCGGAACGGGTTGATCGCGTTCGTGCCGTTCGCAGGATTGTTGGCATTGGGGTTATCGGTCAGCAGGACCCCCTCGGGAGTTCCGTTGACCAGGGTCCCCAATCCATTGACTGATGGCGTGTCGTCGCTTGCCTGGAAGATTGGTTCACCCGGCAAGTTCAGCGCGGTCGGATAGGTCGCGAAATAGTGATCGAACGAGACGTTTTCTTGAAAGATCACGACGAGATGTTTGATTGGCGTAGCGGTGTCGCCGTAGCCATCCGCGGCGCTGGTCCCCGCAAAGCCCGCGCCGGCTAATAGGCAGAAACCGGCCGCTCTGGCAGCCATCAAAGAGACCGCTATGAACTTATTGTGACTTGCCATTGCATCCTCTTTCGCTCGGCGATTGATGTGCAATGGCATTCGACCTCTAATGTATTGCTGGCGAATGACGTTTTGATGACGGATTTTTGACGTCGGGCGCAACCGCCCGCGAACGTCGAAACCAGTCGGCTAACCGCGTCGGGCAGTTCTCCTAAACGTTGAACCGGAAGTGCATGATATCGCCGTCGCGGACGATATAATCGGCCCCTTCGAGGCGCATTCGTCCAGCGTCTTTTGCACCCTGCTCGCCGCCATACTGGACAAAATCGCCATAGGCGATCGTTTCGGCCCGTATAAAGCCCTTCTCGAAATCGGTATGGATTCGGCCAGCCGCTTGCGGCGCCTTGGTTCCGTGCTCGACCGTCCAGGCATGCGCTTCCTTTGGTCCGACGGTAAAGAAGGTGACCAAATCGAGAAGCGTGTAGCCGGCGCGAATGACGCGGGTGAGACCGGGTTCGTCGAGCCCGAGCGCTGTCAGAAACTCGCGTTTCTCATCGGCATCGGCGAGTTGCGCGAGTTCGGCTTCGATCGCCGCTGAGATCACCACCGATTGGGCACCGCGGTTTGCGGCATAGTCCGCGACTCGGCTGCTCTCTAGATTTCCCGAGGCAGCACCACCCTCGTCGACATTGGCGATGTAGAGGATCGGCTTGGCGCTCAAAAGCTGCAGCGCGGTCAGCTCCCGCTTCCGCTCCGGTCCGATGACAACGCCACGCGCCGGCTTGCCGTCGCGCAGGGTTGCCAGCATCGCTTCGGCGATCTCGAGTTGCGCCCTGGCCTCCCGGTCGCCGCCGCGCGCCCGCTTCGTCATTTGTAGAGACCGCTTCTCGAGGCTCTCGAGATCGGCCAGCATCAGCTCCGTCTCGACCGTCTCGGCATCCCGGATAGGATCGACCGAGCCCTCGACATGGACGACATTGCCGTCGGAAAAGCAGCGAAGGACATGGGCAATCGCGTCGACCTCGCGAATATGCCCGAGGAACTGGTTGCCGAGCCCTTCGCCGCGGGCGGCGCCGCGGACAAGCCCCGCAATGTCCACAAATTCGAGCTGGGTCGGGATGATCTTTGCTGATTTTGCGAGGCGCGCGGAAATCTCCAGCCGCCTGTCCGGTATCGCGACACGCCCAAAATTGGGTTCGATCGTGCAAAACGGGTAGTTCGCCGCTTCCGCCGCGGCGGTCGCGGTCAGTGCGTTGAACAGGGTGGATTTGCCAACATTAGGCAATCCGACAATACCGCAACTAAAACCCATAGACTTAGACCACTCATCTAGGCTCAAGACCGGGCCGCGTCCTCCGCCGGGCTGGCGTCCGGGGGCGAAAATCGACGCGCCACCTCGCTCATGAAAGCGTGGGGAGTACCGGCCAAGAGGATCGAGACCGTCTCTGCCACGGCGCCGAGCAGCGGCTCGACCCAGCCGGTGAGTTCCTCGCTGGAAAAGTTCTGCAGGACGTAGGGCTGAACCAGTTCCTTAACTCCTGGATGCCCGACCCCGATCCGCACACGCCAGTAATCCGGTCCGAGCATCGCGTCGATCGAGCGCAAGCCATTATGGCCGGCGCTACCGCCGCCACGCTTCACCCTGAGCTTGCCGGGGCGCAAATCGATCTCGTCATGTATGACGACAATCTCCGAAGGCAAGATCTTGAAAAACCGTGCAGCCTCGCCGACCGATTCGCCCGAAGCGTTCATAAAGGTCTGTGGTTTCAACAGCAAGCGCCGCTCGCTTCTGATCGACGCCTCGGCGAGTTCGCCCTTGAAGCGGCTGCGGAATGCCGAGGCGCGGTGCCTCTGGGCAATCGTGTCTACCGCCATGAAACCGATATTGTGCCGGTTTCGGGCGTAGCGGGAACCGGGATTGCCGAGGCCGACAACGAGGCGCATTAACAACCAATTGGTGTCGCGCTATAGGCCGCGGTCGGTTTGCTCAGCTTGCGGGTGCGGCTTGCTCAGGGGCCGGGATTGCAGTCGCCGCGGCCGCTGCCTCCTCGCGCACGGCGGAGGACGCCGCGACGCTGGCGATCGTGAAGTCGCGCTCGGTGATCGTCGGGCGGCATCCCTCCGGGATGATCACCCGGCTGATATGAATGCTATCACCAATCTCCAGCCCATTGAGCTCGACCACTAGCTGGTCCGGAATTTTATCGACTGGGCAGTTCAGTTCGATGCCGTGACGCACGATGTTCAGAATGCCTCCGCGGCGGATCCCAGGCGACATCTCCGGGTTGGTGAAAGCGACCGGCACGGTAACGGTCACTTGAGTGTTGCCGCCCACACGCATGAAATCGACGTGCAAGGGCGCATCGGTCGCCGGATGGTGCTGCACCTCGCGGGGGAGCGTACGATGGACGGTGCCGTCGATTTTGATGTCCACGAGGGTCGCGAAAAAGCTGCGGTTGGCAAGCGCGCGCAACAATTCGCGGGGCTCGAGGCTGATCAGCACGGAATCCTTGTCGTCGCCATAGATGATGCCGGGGACACGTCCGGAACGTCGCGTGGCCCGCGCGGCCCCCTTTCCGGCGTCGGCGCGCGGCTCGGCGCTCAAGGTGGTGATCTCGGGCATGGGTTATCGCTCCTCGCAAAGGCGGCAGAATGAGCCAGTTTAGATAGGACAGGGTTGGGCGAATGTCAGTGGTACGACGACTCAATCGAAGAGGCTGGAGACCGATCGTTCCTCGCTGATCCTCTGAATGGCCTCAGCCATCAGTGGGGCGATCGTCAACTGTCGGATGTTATGCGCGGCGCGTACCGCTTCGGTCGCGACAATGCTGTCAGTGGTGACCAGCATCTCGATCGGCGAAGCGATCACGCGCGGCACCGCGCCGCCCGACAACACCCCGTGAGTGACATAGGCATAGACACCGGACGCCCCGGCATCCATCAAAGCTGCCGCCGCGTTGCACAACGTCCCCGCCGTGTCGACGATGTCGTCAATCAAGATGCAACGACAACCGGAGACGTCGCCGATGATGTTCATAACCTCGGAAACTCCCGCGCGTTCGCGGCGCTTGTCGATGATCGCGAGATCGGCATCAAGCCGGCGCGCGATGTCGCGAGCGCGCACAACCCCGCCGACATCGGGAGAGACAATCACGAGTTCGTCGCCGGAATGATGCTCGCGGATATCTTTAACCAGAACCGGTGCCGCGATCAGGTTGTCCGTCGGTATGTCGAAAAAGCCTTGGATCTGGCCGGCATGGAGGTCGAGAGTGAGCACACGATCGGCGCCCGCCGCAGTGACGATGTTGGCGACGAGCTTCGCCGATATCGGAGTACGCGGAGCGGATTTTCGATCTTGCCGGGCATAACCGTAGTAGGGGATGACCGCCGTCACCCGCCGCGCCGAGCTGCGCTTGAGCGCGTCCAGGCTGACGAGCAACTCCATCAGATTGTCGTTCGCCGGATAGGACGTCGATTGGATCACGAACACGTCCTCGCCTCTGACGTTTTCGTGGATCTCGACAAATACCTCCATATCCGAAAAGCGGCGGACGCTCGCTTTGGTCAGCTCCAGGTCGAGATAGTTAGAGATAGCTTCGGCGAGCGGCCGATTTCCGTTGCAAGCGAGTATCTTCATGTTAGCTAAGCAAGCGCCGGTGGTGTCAGGTTCCGCCCCGCGGCTTCCTCCGATAGGTATTTAACAGCCTGCGAATAGTATGGCAATCACGCCACTCAAGATTTGCCCGCCGGTTGCGGCGCGCCGCGAGCGACAAGTTGCATGATCCCGTCTTGCGCCGAGACGGCGACCATATAGGCGACATCACCCCAAGCGCCGTCGAGCAGGCCCGTCGGGACGTCGTTCTCCTGCCCGACCGTGCCGATTTCTGTGCCGTCTTTACGGCGCACATGCCAGACGATTTTGACGTTCTGCTTGCCCGCCTTGGGCTGGGCAATGGCGACCGTGGCGTCGAGCACGAGATCGGCTTTGGCCTGCGGATCGGTGACGATGGCGAGGTCCTCCTTTTTCATAAGCTCGGTGATCGCCCTGGCCAGAGATTCCCTGCCGTCGCCCGGGGCACCCGCAACCCCACCGATCTGAAGTCTTGTGCGCCCGCCGATCTCGGCCTCCGCCGGGGCGTCGTCCTGCAGCAGGGCCACGAGCTGAGCTGCACTGGCTGCTGCTACCCGGGCAACCGCCTCGTCGCTCCCTTGCTGCCAATCGGTCGCGGATGCCTCGACCCGTTCGGCGCGCTCGCCGAGCCGCTCCCCCGCCGGATCGCGCAGTTCCCAAACTACGACCAGCGCGGCCTTGCCGGCAGAGGTCGGCATCTCCTGAATTCTGCCGAAAAGCTCATAGCTGCCAATGCTGGCAGTCTTGTCGCTCGCCGCGATCTCACGCTCCTGAAGCGCGTTTGCCATTGCCGGTCCAAGTCTCTCGGCTGTTGCCCGCGGCATTCCTTCGATCGGAGCGATCGTGACACTCGCGCTGTCTCGCAGGTCTAAGATGGGCGACCCGCGCCGCGGCACGTCGTCGGCAAATGGGTGCGGCAGCGGCTGGCAGGCTGCGACCAGCAAGGCCGCGGCCGTTCTCCTGAGCGCATGCTGACGCAGAGCAGCGATCATCAGAGTAAAAGCGCGCAGGTGACCAACAGACCGAGAAAGCAGGAAGCGATGAACAGGATAAGGTAAGGCACTAAGCGATGGAGGCTCTGGATCTGCTGAGGAGGGAGACAGCCTTACTGTTCGATCACGATAGCGGATAGTCCACGACCATAAGCTCGCTCACCACGTAAGCGGCTGCGCCGGTAGCTAAAGAAAAGCTCCTCCTCGGCAACTGTGTCATGAGAGGCACATTGCACTATCCCGACACCGGCGCGAAGGAGCCGCTGTTCGATATAGCCTGGCAGATCGAACATAAAATGACCGGCACGCGGTGCAGGGGCGAAGTAAGACACGCTCGCAGGATCCGCTACGTTGAATTGCTGCGGGAATTCGGGGCCGACCTCGTAAGAATTCCGGCCGATGCAGGGGCCGATCGCCGCGCGGATGCGGCCTCTCTCTGCGCCGATCGCTTCCATCCTTACGACAGTTTCCTCGACAATTCCGCTGAGCGCGCCGCGCCAGCCGCCATGCGCCGCCCCAACGACTTGGGCGACCGGGTCCTGGTACAGGATCGGAGCGCAGTCCGCCGTAAGTATGCCGAGCGCAATATCGGGGATCCGGGTGACCATTCCGTCGGCGCGCGGTGCTTCCTCTCGGGACCAAGGTCTCTCTACGATTACGACCTCGGCGCTGTGGATCTGATAGCACGTCACCAGCCGATCGGATGCGAGGCCCATCTCGTTCATTGCGATCTGGCGGTTCTGCACCACGCTTTCCATCGCGTCGCCGGAGCCGAACCCGCAGTTCAACGATTCATACAGCCCCGCACTGACGCCGCCCCGGCGCGTAAAGAAAGCGTGCCCAACACCGATCCTGGGGTCGAGAACATCAAGGGTGATCATCATAGGGTTACCACGCGGTCAAAGCCGACTGGCTGCGGCAAGCCCGGCGAAACCAGGGCCACGACCTTGAACAGATCGCCCATCTCGCGGGGATCGAGCAAACGCCTAACCCCGCTTTCGAGCGCCTGCCGCTGACTCGGCATCGCCCGTGCGCTGAGCGCCGACAGCCGTAACTCAGCGCCAAGCGCTGCGAGAAACCGGTGCTGCGTCACGGGCCCGTGGGTTTGGGCACCACCAGCCCGCACTGCCTCCGCGAATGCCGCGAAATCGACATGTGCGCTGAGATCGCCTGTTCCCGGTGCCGTAAGCACAGAGACGAGGCGATGTCTTTGGATCGCGCGCAATGTCGGCCCGAGCTTGCTCGGGAAGTACCCGTAGTCGATGAACAACGCCGCGCCTGGCTGCCGCACCAACCGGGCGCCGAGTGCGTTGGCCAAAGCGAGAGCCGCCGGGCAAATTTCGGCAACGCTGCCTGGCCTGCTATGACGCAATGTTGCGGGAACAAACAGCGTCGCGGCGGGGCTTTCCGGGCCGTCGACGAAGACCAGTTGGTCCTCGGGATCGAGTGAGACCATCCGCTCCGACCAGTGGCGAATACCACGAACGAACTGCCGTATCGGCAACGCGTCAAGAAACTCGTTGGCGACGAGCAGCATCGGGCCAATCGGCAGATCCTCGGCTCGTGTCACCCAGACGGGTTGGGCCTGGCCCAGCCGCTTCTCCTGCTCGCCGCGCAGCACGGGGCTCGCCTCGACCAGATAGAGGCGCAGCGCGCGGCGAAACTCGGGCAGGCTGGCCGCGGCGCGCAGAAAATCGCTCATCAATACCCCGCGGCCGGGCCCCAGCTCCGCCAGGATCACCGGATCGGGTCGACCGATCTCCTGCCACAGCGCGGCACACCACAGCCCAATCAGCTCGCCAAAGACCTGGCTGATTTCGGGTGCGGTCGTGAAGTCGCCGTCCGCTCCGATCGAGTCGCGCCTCGCATAGTACCCGGCGACCGGGTCATGCAGCGCCATTGCCATGTAAGCGGCGAATGTCAACGGACCTTCGGCGCGAATACGCCTCGCAATCTTTTCGGCGAGTTTCTCGTTCACGATCGAACAGGAGCCGGCGCGCGCACCGCCCAGCGGATAATCAGGGCGCCGACGATCAGCATCGGAATGGACAAAAGCTGACCCATCGTCGCCCCGAAAATCAGAAAACCAAGCTGCGGGTCCGGCTCGCGGAAAAGTTCGCCTGACATGCGGGCGATCGCGTAGCCGGCGAGGAACAGCCCGGTGATGATCCCGGGGTGTCGCCGCACATTCAGCCGCTCCGCGGCAAACAGCAGAATGAACAGAAGGATACCCTCGCAAAACGCTTCGTAAAGCTGGCTCGGATGGCGCGGCACCGGGCCGCCATTGGGGAAAATCATTGCCCACGGGACATCACTCGGTCGCCCGAACAGCTCGCCATTGATGAAATTCGCGATGCGGCCAAAGAATAGGCCGATAGGCATGGCCTCCGTAATGATGTCAGAGAAGGCAAAGAGCGGTATTCGACGCGCACGGGTGAACAGGATGATAGCGACCGTCACGCCGATGGCGCCCCCATGGAACGACATCCCGCCATGCCATACGTAAAGCGCCTCGAGCGGATGATAGATATAGTATCCCGGTTTGTAGAAGAGGACGTACCCGATGCGCCCTCCGAGAACGACCCCTAGCGTTGCCCAAACCAGGAAGTCGTCGACGTCCTGGCGGGCAACGAGAGGTGGCGGCCGTCCGGTGAGCGCGAGGCAGTAGCGCCAGCCGATCAGCAGTCCAACAATATACGCGAGCGCATACCAGCGAATCGCAAAGGGGCCCAGCGAGATCGCGACCGGATCGATCGCAGGGAACGGGATCGCGAAAAGAGGCATCAGTTGCGAGACGCAAAGGAAACGATGGCGCGGACCCGCCACCCGCTGGGCCTCTTATAAGGGGCTGTCGCCCGACCGCCAAGAAAGCCGGCCCATCGGGCATGTCTCTTGCGCACCGAGCGACCGCCGACACTCTAGTGAATTTCACGGGGTGGTCGGATAGGCGAGATATCGCGAGATCTTCCAGCTTCCGTCCGTCTGATAGCGGAAGATATCGACCCCGGGCTCCTCGATCGTCTCTTTCGGTTTGCCGGCCTTGTCGATTTCGAGCGTCCAGATGAGCCTAACGATCGCAGCGTCGCCGAAGACGAGGATCTCGTTTATTCTAAGCAAATATCGATAGGTGGTCTGCGCATCTTGCAACGAAGTCCGCAGGAGTTGGCAGAGTGAGGCATAATCACGCTCCGGCTGACCCTGATAGTTGGCGATCAGATCCGGGGCGAACAAATCACACACTTGTTTTTGGTCGCGCTCGTTAAAGGCGGATCGCCATTTCTCAAGCGCCTCCCGGATCTCGCTCTGGGGCATTTCTGTGGAATCGGCCCGGCTGGGCAGCTCAATCGGCCCCAGCAGTGCCGCGGCCGCGATCATCGATCTTGTGGCTAATTGCCGGAAGCGCTCACGATTTCCTCGTGCGAGACCCCACCGGACCGGTCGCACGCGACTTCCTCCTTGATTGCGAGATTGTTTTTGATTTGCCCGAGAACCTCGATCAGCAACTCCCGCGTTTCAGGCGGTAGGTGGCTAAAGGCCTCGTGGCGAATCGCTTCGTTGATAGCAAGAATTCGCTCGATGACTGGAGCGGCCGCGGGTGTCAGCCATAACGTCCGCACGCGCCGATCGGTTGGGTGGGCTCGGCGCTCCACCAGCCCCTCCTCGTGAAGCTTGTCAAGCATCCGCACAAGGGCGATCGGCTCGATACCGAGCCAGGTCGCGACCTCCGCCTGGCTGACACCTTCATTCCCTGCGATGTTGAGCACGACTGCGGCCTGCTGCCGGGTGATCGGAAGGCCCATCTGCCGTGCCCGGCGCTCGAACCGACGCTTGATCAAGCGTGAGATGTCGTGGACGAGAAAGCCAAAAGCGCGGCCGACGTCCGGATGCGTCGAGGTCCGCTGGCACACCGTTTGCGCTACCGGCTCTTGCGATCTCTCGGCGTGTTTCACGGGATGCAATGCTTCATTCGGCGCCATGACGGCCCTCCGCGAGAGCTGGTCTCGGAGTGTCCGAGAGCGCTGCCTGTACGCGCGACGGCCGGTATGGACGGCCGAGCCACCGGGCGAGGCGTTCAAGATAGAGATAAATGACTGGTGTCGTATAGAGCGTCAGCCATTGCGAGACCAAGAGCCCACCCACGATCGCGATGCCGAGCGGCTGCCGCAGTTCCGCGCCGCCTCCCTGGCCAAAGGCGATCGGCATCGCGCCAAACAACGCCGCAAACGTCGTCATCATGATCGGCCGGAACCGCAATAGGCAGGCCTGATGGATCGCCTCGCGCGGACTCTTGCCCTCCAGCCGCTCGGCCTGCAGGGCGAAGTCGATCATCATGATCGCGTTCTTCTTGACGATGCCGATCAAGAGGATGATGCCGACGATCGCGATCACCGACAGCTCGTAATGCAGAATCATCAACAACAACAGGGCGCCGACGCCGGCCGACGGCAGCGCCGACAGGATCGTGATCGGGTGGATGTAGCTCTCGTAGAGCACGCCGAGCACGATGTAGACGACTAGGATTGCGGCGGCCACCAATAGCGGCATCGACGACAGCGACGCCTGGAAGGCCTGCGCGGTGCCCTGGAACGACGTGTTCAACGTCCCCGGCACGTGCAGCCGTTCGGTGATCGCCTGAATCTTGTCGACGGCCTGGCCGAGTGCCACTCCGGGGGCCAGGTTGAACGACAGTGTCACCGCCGGGAAGATGCCTTGATGGCTGATGATCAGCGGCTCGGTTTTCCGGGTGAAATGCGCAAAACTGCCCAGCGGCACCTGGGCGCCGCCGGGACCGGGCACGTAAATCGCCGACAGCAGGTTCGGGTCGTGCTGAAAGCGCGGCTGCACTTCAAGGACGACTTTGTATTGATTGGTCGCAGTATAGATCGTCGCGACCTGCCGCTGGCCGAAGGCGTCATAAAGCGTCTGATCGATCAGGGCGGCTGAGAGGCCGAGGCGGTAGGCGACGTCGCGATCGAT